>NNBU01000149.1_pt1 | contig 28649 bp, 30 predicted proteins | sample 1173781 | NCBI WGS metagenome assembly NNBU01 (sample SAMN07173937, study PRJNA388173) | plant metagenome | biome: Plant school; feature: Soil; material: Symbiotic tissue of Blasia pusilla L.; isolation source: symbiotic tissue sample KVJ2 | host: Blasia pusilla | place: Norway: Troms, Kvaloya...
TCAATCAATTCGTCTTTTTCTAACAAGGACACCTTTTGTCTCCCACTTTTACCCAATTCAATAATTGAAGGAGGCAGGAGGTAAGAGGTTTTACCTCAGTTGCGGATTCAGACTAGGGTGTTGACTTTGATGAAATTTGGTGATTTTCGGTTCATGCTATTTTTGGGAGAGTGAAAAATCTGCTCTCCTGTCATTGCGAGCGGAGCGAAGCAATCCCAGGCGATTGCTTCGCTCCGCTCGCAATGACAACACAAATTTTGCATGAATTTTTACTCCCTAAAAAGGTACGGAGTCTACACCCTAGATTCAGACCCCTTCTGAATAAGCAGCCCCAAATTAAAAATTTGGTCGGGGTCTTAAACCGCAAGCTGGCTCTGGTCGCGGTACTTGAAAGAGTGCAGTTTTCCTCTTTCTTGAACTGCCCTCTACCTTCTTTGGTAAGCTGAAAGTTTGATCAAAAACTTTACAATAAAGGTTTGGCTGAGATAGAAAATGAAAGTCGCAATTACTGGAGCAACAGGATTTGTCGGTAGTCGTTTGGTACAACAACTCCACGGAAAAGGTCATAAAATAGTAGTATTGACTCGGAACCCCGCCTTTGCTCAAAAGGTTTTTCCATCTGAGGCTTTCCCCAATGTAGAAATTGTTGCCCATACACCAAACTCATCTGGTTCTTGGCAAAGTGTCATCGCTAGTTGTGATGGTGTAGTTAATCTGGCAGGAGAACCCATTGGTGAAGGACGCTGGACACCAGAACGCAAACAAGAAATCCTCAATAGCCGGAAGCTAGGTACACAAAAAATCGTGGAAGCAATAGTCAACGCTAACCCCAAACCAACTGTGTTAGTTAACGCTTCGGCTATTGGCTACTACGGCACTAGTGAAACGGCAACCTTTGATGAAACAAGTCTATCTGGTAACGATTTTCTTGCCCAAGTCTGCCAAGCCTGGGAAGCAGAAGCCACAAAGGTAAAAGATGCTGGTGTCCGGCTGGTAATTCTGCGTTTTGGGATTGTTCTAGGCAATGGTGGTGCTTTAGGTAAAATGATTCCGCCTTTCAAACTATTCGCTGGTGGGCCCATTGGCAGTGGTCGGCAGTGGTTTTCATGGATTCACCTAGACGACTTAGTTAACTTAATTGTCCAAGCTTTAACTAAACCGGAAATAGAAGGCGTATATAATGCCACCGCCCCTAATCCAGTACGGATGACAGATTTAAGCCAAACTTTGGGACAAGTAATGAATCGCCCTTCTTGGTTGCCTGTTCCTGGTTTTGCGATCGAAGCCCTTTTAGGAGACGGGGCTATAGTAGTTTTAGAAGGTCAGCAAGTCATCCCGAAACGCACCTTGGAAACAGGCTTTGAGTACAAATATCCTAATTTGCAATCAGCATTAATACAAATTCTTAATTGAAAGGGATTGGGGATTGGGCATTGGGTATTGGGCATTTAAAAACTTTTCCCTGTTCCCCGTTCCCTATTCCCCAGTACCTAGTCCCTAGTACCCAGTCTCTTGACTATTGACTAGAGAGAAATTTTCTGGAAACCCAGCTAATAATACCACTGAGAATTGCACCGCCCATAAGAATACCAATTGCTGGGTTAAACAAGGGTTGCCACAGTTTATGCCACAAATCCAAACCCAGGTTTACTCCTGCTGCATCACCGATCGCAGCGATCGCTAACCAGCCAAAACCAAACAAAACTAAAAAAACATCTGCGACTAAAACCATGTTTAGCCAATTTAACAGTTTATCTTTCATCATTGCAACGGGGAGTGGGGAATGGAGGATGGGGGATGGGGAGTTGGTATTAGCAAAAGACAAAGTAGAGAAAAGAGAGACTTATTCAATAATTTTTCCTTGTCTCCCTTATCCCCACTCCTATCTTCTACTGTTCAAACAACCAATTTCTGACTTTTATCAAACTCTGCCAATCTGGTTTTCTACTTAAACCGTCTTCAATACTATTTTTTATTTCATCACTCCATTCCTCATTGACAAAAATCAACTGCTGTGCTATGTCAATGTGTTCCCGCAAACCTTTTTGACCTGTTTCTAGCATTGCTAAGGCGAGATTGATTCTAGCCTGTGGGTCTTGTGGGTTTAACTTAACTGCCTTCTGTGCGGCTTTGTATGCCAAGTTGGGTTTGTTATCGAGTAGATACAACCACGCTAAACAAATCCAAGCAGCACTAGTTTTAGGAGCGCGATCGCAAACTTCTTTAAAAACAGGGATTAAAGAATCTACTGCAACTCCTGCTTTATAGCGTTCTAAACCTGTATCAAACAGGGATTCAACTGTATTAGTCATTGGTCATTAGTCATTGGTCATTGGTCGTTGGTCATTAGTCGTTGGTCATTTGCAAAGGACAAAGGACAAAGGACAAATGACAAATGACAATATTACACCCCAAAGGACTTACCGCAACCGCAAGTTTGGTTGGCATTAGGATTAGTGAATTGGAAGCCACCGCCAATCATGGCATCGCTATAATCGAGCATCAAGCCGTAGAGATATAACAGACTCTTGCGATCGCTAACAATTTTGAAGCCATCATAGTCAAAAACTTCATCCTGAGGGGTGATCTTGCTAGTGTCTTCAAAGTCCATCATGTAAGACATCCCAGAACAGCCACCCTGACGAACTCCTACCCGTAAGCAGAAGTCTGTGCCTTGCTTGTCCCGGAGGGATTTTACTTGGTGCAATGCCGCTTCGCTCAACAGAATTCCGCGTTGTTGAGACTGAATTGCTTGTGTCATCTGCTTTTTAAACTCCTTAATTAGTCTAAACGTTACCCTATATTAAGCTTGTTACAGCCTCTGGATTGCCCTTGGTGTTTTTGTATTCATTCTAGCGGCTTAGATGTCGCTAGATGCCAAATTGTAAACACTCCGTAAAAAGTAGCCAAAAATTTTTATTCTAGAATTGAGAGACTATACGAAAAGGCAGGAGTCAGATCGCTTTTAGCGTTTCCCTTCTCCCAAAGGGAGAGGCTAGCGCCAAGGGAGAAGGCAAAAGGCAGGAGGAAATAATTATGAATGAAAACTTTAGTTCTGGGTCATTACCCAATTTAAAAAGAAGATACTGGTACGAAACGCATAGTGCGAGATCCTCTGCGTAGCCATTGTGGTCTTCTCCCTTGGCGTTAGCGAGTTTACCATCGTCTGGAGTTTCTCCAAGTGGAACATCTAGCGTCGTCCACAGTCTAAGTCCCACGCTTTTAAATTTGAGTTACTTCTACCTTCTGCCTCCTGAACTATCCGGTATTTTTGAATTTTAAGCCTTGCGGCAGCCTGAGAAGCAACTACCCTTCAGGTGCAGCCACAAAAATTAAATCCGAGGCTAGCTATCCCCCCAAAGTTTACTTCCAAATTGCTTCTTTTGATTAACTTACTCTATGACAAGTTTTAATCGCTCTACCAGTCGTCGGTTGAAGAAATTAACTCAAATTCCTTCTGTATGGGAGGGCGATCGCCGTCCGTTGTCATCACCAAACCAGCACTCAGACTCAGAGGCAAAGGGAGAATGCATTCTTTGGGTAGATTACTCCCAAGGTGTTGTTCGAGGTATGGACGTGGTAGCTTCAGAGATTGGCCCAGAAGCAATAGTTCGGACTTTAATGCGAGCAATGGAGCATCCCCACAGTCCGGCAAAACCCGCCAGACCCCAAAGAATTGTAGTCAAAGACCGCGAGATCCAATTTTACCTGCGGGGGGTGTTGCAAGATTTAGATATCGCCATTGACTACGCACCAGAACTGCCTTTAATTGACGAACTATTTCGTGGGTTCGCCGACATCCTCGATAGTCAAACCCCTGACTTACCCCCACAGTATGCACAAATTTTGCGAGAGAAAGCATTTGCAATTTGGCAAGTAGCACCTTGGGAATTTTTGGAAGAACAGCAAATTTTGTCAATCGAGATTAACAAGTGGGATGTTGGCACACTCTACGCCTCAGTTATGGGAATGCTGGGAATGGAGTATGGAATTTTGTTTTATCGCTCAGAAGAGTCTTTAAAACGTTTTCGCGCCGCAGTTTTAAGAGATGAAGAATCAACGGAGCATCTAGAAGAAGCGTTCCTCAAGCAAGATTGCCTATTTCTCACTTTTGAGAGTGCTGACGAAACCGATGAAGACGAGGATGAAGAAAGTGATTTGGCGGATTTGCCATTATCAGAAATTGACCCCACTTTCGGTAACATCCACCCCTTAGAAGGACTACGGTCTGTTTTATATGACGAAGAAGCACTGGTAATCTTCGTTGCGATCGAAAGTCTGAGCCGCTTTATTCGCGATCACCGTCGTCAGCTTCATGAGGACATCTTCCCTACCCTCAGCCGTCGCTATCGCATTTCTTTGCCACAGTCGGAAGAATCAACTAAATCTGCGGCTGTGACAGTCTCTACCATGCCGCAATTAGCAGCAGAATTAGAAGAAATGGCAGGCTTTGGTGTCGATGATCAGGAGATTGGAAGCCAAAACTCCCCAAACTTCCAATCATTGCAAGATGACTTGATACCAGAAGATTCCTTCCTCAGCTTAGGTGTACTGTCCTGGGAAATGTTGGAATACCTGCGGAAGGGGGTTAGCTACCATAAGGCTGGTGAAATTAAACAAGTGGGTGATGGTTTACCGGTGATTTTAATTCAAACTTCCCGGCCCAAGGCTAAGACTGTAATTGAAAGAATTGAAGCCGCAGGCGGACTAAGAGCAATTTGCTTTAATCCAGGTGCCGACCCATTTGATGGCGATCGCTATGATCTAGGTTTATTACAAACTCAAAATGGCGAATTGTTCCTATTCGGTGAATTTTTAGATGAAGATCCTATTCATGTAGAAGCCCGAAAAAAATGGAATCAACGGTGCAAAAATACTAAGGGCTATTGTGGCTTAATCATTGCCAAAGGACTAACAGGAGCCTCTCGTGGCAATCCTCAGTTACGAGATATGATGGCTTTGTTTGAGGCGCGATCGCTTTCACCTAAAGATTTAGGTATTGGCACTCTCCAACTGATGCCCCAATTTAAATTTGAATAGTTGCACCAATTCATACAATCCGCAATCTAAAATTGCGGGTATGAAAAATTAAGTCAATGTGTATTTGATTTGTATATTAGACCTCTTGCAAAAGTACTTTTTGCACTCTCGTGGGAAAAGAGTAAAGGTTAAAGGGGAAGGAAAAATACAAAACTTTTACCCTTTTCCCTTTTCCCGACTTCTGCAAGAAGTCTATTGATTGAAACTGCATTTGGGGAGGGAAAAGGAGAAGGCTAGACCTTTAACGTTTATCCCTCTTATTTATATAGGACTGACGCAAAAAACTTCTCAAACTCTCATTCCCACAGAGGTTCTGATGCTTGCGGTGGGCTGCGCCAACGAGATGCTCCGCGTAGCTTGCTTCAAACTAGGAGTATACCTCTACATTTTTCCGTGACCTATGGGTAAGTCCTATTATATTTACTAACTTAGTGCTTAGTGCTGAGTGATCCCTCCTCTTGTCCTCTTCGGTCAATACTTATAGGCGACCAATAATTAGAAGTTAGCTTTATCTAAATTTCATGAAGTACCTGTATTCTCATAGTTTTCCAGTCATTTTACTGAATATTTACTAGTATAAAAAAATACAGATTTTTGGGTGATTATCTGTAAATTTTGGTTTAATCAAATCTAGCTGACACACTTAGATATTAGAATCTTTTTTTTACAAGTTTTTGAGTTTAGCATCTTGTTATATATCAATCTCATTAAGCCAAAGTTCAGATATATATCTTTTTCTTTGTAATTTTTTTATAAAGGATGAAAATTAGCTGATTTAGTGTCTAAGTAAAGATTATTTAAAGTGTGTAAATCGTAGCTATAATGAACGCATAGCTGAAAAAGATTGAAATATGCAATTATTTTTATAGGTATAGTTACCCAATATAAATAGTTGTGAATTAAAACTTTCTTGTCAGTAATTTATCTCTTAGCTTAAATCGGAGAAAAATATTTAATGTCGATTTTTTAGCAACATAATTGTCTCAAGATGATTGATATAGCCTCAAAATAGGTGAATACGAACAATGAAAAAAAACTCACTGAGTTGAAAGCAAATTATATCGCTAGAGGGAGGATAAAAAATATGCAAAATTTCATCGTATCTTTACGGCAAGTTAGTGTGAAAGCATGAAACAAAACTAAAATATTATCAGCAACAGTCAAATAACATCATATCTCTTGCAGGTTAATTATCTGTGTGAAATTACAGATAATGTTGTCAAAATTTACCAAAAAAAACGCCTATTTACACTCAGAAGGCTGAATTTTTCCCCTTTTTTATGGCTACTATATTCGCACGTAAAAGCAATTAACTTGATCTAGCAAAGCCAAAATTCATAACTGTTCAAGCATCTCTTAACTTCTTGATTACAGTAATGGGTGCTGATGGGTGTTTGTTCTAGAGCAATCGCTTATTTTCCTACTTTATAGGTGATTGTTCACCATTTATACACACCGCTCTAAGCCGCCTGTAAGGCAGCATATCAGCATAATAGTGATTCTGAAGCTTTATTTTCTGGTCTTGTACCAGATGTTCTCTCTAAGCTGGTTTCGCGAACTTGGTTAAGAAATAAGGTCAAATGCTTTCAATGGAGAATAACTTTGAAAATCTTCATTGAGTGGACAGTAGCTGTCTCAAATTCATTTATCAAATTTCTTGGTCAGGCTTTACTGATGCTGTTAGTAGAGTTATTATCTTCAAAAGCAAGTATGTGCTCTTTCTGCTGTCACAATAGTAACAAATAAAGTGTAGTTTTTTGATTTCTTTAGAAAATTATGAATACTTTGACAAAACGGACATTTTTAATATTAATGGTATTACTTGTTTCCTGACACAAACTCTGATAACCTTATCGGTTCCCTACTTTACTTAGACTCTTTCGACAATCTAAATATACAGCAGATAGCATGATAATGACAAATAAAAAATGGGCCGTTAAACGTATAACAGTCAATCTCGCAACACAGGAAGCGGAAAAACTAGAAAAATACTGTCAACAAACAGGTAGACCCGCAACCGACGTGATTCGTGAACTGATTAGAAGTTTGCCTGTCTCTGATGACAGCAAAGATGTAAACAAGTAAGAAATTACTTTCACGACTTATCGAGATAACTGCTTTGCCAGCAAAAAATAGCTATGATACTTTTTTGAGTCCGCCGCTATGGACAAGAGTTTGTCTAGCTGATACAGACGCGTGTTCCTCGCGTCTGGTCATTTTTAGGGACTAAAAAAAGTGATCAAAGAGGTTTTAGGATCAACATTGCTATGCCTTAATATACTGGTGGAGTTGATATTAAGTAGCAAATTCCGACACCAACCCAGTTACAATCTGTAAAGAAACTGAAAAGGAACGACGGAATGCGTGTTGCAATCGTAGGTGCGGGACTGGCTGGACTAGCAACCGCAGTTGATCTAGCTGATGCTGGTTGTGAAGTAGAGATTTTTGAATCTCGTCCGTTTGTAGGTGGTAAAGTTGGCAGTTGGGTTGATGGAGATGGCAACCATCTAGAAATGGGGTTGCATGTATTTTTCGGGTGCTACTACCAACTATTTGACTTAATGAAGAAAGTGGGGGTGTTAGAAAACTTACGCCTCAAAGAACATACCCACACTTTTATTAATAAAGGGGGGCGCACTGGTGGTTTGGATTTTCGCTTCTTTACGGGCGCACCTTTTAATGGCTTAAAAGCATTTTTTACTACTTCCCAACTATCGTTGCAGGATAAACTGCAAAATGCGATCGCTTTGGGAACTAGTCCAATAGTTCGCGGGTTGGTAGACTTTAATGGGGCAATGAAAACCATCCGCAATTTAGATAAAGTTAGCTTTGCCGACTGGTTTCGCAGTCACGGTGGGAGTAATGGTAGCATCAAGCGCTTATGGAATCCCATCGCCTACGCATTGGGATTTATTGATTGCGAAAATATGTCTGCCCGTTGTATGTTAACGATATTCCAGTTATTTGCAGTTAGAACTGAAGCTTCAGTTCTGCGGATGTTGGAAGGTTCTCCATCTGAATATTTACACAAGCCTATTCTGGAATATTTAGAAGTTAGAGGCACCAAAGTTTACACCCGTCGGCAAGTGCGAGAAATTCAGTTTACTGAGTCAAATGAACAAACCCGCGTCACTGGTATAGTAGTTGCTCAAGGTGATACAGAAGAAACCATCACTGCTGATGCTTACGTCTTTGCCTGTGATGTTCCAGGAATTCAACGCATCCTACCCCACGAGTGGCGTAAGTGGTCAGAATTTGACAATATTTATAAGCTGGATGCAGTGCCAGTGGCTACTGTGCAGTTACGCTTCGATGGTTGGGTAACAGAATTAAACGATGGAGAGGAACGTAAACAGCTAAATCATGCGGCTGGAATCGATAATTTACTTTACACAGCCGATGCTGATTTTTCTTGTTTTGCGGATTTGGCGTTGACTAGCCCTGCTGATTATTATCGCCCAGGACAGGGGTCATTGTTACAGCTAGTGCTGACACCGGGAGATCCGTTTATTGCCCAAAGTAATGAAGCGATCGCACAGCATGTCCTGAAACAAGTTCATGAACTGTTTCCCTCGTCGCGGGAGTTAAATATGACTTGGTACAGTGTCGTAAAACTTGCTCAGTCTCTCTACCGGGAAGCGCCAGGGATGGATGCATACCGTCCCAACCAAAAAACACCAGTAGATAATTTCTTCCTTGCAGGGAGTTATACTCAGCAAGACTATATTGACAGCATGGAAGGTGCTACTATTTCTGGGCGACGGGCAGCAAAAGTGATTTTGGAAAGTTTGAAGAGATAAAGTATACACACAGTGGCTTGCCGCAGGCGATCGCAAAGCGTCTCGTAGAGAAGGAAAAGAGAATGTCAGATTGGTTAGAGCATACTGTGCAGGTAGAAGTAGAGGCTCCCATAGATTTAGTATGGAGTCTCTGGTCTGATTTGGAGCAAATGCCCCGGTGGATGAAGTGGATTGATTCGGTGAAAATTCCGCCAGATAATCCAGATATATCTCTTTGGAAACTAAAAACTGGCAGTCTAGAATTTAATTGGCAATCCCGAATTCTCAAAGTTATTCCCAACCAAATTATTCAATGGGAATCAGTTGATGGTTTGCCGAATCAGGGAGCGATTCGCTTTTACGATCGCCACGGTAGTAGCGTTGTTAAAATGACCATTTCCTACGCCATCCCCGGCATTATTGGCAAAATCATGGATAATTTATTTTTGGGGCGCATAGTTGAATCGACGATTCAAGCTGATTTGGAAAGGTTTAAAGAATACGCGCTGAATGTTAAAGCTAATTAATATAGATAGCAAAAACAGGCAGTAAGCTGTTGTGCCTTTAATTTGCACTAATATTTTTTTCAATATGATTGTGGGGTGGGCATCTTGCCCGCCCTGATAGTGCAAGTTGTATATGTAACAGCTTAGGAAACAAACTTTAAAAGTTTCTTGCTGTCTGATAGGGAAAATATGGATTTTTAAGGATTGGAGGAGATGCGATCGCGTAGGGTTATAGCTTGGTTGTACCTTTGCTTAGTAAATGCAAACTTTAATTCTGAATAGTTTTGATGGTTAACATTACGCTGGAAAACAGTGTTTACATTTATTGAGTGTATATCACACGTAATAACACTATTTAAACCAAAATAAGCTGCGATCGCGCAAATTGTGCAGTATTAGTTACCACCTAGTAAATTGCGTTAACGCACCTTACTTACTGTTGGTTCTGGAAGCGGATCGCCTACAGCTTTGTAAGCAATAATTAGAGACTCTAAAGCTTCAATTCCATTTGCCACAGCTAACTCGTAAGTATCCCCATGAGTCCGCCAACATTGTCCTGGAAAATCAGGGAATCCTACCAAGAAACAATTATCTTCTTCAGACCACTGAATAAGCATTTGGTATTTAAGCTTACTCATATTGTCTTTTCTCCTCTATTTCTTCATCTGATTTTCTGAACTTAGAGGATTAAAAAACTACCAAGTTGGGTCGCTAAACAAATTAATCGTCAATTCCTCGCGTGGCGGTACTGCGGTAAGACAAGCGCGGATGATTTCTCCATCCTCTAATTCAACGGTGCAAGCGTGACAAGACCCCATGAGACAACCGGTGGGAATAAATACCCCAGCCCGGTCTGCTACATCTAAGAGGGCTTCTCCCACTTCGGCATCTACTGTGACATCATCTGGTAAAAAGCGGACACGAACAATCATCAACGTTACGCATTTAATTTAGTATTGCCATTTGTCATTTGTCAGTTGTCCTTTGCAAATGACCAATGACTAATGACATTTCAACGCATTTTAGCTTAAGACAAAAATGGAGTTAGGTCTAAATGGCTTTCAACTTCTGTGGCTAGGGAGTCCAAAATTTGCTCTCGCTGTTCCCGATAGTTAGCAACACCTGTGGGCAAAGATTTTAACCCACGCTGTTGACGGAGGCGATTTAACCAAGCCCGTCGCCAAGGGCCATTGTCAAAAAGCCCGTGGAGATAACTACCCCACACCGATTGACAACTATCTACTAATCCTAAATTAATATCGTCAAATAAGGCATGGTAGGATTGGGGATCTATGCCTTGCTGTTCGATGCGCGATCGCCCTTGGTGAATTTCAAAACCATTGACTGGCAAGCCCTGTTGTGGATAATTTGAGCTAACTTGGCGCTGGCGGGCAATTTTTTGTCCTGTAATTACAGTTCTAATTGGTAATAGATTTAACCCTTGAAATCTGCCAGCTTGTCCCTCTATCCCTTCTGGATCGGCAATGATTTGACCGAGCATTTGATAGCCGCCGCAGATACCTAAAACTGTTCCCCCAGAAGCAGCATAGTGTTGAATAGCTTCTGCCATGCCGCTTTTTTGCAACAATAGCAAATCAGCAATTGTGGTCTTTGTTCCTGGGATAATTACTGCATCAGGATGACCTAAATCTTGCTTAGGACTTAAATATTTTACTGAAACGGTACTTTCTGATTCCAGTGGGTCAAAGTCGGTAAAATTGGCAATTCTTGGTAAACGGATGACAGCAATATTGAGGTCTGTTTGGGCTTTATTCGACGACGATTGACGTTCTAGCAGGTCAAGAGAGTCTTCTGCTGGAAACATTTCTTGTAAGTACGGTATAACACCGACAACAGGAATACCCGTGCGTTCTTCCAACCATTTTATCCCTGGTTCTAAGATTGATCGCTGTCCTCGAAACTTATTAATTACTACACCCTTAATTAAGGCGCGTTCATCTGGTTCCAATAACTCTAAGGTGCCTACCACGTGGGCAAAAGCACCACCCCGCTCAATATCAACCACTAACATGGTTGGCGCATTCAAATGTTTTGCCACCCGCATATTAGTTAAGTCGCGGTGCTTGAGGTTAATCTCTGCTGGACTACCAGCACCTTCACAAACCAGTAAGTCAAATTCTGTTCCTAAATGCTGTAGCGATTCTTCAATTGTCCGCCACCCCAGTTCAAAATATTGCTCATAGTAATCTGAGGCACTTACTTTACCTACAGACCTACCTTTGATAATTACTTGGGAAGTCATATCCCCTTGAGGTTTAAGTAAAATTGGGTTCATTTCTACCCAAGGCACGACTCCCGCCGCCCAAGCTTGCACTGCTTGAGCATAGCCAATTTCTCCACCACTGGCAGTAACATAAGCATTTAAAGCCATATTTTGACCTTTAAAGGGAGCTACCCGCCAGCCACGCCGCGACAAAATACGACAAATAGCTGTAGTTAAAAGTGATTTTCCTGCATGAGATGTTGTCCCCACCACCATAATTGATTTCATAGTTGCTATCACTTAGTTTTTAAAGATACATTACAATTTTGAGGAGCGAACAATAAGGTAGCAGGGGAAAATTCCTCTCCTCTGCATCTTTCCCTTGCCCCGCGCTAATACCCACCAGCACCATCACAAATTTCAATTAGATGATTATGGTAAAGACTTCATGAATAGATGTGATGTTTCCGTATATATTGTTCCCTTTGATTCCCTAATCCTAACTATTGGGTTTTTTATTCTAAAAAGGTATCCGTAACCAACGAATCACAGCATCATAGAAACGATCGCGCCATGAAGGAGTGCGCCAATTTTTTCCCTGGTATTGTTCCACTAACTGGCGTCCCAAGGGAGTGAGGCGAAAACTATCTGTAATTCCCTGACCATCAACTTCTCGCCGCAATACACCTACTTGAATCAGCCAGCCCAAGGCGTTGTCACAGGCTAATTCTGATAAAGGGCGTTTGGTATAACCCTGTTTGAGTCCATTTTCCAGAGCGATCGCAGCTAATGAAACACTCTGGTGTCCCATAACTTCAAATAAAGATAAATTGAAGGGTGAACACACTAGCGATCGCTCGGCTCTTTCTACTGTGCTTTCAGGATAGACAAAAATATTTGGGTTTTGAGAGTCAACAGCAGGCATTGTGTATGGGGATAAATTTTTCTTCTAATAAAGATTAATTTAAGAATATATTTTTTCTTGTACAAACTACCTCATTTAACCAAAATTAGTTACCTAAAGTATAGTTATGCTATTTTTTAGTAAAAATATTTAATCATTATAAATTAATGTAAAATTTCAAGTGCATCAACAATCTGAAACAGGAAAGGTTAATTATGCCTCTAGCAGTTGGTACGGATGCACCTGCATTTACCGCCAAAGATACAAACGGCAACACAGTCTCGCTATCTGATTTTGCCGGGAAGACCGTTGTTTTGTATTTTTACCCCAAAGATGACACGCCAGGCTGCACCAAACAAGCCTGTAGTTTTCGGGATGCCCAGTCTCAATATCAGGGCAAAGATATTGTAATCTTGGGAGTCAGTGCAGATGATGAAGTCTCCCATCAAGCATTCACCCAAAAATATAATTTGAATTTTCCCCTACTGGCTGACAGCGACAAATCCCTCATCAAAGCTTTCGATGTAGATGGCGGTGGTTATGCCAAGCGCGTCACTTACGTAATTGACCCTAGTGGTAAAATTACCCATGTTGACTCTGCTGTAAATACTACCACCCATGCTGGCGATATTTTAGCTGCACTTGGGCTGTAGTTTTTTACCTGATAACTAAGGATTGACTTTTTATATAGTCTCAACCCCAAGCCTTAGAGGCTTGGGGTTCTTTGTTTGAATTCAGTTACCTGATGGTGGTGTAACTGATTGTGGTGTAACTAATGGCAAACTGGGAGTTGCTTGTTGTTGTTGACCTTGAATTAGTCTTTGTTGCCTTGCTTTAAAGGCTGCTGCTGCTGAGTCTAATTGTTCGTTTTGTTGATCAGGATTCCAGTTAAGAGTCCCGAAATTTGCCCGATGAATCAGGTCAAACATATTGAAATTATCTGAGTTCGTCCGAGAAAATGGATCGGTATTTTGGTCTGTTGTACTATTACTGGGAAAAGCATCGGCTGGACTGCTGACTTGAGCCGAACTTGGTTGAGCTATGAGCAAGGATGCAAAGCCAATTCCTGCCACAGTAGCCACAAAAAGTCTAGGAATTTGTAAAAATGGTTTTTTCATGGGATTCTGACCCTAAAATTGCTATATTTTATCTCTTTATGCAAGAGTCCGCCGCAGTTGAGGTTGAATACTCAGTAATGCGACAAGGGCAAAGCTAAATAATACAAGTAAAGCTGCTCCAAAGGTAACATCGCCCCAAGGAGCCTGCATTACTACACTACTTAGTTCCCAATTACTATGGAGATAGAGATAGCGAATTGGTTCGATCGCATAGCTAAGGGGATTTAAAGTAGCGATAACCTGCAACCACTGAGGCATGAAGGATAGAGGTGCTAAAGCAGTACTAGCAAACAATAATGGCAGGTTAGTGACAAAAATCACTGCAATCAATTCAATGTGTCCGGGTAGAGCAAAAGCTAAACCGAGGGAGATTGCTGTTACACCCAAAGCTAAGAGCAAGACAATTAGAGCGATCGCACTTAAACCCACTGCATCGGGTAGTCCAGCACCCAAGAACGCCGCCGCCGCTACAATCACTGCTGCTTGCAGCAAACTTTGGCTGATGATGAAGATTGCCGAAGCAAAGACAATAGAAAACCGCGATGCTAACGGTGCCACCAGCAAACGATTCAAAAAGCCGAACTCGCGGTCAAACATTACGGGCAAACCAGCATTCAGCGCCCCGGCAAAGGCGGTAAACACAATGATGCCAGCAGCCAAAAATTGTCCGTAATTTGTTGTATTGCCAAATATACCTTTGGGTGCATTTTGGAACAAAGCACCAAAAAGTATCAACCACATTACTGGCTGAATAATTCCGGCAACCAAAGAGGAAGGGCGGCGTTGTAACTGAATAAACAAGCGACGAGTTAAAGCTAGCGTCTCTTGTACCAATTCACCGAAAAAGTTAGGTGCAGTATTAGCATCTGCTTGTGGCGATGCTAATGGCTGCCAATTGATATCAGATTTAGGAGTAACGCTCATAGCAATTTTGGATTTTGGATTTTGAATTTTAGATTGGGGATTGGGATTAGGGGAGAGGTGACAGGTGACAGGGAATAATCTGTACCCTGTAACCTGTCCCTATTCCCTTCTTGACTCCCCATTCCCTATCTCATATTCTGCTTTTTCTCAGCCTTGGGATCGCGAGTGGCAACTGCTGCCAGTTCTGCATCCATGAGTGTGCGTCCTGTAGCGGCGAGGTAAACATCATCGAGGCTGGGGCGAGATTGGGCAATGCCAAAGATGGGCAAGCCAGCAGTATTCAGCGCTTGTTGTATGTTAATCAGAACATCGTTCTGAGGTGTCACCACTAAATTGAGGGAATTACCTTGAGCGCTGTTGATGATGACTTCTTGGACAAATGGTAAAGGTTGCAGGAGATTTTTGGCTGTTTCGGCTTCTTCAATGGGGGAAAATTCGCGGATTCGCAAGGTGATGCGATCGCCCCCGACTTGATCTTTCAATTGCGAAGGTGTACCACTTGCAATCACAACGCCCCGATCTATAATTGCCACGCGATCGGCTAAAGCGTCAATCTCTTCTAAGTAATGGCTGGTAATTACTACCGTTGTTCCAGAGGCGCGTAATTTTCGCAGGAACTCCCATACCACAAAACGAGTTTCTATATCAAGTCCCACTGTTGGCTCATCCAACACCAAAACATCGGGTGCATGAAGCAATCCAGCAGCCAAGTCTAGGCGCTTGCGTAAACCGCCAGAGTAGGTTCCTGTCTTCTTGTTGGCGTATTCTTGCAAACCGAGTAAATCTAAGACTGTCTCAATGCGCTGTTTGGCTAATGCGCCTGGGAGGTGATAAAGTGCTGCTTGCAATTGCAGCAGTTCTTTTCCAGTCAACACCTTATCTATAGCAACTTCCTGAGCTACATAGCCTAGTCGTTGTCTTGCGATTCTCGGATTATCTAACACAGAGATGCCAGATACTTCGATTTTGCCAGCATCCGGTGTGGTCAGCGTACACAAGGCACGCAAGGTAGTCGTTTTACCAGCACCATTGGGGCCAAGTAAACCAAAGATTTCTCCTGGCTCTACCTGAAAGGAAACATCCTGAACGGCAACCACTGTACCGTAACGTTTTTGCAGATTCTGAATTAAAACGGCGGGAGCCATGACAGCTGATCCCCAACTATACAAATCTCAATAAAGTCTATCCTTATTGTAGAAGGTAGGGAGCAAGGAAATAGCGCATGAGCGAAAATCTGTAAAGAAGTTCGCATCATGCGCTATGCTGCCAAAAATTTCTAGTTATTTTAGGCAAATTGGTTGATTGCGTTTGTAGCGAAATAAACCAAATACTACAGCAATTAATCCTAAACCTGGAAGATTTGCAGGTTCTGGAACCTGAGTACGAGTGGGAGGCTTAGGCGGAGTGTAGTACTTCGTTGGGAGATTCGGCAAATCACCATTAAACAGATAGTTGTGAGACTCGCCATTTCCTGTCAAAGAGGCCACTACCACATTGCCGTTAACTTGACCGTTATTGAAATTGAAATTAGCCAAAGGAGCAAGAATACTACCTTGGATACCAATTCCACTGGCAGTTAGGTTTGTTGCTTCATAGAAGTTGTAGATTACCTTTTGTTTATCTGTGCCAATGATATTAAACCCAAAGTTTTGTAGCGATACATCCTTACCGCTAATATTGACGACGATAGTCGAATTTGCGTCCCCCTTGATTTCAAAATAGTTTGTCTTGGAAACAGATGAACCTGCAAGATTAAAAACATTGAAGGCAGTACCACTGCCACTAAGGTTAATAGCACCCCAAGGTTGAACTGTTGTTTTACCAGTAGGAGTTAAGGTTGCCAAATATTGAGATAGCCCTCGCAATTCTTTCCCTGCTTCATTGAAGTCGATGGGATTACCCTTGCTGAGAGTTCCCTGGGGAAATCCCACATTGCTAGACACATTGGCGCTGCCTCCATAGACAGCGTTACCGTGGTAGACTTGACCGTTGCTGAGAGTTAAATTCTGTCCAGCTACTACTACATTCCCGCTATTGCCAGAAAGTCTACTTCCAAGTCCGCCGACGAAATTTATGTTACCACCAGCAGCAAGTTTTCCTTCAATATCTGTATATTTTTGAGTGATATCTCCCAAAACAAATACATTGTAATCAGAGGCAGCGCCTAACTCAACTGCATTCGCTCTTGCTGAGAAACCCAGCGCTAGAGTAACTACAATTGGAGTTGTGACTAGTCCCCAAACATAATAGGTCTTTGATTTCATCTTGTGATTTATAAATCATCAAGATTATCCTATGGGTATAAATCAAAGATGGTATTACTCTGCTAGCTATTTTCATTGAAGTTTCATACTTAGTCTAATTATTGTATATTTTTCCGTAAATTATCTGAAAACCGCATATTTACTATTGACTTCATCAATTAAATTTTTATCAACAATAATTCAGAAGTTAGGAAGTTATTTCACAACTTTCAAAGTTCTCAGGCTAGTGTCATTACAACCACTGATAAATCCCCCCATTGCCTGAATTTGTTGTAGGCAATCAAGGATAGATTTCGTGATCACTTCTCCTGGCATTAACACAGGAATTCCTGGGGGATAGGGACAGATGATTTCGGCACAGATGCGATCGCTTGTTTCTCTTAAAGGCAATGTTTCACTGACAGCAAAAAAGGCTTCACGAGGAGAAAACTGTAAAGTATGACCCTGTGTATTTAAAAGATTCTGCGAATTAGGACTTGTCACATTCAAGTTGGTTCGGCGATATTCTTTGGCGAGGGTGGTGAAACTTTGCACTAATTGCTCAATATCGGCTGGGGTGTTGCCCAAACTAATGATCAAGGTAATATGTTGCAATGAGGCGAATTCAGCCGTGACAGCAAATTTTTCATCGAGAATTTCGTCTGCTTCAAATCCGGTTAAGCCTAAACTTGAAACTGTGACGGTTAATCGCGTTTTGTCTAAAGCCATAAAGCCGGGAGATTCCCCCAACTGAGGCATTTCCAAAACAGATAATCCAGGAATTTGGCTAATTTTGGTTCTGGCTTCCTCAGCAAGTTGCAAAGTGCGAGACATCAGCTTTTTTCCGTGGAGTGCCATTTGCTGACGGGCTGCATCTAAAGAAGCTAAAAGTAAATAGCTAGGACTGGTAGATTGTACGAGTTGTAAAGCTTTACTAATGCGATCGCAATCTATCCTCTTACCTTGGATGTGCAGCATCGATGCTTGTGTCATTGCACTGAGTACTTTGTGGATGGATTGTACAGTTAAATCTGCACCTGCGGCTAAGGCGGGAGTGGGTAATTCTGGATGAAAGGCAAAGTGTGCGCCGTGGGCCTCATCTACGAGGAGAGGGATATTGTATTGATGTGTGATGTTGGCGATCGCACTCAAATCTCCGCAAACGCCGTAATATGTTGGGTAAACTGTCAATACTGCTTTGGCGTCTGGATGTTGTTGGAGTGCAGATTCTACAGCAGTGGGCGTGATACTGTGGGCAATATCTAAAACTGGGTCATATTCAGGATTGAGAAAAATTGGGATTGCACCGGAGAGAATTAAACCAGCGATCGCAGAAGAATGCACATTGCGAGGCAAAATGATTTTATCGCCTGTGCCACAGGTAGCGAGAATTGCCGCTTCAATCCCACAGGTAGAACCGTTGACAAGGAACCATGTTTGCGAAGCGCCAAACGCTTCAGATGCTAGTTGTTGTGCTTCTTGAATAACGCCTTGGGGTGCAAAGAGATTATCTAAATCTGCTAATTCGGTTAAATCAGCGCGAAAGACAGCTTTACCAAGTAAATCAGCTAAGGGTTGATAAATTCCCTCACCTTGTTTATGTCCTGGGGTGTAAAAAGGCGCATGAGGTCTTGCTGCATTGGCTTTTAAGGCATCTAATAGAGGTGTTTGGTTTTGATTGAGCATTTTGGAGAAATAGAAAACGAACCGCCAAGGACGCCAAGGACGCAAAGGAAAGAAAGAAGAAAGAGAGATATAATTTTCGCGAATGATTTAGGACTGCTATAGTAGAGCATTTCATTAATCTGTAGCGAATTAAATTTGGTAATACCTTACAATGCCAATGCGTTGGCTGCAATGTTAATGCATCCTCCTGCATTAAAAACGCTACGCTTTTACGCAAAACTGTACTTAAGCAATCAAAGCTTGAAATCTCGATCCTTCATAAGCCCCCTTTTTAAGGAGGTTGGGGGATCTCTTCTGCGTAAATCCTAAGAATGTTATGCTTGCGTTGAAATCCGTAATTTTTTGTGTGGCTGACTAGATGAGACCTTATCATCAAATCCCAATTTTCGAGTGTGGTGAACCGCTAATTGAGATTCCTTTAGAATTGTTTGCGGTGGAATCTCCCCATCCTTATGAAAAATTAGGTGCCCCTTATGGCGAACATTCCCCTTATTATCTGCGTCAAAGCGTGATCGAAAATTTGCTCCAAGCGCAAAATTATCTTGATGTTCTGCATCCTAACTGGCGTATTCAAATTTTTGATGCTTATCGCCCGATCGCAGTTCAGCAGTTTATGGTAGATTACAGCTTCAACCAAGCAGTACGGGATAGAGGACTGACTGATGTGGAGTTATCGCCAAACCAATGCCAAGAGGTTTGGGAAGCGGTTTATGCAATTTGGGCTGTACCAAGTTTGGATGAAAAAACTCCGCCTCCTCACAGTACAGGTGCGGCGGTGGATGTGACGCTGGTAGATGATGCAGGGCAAATAATAAATATGGGTTCGCCGATTGATGAAATGTCAGAGCGATCGCATCCCGATTATTATGCCAATAATGACGACCCAGAAGCCCAACAGTATCATGCTCACCGTCAGCTATTGCAAGATGTAATGTTAAAAGCTGGCTTTCAACGCAATCCTAGAGAGTGGTGGCATTTTTCTGTTGGCGATCAAATGTGGGCTTGGCTGAATAATCAATCCAATCCAGCCAATCCTGTTACCGCACGTTATGGGCGTCTTGCATAGATGCGTTATGCATCTTGAGGATTTAACTCTCTTAACTCGTCGGTGGTGTAAGTACCAATGGGAGTCCAAACTAGATAGGGAAGCAGTAACAGCGCCCCCTTTAGAGAAATCGGCAAAACGCAGATTGCAAGAACAACGCCTGAAATCAAACCTATTAGTCCAAGAATTTCCCCAGCTTTGAGACTGCGAAACCTCAACATTATAGGTATGTAGGCGACGGTGATAATTTCCACCAAGAGGTACAAAGCCATTAGTAGCCAAGTAATTATGCCTCCTGGATTTTTTTCCCAAACAATATAAGCTGAAGCTGCACCGCAAATAAAAATCACAGTCCAGATAAGGGGAATCAACGGCTCAAAAACTAGCCAGCGAGGGCGACTTAACAATACAAACCATTTAACATCACGCGGCGTGATTAAGAAACTTCCAAGGGCAATGAAAAAAGTTACAGCCCCAATTATTATCCAAGATGGAATCATAGTTAACTCTTGCTTTGTGTATTTTGTCAAGTCATACACTGCAAGTTTGACAATTTAGGGCATAAGTTAAATCATTCGTTGGTGCGAATCTTAGGCATCTTGAGGATTGAGACTGATCATCTTCCAAGTGGTATAAGTACCAATGGGACTCCAGAGCAAATAAGGAACAAGTAATAGTGCTGCCCAACCAGAAAAACTTAAGACTGCAAGTATCAACAAAGCACAAATGATCAAACCTGTGCCACCAAGAATTGTACCCACTTTCAGACTGCGGAGCTTAAACATTACAGGCGTATAGGCAATGGTTACAATTTCTAAAAGCAAGTATAAACCCATGATTAACCAGGTTGAGGTGCTTCCTGGGTCTTTTTCCCAGACAATATAAGCCGACCAAGCACCACAAATAAATATTACAGTCCAGATAATTGGAATCGCACCCTCAAAAGTTAGCCATCTCGGTCGTTGTAAGCGCTTGAACCATTGGCGATCGCTAGGCGTAATCACGTTAGCTGCCAAGGCAACCAAGAAAGCCACACCCCCAATCACCATCCAAGATTTAATCATGCCCGTTAGTCCTTTACAAGCGCTATCTATCGCTTAATATCACTCTTTATAGTGTGATTTTGTCAATTTAATTGCTAATTCTTCATCGTCCCTGAGTTTGAAACCTTTACATCGTTTGGCAGGATTTTAAATATGATGAGTTTGTAGTAAGCACTTCAGTGCTTAAAAATCCAGGACTCAAGTCCTTAATACAAACTTATTCACCCCTCGTAACTAATGAGGCAGACTACTAGGGACTGGAAAACAACTCTTATCCTAATCCCCAATGCCCATTAAGATTTTATTCCCCAAGATTTTGAGGTGATTATGTCTAGGGGTGGGGGTATGAGGCGAACGGAGGAAATATTCTTGGCAATAGGGGGATAAGGCAATTAAATTTAATGGTAATTTATATGCAAACTGAATCAGAAGTGCGATCGCTAGCACCAGAAACACGAGGAATTGGTAATACTATTCGCCTTACAGGCTGGATTGCTTTGTGGATACAATTGGCAATTGGAGTGGTTTCTGTCTTTGCTTTGTTGTTTGCTTTGACTGGTCGTCGTTTTGTTCAGCAACAGAATGCCGGTCTTAGCATTGGCGTATTTTGGGCCGTATGCGGAATTGTACTGTTGTTATTCAGTCTCTATTGGGATTTTCGTTACACTCGCATAGGCAAAGCTCTAGAAAATCACAATCCGGCTTTGCATCCTAGTAAGCCAGATACAACTAAAATCCTTCGTTTGGGGATAATTGTGGGTTTAGTAGGAATACTATTAACTCTCTTAGGTGCTAGTTCAACTATGTTCGTGCTAATGGCAAAATCTGTATCCCAAACTCCAGGAGTAGCAATCAGCGACCCCTACAGGATTATTCGACCGATGGATGTTTTTGTCGCTGTGGCAGATATCACTGGGATTGCTGCTCACTTTGTGGGTACTGTCGCATCGTTATGGTTGTTAGAACGAGTGCATAAGTCCTGACTAGTATCGCTTTGAATAATTCGTAATTTTGAACTCCGTGATTGAGGATCAGAATTTCACGGGAAGGGGCGATATAAGAGAATTCAAACGTAGGGGCGAACTGCTGTTTATAGATGTCAATTGACGCTACAAGCTATTCTAGACAAAGCTTTGATGATTATTTCATTCCCAGTCTTTGACTGCGAATGTCTATTATAATGACTTGAATTTTTATCTAAAGATACAATTTCAAGACAAATTATTATTACTTATGACAGTTACTTAAAATCCTCCTGATGAGTGAAAGTATATATACTTAATAACTGAGGTTCAAAGCATGGACTCAAGAGGTAAGGTTCAAACTGTGGACTCGTCCTGGTCTCTTCCATTGCCGTTGAAAGAGTATGCAATGAGCCGAGTAACTGTCTACTTTTATAGCGACAGATGGGTTCCAATTAAATATTGTTCTTTGGAAAAGGCAATTTTGCTTCACCAAAAAGCAAATTTAGAAGGCAAGGAAATTTTACTATTTCCAGATAGTCTAGACCCTAATGAATTCTCAAACTCTTTTTAACTAAAATCGATTAAGGTAGACCATTTTTCACAAATTTTGGCAACAAATAAATCAGCTAGAGAGGCGTACATAGTATATGTATGCCTCTACTTGTAAATGAGAATAAAACTTGTGGCGATCGTTATAACTCAATACGGTTCAGTTAAAGCCAAAAACCTTAAACTGCGTAGGTTGGCTTGAGGAACGAAACCCAACATTTATCGGGCTTTGTTGGGTTTCACTTCGTTCAACCCAACCTACGATTATCCTTAACTGAACCGTATTGCGTTATAACTCAAAAATAATGAGGCATCAAAGTTACTCAGATAATATTGTTTACGTCAAAGAGCGAACGCTTGAAAAAATAAGTTATTAAGGAATCAAGTAGGCTTTGTTATCGTACCAATGGGTTTTTGTTTGCTGCTGCTGAGTTGACGGTTTTTTCAATTCTATTCAACCTTGTCTCTGAACGTTTTGCACTGTCAATCCAAAACAGGATATTCTTTTTGGATGAGTTATTAAATGCCTCAAAATACTCTTTGGCAGTTGTGTTTGCTTCTAACGCCTGTTTTAAATCTAAGGGAATAATTAATGCTTCGATCGCATCTAAAGAGTTCCATGAACCATTTTGTTTTGCAGCTTCAATTTTTTCCAGACCTATTGTAGTCATCAAACCTTGTTCTATGAGTTCTTCAATATATTGTTTATTTAATTTTGACCACACGCTTTTCGGTTTTCGAGGTGTAAATATTTGCATATAACGTTCTTCATCTAAGGATTTGACTTTACTGTCAATCCAACCAAAGCATAAAGCTTCTTTTACTGCTTCGCTATATTTAACAATTGGTTTACCACTTTTTACTTTGTAGTAGATGAGCCACACACCGAAACAGGTGCTATGGTTTTTCTCTAACCATTTTCGCCATTCTTCGCGGCTTGTGGGGCAGAAGGTGAGAAATTCATTGTTAAGTTTGGATACACTAGTAATCTTACTTTTGCTGAGATTTCTCTCTGTATTCTGCTGCATTTGCTTTATATTCAATCAAACCAACCCAGAACGCAGTGCTACAACTGCTGCTTGCACGCGATCGTCTACTGCTAATTTATTCATAATCCCTCGCACGTGAGTTTTGATGGTGTTGGGACTGAGATAAAGTTTTTCGGCAATCTCTGGGTTGCTCAAACCGTCTACCATAAGTTTCAACACTTCTAACTCGCGCCCAGATAAGTTGGCATTGTTACTGCTAGGTGTAGGCGGTTTAAGATTGTCAATCACTCGCCGCGCAATTTGGGGATCGAGATAGGCTGCACCATCAACTGCAGCTGCGATCGCACTTAACAATCGTTCCACACTTGCACCTTTAATACAATACGCATCTGCACCGCTAGATAGTGCCGCAATAATTTCTGTCTCCGTTTGATGAGATGTCAGCATCACTACATGAGTTGCTGGCAGCGCCGCCTTAATTTGCTGTGTCGCTGCAATCCCATCCAATCGCGGCAAGCCAATATCCATAACCACCAAATCGGGTTTCAGTTGCAGTGCTGCTTGGACTCCCAAATAACCATCTTCTGCTTGTCCAACAATCTCCAACTGAGGATGAGCCATTAACGATTGCTCTAATCCCAGTTGCATCATCGGATCGTCTTCGACAATTAACACCCGCAACGGCGGAGCATTGGCTGGTAAATTTAAGGGATAGCGAATATCTAAAGACATTTTTATTAATTAAGAGTCATTAGTCATTTGTCCTTTGTCCTTTGTCATTTGTCCTTTGCTTGCCAATGACAAATGACTAATGACAAATGACCAATTATTATTCTTCCACGCGATAGCCTAACTCTGCTAAACTAATCCGCGATTGTCGCCATTTTGGCTGGACTTTTACAAACAATTCTAGGTAAACTTTACCAGAGATTAACTTTTGGATTTGTTCGCGGGCTTCACTACCAATTGCTTTGAGCATTGCTCCGCCTTTGCCAATGAGTATGCCTTTTTGGGAATCGCGCTCAACGTTGATGGTAGCAAGTATACGGGTAATGCTGGGAGTTTCTTCTACTAGGTCAATAGCGATCGCTACTGAATGGGGTACTTCTTCACGAGTTAATAATAAAATTTGTTCTCGGATTAATTCACCCATAATAAAGCGTTCTGGCTGGTCAGTTACCAAGTCGGGAGGATAATATAAGGGCCCAGTTTCTAAATGTTCAATTAATAATTCTTGAAGTTCTGGTAATCCTGCACTAGTCTTGGCAGAAAATTTCACGATTTCCCATTCATGGGACTGGGCCATCTGGGCATAGCTATCATCTAGATACTGAGAATCGGGCGGTTGTTGGTCGGTTTTGTTCACACCCAGAATAACTGGTGTCTTGCTGCGACTGAGCAATTCAGCAATATAGCGATCGCCTGCACCACAAGCCACTGCTCCATCTACCACAAATAGCACTACATCTACAGATTCAATGGCAATTTTGGCATTTTGCACCAACACTTCGCCCAATTGATGATGGGGCTTATGAATTCCTGGCGTATCTACAAATATTAACTGTGCCTCTGGTGTAGTTAATATTCCACGCAAACGATTACGTGTTGTTTGCGCTACTGGTGAGGTTATGGCAATTTTTTGTCCTACTAATTCATTCATTAAAGTAGATTTACCGACATTTGGACGACCAACAATGCCGATAAAACCTGACTTAAATTCAGGAGGAGCCTGTGGAATTGTTACTTCTCCTGAAAAAGAGAAAGTGTAATTTTCAATACTAGTCACCTTTGGCTCCACCCTCATATTTTACAGCTGGGATAACTTGATTTTTTCTTAGACACAAAACAAGCATAAAAACACCCTAGCATTTTCGGGGATTGCTTTTGCTTAGGTTTAATCTACTACTGGCTCTACACTTAACATTTTACAGCTGAGATAACCTTAGTTGGAGAATTCAGGAGTCAGAATTCAGTAGTCAGAATGTTAAAAAAATCAAACTCTAAATTTACCTTATTGCGTCGGTAATCATACCAAATCCAGATAATTTCTAACTTTTGGCTGCTAAGTTCTAAATTCTTAAACTTATGTTTTGTTTTTAGACACAAAATAAACATAAAATTACTTTGGCATTTACAAGGAAGTTTTTTGCTTAGGTTTAATCTTTTGGTAACTTTGGCTTAAGTTTCATCGACTACTCAATATCTTTGAATCAAAATGTCAATAAAAGAGATGGGAGAACGCAAACGCATTGGAATTCTTACCAGTGGAGGTGATTGTTCTGGTTTAAATGCTGTGATTAGGGCTGTAGTAAATTGTGCTGTGGATACTTACGGCTGGGAGGTTTTGGGAATTCGTCAAGCGACTTTAGGATTAATGGCGCGTCCACCACAATTCACAAAGCTGGAAGTTGATCAAGTTGACTCACTGTTAACTGCGGGTGGCACAATGTTGGGGACAACCAATAAAGGCGACCCTTTTGCTTTTCCAATGGCGGATGGAAGTTTATGCGATCGCTCCGAAGAAATCATTGCAGGTTATCATGAGCTAGGTTTAGATGCTTTGATTGGTATCGGCGGTGATGGTAGCTTGGCAATTCTCCGTCGCCTCGCCCAACAAGGCGGAATTAACCTAGTTGGTATTCCTAAAACCATTGATAACGATATCGGCGTTACCGAACACGCTATCGGTTTTGATACAGCAGTCAATATTGCCACAGAAGCATTAGATAGGTTGCATTTTACTGCTGCAAGTCATAGCCGAGTCATGATTTTGGAAGTAATGGGGCGTGACGCCGGACACATAGCAATAGCTGCGGGAATTGCGGGGGGAGCAAATGTAATTTTAATTCCCGAAATTCCTTACACAGTTGAGCATATTTGCCACAAAATCAAAGAACGCCAAGAGAAAGGCAAAAACTATTGTTTGATAATTGTTTCTGAAGCGGTTCGTACCCACGATGGGGAAAATGTGACGATTACAAATCGCTTAGGTCAATCTCGATACGGCGGAATTGGCGAATATTTGGCAGATAAAATCATTGAACACATCGGTGTAGAAACGCGAGTCACAGTTTTAGGACACATTCAACGTGGTGGAACTGCTTCACCACTAGATAGATTAGTTGCAACAGCCTTTGGCGTTGCGGCGGTTAATCTCATTGCCGAAGGTAAATACGATCGCATGGTGACATGGCAAAATCGCCAAGTATTAAGTGTACCAATTACCGAAGCGATCGCTCAATATAGCGCCGTCGATCCCAATGGTACTTTAGTAAAAACCGCTCGTGGTATGAGTATTTATTTGGGAGACTAAATTTAGTGCTGAATGCAGAGTTTAGCCCTGGCGAATCCTATGAGAATAACTGTCAACTTAATTCTCTACTTTCATTTAAACGGATTCACAATCTCTAATTGACCAGGTAATACTAACCCATCCTGCATATCTTCAGAATAGAGAATTGTTGCTTCTGCGGACAACGCACAAGCAACAATTAAACCATCCCAAAAAGAAAAATTATACCGACTGCGGATATCCGATGCAGATTTCAAAATACTCAAGTTGAAATCTACTACAGTGCAGCGACGATAAAGCGACTGAATCACAGCTTTAATTTGCTCCTCGTTAAAGGCTGCTTTTTTCAGTAAATTAGCAGAAACCTCATTCACAACTTGCGTACTGATAACTATTCCTTGATTTGACGTAATTGAAATAGCAATATTGCGCTTTCTTTCTCTTTCTCCCACTTCTATTTTTTTATCGTCAAACAAACGATAGAGCCAAACATTTGTATCAATAAAAAATGCATCATTGCTCATAGCTAGCGATTGTAAATTTCTTCACGGCTGAGTACACCATTTACTTGAATTGGATTTTCAGTCAATTCATCAATTATGTCTTGTTTCTGAGATGATTTTTTATTTAACAAAACAATTACTTTAATATCATCTCCTTCACCGAGTTCTTGTTTGTACTCATCGGGAATCTGAATTAAACCATTTTGGATTTTTGCTTGAAACTCTACCGCATTTAGCATCATTATTCTCTCTTTTATACCGATATAATTCAATTTTAGCCCTATTAGTCTTATAAAATTCACACGCCAGTTGCTTCTCTTTTTGGGAGAAGGGGAAGAGACGCTTGCAAAAAAACTCCTAACTAATAACTCCTAAGACAAATTCACCTTCATTCACAGCTTGATTTGTTGCGACATCATAAACTAATCCTTCATGTTGAGCGCAGACATCAATTACACTAGGTAGTTGACCTTCTTTATTAAAACTGAGAATTTGATAGAGCTTATCTCCAGTTTTGACTGTACTACCTAATTCGATTCTGGATTGAATCATACCACCTGCGATCGCATAATATTTTTTCCGGTTGCTGCTAGATGCAAAAGTCATATCATGAGTTTTTACGCCATCTGATAAATTAGAAACTTCTAATACACCTTTTTGCACTAAATAATTTTTCACACCCCGTATACCTTTGGATACTGAATCAGGGTTCATTTGCATTCCTGAGCCTAATTCTAGTGTCCAAGCTTCCATATCAAACTTGATTTCTCTACCCAACTCTTTAAAACAAGCTTCTAGCGCTAACCAAGGTTTGATAAAAGCTTCATCAAAAGCATCACCATCGTATTTATCAAGCAATATTCCGAAATCAAGTAGAAAGTATTTTGCACTGTCTTCTCGATTTTGGAAGTAATAAATATAGTCTAATGCTTGATTTGTAGAACTGTGTAAATCAATTAAGTAGTCTGCATCTAAACTCAGGTTTTGTAGCTTGTAGGCAAAAAGCTCAGTGAAAGGAACACCATTAGGAGAATTAATTTTTTCTAAAATTTTCGCAAAATTTTGCTTAATTATAGTTAGATAATTTTGTCGAACGACCTTTAGATCAATGTGAAGTTGAGATTTAGTAAAAGCTACTAAATCATCAGCTTCTTTCTCGTAGTCCCAAAAGATGCGATTCCAGTCTTTGGCTTCGTAAATACAGTAACGCCCAGGGGAGAAATGATGAGCGCGTTCATTTGTCCCCATTGGATTACAAACGGGAACCAGCCAAATTTCTCCAGTTAAATCTGTATCATTTATTGTTAATAAAAACTCAATTAGCTGGTGAATAACGGCATTACCAGCGATTTCTGCACCGTGCAGATTAGATTGAATGTATACTTTTTTACCAGGTTTAGCGCCGATGAATTTGTATAATTGTAAGTATAGGCGATCGCCCGAAGCCATTTGACGTAATACAATGCTTTCAATAACTGGCAGCATGAAACAACTCAGTGATGATTTGAGTAAATTATCGCTGTATCTGTACTGAATTAAAAGACTAGCCCAATAGAATTTGCTGATTAACCAGAGTTTTACCCCACCCTAACCCTCCCCTTGTAAAGCAGGGCTGTTTCATTCCCTAAAGCAGGTAAAATTGCAAGTGTTGAGGGGATAAAAATCATGAATGCTTCTCTGATTGAACAACTGCGGCAAGTGGAAGATTTCAGAACGACTGATGGTCGAAGACACCCACTATGGTTAATATTACTGTTTGTAATAATGGGCACTATGAGTGGGTATGTCGGGTATCGTGCATGGGGAGATTTTGTCAAACGGCATCGTCGGGTATTGATC
>NNBU01000530.1_pt1 | contig 28190 bp, 21 predicted proteins | sample 1173781 | NCBI WGS metagenome assembly NNBU01 (sample SAMN07173937, study PRJNA388173) | plant metagenome | biome: Plant school; feature: Soil; material: Symbiotic tissue of Blasia pusilla L.; isolation source: symbiotic tissue sample KVJ2 | host: Blasia pusilla | place: Norway: Troms, Kvaloya...
GATGTGTATAAGAGGCAGGCGCCGCGCGTCGCACCGACCAGGCTTCGGAGGTGGCGTAGTAGTCGTCCAGAACGCCGCGCACCGCCGCGGCGCTCGCCACCTGGCTCACGCGGCTGGAACCGATGCCATCGGCCAGCGCCACCGCGATACCCTTGGCCGCACGCTGCGCGCCCCGGGGCAGCATGGCACCGTGGAAGTCCTGGTTGACCGAGCCGGGCCGCGCCCGCGAGTGCTGGCCGAGCGATACGCGCAAGCTCACCTCGCGGGCTCCGGCTTGCGTCTGCACTGGCGTCCGCTGTTGTAAGGCACTCAGTTCACAGCCCGCTTGGGCGAGGTCTTGTAGTGCGTCGCGTACAGCGTGAGGCCCACGAAGGTCAGGCCGCCCACCAGGTTGCCCAGCACGGTGGGAATCTCGTTCCAGATCAGGTAGTCCATGAACGTGAACTTGCCGCCCAGCAGCAGGCCGGTGGGAAACAGGAACATGTTGACGATGGAGTGCTCGAAGCCCATGTAGAAGAACACCATCACCGGCATCCACATGCCGATGGCCTTGCCCGACACGGTGGTCGACATCATGGCGGCCACCACGCCGGTGGACACCATCCAGTTGCACATCACGCCGCGAATGAACAGCGTGAGCATGCCCGCGGCGCCGTGCGCGGCGTAGCCCACGGTGCGGCCTTCTCCGATGTGGCCCAGCTTCTCGCCGATGGCGTTGGGCGCCTCGCTGAAACCGAAGGTGAAGATGATGGCCATGAACACCGCCACCGTCAGCGCGCCGGCAAAGTTGCCGACGAACACCAGGCCCCAGTTGCGCAGCACGCCGGCCCAGGTGGCGCCGGGGCGCTTGTCGAACACGGCCAGCGGCGCCAGCGTGAACACGCCCGTGAGCAGGTCGAAGCCCAGCAGGTACAGCATGATGAAACCGACCGGGAACAGCATCGCACCGACCAGCGCGTTGCCCGTGTTGACGGTGATGCTCACCGCAAAGGCCGCCGCCAGCGCCAGGATGGCGCCTGCCATGTAAGAGCGAATGAGCGTGTCGCGCGTGGACATGAGCAGCTTGGATTCACCGGCGTCGACCATCTTGGTCACGAACTCGGCGGGGGCTAGGTAGGCCATGGAAACTCCTTGAAGACGAAAAAAGAAACTGAATGCGCAAGAGGCGCAACGTGCGGCGGTCTCAACCCAGCGCGACCAGCACGCGCCCATCGTGCACGCGCACCGCATGCGCGCGCACCGAGTGCTCGGGCGTCTCCAGGCATTCGCCGCTGCGCAGGTCGAAGTGGTTCTTGTAGAGCGGCGAGGCCACCACGATGCGGTCCCCCAGGCTGCCCACGAGCCCGCGCGACAGGACGCTGGCCTGCGCCTTGGGGTCGACGTTGTCGATGGCGAACAGCGCCTGCTCGCGGCCCACGCTGAAGATGGCGACATGCACGCCGCCCACGAGCGCACACACGCCGGTGTCGGGGAGGATGTCGCTGGCCGCGCACACGGCGGTCCATTGCGGTTGGTCGGTGGTCATGGCTGCGTTCATGGCTGCGTGTCCTTTGGGTTCAGGCGGTTTCGACATCGGTGGCGGCTGGGGTCGTGGATTTTTTTGGAACGCTCTGTGCGGCGCTGCGCTCGTGCGCGCGCGCCGGGCGCACCTGCCCACGCTCCTGCACGAACACGATGTGCTCGTCGGGCTTCTCGCTGTTGACGAAGGAGCGAAAGCGCTGGCGCGTGACGGGGTTGGTCACCGCGGTCTTCCACTCGCACTGGTAGGTGTCGACCACGTGCTGCATCTGCGCCTCGAGCTCGGCGGCGAGCCCCAGGCTGTCGTTGACGAGCACGTCTATCAGGTAGCCGAGCCCGCCTTCCAGGCTCTCGCGCCAGGTGCTGGTGCGCTGCAGGCGGTCGGCGGTGCGCACGTAGAAGCTCAGGAAGCGGTCGATGAGCCGCACCAGCTCGGCCTTCGACAGGTCGGAGGCGAGCAGCTCCGCGTGGCGCGGCTTCATGCCGCCGTTGCCGCACACGTACAGGTTCCAGCCGCGCTCGGTGGCGATGATGCCCACGTCCTTGCCCTGCGCCTCGGCGCATTCGCGCGTGCAGCCCGACACGCCGAACTTGATCTTGTGCGGCGCGCGCAGGCCCTTGTAGCGGTTCTCCAGCTCCACGGCCAGGCCCACGCTGTCGTCCACGCCGTAGCGGCACCAGGTCGAGCCCACGCAGCTCTTCACCGTGCGCAGCGACTTGCCATAGGCATGGCCCGACTCGAAGCCGGCGGCAATCAGCTCTTCCCAGATGGCAGGCAACTGCTCGACACGCGCGCCGAACATGTCCACGCGCGCACCGCCGGTGATCTTGGTGTACAGGCCGTACTTCTTGGCCACCTGGCCCACGGCGATGAGCCCGTCGGGCGTCACCTCGCCGCCCGGCATGCGCGGCACCACCGAGTAGCTGCCGTCCTTCTGAATGTTGCCCAGGAAGTAGTCGTTGCTGTCCTGCAGGCTGGCCAGGTCTTTCTTCAGCACGAACTCGTTCCAGCACGAGGCGAAGATGCTCGCGGCGGTGGGCTTGCAGATGTCGCAGCCCAGGCCCTTGCCATGGCGTGCGAGCAATTCGTCGAAGCTGCGGATCTCGCCCACGCGCACCAGGTGGTACAGCTCCTGGCGCGAGTACGCGAAGTGCTCGCACAGGTGGTTGTTGACGGCCATGCCGCGCTTGGCCATCTCGGCCTTCATGACCTGGCCCAYCAGCGCCACGCAGCCGCCGCAGGTGGCGCCGGCCTTGGTGCAGGCCTTGATCTCGGCGACGGTGCACGCGCCTTCGCCCACGGCAGCGCAGATGCGGCCCTTGCTCACGTCGTTGCACGAGCAGATCTGCGCGGTCTCGGGCAGCGCGTCCACGCCTAGGCCGGGGCGGGCCTGGCCGTCGCTGGCCGGCAGGATCAGGAACTCGGGGTCCGCCGGCAGCGCGATGCCGTTGAGCGCCATTTGCAGCAGCGTGCCGTACTCGGCCGCGTCGCCCACCAGCACCGCGCCCAGCAGCTGCTTGCCGTCGCTGCTGACCACGATCTTCTTGTAGACCTGCTTGTGCTCGTTCACGTACTGGTACGCGCGTGACCCGGGCGTCTTGCCGTGGGCGTCGCCGATGCTGGCCACGTCCACCCCCATGAGCTTGAGCTTGGTGCTCAAGTCGGCGCCGGTGAAGGCCGCGTCGGACTGCCCGGCGATGTGCTTCGCCGCGACGCGTGCCATGTCGTAGCCCGGCGCGACGAGGCCGAAAGTCTGTTCGTTCCACGAGGCGCACTCGCCCACCGCGTAGATGTCGTGGTCGCTGGTACGGCAATGGCTGTCGATGGCCACGCCCCCGCGCGGGCCGACCGCCAGCACCGACTGGCGGGCCAGCTCGTCGCGCGGGCGAATGCCGGCGGAGAACACGATCATGTCGGTCTCCAGGTACGTGCCGTCGGCGAACACCATGCGGTGGCGCGCGGTGGCGCCATCGGTGATCTCCACCGTGTTGCGGCCCGTGTGCACGTGCAGGCCCAGCGCCTCGATGCTGCTGCGCAGCGCGCGGCCGCCGCCCTCGTCGACCTGGACCGCCATGAGCCGCGGCGCGAACTCGACCACGTGGGTGTCCAGACCCATGTCGCGCAGCGCCTTGGCGCATTCCAGCCCCAGCAGCCCGCCGCCCACGACCACGCCGCTCTTGGAGCGCGCGCCGCAGGCCTTCATGGCCTCCAGGTCTTCGATGGTGCGGTACACGAAGCAGTTGGGCCGGTCGCGCCCGGGCACGGCCGGCACGAAGGGCGAGGAGCCGGTGGCCAGCACCAGCTTGTCGTAGCCGACGACCTCGCCGTCGGCGGTGGTCACGGTGTTGTTGCGCCGCTCGATCGCCACCGCGCGGGCGGCCAGCCGCAGCGTGAAGCCGCTGCGCTCGAAGAAGCCGGGCTCGACCAGCGAGAGGTCGTTGGCCGTCTTGCCGGAGAAGAATTCGGACAGGTGAACCCGGTCGTAGGCCGCGCGGGGTTCCTCGCACAGCACGGTGACTTCGGCCTGCGCGAGCTGGAGCTCGTGGAGCTGCTCCAGAAACTTGTGGCCCACCATGCCGTGGCCAATCACTGCGATTTTCATGTCGGTTGCTGCACACACCCGGCCTCGGAAGGTGCAGACCGACGACGCGTTGAAAATGCAACGGTCACGGTGAGCCCCGCCTGGAAACGGATGCAAATCGGGTTGAAGCGGACGAACCGTCGGCCTGCGCCTTCAGTTCGCTCGTGTCGCCGTCATTGGCGGGGGTCTGTCTTGCCGCAGCGACGTTGCCGCGGGACAGTGGGGAGTGCAGTGCAACATCCGTGCCGAGTGCTCACGGCGTTGGGCCGGGTGAGTCGCACCAAATTGGGAACTGGCTCGGGGCGGCGGGGCACAAGGGTGCGCCGTTTTGGCGCAGCCAAGGTCCGTTTGGTGCGGCCCGCCGCTGGTGCAAACAGGGCGGGCGGGTCGATACAAAGGCTGATTCATGTCTGCTCAGATCTCACTGCGCTGCAGCAGATACCCCAGCCCGCCGACCCTGAACCAGCGGTAGCCATAGGGCTCCAGCAGCATGCAATGCCGCCCTTTCTTGTCGGCGTTGCTGTGCGCCTCGGTCAACAGGTTGGTGAGCCGCGCCCCGTCGGGCCCGATCTCGCGCGCCGGCAACTCGAACTCCATCGGCTGCTCCGACAGGTTGTGCACGAACAGCACCGAGTTCTTGCGCCAGTCGTAGCGCAACACCAGCACCTGCGCGGACTGGTGCGCGAGCACCTCGAAGTCGCCCCAGCCAACCTCCGGAATTTCCTTGCGCATGCGCAGGGCGCGCTCCATCCAGTTGAGCAGCGACTCGGGGTCGCGCCGCTGCGCGGCCACGTTGACGTGCTCGAAGCCGTAGGCGCCGCCGCTGATCACCGGGCGCACCGGCTTGCGCGCGGCGGTAAAGCCGCCGTGCGGCTCGGTGGACCACTGCATGGGCGTGCGCGCGCAGTTGCGCTCGGGCAGGGCCAAGTCGTCGCCCATGCCGATCTCGTCGCCATAGCGCAGCACGGGCGTGCCCGGCAGCGTGAGCATCAGGCTGTACGCCAGCTCGAGCCGGCGCCGGTCGCTGCCGAGCATGGGCGCCAGGCGCCGGCGGATGCCGCGGTCGTACAGCTGCATGTCCTTGTCGGGCGCAAAGGCCGCGAACACCCGTTCGCGCTGCGCCTTCGTGAGGCGCCCGAGGTCGAGCTCGTCGTGGTTGCGCAGGAACATGCCCCACTGCGACGTGGCCGGGCGCGGCCGCGTGGCGGCCAGCGCCTTGGCGAGCGGGCGGCTGTCGGCGCTGGCTAGCGCGTAGAACAGGTTCTGGTTGACCTGAAAGTTGAACATCATGTGCAGCCGCTCGCCTTCGTCGCCGAAGTACTGCATGTCGGTCTCGGGCAGCACGTTGGCCTCTCCCAGGATGACGGCGTCGCCCTTGCGCCACTGCATCAGCTCGCGAAACTGGCGCAGCATGTCGTACTGCTCGCTGGGGCCCTTCACGTCGGCGCCCTTCCTGGCGATGACGAACGGCACGGCGTCCATGCGAAAGCCCGAGACGCCCAGTTGCGTCCAGAAGCCCATGATTTTCAGTATCTCGGCCTGCACCATCGGATGGCTGGTGTTTAGGTCGGGCTGGAAGTCGTAGAAGCGATGAAAGTACCAGCGCCTGGCGAGCTTGTCGTAGGTCCAGGTCGATTTCTGCACGCCGGGAAACACCACGCCGTCGTCGGCGCGCGGCGGCTTGCGCTCGGCCCACACGTACCAGTCGTGGTACTTGCTGTCGCGGTCGCGCCGGGCTTCCTGGAACCAGGGGTGCTGGTCGGAGGTGTGGTTGACCACCAGGTCGATCAGCACGCGCATGCCGCGCTGCGCGTGCCGCGTGGGTGAACTCCACGAAGTCGCCCAGAGTGCCGAAGCGAGGGTCGACGTTGTAGTAGTCCGCCACATCGTAGCCGTCATCGCGGCCCGGCGAGGTCTGGAACGGCATGAGCCAGATCGTGGACACGCCCAGCCCGTTGAGGTAGTCGAGCCGGCGCGTGAGGCCCTCGAAGTCGCCGCATCCGTCGCCGTTCGCATCCATGAAGGTCTCGACCGACAGACAGTAGACGACGGCGTTCTTATACCAAAGGTCTTTGATCATGCATTCGTGCTTTCAGGGAAGGACTCGCACACATGGACCCCACGCAAAACCCCCCGTCGCCCGACAGCTGGTGGAAGAACGGCATCGTCTATCAGATCTACCCGCGTTCGTTCCAGGACAGCGACGGCGACGGCATCGGCGACTTGCGCGGCATCCGGCAACGGCTCGATTATTTGGTGGCGCTCGGCGTCGACGCCGTCTGGATTTCGCCGATCTACCCTTCACCAATGGCCGACTTCGGGTACGACATATCCGACTACTGCGCCTTCGACGCCCGCTTCGGCACGCTGGCGGACTTCGACGAACTGGTGCGCGGCGCGCACGCGCTCGGGCTGAAGGTCATTCTCGACTTCGTGCCCAACCACACCTCCGACCAGCACCCGTGGTTCATGCAGAGCCGGTCTTCGCGACAGGACCCGAAGCGCGACTGGTACATCTGGCGCGACCCCGCGCCGGACGGCGGCCCGCCGAACAACTGCCTCAGCAACTTCGGCGGCCCGGCCTGGACGCTCGACGCGGCCACCGGCCAGTACTATTTGCACTCGTTCCTGCGCGAGCAGCCCGACCTCGACTGGCGCAACCCCGACGTGCGCGCGGCCGTGTACGAGGCGCTGCGCTTCTGGCTGCGCCGCGGCGTGGACGGTTTTCGCATCGACGTGCTGTACCACCTCGTGAAGGACGCGCTGTTTCGCGACAACCCGGCCAACCCGGCATTCGTGCCGGGCGGCGACCCTTCGCACAGCCTGCTGCCGCTGTACACCGCCGACCTCCCCGAGGTGCAGGACATCGTGCGCGAGATGCGCGCCGTGGTCGACGCCTTCAGCAATGCGCAGGGCGAGCGCGTGCTGATCGGCGAGCTCTACCTGCCGCTGGCGCGCCTGATGGCGTACTACGGGCTCGACAGCAACGGCGTGCTGCAGGGCGTGCAGCTGCCGTTCAACTTCCAGCTCATCGGGGCGCAGTGGCAGGCCGATGTCATCCACCGGCTGGTGCACGACTACGAAGCTGCGCTGCCGCCGGGCGCGGCGCCCAACTGGGTGCTCGGCAACCACGACAAGCCCCGCATCGCCAGCCGGGTCGGCCCGTTGCGCGCCAGGCTCGCGGCCATGCTGCTGCTGACCCTGCGCGGCACGCCCACGCTCTACTACGGCGACGAAATAGGAATGACCGACGTGTCCATTCCGCCCGATGAAGTGCAAGACCCGTTCGAGAAGAATGAGCCGGGCAAGGGCCTGGGCCGCGACCCACAGCGCACGCCGATGCAATGGAGCACCGGCGCGCACGCGGGGTTCAGCCAGGGCAAGCCCTGGCTGCGGCTGGCGGACGACTGGGCCACGCACAACGTCGATTTGCAGCAAGCCGATGCGGCGTCGATGCTCGCGCTGTACCGCCGGTTGATCGCGCTGCGGCGCGCGGAGCCCGCGTTGCATGCCGGCGCATGGGAACCGGTGGACGCGGGCGCGGACGTCGTGGCGTATGCGCGCTCCTTCGCGCAGCGGCGGCTCGTGGTGCTGCTGAACTTCGCGGAGGCGCCGCGGGACGTCGATGGGTCGGTGGTCGGTGCGAAGGCCGACGTGCTCGCGAGCACCCGGCCCGAGCGAGCGGGTCTTCAGGGCGGGCTGCTGACGTTGCAGGCGCTCGAAGGCGTGGTTCTGGCCTGTGCCAATGAATAGTGGGGAGCGAGCAGCTCCACGCGGCTAGCGCCCCGTGAACCGCGCAGGCCGCCGCTCCACGAAGTGCTGCACGCCCTCGGTGAAGTCCTCGCTGCGAATGCTCTGCACCATCTCGGCATTCGCGAGCGCCACGGCCTCGCCTAGGGTCTGGCAGGGCGTCTCCCACAGCTGCTGCTTCATCACGCGCACCGAGCGGGGCGACACCTCGCTCGACAGCGTCGCGGCCAGCGCCTGCGCCTGCGCCAACAGCTTGTCCGCCGGCACGACGCGGTTGACGAGGCCCATGGCCAGGGCCTCGGCCGCGTCGATCTTGCGCGAGGTCAGCAGCAGGTCGGTGGCGTTGGCATGCCCCACGATGCGCGGCAGGATCCAGGCGATGCCGTGCTCGGCGATCAGCCCGCGCTTGGCGAAGGCGGTGGCGAACACCGCCTTGTCGGAGGCGATGCGGAAGTCGCTGTACAGCGCCATGATCAGCCCCAGGCCGGCGGCCGCACCGTTGATGGCGCTGATGATAGGCTTCGGCGCGGCGGGAAAGTAGGTGTACCGCGTCTGGTAGTCGGCGCGCCGGTTCATGTCGTAGGGCCGCATCCATTCCTCGGCCTGGATGTCCTCGGGCGGCAGCACGGCGAGCTCGTCCATGTCCATGCCCGCGCAGAAGGCGCGGCCCGCGCCGGTGAGCACGATCGCGCGCACGGCCTTGTCCTGCCCCGCGGTTTCGATGGCGGTGCGCAGCTCTGCCTCCAGCACCTTGGTCAGGGCATTCATCTGCCCCGGCCGGTTGAACGTGATGGTGGCGACGGGGCCGTCGACCTGGTAAATGATCTGTTGGAAAGTCATGGGGTGTGTCGAAATCAGGTGGGGGTGAACGCCATGAAGGCCGGCGGCAACTGCAGGGAGACCGGCTCGAGGAACTCCTCGATGCCGAAGCGGCCGTTCTCGCGCCCGATGCCGGATTTCTTGAAACCGCCGAAGGGCGCCGCAGGGTTGAAGGGCGCGCCGTTGATGTCGACCTGCCCGGCGCGCAGGCGGCGCGCGACCGCCAGCGTCTGCGCGGCGACAGGGCCCCACACGGCGCCGGCCAGGCCGTAGTCGGTGCCGTTGGCCAAGGCAATGCCGGCGTCGATGCCGTCGTAAGCCATCAACACCAGCACCGGGCCGAAGACCTCTTCCCGTGCCACGGCCATGCCGGGCTCGACGTCGGTGAGCACGGTGGGCGGCACGAAGAAGCCATGCGCGGGCACCGGGGTGTTGGCTTCGATGCGCCGCGCGCCTGCCGCGAGCGCCTCGTCGATCAGGCCCGACACCTTCTGCTGCTGCGCCCTGGAGATCAGCGGGCCGAGCCGCGTGGCGCCGTCCGCCGGGTCGCCCATGCGGTAGCCGGCGAGCAGCTCCCGCGCGATGCCTTCGGCTTCGGCGAGCGACGCGCGCGGCACCAGCAGGCGCGTGGTCGCGGAGCAGGTCTGGCCCGAGTTCAGCATGCAGCCGGCCAGCGTCGCCTTCACGGCCAGCGCCAGGTCGGCCCCGGGCAGCACGAGCGCGGCCGACTTGCCGCCCAGCTCGAGCGCCACGCGCTTGATGTCGCTGCCGGCCACCGATGCAATGTGGCGCCCGGCGCGCGTCGAGCCGGTGAACGACACCATGTCGACGCCGGGGTGGCGCACCAGTGCGTCTCCCACCTCTGCGCCCACGCCGTGCACCAGGTTGAACACGCCGGGCGGAAGCCCGGCGTGCCGCACGGCCTCGGCCAGCAGGAAGGCGCTCGTGGGCGCGAGCTCGGAAGGCTTGAGCACCACGGTGCACCCCGCGAGCAACGCGGGTGCGACTTTGCCGGTGATCTGGTGCAGCGGATAGTTCCACGGCGTGATGCAGGCCACCACGCCGGTGGGCACCTGCTGCAACAGCGAGTGGCCGATGCGCGACGTCCATTCGAATTCGGCCGCGAGGTCGGCGTAGATGCCCCACGCCGCAAGGGGCGCGCCGACCTGGATGCGGGCCGCGAGCTTGCGCGGCATGCCGACCTCGCGCGAGATGGCGACGGCCAGGGCCTCTGCCTGCTCGCGCAGCGCCGCGGCCACCCCGCGCACGGCGGCGATGCGCTCGGCCACGGGCGTCGCGGCCCAGCTTTCGAACGCGCCGCGCGCGGCGGCCACTGCCGCGTCGACGTCGGCCGCCGACGCGCTGCGGTAAGAGGCGAAGCTCGCCTCCGTGAAACTGTCGAGCACGGGCAGGTCGTGCTCGCCGTGCGCGGGCACCAGGGCCCCGCCGATGAAGAGGTGGGTGTGGCTTGTCATGCGGGTCATTCGTTGGGGGGGTTCGGGGTGCGGGCCGCGTCGCGCCGCGCGATGAACTCGCGCATCACGCGCTGCGGCTCGCCGGTCGAGTAGCACTCGAGCTGGTAGCGAATGCCCGCGCTGCAGGCTTCCTCGAAGCCCGGCTGCGTGCGTTCGCGAAAGCGCTGCTTGGTCGTGCGCAGCGCGGCGCCCGGCAATGCGGCCAAGGCGCTCGCGCGCTCCAGCGCGCGCGGCAGCACCTGGGCGGGCTCGACCAGGTCGTTGACCAGCCCCAGCTCGAAGGCGCGCTGCCCGGTGATGAGCTCGCCGGTGAGCGACAGCTGCTGGTTGAGCGAATGGCCGATCTGCAACGACATCAGGTACGAGCCGACCACGCTCGCCAGGCCGGCCCTGACCTCGGGCTGCCCCATGCGCAGCGTGGCATGCGCCACCCGCAGGTCGCACATCAGCGCCATCTGGAAGCCCGCGCCGACCGCCGTGCCGTTCAGCGCGGCCACGATCGGCTTGGTCACGTCGCGCACCGCCTGGTACATGGCGTGCTGGCGGTTGAGCCAGCCGGCCAGCGTGTGGGTGTCGATGGTGGCCGACTCGTCCAGGTCCTGGCCGCCGCAGAAGGCGCGCTCGCCGCTGCCGGTGAGCACCAGCGCGCGCACGGCGGGGTCGGCGTCGAGCGCTCGCAGCGCGTCGGTGAGGCCCTGGCGCAGTTCGGGGTCGACCGCGTTCATCACCGCGGGGCGGTGGAGCGTGACGACGGCGATGCCGTCGCGCTGCTGCACAAGAACCGTGTCATTCATGGCCATGGGCTCCTTGCGTGCCGGCGCGCTCGATCACCGCGTCGACGGCCCAGCCGCCCTGCCCTTCGTCGCCGACGATCAACGGATTCAGGTCGACAGACGCGATCGCGTTCGGGTGCGCGGCGGCCAGCGCGCCGAGCGCCACCGCCGCGCGGGCCACCACCCGCAGGTCGACCGGGTTCTCGCCGCGAACACCGGCCAGCACGGGCGCGATGCGCAGGCTGCGCAGCTTGGCGAGCACGTCGGCCTCGCAGAACGGGTGCAGCAGCACGACGAAGTCGCGCAGCGCCTCGACGTACTTGCCGCCATCGCTCACCATGACCACCGTGCCGAACAGCGGGTCTTGCCGCACGCCGAGCGCGAATTCGCGGCGGCCGCGCACGCGCCGCGCGACGATCACGCCGTCCAGCGGCACGCCCATGGCCGCGACCTTTTGCGTGCAGCTGGTCCAGGCATCGACGACCGCTTCGGCCGTCTGCAGGCCGACGAAGACCAGGCCGTGCTCGCTCTTGTGCGGAATGCGCGCCGAGCAGGCCTTGACCACCACGTCCGGCCCCAGGGCGCGCCATGCCTGCACCGCCTCGTCGGCGCTGCGGCACAGGCGGTAGGGCACGGTGGGAATGCCGGCTTCGGCAATCAGCGCCAGGCTGTCGGACTCGCTCAGCAGCGGCTCGTCGCCCCCGGCCGCTGTATGCATTGCGGGCAATGCAGGCACCGTTGCCACGGCCCCAGCCAGGGCGCTGCGCGCCGCCGCCTGCCGCAGCAGCGCGCCGTGCCGGCTCCACTGGTGCAGCGCGTCGATGGCATCGGTCTCGTGCGCGAACACTGGCACGCCGGCGGCACGGAAGGCGTCGCGCACCGACGCCTGCGGCGCCGATACCGCCGTCGGCTTGCCGCGCGACGCCACGAAGCGTGCCGTGTCGCGGGCCATGCCTGGCACGTCGTAGCCCGCGCCGGCCACCGGCACGCCGACCAGGAACATGTCGGCCTGCGGGTCGGCCGCCAGCGCGTCGAGCGTGTCGGCGTACATGCCCCCCTTGGTCATCAGCGACGCCGTGAGGTCGACCGGGTTCTGCGCGGTCGCGAAGCTGGGCATGATCGCGGCCAGCGCCTTCACCACCGGCGCGCCCAGTTCCGCCAGCGGCAGCCCCAGCGACTCGGCCGCGTCCGCGCACAGCACGCCGACCGCCCCGCTGTGGCTCATGACCACCAGCCGCTCGGCAGGCCGCGGCGGCGCCGCGAGGTACAGCTCGACGGCGTTGACCAGGCCGTGCACATCCCTGGCGCGCCAGATGCCGTGGCGCTCGAGAAAGGCGTCGACCACCACGTCGTCGTTGACGATGGCGCCGGTGTGCGACGCGGCCGCCTTCGCGCCGTGCGCGCTGCGGCCCGACTTCAGCGCGACTACCGCCGCGCCGCGCGCGCCGGCCACGCGCGCCACCTCGGCCAGCATCGCCGGGTCACCCAACGACTCGATGTACATCAGCACCACGCGAATGTCGGGGTCGGCAGCGGCGGCCAGCGCCAGTTCGCACACCGAGGCATCGGCGTCGTTGCCCGAGGCGACCAGGTAGCGCACGCCCACGCCGCGCTCGCGCAACATCGCATACGGCATCACGCTGGCCGCGCCGCTCTGGCTGACGATGGCCACGGGCCCGTCCTGCGGCGCGACCTCCATGAACATGGTGCTGAAGTTCATCACCGCGCCGGTCTGGAAGTTGGCCACGCCCTGCGCGTTGGGCCCGACCAGGCGCACGCCGAGGCGGCGCGCCTGCGCAACCAGCGCATGCTGCAGCGCCATGCCGGCGGCGCCGGTCTCGCCGAAGCCCGAGCTCATGACGATGGCCGCGGCCACGCCGCGCGCGGCGCACTGGTCGATCACGCCGGCCACGGCCTCCTGGCCGACCGCCACGATCGCCGCGTCGGGCGCCTCGGGCAGCGCGTCGAGCGAGGGGTACGCGCGCAAGCCCTGCACCGTTTCGCGCTTCGGGTTGATCGGGTAGATGGCGCCGCGGAAGCCGAAGCGCTGCAGGTAGTGCAGGGGCCGGCCGCCGACCTTGTTGCGGTCTTCGGTGGCACCGACGACGGCGATGCGTTGCGGCGAGAACGCCGTCTTCAGGCGAAAATCGAGCATGGAATTCATGGGGAGCGTGCGGTTCAGTCGAGGCTGGCGCCGGAGTTCTTCACCACCGGCGCCCACTTGGCGGTGTCGCTCTTGATGAGCGCGGCAAACTCGCCCGGCGTGGTACTGCGCGCCTCGGCGCCGTCGGCCTCCATGCGCTTCTTCATGTCGTCGGTGGCCATGATGGCGGCGATCTCGCGCTGTAGCCGGTCGATGACCGGCGCGGGCGTGGCCTTCGGCGCCAGCACGCCGTACCAGATCGTCACGTCGAAGCCCTTGAGCCCGGCCTCCTGCGCCGTCGGCACGTTGGGCAGCAGCGGCGAGCGCCTGGGCCCCGTCACGGCCACCGCATGCACCTTGCCGGCGGCGAGGTTCTGCGTTTGCTGGGCGATGGTGTCGAACATCATCGACAGCCGCCCGCCCAGCAGGTCGATGAGCGCGGGCGCGGAGCCCTTGTACGGAATGTGATTGATCTGGATGCCCGCGGTGCTGCGAAACAGCTCGCCCGACAGGTGGTTGGAGCTGCCGTTGCCGGCGGAGCCGTAGGTGAGCTCGCCCGGCTTCGCCTTGGCCAGCGCTACCAGTTCGGCCAGGTTCTTCGCCGGCACCTGCGGGCTGACGACCAGCACGTTCATGGTCGTGGCCATGAGGCTGACCGGCGCGAAGTCTTTCACCGGGTCGTAGCGCAGCTTCTTGTACAGGCTGGGGTTGATGGCCATCGTGCCGGTGGTGCCGAAGAACAGCATCTGCCCGTCGGCCGGTGCGCGCGCTACCAGTTCGGCGGCAATGCCGCCGCCAGCACCGCCCCGGTTGTCGATGATGACCTGCTGCCCCAGCCTGTCGCCGAGCTTCTGGGCCAGCAGCCGTGCCATCGAGTCGGTCGGGCCGCCGGGCGGGAACGGCACGACGAGGGTGACGGGTTGCCTGGGGTAGGCCGTGTCCTGGGCGTGCGACAGGGGCGAGGCCAGCAACAGCGGCAGGGCCAGCGCCGCGCACAGCGAGTGCATGAGTTTCAAGCTTGTCTCCTTTTATGGGTTTGCAACGCCGAGGTTAGGCCGCGCGCTCATTTCCAGAAAGACGAATGAATGGATTTCAGGTTTCCATTAAAGTGAAACCATGAAACTCAAGCAGCTGGACACTTTCCTGCTCGTGGCGGACATGCAGTCGCTGTCGCGCGCGGCCATTGCGTCGGACACCGCGCAGTCGCTGGTGAGCCGGCAAATTTCCATGCTCGAGGCCGCGTGGGGCGGGCGGCTGTTCGAGCGCACCGGGCGCGGCATGACGCTGTCCGACTTCGGCAAGCGCATGTACCCGGAGGTCAAGCGCGTGCTCGACCTGGTGCACCAGCTCGACACCACCGCGAGCGAGGCGGCCGGCGTGCTGACCGGTACGGTGCATGTGGGCGTGCTGCCTTCGCTCTCGCGGCAGCTGCTGCCCCGGCTGCTGGCCGGCATTCGCGAGCGGGCGCCGGCCTTGCGCCTGCATGTGCTGGAGGGTTTCAGCGGCACGCTGGACGAGCAGCTGGCCTCAGGCAGGCTCGACATGATCGTCGTCAACCGCTACGGCTCTTCGGCGCTGCGCGGCGAAGACGTGCTCGGCAAGGTCGACACCTTTCTCGTCGGCAAGGCGGGCCGCCCCGAGCTCGCGGGGCCGACGATGCCGTTTCGCGCCCTCGCCGGCCTGCCGCTGGTATTGCCGGCCGTGCCCAACGGCCTGCGCGCCACGCTCGACGTGCTTTCGCGGCGGCACAACATCGAGCTCGACATCGTGATGGAGGTGGACACCGCCACGTCGATGAAAGACGTGGCGGCCAGCGGCCACGCCTTCACCCTGCTGCCGAAGACGGCGGTGGCGCAGGAAGTGGAGGCAGGCCTGCTCGGCGCGTGCCGGGTGGCGAGCCCCGGCATTCGGCGGACCATTGCGCTGAGCCTCTCGCGGCAAAGGCCGCTGTCGGACGGCGCGCGGCTGGTGGCCTCGCGGGTGAACCTGCTCGCGTCAGCGCTGCTGCGCGACCAGTGAGCCGGCCCGCGCCAGCCGCCGCAGGGCCTGCGGCGGCTGGCCGTACACGCGCACGAAGGCGCGCCGCATGCGCTCGGTGTCTTCGAAGCCGGTGAGCCGCGCCACCGCCTCGATGCTGCTGTCGCCGCCCTCGATGTGCGCGCGCGCGACTTCGGCGCGAATGCGCTCCACGGCCTTGGCCGGGGTTTGCCCAGTCTCGGCCTTGAAGGCGCGCATGAACTGGCGCGGGCTCACGCAGGCCACGTCGGCGAGCCGCTCGATGCCGAGGTCGGCCGTCAGGTTTTCGCCGATGTGCGCCAGCACGGCGCGCATGCGCTCGCTTTGCGGCGCAAGGTCTTGCAGCGCCGAGAACTGCGACTGCCCGCCCGCGCGCCGGTGGTAGACCACCATCTCGCGCGCCACGGCGCCTGCGATGTCCGCGCCCAGGTCGGCCTCGACCATGGCCAGCGCCAGGTCGATGCCGGCGGCGATGCCGGCCGAGCTCCACACGTTGCCGTCGCGCACGAAGATGCGGTCGGCATCGACGGTGACGCCCGGGTGCTCCCGCTGCAGCCGCGTGGCCTGCCGCCAGTGCGTGGTGGCGCGGCGGCCGTCGAGCAGGCCCGCCTCGGCCAGCAGGAAAGCGCCGGTGCACACGCTGGCCACGCGCCGCCTGGCCGCGAATGCGGCGCGCAGGTACTGCATGAGCGCGGGCGTGGCGGCACCGGGCTTTCGCGCGCCCCAGCCGCCGGGCACGACGAGCGTGTCGGCCAGCGTATCGGTATGGGTAACGGCGTGGGTGCCACGCCAGCTGCGCGTCTGCATCTCGAGCCCGGCCGAGCACGTTACGCGCCCGCCGCGCTCCGACAGCACCGCGATGTCGTAGGCCGGGCCGCGCCGCTTGCGCCCCAGCTCGGCCGCCACCTGGAACACCGACAGCGGGCCCGCCATGTCCAGCAGCTGGAACTCGGGAACGAGCAGGAAGGCGACGGAATGGGTCATGTCACTTTATGAGGGAAATATGTCTTTCTTGCCGAAGTGTCGGTGCATAGAGTCGGTGGTGTCAAACGCCCTTTTCTTGCTCACGTCCTTCCATGACCGACACACCCTCCACCCCTACGTCCGCGACGTCCGCCACGTCCGCTACAGGCCGCCGCGACGCGCGCGTGCTCGCGATCTGCCAGGGCCTCTACACGGCGGCCGTGTCCATCGACCTCACGCTCACCGCGCTCACGGGGCACATGCTCGCGCCCGACAAGTCGCTGGCCACGCTGCCCTTCGCGCTCATCACGGTGGCGGGCGCGGTGGCCACGTGGTTCGCCTCGCTGCTCATGCAGCGCATCGGCCGGCGCGGCGGCTTTACGGTGGGGGCGCTCGCGGGCACGGCGGGCGGGCTGGTGTCGGTGTGGGCGGTGTTCCACGACGACTTCTGGGTGTTCTGCGCCGGCACGGCGCTGGTGGGCGTGTACCAGGCCTTCGCGCAGTTCTACCGGCTGGCGGCGGCCGACGGCGTGGCCGCCGCGGACAAGAGCCGCGCGGTGTCGACGGTGCTGGCAGGCGGGGTCGTCGCGGCCGTGGCGGGGCCGGCGCTGGCGGCTTGGAGCAAGGACCTCTTTCCGCCGGTGCTGTTCGCGGGCGCGTACCTGATGGTCGCGGTGCTGGGCGCGGTGTCGGTCGTGCTGATACTGGCGCTGTACCGCGACACGCAGGCGCAGGCCGCGCCGGGCGCGCCGGTCGACACGCGCCCGCCGCGGCCGCTGCGCGACATCGCGCGCCAGCCGATCTTCATTGCCGCGCTGGCCAACAACGTGGTGGGCTCGGTGTCGATGATGTTCGTGATGACGGCCGCGCCGCTGGCCGCCGTGGCCTGCAACCATTCGATCAACGACGGCGCGGGCATCATGCAGTGGCACCTGGTGGGCATGTATGCGCCGGCGCTGTTCGCGGGCGCTCTCATCCAGCGCTGGGGCCTGGCGCGGGTGGTGAGCCTGGGCATGGTGCTCAACGTGGTGTGCTCGGTGGTCGCGATGAACTCGACCACGCTGCCCGCCTTCTACGCGGCGCTGTTCTGCCTGGGCGTGGGCTGGAACTTCATGTTCGTGGGCGGCACCACGTTGCTGGCGCAGTCGTACCGGCCGCAGGAGCGTGGCCGCGCGCAGGGCGCCGCCGAGCTGCTGCGCAACGTGTGCACCGCCTTCGCGACGCTGGCCGCCGGCCCCGCCCTCGACCACTTCGGCTGGGCGCCGCTCAATGCCGCGATGCTGCCGGTGGTGCTGCTCGCGGCCGGCATGACCTTCGTCTGGGTGCGCTCGGCGCGGCATGCGGCGGCGGTGGTGAACGCAGCGTGAGGCAGAAGCGACGGCATACGTTCGCGCGGGAGCAGTTGTGCCCGCCGGGCGGGAAGCGCGTCAGGGCACCAGCGACCGCACCGCGTTTTCCAGCGCCCGAAGCAGCGGGCCTTTGCGCGCACTGAGCGTGTCGACGCTCATGCCCAGCGTGATGCCCATGTGAGGCTGCCCGGCAATGGCCGGCAGCAGCATCGACAGGTTCGCGTAGCCGGCGCGAGGGTAGTGGATGCTTTCCGCCCACCCGCGCTCGCGGCACGCCCGAACCTCGGCCACGAGCGCCGGCACGTCGACGCGCTGCTCCGGCGACGTCGCCTGCGCGTTGGCGCGATGCGCGATGCGTTGAACCTCGCGGTCGCTCTCGCGCGTCAGCAGCATCTTTCCGGCGGCGGACAGGCACACCGGCCGCATCACGCCGACGGAGTACCGCAGCGCGTTGGGCTTGTGGCTCGGCAGCGAAAGAATGAATCGCACGTGGATGCCCTGGCGCAGGCCCACCAGCACGGCCTGGCCGGTGTGCAGGCGCAGTTGCTCCATGTTGGAGAACAGGCTGGCCTGGCCGAACAGTTCGTCGTGCATCCAGGTGCCGAGCAGCATCACGCGCAAGGTGGGCCGGTAGCTGCGGGTGGCGGTGTCGTGGATGAGGTAGCCGAGCGACTCCAGCGTGCGCAGCAGCATGGAGGTGCTGGACTGCGGGTAGTCCAGCGCGTCCGCCACCTCGGACACGGTGGCCGGGCCGTGGCGCGCGGCGAAGAACTCCAGCATTTCCAGCGTCCTGCGCGCGGACTTGACCTCGGAGCGCTCCGACGCGTGCGCGTTCGCTTCGTTTGCCGCATTCGACGGGGCCGGCGTAGCTTTGGGTTTCATGGGGCAACGGTGTGTGCGGCAGCCGACTATGCCGCGCCCCGGCCCGCCGCAGCTTCGCGCTAACCCCTATCGATTCATCACATATGTGATGCACCTGCGGGGTGGCCAAACCTACATTCGTTCGCAGTCCCGCCCCCCACGAAGGAGATCTAACGATGTTTCCCCGCAACTGCTGGTACGTCGCCGCCATGGCGCACGAAGTGAGCGACGCGCTGTTCCCGCGCACCCTGCTGAACGAGCCGGTGCTGCTGTTCCGCCGCCAGGACGGCAGCGCCGCGGCCATTGAAAACCGCTGCAGCCACCGGCGCGTGTCGCTGCACCTGGGCAAGCGCGTAGGCGACCACGTGCAGTGCGGCTACCACGGCCTGGAGTTCGACGGCAGCGGCCAGTGCGTGCGCATTCCCAACCAGGAGCGCATTCCGCCGAAGGCCTGCGTCAAGGCCTACCCGCTGGTCGAGCGCGACGGCTTCCTGTGGATCTGGATGGGCGACAAGGCCCTGGCCGCGCAAACACCGGTGCCCGACTTCTCGGCCGTCTGCAGCTCGCCCGCCTACGTGGGCCGCCGCGGCGACGCGCTGCGCGTGGAGGCGCCCTACACCTACAACCTGGAGAACGTGATGGACCTGTCGCACGTGAGCTACGCGCACCAGCAGACCGTCGGCACGCAGGACGTGGCCGAGACCAGGCCGCGCACGACCGTGTCGGCGCACGGCGTGGAAGTGCACCGCGAGTGGGAGCGCACCGAGGCCGCGCCGGTGTTCAAGCGCCTGTTCGGCTGGAGCGAGACCCGGCGCACGCAGACCATCCGCTTCTGGCCGGGCGCAAACATCCAGCTGGACATCAGCTCGCAGCCCGTGGGGAACACCGACCCGGCGCTGGTGCGCAACATTCGCGTGGTGGGGCCCTGCACTCCCGAGACCGAAGGCACGCACCTGAAGTTTTCCACCATGTACCGCGACTTCGCGCTGGACGACGCGGACATCACCCAGCGGCTCGCCGATGCCTTCCTGGTCACCCTGCACGAAGACAAGGTGCTGATGGAGAACCAGTGGCGCAACGTGCTCGCCGACGGCGCCGGCGCGCCGATGGTCGACATCGCGGTCGACCAGGCGCCGCTGGCCACGCGCCGCATGCTGCAGAAGATGGCGCTCGCTGAAAGTCAGGGCCAGGGCCAGGCCCAACCCTGAGCCGCGGCCATGCGCGTGCACGCAGCCCCATGAACAACAACACAGAGACAACCCCATGACCACCCAACGACGTATCGCCATCGCCGCCATGCTGGCGACACTCTGCGACTTGAGCGGTGCGGCGCGAGCCGCCGAGCCCGCCGCCTTCCCGCGCAAGCCCGTGACCATCGTCGTGCCTTACCCGGCCGGCGGCGCGTCCGACGCGTTGATACGGCCCATGGCCGAGAAGCTCTCGCGCATGTGGGGCCAGCCGGTAATCGTGGACAACCGCACCGGCGCCAACGGCATCATCGCGACGCAGGCGGTGATGCGCGCCGAGCCCGACGGCCACACCATCCTGCTGCACCTGACGGGCTTCATCCAGAACGCCAGCCTGTACCGCAAGCTGCCCTACGACCCGTTCAAGGACCTGGCGCCCGTGACGCAGCTGGGCACGCAGCCGATGGGGCTGGCGGTGGGGCCGGCGAGCCCGTACACCTCGGTGGCGGCACTCTCGGGCGGCCTCAAGGGGAAGGCGGCGGGCACTAGCGACTTCAGCTACGGCTCGTTCGGCATCGGCTCCACCGGCCACATCTTCGGCGAGCTGCTCAAGCAGAACATCGGCGTGGACATGCCCCACGTGGCCTACCGCGGCGAGGGGCCGATGCTGATCGACCTGATGTCGGGCCGCGTGACCGTGGGCTTCGTCTCGTCGGCCACGGCCGCGACGCGGCAGAAGGACAAGTCGCTGCACATCCTGGCCGTGACCGGCCCGCACCGGCTGGCGTCGATGCCGCAGGTGCCCACCCTGTCCGAGTCGGGCATGAAGGGCTACGACCTGGTCGGCTGGTACGGCTTCTTCCTGCCGAAGAACACGCCTGCCGCCGTGGTGGAGCGCATTGCCGCCGACACGCGCACCGTGCTCGCGCAGCCCGACATCGTCGCGCGCATGCGCGAGCTCGAAATAGAACCCACCGGCATCTCGCCCGCCGACTTCGCGAAGCTGCTGCGCAGCGACTACGCGAAGTGGGACGGGCTCATCAAGCAATTCAAGATCGAACTGGAATGACCACGACATGCTGAGCTCCACCACCCTGCCTGCGCGCCTGCAACTTGCAGACCCGCTGCTGCTGAAGACCCAGGCCCACATCGGCGGCCAGTGGCTCGACGCCGACGACAGCGCGACCTTCGACGTGACCAACCCCGCGAGCGGCACGCTGCTGGCCGCCGTGCCCGCGATGGGCGCCGGCGAAACGGCACGCGCCATCGACGCCGCCCAGGCCGCCTTGCCCGCATGGAAGGCCCTGCCCGCCGCCGCCCGCGCCCGCGTGCTGCGGCGCTGGAACGACCTGATGCTCGCGCACGCCGAAGACCTGGCACGCATCCTCACCGCCGAGCAGGGCAAGCCGCTGGACGACGCGCGCGCCGAGGTGGGCTACGCGGCCTCTTTCATCGAGTGGTATGCCGAAGAGGCGCGCCGCGTGTACGGCGACGTGATTCCCGGGCCCTCGGGCGACCGTCGCATCGTGGCGCTGAAGGAGCCCGTGGGCGTGTGCGCGGCCATCACGCCGTGGAATTTTCCGTACGCGATGGTCACGCGCAAGGCGGCAGCCGCGCTGGCCGCCGGCTGCACGATGGTGCTGAAGCCGGCCGAGCAGACACCGCTGTGCGCCTTTGCGCTGATGGAGCTGGCCATGCGCGCGGGCGTGCCGGCCGGTGTGTTCAACGTGGTCACCGGCGACCCGGTGGCCATCGGCGGCGCGCTCACCGCGAGCCCCGTCGTGCGCAAGCTCAGCTTCACGGGCTCGACCGAGGTGGGCCGCCTGCTGATGCGCCAGTCGGCCGGCACGCTGAAGAAGCTGTCGCTGGAGCTGGGCGGCAACGCGCCCTTCATCGTGTTCGAAGACGCCGACCTCGACGCGGCCGTCGACGGCCTCATGGTCGCCAAGTTTCGCAATGCCGGCCAGGCCTGCATCGCGGCCAACCGGGTCTATGTGCATGCGCGCGTGTACGAGCGCTTCGCCGACAAGCTCGCACGCGCCGTCGCCGCGCTCAAGGTGGCCGAAGGCACGGTGCCGGGCTCGCAGATCGGCCCGCTGATCGACGCCGACGCGCTGGCCAAGGTCGAGCGCCACGTGGCGGACGCGGTGGCGCGCGGGGCGCGCGTGCTGGTGGGTGGCAAGCCGCATGCGCTCGGCGGCAGCTACTACGAGCCGACCGTGCTCGCCGGCGCCGATGCATCGATGCTGCTGGCGCAGGAGGAAACCTTCGGCCCCGTGGCGCCGCTCTTTCGTTTCGACGACGACGCCGAGGCCATCGAGCACGCCAACAGCCTGGAGTTCGGCCTGGGCGCGTATGTGTACAGCCGCGACCACGCGCGCATCTGGCGGACCATCGACGCGCTGGAGGTCGGCATGGTCGGCGTGAACAGCGGGCTGATCTCGACCGCCGTGGCGCCCTTCGGCGGCGTGAAGCAATCGGGCATCGGGCGCGAAGGTTCGTACCACGGCATCGAGGAATATTTGGTCGTGAAGTACGTGTGCCTGGGCGGGCTCGATGGGCTTGGCGACGTCGGTTCCCGTGGCACTGCCCTGCACGCATGAGCACCTTCGACGTTCGGCTGCACGCGGTTCGCCTCGAAGCAGAAGGCGTGCACTCCTTCGAGCTGCGAGCGTTGCCGGAGCAGGCGCTGCCGCCCTTCACGGCGGGGGCGCACATCGACCTGCACCTGCCGAACGGCATGGTGCGCAGCTACTCGCTCTCGAACCCGCCCGCCGAAACGCAGCGCTACGTGCTCGGCGTGCACCGCAGCCCGACCAGCCGCGGCGGCTCGGCGCTGGTGCATGCGCAGCTGCACGTCGGCCAGACGCTGCGCGTGGGCATGCCGCGCAACAACTTCCCCTTGTTCGAGGCCGCGCCGCAGACCGTGCTGATCGCGGGGGGCATCGGCATCACGCCGCTACGCTCGATGATCGGCCGGCTGGAGGCGCTGGGCCGCTCGTGGGAGCTGTTCTACGGCTGCCGGCGCCGCGCCTGCGCCGCGTGGCACGACGAGCTGCTGGCCCTGGACGCGCAGGCACCTGGACGGGTGCATTTCAGCTTCGACGGCGAGCATGGCGAACAGCGGCTGGACCTGCGCCGCATCGTGGCCGACGCGCGCGGCGATGCGCACCTGTACTGCTGTGGCCCGCGCCCGATGCTGGAGGCCTTCGAGGCCGCCACGGCCGGCCTGCCGCGCGAACGGGTGCATGTGGAGTACTTCAGCGCCAGGGAGGCGCTCGCGAGCGCAGGCGGGTTCCGCGTCGAGCTAGCGCGAAGCGGACGCACCATGTGCGTGGCGCCGGGCCAGACCATCTTGGACACGCTGCTGGCCGAGGGCGTGGACGCGCCCTACGCGTGCATGGCGGGTGTGTGCGGCTCGTGCGAGACGCGGGTGCTGGCCGGCACGCCCGACCACCGGGACCTGGTGCTGTCGGGCGAGGAGCAGCGCGCGAACGACCGCATGATGATCTGCTGCTCGGGCGCGAAGAGCGCGAAGCTGGTGCTAGACCTGTGACTTGCCTTGCGCGCGGGAGGGGGCTGGGGCCGGGCCAGGCACCGCAGGCTTGCGCTTGGTGGCCGGAGGCTGCTTTTTCTTTCTGCCCTGCGCCACCCACTGGTCGACCATCGTCGTTACCAGCTGCCGCACCATCGTGCGCGTCTTCGTCCACGGCATGCCGGGCGTCATGTGCGGGAACAGCACCGTGCCGTGCACCGCGGCCAAGAGCACGTCCGCTGCGGCGCGCGACGACAGCGCGGGCCGCGCGATCGTCTCGAAGAGCGCATCGACCGTCTCGTAGTACAGCGCCAGGATGTCGTGCACCGCCTGCGACTTCGCGAACCCGTCGGTCGCCGAACGCGCTGCGGGTGCAGGAAAGATGACGAGGAAATCCTCCATGTGCGAAAGCCAGTAGTCGGCCGTGCCGATGAACAGCTTCTTCACGCGCTCGACCGGGTCGGGCGTGCGCGCGACCACGCGCCTGAACTTCTGCGTGGCGGCCTGCATGTCTTCACCTCGGATGTGGAAGAACAGGTCTTGCTGGTCGCGAAAGTACTGGTAGATCGCGCCCGGCGCGTAGCCGGCCTCGGTGGCCACGCGGCGCAAGGACACCGCCGCCAAGCCCTCCTGGCTGACCAGGCGACGGCCGGCGGCGATGAACGCGGCCTTGACCCGCTCCTTGTCTTCGGGGGTGCGGGCGCGGCTGAGAACCTCGCTGCTCGGCTTGCGGAATGGCATCGGTACGACCAGGTGACAGAACGCAAAAGTATAGGTGCGGCGGGGAAAACCCCGATACTTATTGAACACGTTCAAATAAAATCCGGCCATGCCCGAAACACCTGCCAGCGCCACCCCGTCCTGCTGTTGCGCAGCAGCCGCCGCCACGAAACCGGTTGCGTCTACGGTCACGCCACCGGCACCTTTGAGCGGCCGGTTCGAGCTGGTCGATCACTTCGGCCAGGCCGTGAACGAATGCAGCTTCGGCGCGAAGCACCTGCTGGTGTTCTTCGGCTTCTCGCACTGCGCGTTGGTATGCCCACGCGAGCTTTCGAAGCTGAGCGCCGCGCTGGAAATGCTGGGCCCGCTGGCCGAGCGCGTGCAGCCGCTGTACATCTCGGTGGACCCGGCGCGCGACACGCCCGCCGTGCTGCGGCGTTACCTATCGCAGTACACGCACCCTACGACGCACCCAGCCACGCACCCTGCTGGCGGCTTCCTCGGCTTGACCGGTTCGCCCGAGCAGGTCGAGGCCGCGAAGAAATCGTTCCGCGTGTTCGCGGAGCCGGTGCCCGACGCCAACGCGCCGGGCGGCTATGTCGTGCCCCACACCGCGCTCGCCTACCTCATGGCGCCGGGCGGCCGCTACGCCACCCACTTCGCCGAAACGCTGGACGCCACTACGGTGTCCGCGCGAATTCGCACCCACCTGGAGCGCACCACCGATGCCGCCGCCTGACCCCCAAACAGAACCAAGAACGCAAGCAGGCACCCTCCGCCTCGACGACAGGCAGGCCGGCCACCTGCGACACTTTGCCAACCTGTCGCGCCAGCCGGTCAACGACTGGTCGTTCATGCAGGGCCGCGGCACCGGGCAGGACGACTTCGGCGGCTACCGCTTCCAGATGGCGTACATGGCCTACGCCCTGGCGTTGGCGCACCGCCACCGCCTGCCTGCCGCCCCGGGCGTCTTCAAGCCGGTGTTCGAGCGCTTCATGCAGAAGATGCTGCTGCCCGAGGTATGGATGTACTGGGCCCGCGTGAGCCGCGGCGGCAGCGTGCTCAACGCGCACCTGTCCGACAGCTACACCGAAGACTGGAACCCAGTGGAGCGCGACAACATCATGTACAGCGCCTACGTGCAGTCGATGGCGCTGCTGTACAACTACCTGTTCGACGACGACCGCTACGCCGCCCCCGGCGCGCTGACGTTCAGCTACTGGTCGTTCTTCTGGGGCGGCAAGGAGCGCCGCTTCGAATACGACCAGGCAAGCCTCAACCAGCACATCTACTGGCAGATGGTCGAGAGCGGCTACGTGGGCGTGGCGTGCGAGCCCAACTGCGTGTTCCAGATCTGCAACCAGCCCGCCATCCTCGGCTTTCGCATGCACGACCTGGTCACCGGTGAATCGATGGCCGAGGAAGTGACGCAGGGCTACCAGAAGGCGTGGGAACAGTTCGGCCGGTTGGGCGCCAACGGCCACTACAACACCATGATGTCGCAAGACACGCGCGCCATTCGCGACAACGCCGGCCCTTCGCCGTGGGTGGACGCATGGTGCGGCACGCTCATGAACATGTGGAACCGCGAGTTCGTGCATGCGCACTACCCCGCGCAGATCGCCGGCTGGCTCATCCACGAGCCCGACGGCATGATGTCCGTCCGCTCTTTCGAACGACCCGAGGTGATGGGCCAGAAGATCGTCAACGACGACTCCGACTTCGGCTGGGCCGCGACCTGGGCTTCGGAGCTGGGCGACACCGCCGTGCTCGACGGCCTCATGAGGCATGCGGAGCGCTTCATGCAGCCCAGTTGGCGCGACGGCGGCTTTCACTACCCGCGCAACGACGTGCTGGCGGACAAGGACGGCTACCGCACGCTCGTGGAGGCCATGACCGGCAACGTGCTGCTGGGCTACGCGAGCCTGAACGTGCCCGATGGGCTCTGGCGGCTGTACAACGAGCCATGGCCGGCATCGCACCACCGCGACCCGGCCCTGACGCAGGTGGACGACGGCGTCGATGTGCTGCGGGCATATGTGGCGGAAGCGGCGCAAGGCGGCGCGCGCCGGCTGCACTTCACGGTGCGCCGTTGCACCGCGGGCCGCGGCGGCTTCGACATCGAGATCGGGCGGCTGCCGAACTGCGGCGACTGGACGCTCATGCAAGGCGGGAAGACTGTTGCGCGGGGCACTGGCGGGCAGCTGACGGCGTCGCAGGCATTCTCCATTCGCGCGGTGGCAGGCGGCATCGGGCTCACTTGTCCGGAGGGCGAGGCGCGCGACTTCGAACTGGTGTTCGAGCCGCGCGCTGCCTGAAGCAGCGCTTCAGGCGCCTGCGCCCGACGCGGTGAGCCGGTGATCTCAGAGACACCACCAGCGTTCTTCGCGAATCAGGCAGTTGGCCTACAAATCGCGCTCTTTGGCATGGCCTAGATTGGCATCGAGGCAGCACCTCGACCATCTCCGTCCAACCCTTTGCTGTCTCTTGAACCCGCCTTGGCGGGTTCTTTTTCGTGAGCCTGTCGCAGACCTGTCCGCACGCGAACCCCGCAGCCTCCGTCCTACCCATGGAGGCGTGCTTCGCCGAAGTTTGGAAGACAAGCCACAACAAGCTCGGCCGGAAGTGGCGCTGGGAACCCGAAGGACGCCCGAGCCCACGACAAGCATCGGTCGATGACATCTGGCGCTTCGCCAAGGTCTGCCGCGTAGCCATGATGATGCGCCCCTTCCTGGCGAGCATCGGATGAACCCGCAACGCTGCCATCCGCTGTCACAAGAGGACATCGGCGCGTGTGTAGCGCTGGATCCCGAGTGTCGCGGGTGTGCAAGCCAGGCGCATCAGCCCGCGAAGACGAAAATACATGCTCTATGAACTCGCCGAGCCTGCTCACCGCCCTGCTGCCGCTAATGGCCGACCTGGCTCAGGACCTGCCTGAGGCCGAGCGCCACCGGCGCCTGCTGGAGACGCTGCGCGTGCTTCTGCCCTGCGATGCCACCGCCATGCTGCGCCTGGACGGCGACTGGTTGGTGCCGCTGGCGGTCAATGGTCTGGCCGGCGACACACTGGGCCGACGCTTCCGGGTGGCTGAGCATCCCCGCTTTGCGCAGCTGCTCGACGCACCCGGCCCGGTGCGCTTCGCGGCCGACTGCGGCCTGCCTGACCCCTTCGATGGCCTGGTCGACGGCGTGCAGGGCCATTTGCCGGTGCACGACTGCATGGGCTGCGCGCTGAGGGTCGACGGCAGGTCCTGGGGACTGCTCACGCTCGACGCGCTGGAGGTCGGGCGCTTCTCGCGCGTGGAGCTGGACGTGTTGCAGGCCTTTGCCAGCCTGGCCGCCGCCACGGTCGCGCTGGCCACCCGCATGCACGGGTTGGCCGCGAGGGCCGAAGACGAACGCCAGCGCGCCGACAGCTACGCGCGGGCTGCGAGCCAGGCGCCGCGCCACATGGTCGGCCACAGCGCCGCGCACAAGCGGCTGCTCAAGGACGTCGCGTTGGCCGGCCCCACCGATCTGTGCGTGCTGATTCAGGGCGAGACCGGCACTGGCAAGGAGTTGGTGGCGCAGGCGCTGCACGCCGCATCCGCGCGCGCCGCTCGCCCGCTGGTCAGCATCAACTGCGCGGCGCTGCCCGACAACTTGGTCGAGAGCGAGCTTTTCGGCCACGTTCGCGGCGCCTTCACCGGCGCGGTGGGCGATCGGCGCGGCAAATTCGAACTGGCCGACGGTGGCACGCTGTTCCTCGACGAAGTGGCCGAGCTTCCGCTGCAGGTGCAGGCCAAACTGCTGCGCGTGTTGCAGGGTGGCCAGCTGCAGCGTCTGGGCTCCGATCGCGAGCACCGCGTGGACGTGCGTGTTATCGCGGCCAGCAACCGCAACCTGGCCGACGAGGTGCGCGCAGGCCGCCTGCGCGCTGACTTCTACCACCGGCTCAGCGTGTACCCGCTGGTGGTGCCGCCGCTGCGCGAGCGCGGGAGAGACGTGCTGACGATCGGCGGCTTCTTCCTGGAAGAGGCCCGCTCGCGCATGGGCCTGGGCGCGGTGCGGCTCGACGGCGGCGCGCAGGCCGMGGCCTTGCGCCGGCATAGCAGTGGCCTGCGGCGCGGCAGCGCCTTGCGCGGCGCCGGCCGTGGTCAGGCCGAGGTGGTCCGTGCCCAGCCCGAGGTCTTCGGCGCCCAGCGTCAGGATGCGCGGCCTCTGCGCATGCCGGCCCAGCGCCTTCACCACGCTGCGCCCCAGCAGGTGCTCGAGCTCGCGCACGTTGCCGGGCCAATCGTAGGCCAGCAGCGCGGCCTGCGCGCCGCCGTCGAGCCGCACCGCGCCCAGGCCCATGCGCGAGCGGGCCTCTTCCAGGAAGAAGCCGCCGATCGTCAGCACGTCTCTCCCGCGCTCGCGCAGCGGCGGCACCACCAGCGGGTACACGCTGAGCCGGTGGTAGAAGTCAGCGCGCAGGCGGCCTGCGCGCACCTCGTCGGCCAGCAGCATCTTGTAGAAATG
>NNBU01000710.1_pt1 | contig 28171 bp, 23 predicted proteins | sample 1173781 | NCBI WGS metagenome assembly NNBU01 (sample SAMN07173937, study PRJNA388173) | plant metagenome | biome: Plant school; feature: Soil; material: Symbiotic tissue of Blasia pusilla L.; isolation source: symbiotic tissue sample KVJ2 | host: Blasia pusilla | place: Norway: Troms, Kvaloya...
TCTAGCGAAACAATCTGTTGCGCCTGACGCCGTGACGCTGGTCGATGCCGTTGTCGCGATTGACTTGGGGCACCCCCGAGCCTAATCCTTGTCGCGGATGGTTTTCGGACGGCAGACACGCCGCCTGGAGAGCAAAAGGGAATGCGAAGGCCTGGACCCATCCAGGGCAAGCCGAACGCAGCCGACCCCGCGACTGTATTGCAGTGAGGGTCTTCCGTCCCGACTGACGAGATCAAAGGCGACGGATCGCAAGGTGTGATCGGCTGAAGATCGAAGCGGGTGGGAAAAGCCACTGGTGTGGCGACATGATCAGCCGGGGCAGGACGCCTCTTTGTCTACGAATCGTCCGCTCTTTCATGTCGTCGAAATGCCGGGAAGGCGAGGAAGACCTGCTGGCCTCCGTGCCACGACCTGCGAGCCAGGAGACCTGCCATCCGTGACGGGCATTGTGCCCACCTGGGGAGAAATCCCCGTTGCCAACACGGAGGTTGTCTTGGCGACGTTTGACAGATGCGGACCCTCGGGGTCTCGCAGAGGGTTTTTGCCGTGTGTGCAGGAGCCGTCTGGCGAAGTTGTCGGCTTCGCGCGCCTGCTTGGCGGGCGCTATGTTCCATGTCATGGAAGCGAGATGCATCCATGACCGTTTCGCGCACCCCTTCGACCCTTGTGCTTGGCGGCGCCCGCTCGGGAAAATCTCGTTTTGCCGAAGCTCTGGCTCGCGGCACGGGCCTTGAGCGCATCTATCTCGCGACCGGCCGAGCCTGGGACGACGAAATGCGCGCCCGCATTGACACGCACAAGGCCGACCGTGCCGGCGACGGCTGGACGACCCATGAGGAGCCGCTGGATCTCGTCGGCGCGCTGACCGCCCTCGACCGAGAAGACAGGGTCATCCTTGTCGATTGCCTCACGCTGTGGGTCACCAATCTCATGATGGAAGAGGGACTGGACGTGGCAGCCGAAGGCGCCCGCCTGGCGGCTTGTATCGCGTCGCTCCGCGCCACCATCATTTTCGTCTCCAATGAAGTCGGCCTCGGCATCGTGCCCGAGAACAAGATGGCACGCGAATTTCGCGACCATGCCGGTCGTCTCCACCAAGCCATCGCCGCTCAAGCGGCTGAAGTCTATTTCGTTGCGGCCGGATTGCCGCTGAAAATGAAGGGTTGAACCATGTTGCAGCAAAAGATCCCCGCCACCGTCATCACCGGCTTTCTCGGCGCGGGCAAGACCACGATTATCCGCAACATGCTGATGAATGCCGGCGGCAAGAAGATCGCGCTGATCATCAACGAATTCGGCGATCTCGGCGTCGATGGCGACGTGCTGAAGGGCTGCGGCGCTGATAACTGCACCGAGGACGACATCATCGAACTGACCAATGGCTGCATCTGCTGCACCGTCGCCGACGACTTCGTGCCGACCATGCAGAAGCTGCTCGACCGCGACGTGAAGCCCGATCACATCGTCATCGAGACCTCGGGCCTCGCCCTGCCGCAGCCGCTGGTCGCCGCCTTCAACTGGCCGGACATCCGCACTCGCGTGACCGTCGACGGTGTCGTGACGGTGGTCGACAGCGCTGCCGTGGCGGCCGGACGTTTTGCCGACGACCATGACGCGGTGGATGCCCAGCGCGCCGAAGACGAGAGCCTCGATCACGAAAGCCCGATCGAGGAACTGTTCGAGGACCAGCTCACCTGCGCCGACCTGATCATCTTGAACAAGACAGACCTGCTCGACGCAGCGGGCATCGCCGCCGTGCGTGCAGAGGTCAGCGGACGCACCACCCGCAAGCCCTCGATGATCGAGGCCAAGAACGGCGAAGTGCCCTCGCTCGTGCTGCTCGGCATCGGCGCCGGCACCGAGGACGATATCGACAACCGCAAATCCCATCACGAACTGGAGCACGACGCCCTGCACGCCTCCGGCGAGGATCACGACCATCACCACGACCACGACGAATTCGAGAGCTTTGTCCTGAAGCTTGGGGCGGTGAAGGATCCGTCCGATTTCATCGATCGGCTGAAGCCGGTGATCGAAAAGCACGACATCCTGCGTCTCAAGGGTTTCATCGACGTGCCCGGAAAGCCGATGCGCCTCGTCGTTCAGGCTGTCGGCACCCGCATCGACACCTATTTCGACCGGCCGTGGACGAGCAGCGAAAAGCGCGAAACGCGAATCGTGGTGATCGGCCTGCATGAGTGGGATTTCGGCGCCGTGGTCGAGGATGTCCAGGCGGCGGCTGGCTGATCCATGCATCTGCTTCTCGCCCAGAAGGGATCGATCAGCGACGGTGACGAAGCGATCGATCTTGGCCAGACGCCGGGGGATATCCTGTTTCTCTCGGCGGCCGACACGGAACTTGCGGCGATTGCCGCAGCCGTCAAGGCGAGGGGCGAGCATGCGCTTCGCTGGCGGCTCGCCAGCCTGATGAGCCTGAAACACCCGATGTCGGTCGATACCTATATCGAGCGCACGGCACGCCACGCGCGGCTGATCGTGGTCCGGGCGCTGGGCGGAGCGAGCTATTTCCACTACGCACTGGAGGCGCTGCATGCTTGCGCCCGCCGCAGCGGCGCTGTCATCGTCGTGCTGCCCGGCGACGACAAGCCGGACGAGGGGCTTGCGCCATTCCAGGCTTGTGACGACGACGAGCGCCAGGCTCTCTGGACCTATCTCACCGAAGGCGGGGCTGGGAACGCCGAGGCTTTCGTCGCTTACGCCGAGGCTTTGCTGCGAGACACGGATCGACCGGAACCGGCGCGTCCGCTGCTGAAAGCCGGCATCTGGTGGCCGGGCCGGGGCGTGATCGGGGTCGAGGAATGGGAGAGGCTGGCTCTTCCTTCTCCCCGTTCACGGGGAGAAGGTGCCCGAAGGTCAGGCGCAACGAGTTGCGCCGGGGATGAGGGGCAGACGGTGCCAAATGGTCTCTCCCCACTTGTGGGGGAGATGGCCTGCAGGCCAGAGGGGGTAAGCCCCTCCCCAACCCCTCCCCACAAGGGGGAGGGGCTTCAAGCTGTCACTCCCCTCTGCTTCTACCGTGCCCTCGTCCAGAGCGGCGAGACGGCCCCCGTCGAAGCCATGGTCGAAGCCCTGCAAGCTGAAGGTCTGGTCCCTCTGCCGGTCTTTGTATCGAGCCTCAAGGATCAGGTCTCGGTCGATACCCTGCGCGCCATCTTCAGCCGCTTCCCGCCGGCGGTGGTGGTTAACACGACCGGTTTTGCGGTCTCAACCCCCGGCGCAGAAAAGCCATCGACGGTGCTCGACGAGACCGGAGCCGTGGTGCTGCAGGCGATCTTTTCGTCTTTGTCGCGCGCCACATGGGAGAATTCGTCCCAAGGTCTCAGCGCCCGCGATCTGGCGATGAGCGTCGCTTTGCCGGAAGTCGATGGCCGCGTGCTGGCGCGCGCCGTTTCCTTCAAGTCGAAGGCCCGGTTCGACGAGCGCGTGGAAGCCAATCTCGTCAGCCACGAGCCGGATGCCGGCCGCATGCGTTTCGTCGCGGAACTCGCCGCGAACTGGGCAGAGCTTCGCGCGACCGAGCCGGTTGACCGCCGTGTGGCGCTGGTCATGGCCAACTACCCGAACCGCGATGGCCGCCTCGGCAATGGGGTCGGTCTGGACACCCCGGCCGGCACAATCGAGGTCATGCGCGCCATGCGCGACGCCGGCTATGACGTCGTCGATCTGCCCGCCGACGGCGATGCGTTGATGCAGGCCTTGATGGCCGGACCGACAAACGCCGCCAACGACGGGCGCGTGATACGCGAACGACTTTCCGTCAGGGATTACAGGTCCTTTTTCGAGTCTCTTCCCAGAGAGGTTCAGGAGCGCGTCACCGCGCGCTGGGGCGCGCCGGAAGCCGATCCCTTCCATCTCGATGGGGCCTTCGCCCTGCCGCTGATGCGCTTCGGCAAGCTCATGATCGGCATCCAGCCGGCGCGTGGCTACAATATAGACCCCAAGGAAAGCTACCATTCGCCGGACCTCGTGCCGCCGCATGGCTATTTCGCCTTCTACGCCTTCCTGCGGCGGAAATTCGGCGCTCAAGCCCTGATCCACATGGGCAAACACGGCAATCTCGAATGGCTGCCGGGCAAGGCGCTGGCATTGTCGGAGACCTGCTTTCCCGAGGCGGCGTTTGGACCGCTGCCGCATCTCTATCCCTTCATCGTCAATGACCCGGGTGAGGGCACGCAGGCCAAGCGCAGGACCTCCGCCGTCATCATCGACCACCTGACGCCGCCGCTGACGCGGGCCGAGAGTTATGGGCCGCTCAAGGACCTCGAGGCACTCGTCGACGAATATTACGAGGCCTCCGGCAGTGATCCCCGCAGGCTGGTTTTGCTGAAGAAACAGATCCTCGACCTTATAGCCGATATTGGCCTCGACCAGGATGCCGGTATTGTGAAGGACGAGGCGGAGGACACGGCACTCGAAAAACTCGACGCCTATCTCTGCGACTTGAAGGAAATGCAGATCCGCGACGGGCTCCACATTTTCGGGCTGGCGCCGGAGGGGCGGCTGCTGACAGATCTGGTGGTCGCGCTGGCCAGGGTGCCGCGGGGGCAGGGCGAGGGCGGTGATGCCAGCCTGCAGCGGGCGATTGCGGCGGATCTGCACACGGCGCAGGTCTTCGACCCCCTCCACTGCGTAATGTCCGATCCCTGGACAGGAGCGAAACCGTCGATCCTTTCCGGCATCAGCGACACCCCTTGGCGCACCCATGGCGACACTGTCGAACGCATCGAACTCCTCGCGGCCACGCTCGTCTCCGGCGATATCGAATGTCCAGAGGATTGGACGCGCACCCGCGAGGTCCTCGCCGAAATCGAGACCCGCTTGAAGCCCGCCGTTGTCTCCTCCGGCTCAGCGGAGATCGAGGGCCTGCTGAAGGGCCTTGCCGGCCGTTTCGTCCCCCCTGGTCCCTCCGGCGCCCCGACGCGCGGGCGGCCCGACGTATTGCCGACGGGCCGCAACTTCTACTCCGTCGATAGCCGCGCCGTACCGACGCCGGCCGCTTATGAACTCGGCAAGAAGTCCGCCGAACTGCTCATCCAGCGTTTCGTCCAGGATCACGGCGAATGGCCAACCGCCTTCGGCATCACCGCCTGGGGCACCTCGAACATGCGCACCGGCGGCGATGATATCGCGCAAGCGCTGGCGCTTATCGGGGTGAAGCCGATATGGGACATGGCGTCCCGCCGGGTCACCGGCTTCGAGGTGATCCCGATGGCCGTGCTCGGGCGTCCGCGTGTTGACGTCACGCTGCGCATTTCCGGCTTCTTCCGCGATGCCTTCCCAGAGCAGATTGCTCTGTTCGACAAGGCCGTCCGCGCGGTCGCAAGCCTCGACGAGGACGAAGGCGACAATCCGATCGCGGCGCGGGTGAAGGCCGAGATGCAGGCGCTTGTTTGCAAAGGATTGGACGAGAAACAGGCCGCCCGGCGGGCCGGTTACCGTGTTTTTGGGTCCAAGCCCGGCGCCTATGGTGCCGGCCTCCAAGCGCTGATCGACGAGAAAGGCTGGAGCGACCGGGCGGATCTGGCCGAGGCCTATCTCGTCTGGGGCGGTTATGCCTATGGCGCCGGCGAGGAGGGCAAGGCTGAGCGCGGCCTGTTCGAGGAGCGGCTGCGCTCGGTCCAGGCCGTCGTGCAGAACCAGGACAATCGCGAACACGACCTGCTCGACAGTGACGACTACTACCAGTTCGAGGGCGGCATGACGGCGGCGATCGAGCATGTCGCAGGCGTCAGGCCGAAGGTCTATCACAACGACCATTCCCGCCCGGAAAAGCCTGTTATCCGCAGCCTGGAGGAGGAGATCGGTCGCGTCGTCCGTGCGCGTGTGGTCAACCCGAAATGGATCGAGGGCGTCATGCGCCACGGCTACAAGGGCGCCTTCGAGATCACCGCAACAGTCGACTACATGTTCGCCTTTGCCGCCACGACCGGCGCCGTGCGCAACCATCACTTCGAGGCCGTCTACCAGGCCTTCGTGCTGGACGAGCGTATTCGTGCGTTCATGGCCGAGAAGAATGCGCCAGCCCAGAAGGAGCTGGCCGAGCGCCTGATCGAGGCTATCGAGCGCGGCTTGTGGACGCCGAAGAGCAATTCGGCGAAATTCACCCTGGTCGAAATGGTCGAAGGAGGAGCACAGCATGACTGACACGGGAAAGGGAAGGCCGATCGCCTTGAGCGGTCACTGCCTGTGTGGGGATGTGCGGTATAGGACCAGTGGTCTTGTCCGTAGCGCCGGCCATTGTCATTGCGAAAGTTGCCGTCGTGCCACCTCGTCGCCCGTGACCACCTTCTTCACAGTGTCCCGCGACGGCACCGAACTGACAGGTGAGGGCCTGCGCTTCTACGCATCGTCGCCGGGTGTCCGACGCGGCTTCTGCAGCAAGTGCGGCTCGCCCATGTCATTCGAGACCGACCGGCGGCCTGACGATATCGATCTGTATGTCGCAAGCCTCGATAACGGTCTTTCCGTGCCGATCCAGGAGCACTGGCATTGGGGGGAGCGGGTCGACTGGCTCAATATCGTTGACGACTTGCCAAAAGGTGAGGGCGGCGTGTGACGGACGTGATCTCCATCGACCTGGTCGACGAGAATGACGATGCGGTTTCCAAGTCAGTCGATGCCTTGCTCGATGATGCTGCCCAAGCGCTGGGGCTGCCCTTTCACGGCCGCAAGATCCAGCTGGCTGCCCGCGATGACAAGGGACAGCTCCTGGGCGGCTTGATCGGCGCGCATCTGCAGCGCTGGTTCTTCGTCAAGCTGCTGGCGGTTTCGTCCGACGCGCGGGGCCGCGGCATCGGAGCCAGCCTTCTCGCACGAGCCGAAGCGATGGCGCGCGAGGACAATCTCGTCGGGATCTATCTCGACACCTTCGATTTTCAGGCCCCACGCTTCTATCTGCGCGAGGGCTATCGCGAAATTGGCCGACTGCCGAAGATCGGCGATGCGCCGCAGCGCATCTGGTTTGCAAAAGAATTCAACACTTCCGGGAGTGCGACATGACCGAGGAAACCACGACGAACAGCGGCGAGGCCGATCTCGCCCGTCACGCGGAAAAGATGGCCAAGAAGAAGGCCGCCCGTGACAAGATCATGGCGACCAAGACCGACGAAAAGGGTCTGATCATCGTCCATACCGGCAAGGGCAAGGGTAAGTCGTCGGCCGCCTTCGGCATGATCTTCCGCCATATTGCCCATGGGAAAAAATGCGCCGTGGTGCAGTTCATCAAGGGCGCCATGTCGACCGGTGAGCGCGACCTGATCCTGCGCCATTTCTCCGATCTCTGCGAATTCCACACGATGGGCGAAGGGTTCACCTGGGAAACCCAGGACAAGGCGCGCGACATCGCCATGGCCAAGGCTGCCTGGGAAAAGGCCAAGGATCTGATCCGCGATCCCTCGAATTCCATGGTTCTGCTCGACGAAGTCAATATCGCCATCCGCTACGACTATATCGATCTGGCAGAGGTCGTGGAGTTCCTGGCGACCGAAAAGCCTAACATGACCCATGTCGTCCTGACCGGCCGTAACGCCAAGGACGAGTTGATCGAGGTCGCCGATCTCGTGACTGAGATGGAACTGGTCAAGCACCCGTTCCGCTCGGGTATCAAGGCGCAGATCGGGGTGGAATACTGACCCTCAGAATCCCAGCCACACCCGGATCGGATTGGTCGGATCGGCCAGCAGTTTGATGGCCAGCGCCACGCAGGTGATGATCAGCAGTGGCTTAATGATCTTCGCGCCCTTGTTCATCGCAAATCGCGATCCGGTCTGGGCGCCGAGGAACTGACCGACGCCCATTAGCAGGCCGACCTTCCACAGCACGACGCCGCTGGCGACGAAAACAAGGAAGGCGCCGAGATTGGAGCCGAGGTTGAGCAGCTTTGTGTGAGCGGTCGCCTTCAGCATGCCAAAGCCGGCGAGCGAGACGAAAGCGAGCATGTAGAAGGAGCCGGTGCCGGGGCCGAAGACGCCGTCATAGAGCCCGATCAGCGGCACGAGCGTGACGCCGAAGATGAAGGGTACCATCCGCTGATGGCGGTCTTCGTCCGAGATGTTCGGCTTCAGGGCGAAATAGGCGGCGATGGCGACGAGCAGAAAGGGCATCAGCACACGCAGCACGTCGCCGGGCACGATCGTGGCGATCAATGCGCCGATCGCACCGCCGAGGACGGCCATGGCCGCCATCGGCAATTGTTTCTTCAGGTCGACATGGCCCTTTCGCGCATAGGCAATCGTCGCCGAGCCTGCCCCGAACATCGACTGCAGCTTGTTTGTTCCCAGCGTCTCCAGCGGTGGAATCCCGGCAATCAGCATGGCGGGAATGGTGATCAGCCCACCACCGCCGGCGATCGAATCGATGAAGCCGGCGATGAAGGCGGCAACGAAGAGCAGGAGAAGCGCATGCAAGGCGAGATCGGCCACGGGAAGACTCTCTGGAAGACGTTTAGGGCGGCAGCGGGAAAGGTGGCGCCCTTGTGGACCAATCATTGCGCCTGCGCAACCGGAAGCGCCGGCGGTACCGTTGCGCAGAGGACATTCTGTGAACTGGCGCTTCCGTCACACAATGCGCCGCAATCCGGTTTGACCGTTGGGTGAGCCTTCGATAAAGCTCAGGGCAATGTGCGACGGCGCCTGTTCGACAGGCTGGAAATAGTCCGGTGCGGCTGACCCAATCAGGGAGCCAATTCCGGAGCTGTCCCAAAGGCCATGGACCGTGCTGCAAGGCATGTAAGTCCGGCGCTTCGTACAGGCAGACAAAACGAAGCAGGGAGGCCTTGTCTAATGGCGGAAAAACTCGGAATCATGGTCTGCGGCCACGGCAGTCGCAATCAGAATGCGGCCAAGGAATTCGCCGTGATCGCGGAGGCCTTGCGCGCCCGCAACCCCGACATGCCGGTCGAATACGGTTATCTTGAATTCTGCAATCCGGTGATCTCGGCCGGTCTCGACAGTCTGCGCGCGCAGGGCGTGACGCGCGTGCTCGCGGTGCCCGGCATGCTCTTTGCGGCCGGCCACGCCAAGAACGACATTCCCTCCGTGCTCAACACCTACCAGGCCCAGAACCCGGGCATGGTGGTCAACTACGGCCGCGAACTCGGCATCGACGTGAAGATGATCCGCGCTGCCGGTGACCGCATCCAGGCGGCCGTCGACGAGGCGAACGAAACGCTCGGCTTCGTCGACAAGCACGAGACGCTACTGATGGTCGTCGGCCGTGGTTCCTCGGATCCTGACGCCAATTCCAACGCCACCAAGGTCATGCGCATGCTCTGGGAAGGTATGGGCTTCGGTTGGGGCGAAACCTGTTATTCGGGCGTGACCTTCCCGTTGGTCGAGCCGGGCCTGACCCATGCCGCCAAGCTCGGCTACAAGCGCATCGTTGTCTTCCCCTATTTCCTTTTCACCGGCGTCCTGGTGAAGCGGATCTACAGCTATACTGACGAGGTCGCGGCGCGGTATCCGGACATCCAGTTCGTCAAGGCAAGCTATCTTAACGATCATCCGCTGGTGCTCGACGCCTTCCAGGATCGCGTGAAGGAAATCCTCGAAGGCGCGGCGGTGATGAACTGCCAGATGTGCAAGTACCGCGAACAGGTCCTCGGCTTCGAGGCCGATGTCGGCCAGCGCCAGGAAAGTCATCACCACCATGTCGAAGGCATCGGCGGAGGGCTGGAAAACTGTCCGTGCAAGGGGGATTGCGATGCATCCTGCCGCGATCCCGATTTCTGCCGCGAACATGGGCTGCCCTGGACGCCGGTGCACAGCCATGCCGAGCCGGCCGCCCTGGAGCCTGTCTTCGACTACACGCCTCAGACGACGCTAGGCGGCAAATATGGCCACCTGCTGAATGCAACGCCTGATGCCGATCTGCAGGCTGTCATGGATGCACCGTCCTCCGGCAAGGCGACGGGCCACGAACACGGACCGAATTGCGGCTGTGGCCATCACGACCATGGTCATGACCATGATCACCACGCGCACGATCATCACGACCACCACGACCATGGCCACGATGCCCATGGCGACGGCCATTCTCGCGGCCATAGCCATGATCACGATCACAACCATGACCATCACCATGACCACGGGCATGACCATCATCATGCGCCATACCCCCACGCGGACCATCCGCTGGGGCCGAAGTCGATGCAGAAGAAAAAATGATGCCGCTGTTCGATCACTATCTGATCGTCGACTGGTCCGGCGCCGGGCAACCGGTCACGGGCAAGAACTCGCTCTGGGCCTGCCTTGCCCGGCGCGAGGGCGATCGGGTTGTGATCGACTGGAATGAGAATTTCGCCACACGGCATGCCTTCATGGAGCGACTGGATGCAGTGGTGGGGGCTTCGCTCGCGCAAGGTGAACGCCTCCTCTGCGGTTTCGACTTTGCCTTTGGCTATCCGGCGGGCACGGCGGAGCGGCTGACGGGCCGGGCACACTGGCGGTCGCTCTGGCGCAAGATTGCGGCCGAGATCGAGGATGCCCCGGATAACCGCAACAACCGCTTCGATCTCGCCTCGCGCTGGAACGCCCAGCATTTCGCTGGTGAACCGCGCTTCTGGGGGCGGCCGCATCAGCATGTCTATGCGGATCTCTCCGACAAGAAGCCGCCCGCGCCCTTGGCGGCTCCGCGCGCCTTCCGCAGGTCGGAACTGGCCGCGAAGGGGGCTAAATCCGTGTGGCAGCTGACCTACAATGGTTCGGTCGGCAGCCAGACATTGCTCGGCATCAACAGGCTGTCGCGCTTCCTCGACGAGAGCGGCCATGGTCAACACGTTGCTGTCTGGCCATTCGAGTCCGGCTTTGCTGCCTCATTCGACAAGCCGGTTGTTTTTGCGGAAATCTACCCCTCGCTCTTCACGCTGGCCGTCGGCGACGAGGTGAAGGACCAGGCGCAGGTCCGCACCGTCGCCGAAGCCTTTGTCCGCTTCGATGCGGATGGGCGGCTTGCGAGACTGCTGGATCGTCCGGCGGTGCTGACGGATGACGAGGTGGCCGTTTCGCTTGCGGAAGAGGGCTGGGTGCTCGGGATCGGGCATCGGGAACTTGCGACGGAGCTGGCCGCATGAACGCCCCCCTCGACTACATCCGCGACCCCGCCGAAATCTACCGCCAGTCCTTCGCCACCATCCGTAAGGAAGCCGCTCTCGATCGGTTCCCCACGGTCCTCCAGCCGCTCGTCATCCGCCTCATCCATGCCTGCGGCATGGTCGATCTCGCCGATGACATCGCGTATTCAGAAGGCGCCTTCGAGACCGGTGCCGCAGCGCTTGAAAAAGGCGCCCCCGTTCTCGTTGATGTCGAAATGGTTCGCCACGGCGTCATCCGCCGCCTGCTGCCGGCCGGAAACGAAATCCTCTGCTTGCTCAATGACGAGCGTGTGCGACCGATGGCCGAGGAGATCGGCAACACGCGCTCCGCCGCGCAGGTCGATCTCTGGGATGTCCATCTGGAGGGCGCCGTGGTCGCCATCGGCAATGCGCCAACGGCGCTGTTCAGGCTTCTGGAACGCATCGACGCCGGCGCGCCGAAGCCGGCGATCATCCTCGGTTTTCCTGTGGGCTTCGTCGGCGCGGCCGAAAGCAAGGACGAACTGATCGCCAATTCCAGAGGCATTCCCTATATCGCCGTACGCGGGCGTCGCGGTGGTTCGGCCATGGCATCGGCCGCCGTCAACGCCTTGGCGGGAGGGCTTGGCACCAATGTCTGACCCCCAGACCCTTCCCTGGCTCACCATTATCGGCATCGGCGACAATGGCCTGGAGAGCCTCACCCCCGAGGCGCAGGCGGTCGTCTGGCAGGCCGAAACGCTTGTGATCGGCGAGCGGCTGGATGCGGTCATTGACGGGTCAAGCCTCCCGGATCTCAAGCGCATCCTCACCTGGGGCGCCGGCTTCCGCGAGACGCTGGCCGAAATCCTGAAGCTGCGCGGCACGCCGGTCACGGTGCTTGCGACCGGTGACCCCATGCATTTCGGCATTGGCGCGACGCTGAGGCGTTATGTGGCCGCCGAAGAGATGTTCGTGCTGCCGAGCCCGTCGGCCTTTTCGCTTGCTGCCGCGCGGCTTGGCTGGCCGCTGCAATCGGTGACCCAGATCTCGTTGCATGGCCGCCCGCTCGCATTTCTCAATCGGCATGTGATGCCGCGCGCTCGCATCCTGGCGCTCACGTCGGATGCGTCCACCGTGCAGGCCGCTGCCGTCTCGCTCGCCGAACGTGGCTTTGGCGCGTCGGTCCTTCATGTGCTCGAGCACATGGGCGGGACGAAAGAGCATCTTTTGCGCATGACCGCGCTCGAAATGGCCGAAACCTGCCCTGATATGTCGGATTTCAACACGCTGGCCATCGATTGCGCCTGGGACGGGCCTTCGCTTTCACCGGTGCCAGGCTTGCCCGATGAGGCTTTCCGCCATGACGGACAACTGACCAAACGCGAGATCCGCGCGGCAACGCTTGCCCAGCTCGCGCCCTTTCCGAATGCCCGTCTGTGGGATGTCGGCGCCGGCTGCGGCTCAATTGCGATTGAATGGATGCGCTGCGGCATGGGCACCAGGGCAATCGCCATCGAAGCCAAGCCCGAGCGGTTGGCGATGATCCACCAGAATGCCGAAATCCTCGGCGTGCCCGACCTCGACATCGTCGAAGGCGAGGCGCCCGCCGCGTTGGCGGGTTTGAAAACGCCCGACGTAATCTTCATCGGCGGCGGCATCAGCGGCGAGGGGCTGTTCGAGGCCTGCTGGGCCGCCTTGGCTCCGGGAGGACGGCTGGTCGCCAATGCCGTGACAATCGAAGGCGAGGCAAAACTCGTTGATCTGCGCAGCCGCCACGGCGGGGATCTCTCCCGCATCCAGGTGGCACGCGCCGCTCCGGTCGGTCGCTATTGCGGCTGGAAGTCGCTGATGCCGGTGACGATGTGGACAGTCATGAAGGGAGAGGGTGCATGACTTTCATTAGTGGCCCCTCATCCCCCTGCCGGGACCTTCTCCCCGCAAGCGGGGAGAAGGGGGTAGAAGGCTGGCCGCTTCGGCCTTCTGCCCGCTTGCGGGGAGAAGGTGCCCCTAGGGCGGATGAGGGGCACTTGAGCATTCAGGAGCAGCACACATGACCGGTAAACTCTACGGCCTCGGCCTAGGCCCTGGCGATCCGGAACTGCTGACGCTGAAGGCGCATCGGATCCTGACCCAATGCCCCGTCGTCGCCTATCCGGCGCCCGATACAGGCCCGAGCTTTGCCCGCCAGATCGCCGCCCCCTATCTGACCGCTGCCCAGCTTGAGGTGCCGATCATCGTGCCGATGCGGGTTGAGCGCTTTCCGGCCCATAATATCTACACGCAGGCCGCCGAGACGCTTTCGCATCATCTCGATGCCGGCTCCGATGTCGCCGTCCTGTGTGAAGGCGACCCCTTCTTCTACGGCTCCTTCATGTATCTCTTCGAGCGGCTGGCCGATCGTTATCCGACGGAGGTCGTGCCCGGCGTCTCCTCGATGATGGCGGCAGCCGCCGGCCTTGGACGCCCGCTTGCGGCGCGCAACGACGTGCTCACGGTGCTGCCGGGGCCGTTGCCTGACGGCGAACTCGCTGCTCGCATTGAAGCGTCGGGCGCCGTCGCGATCATCAAGCTTGGCCGGCATTTCGCCCGCATCCGCGCGCTGATCGAGAGACTCGGGCTGACCGCGCAGGCCGGATATGCGGAGCGAGTGAGCCTTGCCGAACAGAAGCTCACGCCGCTTGCCGAGGTGTCCGAGGACACCGCCCCCTATTTCTCGATGATCCTGATCTATAAGGGCGACGAGCGCTGGCATCCGGCACTTGCGAAAAAGCTCGGAAGCGGGGCCGCATGACGCCTGCCTTCGGATCCGCGACCACACCCGCCGTCGTCATCCTCAGTGCATCAGCCGCTTCCCTTGGCCGCCGCATTGCGGAGGACATCGGCGGCGAGCTGCATGGCGCAGCCTCGCGTGTCGCAGAGGCAGATGTTCGTTTTGCCTCTGCCAAGGACCATGTCCACGCGCTGTTTGCTGCCGGCCGGCCAATCGTGGCCGTGATGGCCTCTGGCGCTCTGATCCGGCTGCTCGCGCCGCTGCTCTCCGACAAACACGCCGAACCGCCAGTAGTCGCCGTTGCCGAGGATGGGGCCTCCGTTGTGCCATTGCTCGGCGGTCACCACGGCGCCAATGATCTTGCGCGGCAGATTGCCTCCGCGCTTGGCGCCCATGCCGCCATCACCACAGCCGGCGATCTCAAGTTCGGGTTAGCACTCGATCAACCGCCTGATGGTTATGTGCTTGCCAATCCCGGGAGTGCCAAAGCGGTGATGGCAGAGCTTGTGGCCGGCGCTGGCGTCCGGCTCGACGGTGCATCTGCCGCCTGGCTCACTCATTCAAGACTTCCCTTTCAACAAGAGGCCCGCGTGACGATCTCCGTGACCGACCAACAGAAGACCGCAGGCGAGCTGGAGCTCGTCTATCACCCGAAGACGCTGGTGCTCGGCATGGGCTGCGAGCGGCATGCGAAGCCCGACGAGGCGGTCGCGCTCGCCGAGGAAGCGCTTGCCAAGGGTGGTTTCGCAAGAGAGAGCCTCGCCGTCGTCTGCTCGATCGACCTGAAGGCCGACGAGACGGCGATCCATGCGGTGGCCGCCCATTTCGGCGTGCCGGCCCGCTTCTTTTCGGCTGCCGTGTTGGAAGCAGAGGCGCCGCGCTTGAAGAACCCGTCCGAAGTCGTCTTTGCCGAAGTCGGCTGCCATGGCGTGGCCGAAGGGGCAGCGCTGGCGGCAGTCGGCGCGTCAGGCGAGCTTGCGGTCGAGAAGATCAAGTCGAAAGGCGCAACAGCGGCGATTGCAAGGGCCACCGGCATCGTCGACCCGACGACAGCTGGCCGTGCGCGTGGCACGCTCTTCGTCGTCGGCATTGGTCCGGGCTCCGAGGGGTGGCGGTCGCCGGAAGTGTCGCGGATGGTTTCGGCCTCCACCGATCTCGTCGGCTACTCGCTTTATCTCGACCTGCTGGGGCCGCTCGCCGACCGCAAGACCCGTCACGATTTCGACCTCGGCAAGGAGGAGGCCCGCGTCGTTCATGCCATGGAACTGGCCGGGCAGGGGAAGACGGTAGCGCTGGTCTGCTCTGGTGATGCCGGGATCTATGCGATGGCGACGTTGGTGTTCGAACTCTTCGACAAGGGCGGTATCACGGATGGCGCAAGCCGGATCGAAGTGCAGGTCTCGCCCGGCATTTCCGCGCTTCAGGCCGCCGCCGCCCGCATCGGCGCTCCGCTCGGCCATGACTTCTGCACCATCTCGCTCTCGGACCTTCTGACGCCTTGGGAGCATATCCAGCGCCGGGTGAAGGCGGCGGGCGAGGGCGATTTCGTCATCGCCTTCTACAATCCGGTCTCGATGAAGCGCCGCACGCAGCTCGCCTATGCCCGCGACGAATTGCTGAAATATCGCCCGGCCACGACCCCGGTCATCCTTGCCACCAATCTCGGTCGTGAGGGCGAAAACGTCCGCACTGTGCCGCTGGGCGAGTTGAACGTCGACGATGTCGACATGCTGACCGTTGTGGTGGTTGGCTCGTCCGAGAGCCGGACGGTGACGACCGGCGACGGAAAGACCTGGGTTTACACCCCTCGCGGTTATTCGGGGAAGGCAGACAGTGGCATGAAGGGAAGTGAAGCATGACCGTCTATTTCATCGGCGCCGGGCCCGGAGCCCCCGATCTCATCACCGTGCGCGGTCTGCGCCTCATCGAGCGCTGCCCGGTCTGTCTTTATGCGGGTTCCCTGGTGCCGGAGGAGATCGTCAAGGCGGCGCCCGAAGACGCCATCGTCAAGGATACGGCACCCATGCATCTCGACGAGATCGTCGCCGACATGGTGGCCGCCCATGAACGGGGAGAGGATGTGGCGCGCGTGCATTCCGGCGACCCGTCGATCTACGGTGCAATCGCCGAGCAGATGCGCCGCCTCGATACCGTCGGCGTGCCGTATGATGTCGTGCCAGGTGTGCCCGCCTTTGCTGCGACGGCGGCGCGGCTCAAGACCGAGCTGACCTTGCCGGAGATTGCCCAGACGGTGATCGTCACCCGGACCGAGATGAAGGCCTCCTCGATGCCGGAATTCGAGACGCTGGAGATCCTCGGCAAGTCGCGGGCGACGTTAGCCATCCATCTGTCGATCCGCAACCTCACCCACATCCGCGATACGCTCACACCCTATTATGGCGAGGACTGCCCGGTGGTCATCGCCTATCGGGCCACTTGGCCGGACGAGCTCTTCATCCGCACGTCGCTGAAGGACATGGCCGAGGAAGTGCGCAAGGCGAAGATCACCCGTACGGCGCTGGTGCTGGTGGGCAAGGTCTTTGGAAACGTCGAGTTCCGCGACAGCGACCTCTATAATTCCGACTTCAGCCACGTGCTGCGTAACGTGGGTAAAAAGAAGAAAGCGCGCGCCTGAGCACCCGTCTTTCCACCGTCATGCGTCCGGTCTAGCGTCGCGACCGGCCGGTGTCGCGCAGACGAAGAAATCCAACAAAAACAAGAAAAGGGTCATCCCATGCACAAAGTGATTTTCGATACGGACCCGGGCGTCGACGACGCCATGGCGCTGTTGTTCCTGCACCATCATCCCGAGATCGACCTTGTCGGCATCACCACCGTCTTCGGCAATGCGACGATCGAGACGACGACCCGCAATGCGCTGTTTCTGAAGCGCGAGTGGAAGATCGACGCCCCGGTCGCTCAAGGTGCCGGCGAGACCTTTCTGCCGCACCGCGTCAGCCACGAGCCGCCGGCCTGGATCCATGGGGATGACGGCCTCGGCAATATCGGCGTCCCCGAGGTAACGGATGTCTCCGCTGACACACGCCCGGCACATCGCTTCCTGATCGACACGATCCGTGCCAATCCAGGCGAGGTCACGGTCGTCGCCGTCGGCCGCATGACCAATCTCGCCAATGCGCTGAAGGAAGCCCCCGAGATTGTCGACCTCGTCAAGGAGATCGTCATCATGGGCGGCGCCTTCGATTGCAACGGCAATGTCACGCCGGCAGCGGAAGCCAATATTCACGGCGACCCGGAGGCGGCCGATATCGTCATGACGGCGAAGTGGCCAGTGGTCGTGGTCGGCCTCGACGTGACGATGAAGACGGTGATGACACGCTCGCAACTGGCCGATATCAGGGACGCCGCCGGCACCAGCCGCGCCCGCCTGCTCTTCGATCTGTCGCAGTTCTACATCGATTTCTACGAGGGCCTCGTCGACGACGGCATGGTGGTGCATGACAGCTGTGCCTGCGTCTACGTTGTGGCGCCTGAGCTTTACAAGACGCGTTCCGGCCCGATCCGTGTCGTTTGCGGCGGCATTGCAGACGGCCAGACGATCCAGAAGCCGGATGGTCGCGGTTTTGGTCCCTCAGAGTGGGATGGCGACCTGCCGAGCCAGAAGATCTGCGTCGACATCGAGGCCGAGGCCGTCCTGCGGCTGATTCACGATGTGATTGCATCGGTCAAGGAAGACTGATCCGTCGAACACGGCTTATGGTCAGCCGGAATTCAGAAAAGCAAAAACCCGGGATCTGCTGCCAGATCCGGGGTTTTTGATGTGCACCGATGTCGAGGCGGAAGCCTCGGTGTACCGATCAGCTGTGGACGGCGCTGCGTGCGACGCGGCGGATGTCTTCGCGGCCGATGCCGAGGTCACGCAGTTCGCGGTCCGACATGCGGCCAAGTTCGGTGATGGTCTGACGATACTTGCGCCAGTTGGTGAGCGAGCGAGCAATGTTCATGATCTCTGTCCTTTGTTGCGGCCCCGCCGTGGGCCCCGTGTTTGAATTCGATGGGTGGAATATATGCTGCATTGCGAAACGATTGAAGACATAAAGCCTCACATCACCCATGCGCCAGGCGCATGCCTGCGCGTTAAGGTCTTGTTAATTGCTGCTTTTTGAGGCGATTGCCTCTTCGACCGGCTTCGCCTTCGAAAACGGCATCACGAGCGCCAAGTGCGGGTCCGGAGATGGCATAGGCAGGGAGGCCGGCAACAATGCAAAAAAATAACGCCCACCGGGGGAGGAGATCCGGTGAGCGTCATTTTTGCAGACCAGCGACTGGGAGGAGGAGTGTCGCCGGTCAATCGACCCCGCACTGGGAGGAGGAGGGTGCGGGTCGAAGATCTGAGCGCCAGAAGTTCCGTCGCTCTGTTGATATGAATATAAGCGACACATACGGCTTTGTGCAGTGCAATATCGGCATGAGAGGCATGCGACTTTTGCATGGGCGAGGAGGCTGGCTCCGATGGTGGGTCGCGTGACGGGCGAGGCTTGTGTTTGTTCTCGGGCAATAGCAGATTGCATCGAACGGCATGGGGGATGGCGGCGCATGTATCGCGGTAGGCTGAAAAACGATCTGGATGACTGGACCAAGCGAGGATTGATCGACGCTTCGACGGCAAAACGCTTGCTCGACGATATCGATTCGCGCGGAAATCGCTTCAGCATCGGAACGGTCCTGTCGACGTTTGCCGCTCTGCTGATCGCCGCATCCATCCTGATGCTGGTCGCGGCCAATTGGGATGCCATCCCGCGCCTTGCCAAGGTGGTCGGCATTCTTGCCCTGATCTGGGTCTTTCATGTTGCGGCCCTGGTCGCCCGCGCCCGGGGCGCCGACAGGATCGCCGCCGCATCGCTGGTGCTGGGCGCTGCGGCCTTTGGTGGTGCAATTGCGCTGATCGGCCAACTCTACCATCTGTCGGGCGACACCTTCTCTGCGATGTTCCTCTGGTTCATCGTCAGCGCCGCCTCTGCGGGGCTCTTCCGGTCCGGTGCGCTGGCGGTGGTCGCGGGCGCGCTGTCACTGGTCGCATTTGGTGGCGGCTTCGACAGTTTCGGTTGGGAGGTCGGAGGTCATGGGCTGTGGGCCTGGTGGCCGCCGTTTGGAGCCGTCGCAATCTTCGCGCTCGCGCATTGGACAGGCGCTTACCGTGCCAAGCATTTCGGTTATCTGCTCCTGCTCGCCTGGATCTGGTGGGTCTCGATCATCGACAATGACATCGCCTGGGCGGGCTTGATCGGGCTCCTTTCAAGTCTCATCTTCTTCGTCCTCACCGTGCCACGCTCACCGCTGGCAGCCCTTCATCGCAGACTTGGCGCGTCCGCAAGCTTCTACGCACTGCTGATGGCCTTCAGCGCCTTCTCCTTCGTGCAGGCCCAGCTTCTGGATGCCATGTCGATCGCCGTCCTCGGCATTGTCATCCTCGGCCTTGCGATCGCGGCCATTGCGCTTGAAGGCCGAGACAATGGCGCCGTGCGTTTCCTGGCTTACGCCGCCTTTGCTGCCGAAGTGCTCTATCTGTCCTACGAGACGATCGACAGCATTCTCGGGACCTCGGCCTTCTTCCTGCTGTCGGGCCTCGTCGTGGCGGTGCTCGCCTTCATTGTTGTGCGTCTTGAAAAGCGCTTCTCCCGGCAGACTGCAGAGGTGACCCCATGATCGCCGCAAAACCCTTCGCCGCTGTCGCCATCCTCGTCGCCCTCGCGCAGACGGCCATTCTCGGCTCGATGATCGAAGGTCGCGCCTCGGTCCTCAGATCCGGCACGGAAGTGCTGTTGAAGACGGCCCCGGTCGATCCGCGTGACCTGCTGCGCGGTGACTACGTCATCCTGTCCTATGATATTTCGACCATTCCTGCCGCGCTGATTAAAGGCGCAAAGCCACCCGAAGGGTCCTGGACCCCCATTCATGTTCGCATTGCACCCGGTGCAGATGGCTTCTGGACAGTGACGGAAGCGTCCTTCGAGCCGCTGCCGAAGCAGCCCGGCAGTGTCGTCCTGCGCTCACAGCCGATCGAGGCCTATGGCTGGCAATGGGCCGAAGGCGGTACCCTTTTCGCCTCCTATGGCATCGAGCGGTATTATGTGCCGGAAGGCGAGGGCCGGGTCATCGAAGACGGACGCAACGACCGGCGCGTCTCGGTGGCCGCCCGTGTTTCGCAAGACGGGGTGGCTCAGATTCGCGCCCTGATGCTGGATGGGGAGCCGCTTTACGAAGAACCGCTCTACTAAGCGCGCCATGTTTGCCTTGCAATGCCTGTGGAGCCGGTCCTGCCGCCTTCGCGGGCCTGTCATTTTTCCTTTGCGTGCACAAAAACGGGTGTTATAGAGACGCGCGCTCCGGAGGGGCCATGCGCGAACGCAGCATGCGCTTTTGGACGCGGGTATGGTGAAATTGGTAGACACGCCAGATTTAGGTTCTGGTGCCGCAAGGCGTGGGAGTTCAAGTCTCTCTACCCGCACCAGCTTAGCCGCGCGGGATGGATAAGAGACGCACAGGATTGTGGCTCTGACCATCCGGCGCCGTTTTGCTTGGCAGAATGTTTGATTGCGACGCAGCCACGTCCGGGAAAATGAATTCCGGCGTCGTGCTCAGTGAAACCACCGGCTGCCAGAGCACGGCCGCCACGACATGAAGGTAAGAACATGCAGGTTATCGAAACGCTCGCTGAAGGGCTGAAGCGCGAAATCAAGGTCGTGATCCCGGCCAAGGACATGGAACAGCAGATGAACGAGCGTCTGGCCGACGTGAAGGACAAGGTCCGGATCAACGGCTTCCGCCCGGGCAAGGTGCCGGTTTCCCACGTCAAGAAGATGTACGGCAAGTCGATCATGGCTGAACTCGTCAACGAGATCATCCGCGACCGCCCGAGCGCGATCCTGTCGGAGCGCGGCGAAAAGTCGGCGACCCAGCCGGAAATCGCCATGACCGAGGACGAAGCCGAAGCCGAAAAGATCCTGAACGCCCAGGCCGACCTCGAATTCACGCTGTCTTACGAAATCATCCCGGCGATCGAACTGAAGTCGGTTGACGGCATCAAGGTCACCCGCGAAGTGGTCGAGATCTCGGAAGACGAGATCAACGAGCAGATCCTCAAGATCGCCGAAAGCGCCCGTACGTTTGAGACCAAGAAGGGCAAGGCCGCCGACGGCGACCGCGTCACCATGGACTACCTCGGCAAGGTCGATGGCGTTGCCTTCGACGGTGGCAAGGACGAAGACGCAGAACTGGTCATCGGCTCGAACCGCTTCATCCCGGGCTTTGAAGAGCAGCTGGTCGGCCTGAAGGCTGGCGACGAAAAGGTCATCACGGTGACGTTCCCGGCTGAATACCCGGCTGCAAACCTCGCCGGCAAGGAAGCAACCTTCGACATCACCGTCAAGGAAGTTGCCGCTCCTGCAGCAACCGAAATCAACGATGACCTCGCCACCAAGCTTGGCGTCGAATCGGTTGAGAAGCTGAAGGAAATCGTTCGCGGCCAGATCGAAAGCCAGTACGGCAACGTCACGCGCCAGAAGATCAAGCGTCAGATCCTCGACCAGCTCGACGCGATCTACAAGTTCGAAGCGCCTTCGAAGCTGATTGACGCCGAGTTCGACAACATCTGGCGCCAGATCAACACCGATCTCGCCCAGTCCGGCAAGACCTTCGCTGACGAAGACACGACGGAAGAAGCCGCCCGCGAGGAATATCGCACGCTCGCCGAGCGCCGCGTTCGCCTCGGCCTCGTTCTCTCCGAAATCGGCGAAAAGGCCGGTATCGAAGTGACCGACGAGGAAATGCAGCGTTCGCTCTTCGCCCAGCTGCAGCAGTTCCCGGGCCAGGAAAAGGAAATCCTGGAATTCTTCCGCAAGACTCCGGGTGCAGCCGCTTCGCTGCGCGCCCCGATCTTCGAAGAAAAGGTCATCGACAAGCTGCTGGCAGACGTCACTGTCACCGACAAGACCGTGACCAAGGAAGAGCTGATGGCTGAAGACGCCGAAGAAGGCGACAAGCCGAAGAAGGCCGCTTCGAAGAAGAAGGCTGCTGCCAAGGCTGACGACGCTGCCGAAGGCGAAGACGCCGCTCCGAAGAAGAAGGCTGCTCCGAAGAAGAAGGCCGCCGAAGGCGACGCCGAATAATCTTCGTGCCTCTATGATGTTAGGAAAAGCCGTCCCCTCGGGGGCGGCTTTTTCGCAATCTGGCGGCAGGCAGTGCGAACGCCGCCGCTTCTCCGGGAAGGATAATGTCCGATGTTGATCCAGCTCATTCGTAGCGCGACCCTCAAGTTGGAGATGTCAGGCACACGTCTGCTGATCGATCCGTGGCTGGCGGAGAAGGGCGCAGGACGAAGCTATTCCGGCCGGGCGCAATCGCCCTTGGTCGAGCTGCCGCTCTCAGTCAAGGAGATCCTGGATGGGGTCGACGCGGTACTGATCTCCCACCTGCATTCCGATCATTTCGACGAGGTGGCGCAGCGGGTGATCCCGAGACAGATGCCGATCCTCTGCCATGCTCGTGACGCCGAGGCGATCCGCGCCATGGGGTTTGAGGACGTGCGGACGGTGGGCGAGGGAATGGATGTGGGCGCAATCCGTATCCGCACCACCGATGGTCGGCATGGTCCGCCTGAGGTGCTGGAAGACATGGGCGAGGTGAGCGGCTTCTTGTTGTCGTCCAAAGATGAGCCGATGCTATACTGGGCCGGCGACACGATTCTCTGCTCACCAGTTGAAGCTGTGCTGCGCAGCGAGCGTCCCGCGGTCGTCGTGGTGCATGGCTGTGGTGCGCTCTGGGAGGGCAAGGGACCGCTCGTGATGGACGGCGAGATGGTGCTCGAAACAGCCCGTATTGCGGCTGGGGCAACCGTTGTTGTGACCCATCTTGACGCGGTCGACCATGCGACCGTATCGCGCGCCGATATCAGACGCCTCGCTGCGGCCGTCGCCATCGGCGCCGACCGTCTTGTGACTCCCGAAGATGGCGCGATCCTGACGTTCTGATGATCACCGCCAGTCGAGACCTGGTGCGACATGGGTCAGGATCGCCTCGATAACATGCGCATTGTAGGCGACCCCCAGCTGGTTCGGCACGGTGAGCAGCAGCGTGTCGGCTTCGGCTATCGCCTCGTCGTGCTTCAGCTCCTCGATCAGCCTGTCGGGCTCGGCAGCATAGGAGCGCCCGAAGATCGCCCGCATGTTTTCATCGAGATAACCGATCGAATCCTTGTCCTTGCTTTGACCGAAATAGGCCCGGTCCATGTCGTTGACGATCGCAAAGATCGAGCGGCTGACGGAGACACGCGGCGCGCGGCTATGCCCCGCTTCCTTCCAGGCTTCGCGATAGGCGCGGATCTGTTTGGCCTGCTGGATGTGGAAGGGTTCACCCGATTCATCTTCCTTCAGCGTCGAACTCTGCAGGTTCATGCCGTGCTGGGCTGCCCAGACGGCAGTTGCGTTGGAGCCGGCACCCCACCAGATGCGATCGCGCAGACCTTCCGAATGCGGCTCAAGGCGCAACAGGCCCGGCGGATTGGGGAACATCGGCCGCGGGTTCGGCTGGGCGAAACCTTCGCCCTTAAGCACGTCGAGGAACACTTCCGCGTGGCGACGACCCATGTCGGCATCGGTCTGGCCTTCCTCCGGCTGATAGCCGAAATAGCGCCAGCCCTCGATCACCTGTTCAGGCGAGCCGCGCGAGATGCCGAGTTGCAGGCGGCCCTTTGAGATCAGGTCTGCCGCGCCGGCATCCTCTGCCATGTAGAGCGGGTTTTCATAGCGCATGTCGATCACGCCGGTCCCGATCTCGATTGTCGAGGTGCGTGCGCCGACGGCAGCCAGCAGCGGAAAAGGCGAGGCAAGCTGGCGGGCGAAATGATGGACGCGGAAATAGGCGCCGTCCGCCCCGAGTTCTTCCGCCGCGACCGCAAGATCGATCGACTGCAGCAGCGTGTCCTGCGCTGAACGTGTGCCGGACTGCGGCGAGGGCGACCAATGGCCGAAGGAGAGGAAACCGATTTTCTTCATGATCATGCGCCTGTGTAACGAGAGTTATACCCTAGATGGCATCGACGCCTGCCCGGCCATAGACCCCAGCGGGTGACAGACTGTTTCCTCGGGAAGGACGAAGCTTGTCTGGCCGGATCAGGGGGCGTGCACCAGCTGTCGTTCGACCGCGATGAGGCCGACCACACCCAGAACGGCCAGGACCAGCCCGAGCCACGCCGTGCCCGAATAGCCGAGAAAATGCGACCCGATGGCAAAGGCTGCCGCGTTAAGCCCGTTGCCGAGAAACGAGTTGATCGGCAGGAAAGCGGTGCCAAGGCCGGGCCGTCCGGGAAACAGGTCCTGGAAGTAATTGAGCGGTATCGCGAGGAGGGCCGCGGCAAAGGCTGCCCCGGGCAACGCCAGCACATAGATTTGCCAGGGCGCCGCGGCGAAGCTGAGAGCGACCATGTAGGCGCCATAGCCGAGCGCGGCGGTGACGATGATGCCGATGATGCTGTGCTTCTTGAGCAGATGCGCCCACATCAGCATGAACGGGATCTCGGTCAATGCCGTCATGCCCGCGATCAGCCCGACATCGGCGGTTTTGCCGCCGAGATGCAGCGTGAGAATCAGCGGCCAGATCGTGCCGCTGAGGCGAAGCGTCGAGGTAATCGCCGCGATCGAGACCATGCGGACCAGCATGGCGGGTGCGGTGAGTTCCTTGAGTGCCGCACCGAATCCCGGCCCGGACGGACCTCGCGACGCCCGAGCGGGCGGTGACTTGAGCACGAGCGCCCCGCAAAGCAGGATGAACAGGCAGAAGAGCGAGGCAAGTCCCCAGGCCCCGATCATGTTGCCGGAGGCGCCGAGTGCCAGTCCAAGGCCCGCCGGCGTCAATACCCAGGCGGCGGAGACGATGGCGCGCAAGGTCGCATTGATCGAAGCGGCCTCCGCCGGCTCGAGGTCCCCGGTCTCCAGCCGCGCGCTGGCAAACAGCAGAGAGCTGGTGGCGTAGAAGAAGGGAACGACGAGCGAGGTAGCCCCGAGGAAGACCGGGACAGAGGGGAAAAGGTAGATGGCGCCATAACCGACGACGCCCAGTGCCGACATGGCGATCAGCATGTGGCGTCTGTCGCCCAGCATGTCGGAGAGGATGCCAAGCGAGACGCTGATGGTGACAGCCGAGATCGACGAGACAATGACCAGAAAGGAATAGGCCTGGTCGCTCATTCCCAGCGTGCCGATTGCGGTCACCGACAGATACGGAATGGTTGCGCCGAAGGCCGAGCCCTGGGCAAAAATCATCAATGAAAGGATGAGCAATTGCGGGCGGCCGACAATCTGGCCGAAGGATGAGAACATGGATGGATCTTTGCTCAGGGCGCAGGACGATAGCGCGAAAAGGCGACGGGCTGGAAAGGCCGTCACCTTCGCATGAGTCGGCCACTGCGTCAGCCCTTGGACCTCAACAACAGGTTGTTGCGAGCCATCAGCCGCCTGAGGCAGTGCAGCTATTCTGCCGCTTTGCGCTCGATCTTCTCGACCTTCAACTCGCCCATTCGGTTCCAGGCGTCGAGCCCGGCGATCTTGTAAGCTTCCGCAAGCGTCGGATAGTTGAACGTGTTTTCGACGAAATATTCGACCGTGCCTTTGAGGTTGAGCACGGCCTGGCCAATATGCACGAGCTCGGTCGCGCCTTCGCCGACGATATGGACGCCGAGCAGGCGCCGCGTCTTGTGCGAGAAGATCATTTTCAGCATGCCGCTGTCGAGGCCCATGATATGGCCGCGCGAGGTCTCGCGGAAATGCGCGATCCCGGTTTCGTAGGGGATGCCGCGCTGAATGACTTCCTCTTCCGTCAAGCCGCAGGTGGAGATCTCCGGCACGGCATAGATGCCATAGGGGAAGAACTGCGGTGGATCATGGGCCGGCGCGCCCATCGCGTGGCGGGCGGCGATCCGACCCTGTTCCATCGAGGTCGAGGCAAGTGAGGGGAAGCCGACGACGTCGCCGGCTGCGTAAATGTTCGGCACCGATGTCTGGAAGGTTTCCGGGTTGACCTTCAACCGCCCGCGATTGTCGGCTTCGAGCCCGATCGCCGGAAGGTTGAGCGTATCAATGGCGCCGACGCGGCCTGCGGCATAGAGCACCATTTCCGCTGTCAGCACCCGGCCGTTCTTCAGCGTCACGCGACATTTGCCATCGACCTTTTCCACGGCCTCGACCGTCTGGCCGAAGATCAGCTTCATGTTGCGGTCGCGCAGCTGGTAGGTGAAGTCCTCGACGATTTCCTTGTCGATGAAATCGAGCATGGTGTCGCGCGGCTCGACCACGGTGACGGCGGTATCCAGCGCCGAGAAGATCGTCGCATATTCGATGCCGATGACGCCGGCGCCGATGACGACCATCGAGCGTGGCAGATCCTTGATCTCCAGGATCTCGTCGCTGTCGAGCACGCTCACGCCGTCGAAGGGAATGTGGGTCGGGCGGAAGGGGCGGGTGCCGACGGCCAGAAGCACGGATTGCGTCTGCACATGCATGACTTCGCCGTCGTCCTTGGTCACCTCGATCGTATGCAGATCAAGGAAGCGCGCGGTGCCGCGCAGCTGTGAAACCCGGTTGCGCGAGAATTGGTGCTCCAGCACTTCGACCTCGTGGTCGAGCGTGATCAGCAGACGGCGGCGCAAGTCCTCCGCCTTGATCTCCTGCTTGACCCGGTAGCTGCGGCCGTAGAAGCCGCGTTCGCGCCAGCCGGTGAGATTGAGGGCCGTCTCGCGCAGTGTTTTCGATGGGATCGTGCCGGTATGCACCGACACGCCGCCGACGCGCGTGCCCTTCTCGATCACCAGGACCTTCTTTTCCAGCTTGGCCGCCTGGATCGCGGCGCGGCGGCCGGCCGGTCCGCTGCCAATCACGACGAGGTCATACTGGTTCATAGGGGGCCTCTGATTCGCCTGATGTGATGCTGCAGTGCACATTTATTCACATGCATCATGACAGGGCAACGTCACCGTTTCGTTATCACGTCAAACTTGGCGGGTATGAAGCCCCTGCGGAGCCAAGTCATCAAGATCTCCGAACATTTCGGACGGCCTTTCTCTCGCGCGACTGCGCATTCAACTTTGTTTTTCTGAACCCGATGAACGGCTTACGCCGGAAGGATGAGGGCGATTACCTGCTTTGATTATAGTCCATGACTGTCTCCATCGATAATGTCCTCCTTTTCATGTGGAGCTTCTCGTGCACGAGATGATCAGGAAATCAGTTCCGGCACATGCGCGTGACTATCGCCCGGACGTCGATGGTCTGCGGGCGCTGGCTGTCATGGCTGTGGTCATATTTCACTATTTTCCCACCTGGCTGCCTGGTGGCTTCGTCGGCGTCGATATTTTCTTCGTGATCTCGGGCTATCTGATCAGCGGGCATATCGTGGAGCAGATGCGGGCAGGTCGATTTTCCCTTCTGGACTTCTATGGTCGTCGTGTCCGCCGCATCTTTCCGGCTCTGATCGCCGTGCTTGCCGCTTGTCTTTGCTTCGGCGGCCTCTTCATGTCGTTGGATTCATTCGGCTTGCTGGGCAAACATGTTGCTGGTGGAGCGGGCTTTGTCGCCAATATTGTTCTCTGGACCGAGCGGGGCGGGACGGAAGGGGCGAGCAATTTCAAGCCGCTGCTGCATCTATGGTCGTTGGGCGTCGAGGAGCAGTTCTATATTCTCTGGCCGATTGTTGCCTGGTTTGCCTGGCGACGGCGCATGAACGTTCTGGCCACCATCGCAGCCGTTGCCCTCTTGTCTATGGTGGCCAATCTCCTGATTGTTCATGTCGAACGGGTATCGGCATTTTATCTGCCGGTCAGCCGCTTCTGGGAACTCCTGGCGGGGGCCGCATTGATCGAGGTCGAGCGTCAGTATGGCAGTATGCCCCCAACAATGGCGCCTTTTGCCGCCGCCGCGGGTATGCTGTTGCTCGGGATCGGTTTCACCCTGATCAGGGTGGAGCAGATGTTCCCTGGCTGGCTTGCCTTGATACCTGTCCTCGGTGCCGTTCTGGTGATCGCTGCCGGATGCCACGGGACCTTGAAAAGACAGGTATTCAGCAACAGACTAGCAAGAGGCGTGGGCTTGATCAGCTATCCACTGTATCTCTGGCACTGGCCGTTGGTTTCGTTCGGATACATCTTCCAGAATGGCACGCCTGCAAAAGGCCTTCGCCTCGCTTTGCTTGCACTGGCGTTTCTGCTGGCGGCCTTGACCTATCTTTGGATCGAAAAGCCCATCCGCTTTGGCGCCTACAAGGCCTCGCCGGTCGCGCTTCCTCTCTGCATTTTGATGGGGATGATCGGCGTGTCCGGTGCC
>NNBU01000464.1_pt1 | contig 28129 bp, 32 predicted proteins | sample 1173781 | NCBI WGS metagenome assembly NNBU01 (sample SAMN07173937, study PRJNA388173) | plant metagenome | biome: Plant school; feature: Soil; material: Symbiotic tissue of Blasia pusilla L.; isolation source: symbiotic tissue sample KVJ2 | host: Blasia pusilla | place: Norway: Troms, Kvaloya...
GCTCAATGCAGCGCTCGGGCCCATGGTGCCGTTCGCGGGTCTCGAGCTCGACACGTCGTCGGCCACCAGCTGGATCGTCGCGGCGGCCTCGAGGGCTTGCCGGCGAAGTCTCCGGTCTTCGGCGGGCGCGGGCGGGCGGCATCGCCATTGGCTTTTGGCTTCGCTCCCGGAAATGGCTTGGCGCCGGGGCGACGTTCCTTGTTCTTCACGTCAATGATCCGTGGCTCGGTGCTTGTCTTGGCCAGCCCTTAGCATCCCGGACAGGGCGCGGAAAGAAAATTTGCCGCGAGCTTACTTCGCGGCGATCTGCTGGGCTGCCGGGGTCAGGGTTGCGCCGGCGATCTGTTCGGCCCGGCTTTTCTGGCGATCGGCCTCGGCTTGCCACTGCTGTGCTGCGCGCGACTGGCTGCGGGCCTTCTTGCGATGCTTGCCCTGGGAGAACCAGGTGACGACGGCGCCGAGCAGCACACCCAGCATGACGGCGAGGATCAGCAGCACGAAGAGGGGTGCGGATAAGGAGAGGGCCTGATCGGCCGGATTGAAGGGATTGAGCGCCAGGCTGACGGCGTGGCGATTGGCAACGGCCAGCACGATGAGGAGGATCGCCAGCGGCAGAAACACCACAAGGCTCACGATTTTCCGGACCATCTTGCAACTCCCTGCAGTTCCGTCCGCAATGGCGGACGGCTTGTCGTCCGTGCCAAGGTAAGACCAGACGGCAAATATTCAATGCGACCCGATGCTATTCGTCGTCTTCGTCGCCCATGCCGGGGTTGAGACGTTCGCGCAGTTCCTTGCCGGTCTTGAAGAAGGGGACCCACTTTTCCTCGACGAAGACGGTCTCACCGGTGCGCGGATTGCGGCCGGAGCGCGAGGGGCGATTCTTGACGGAGAAAGCGCCGAAGCCCCGCAGCTCGACACGATTTCCGCCAGCGAGCGCATCGGTGATTTCATCGAGCACTGCATTGACGATGTTTTCGACATCGCGGTGGTAAAGATGCGGATTACGGGCCGCGACAATCTGCACCAATTCCGACTTGATCACGCCGACCCCCTGCATTTTCTGTTGTGACTTGAGCGGCGCCAACGTTGCCAAAGCAAAAAAGCACAGTCAAGGAACAACTTAACCATAATGCGACCAGCTTGCGAAGCCTATGACCGATGTCACAATCATTTGGAAGGGTCTTGGCCTCACTTTCTCCGCATGGCGGCCGCAAGACACGGTCAAGGTGGCCATGCTCTTGTAGGCTTTGGCCGACACCACATATGGCGGTATTGGCAAGCGCCGACAGACATGCGAAACGACGAAGGCTGCGGGCCGACCGATCAAAAGATCACCCGCCATCAGAACGGATTCCGACCAATGCTGCAAACACCCTCCGAGATCCGGCAGGCGAACGGAGCCGCCTCAGAAGCGGCAGCCTATCGTCGCGCGGTGGGCCATTCGGCGCGCGTGAAGCGGTTGAGGGTTCTTCTGCCCATCGGCGCGCTGATCGTCTCGCTGATCTTCATCGGCGTATCGGCCGTGCGCAGCATGATGCCCGAAGAGCTGCACATCGAATCGGCGAAGATCGAAAACGGCAAGATCGTCATGGAAAAGCCCGCAATCGCCGGGCGCAATTCCGATGGGGTTAACTATTCGATGCGGGCGGATCGCGCCCTGCAGGACATCAAGAACCCCAACCTGATCACCCTAGAAACCATTACGGCGGCAGTCCCCGTCAATGACAAGGTCGTGGCACGGATCGTCGCACAGGGTGGCCTGTTCGACCGCGGCGCGAATTTCCTCAATCTCGACAAGCCCTTCACGCTCAACCTTTCGAGCGGGATCGACGCGCAGTTCAATTCGGCGCGCCTCGATATTGCCGGTGGCTCCATGGACACCAAAGACCCTGTGGCCATCCAGACCAAGGGCGCCTCGATTGTTGCGAACTCCCTCAATATGAAGGATAAGGGTAGAACAATGATATTCTCGGGGGATGTCAGGTTGAACATCGAGCCATCTTCCCTGCGCAGCAATCGGTCAATGGAAACGATCCAGCCATGAAACAACCCCGCCGCTCCTCGCTCATGATCGCTGGTCTCGTCGTTGCGACGGGTTTTGCCGCCTTGGCCGGCTCCCAGGCTCTAGCTCAGACAAAAAATAGCCAGATGACCGGGATGAAGCTGTCGAATGACCAGCCGATCCAGATCGAGAGCGATGCGCTGGAGATCCGCGAGCAGGAGAAGAAGGCTTTCTTCACCGGCAATGTGAAGGTCGTGCAGGGCACGACGACGATGCAGGCGGGCGCGATGACGGTTTTCTATCGCGGTGAAGGCTCGACTGTGACACAGGGCAATGCCGACATCGAGAAGATCGACGTGATGGACAAAGTCTTCCTGCAATCTGAGACCCAACAGGCAACCGCCGACAAGGGTCACTTCGACATGACGCAGCAGGTTTTCGTGCTTGAGGGCGAAAAGGTGGTGCTGTCGGAAGGCCAGAATGTCTTCGTCGGCTGCAAGCTGACGGTCCAGATGGAAACGGGCCAGGCGAAGCTGGACAGTTGCGGGCGCCGGGTGCAGATCCAGCTCGACCCCAAATCGCAGAAGAAGTAACGGATCGGCTCGTGCAAATTCCCTTTTTCCCCAAGACGAAGCAGGCCGGCGCGGTGACTGCACCGACGAGCTTGCCTGGTGACAAGGCGCGCTACGACGGCACGCTGATCGCCCATGGCCTGACCAAGTCCTACAATTCCCGACGTGTTGTGAACGGTGCGTCATTGGTCGTGCGCCGGGGCGAGGCCGTCGGCCTGCTCGGTCCGAACGGTGCCGGCAAGACGACCTGTTTCTACATGATCACCGGCCTGGTGCCTGTCGATGCCGGGACGATCTCGATCAATGGCAATGACGTGACCTCCATGCCGATGTATCGCCGCTCACGGCTGGGCGTCGGCTACCTGCCGCAGGAAGCCTCCATCTTTCGGGGCTTGAGCGTTGAAGACAATATTCGCGCCGTGCTCGAAGTGCATGTGTCGGACAAAAAGCAGCGCGAGGCGAAGCTCGACGAACTCTTGCACGAATTCCACATCGAAAAACTGCGCAAGTCGCCGTCCGTGGCCCTGTCCGGCGGTGAACGTCGGCGTCTGGAAATCGCCCGGGCACTGGCCACCGACCCGACATTCATGCTGCTCGACGAACCCTTCGCGGGCGTCGATCCGATTTCGGTGTCGGATATCCAGAATCTCGTGCGGCACTTGACGGCGCGCGGGATCGGAGTCCTGATTACGGACCATAATGTGCGCGAGACATTGGGCCTCATCGACCGGGCCTACATCATCCATGCCGGTGAAGTGCTGACCCATGGTCGGGCCAACGACATCGTCAACAATGCCGATGTCCGGCGCCTCTATCTGGGTGACAAGTTCAGCCTCTGAGCGGGACAATAAAAGTCCAGCGCCCGCCTCCCGTGACTTGACCAAACCAAAATAAAAAGCAATTTTTGGGCCAAGTGGAATTCATCCGTCAGAACCTGTGGTTTTCTCGGGCGAATGCAGGGGAGTTAAGCGTCCGCCATGGCCTTATCCGCGAATCTGTTCCTGAAACAGAGCCAATCGCTGGTGATGACACCGCAGTTGATGCAGTCCATTCAACTGCTGCAGATGACTCACATCGAACTGATGCAGTTCATTTCGCAAGAAGTGGAACGCAATCCGCTGCTCGAATTGAATGCAGATGACGGCGATTTGGGCGGCGAGACCGGCGACATCGCCGAGCCGCATGGCAACGCGACGAGCAATAGCGGCCAGTCTAACGATGACACGGTTGCCACTCCTTCGCTCGACAGCGACTGGTATGATGGCAGCGGCAACGAAAACTTCAACGACCGGCTCGATACGAATTTCGATACCGCCTTTGTCGATGAAGGCTCCAGCATGCGTCCGGACGCGCCTGAGCTTCTCGGCCAGTGGAAATCCATGCCGGGGAGTTCCGGCGAAACCGGCGAGGGTTTCGATCTCGACGATTTCGTCGCTGGCCAGGTCAGCCTGCGCGACCATCTGAACCAGCAAATCCCCTTTGCGCTCCCCTCGCCTGCCGATCAACTGATCGCGGCCGTCATGGTCGATCATCTCGACGAGTGCGGCTACCTGCGGCTCGACCTCGACGACCTTTCAACGCGGCTCGGCCGGGCGCGCAGCCAGATCGAGATGGTGCTGCAGACGCTTCAGACGCTGGAGCCACCCGGCGTGTTTGCCCGCTCGCTCAGCGAATGCCTGGCGATCCAGCTGCGCCAGCGCGACCGTTACGATCCAGCCATGGCCGCTCTCGTGCAGAACCTGGAACTGCTGGCAAAACGGGATTTTGCGACCCTGAAGCGGCTTTGCGGTGTCGACGAGGAGGATCTGCTCGACATGCTGTCGGAGATCCGCAAGCTGAACCCGAAGCCGGGCGGCAGCTTCGAGCACAATATCTCCGAATCCGTGACGCCCGACGTCGTGGTGCGGTCGGACAACAATGGCGGCTGGCAGGTGGAACTCAATCCCGATGCCCTGCCCCGGGTGCTGGTCAATCACAGCTACATGGTGGCGGTTGGCCGGCAGGGCGGGGCCAAAGACAGCCCCGACCATGCGTTCATGTCGGAATGCATGCAGAGTGCCAACTGGCTCACCCGCAGCCTCGACCAGAGGGCCCGGACGATCAGCAAGGTGGCGGCCGAGATCGTGCGACAGCAATCCGCTTTCCTCGACCATGGCGTCGATCACCTGCGACCGCTCAACCTGAAGACTGTCGCCGATGCGATCAAGATGCACGAATCGACCGTCAGCCGGGTCACGACGAACAAATACATGATGACGCCGCGCGGGCTGTTCGAACTGAAATACTTCTTCACCGTGTCGATCGCGTCTGCGGAGGGCGGAGACAGTCACTCGGCCGAGGCAGTTCGTCACAGGATCCGGGCGCTGATCGAGAAGGAAAGTCCGGATGCCGTGCTCTCCGATGACGACATCGTTGACTGCCTGAAATCCACAGGCGTGGAGCTCGCCCGCCGCACTGTTGCCAAATATCGGGAGTCGATGAACATCGCCTCTTCGGTGCAGCGACGCCGGGAAAAGCGGGCAATGGCGAAGATTTCCGCCCACTGACACCCACGGAAATGCTGGAAATTAACCGGTCATTGACTTTTGAGAGGATGGCGGCTAGAAGCGCGCCGCAATCGACAGCGCACACTGTTGGCCCCGGAGACGATTGACCGGATCACGCCCGACAAACGAAGGTACAGACTGCCCGCCTCTCTCGAAAAGCTTGGACGCGGGCGTCGCTTGGCGTAAAATGGGCACGTAACCAATCATAAGAAGGGAAACTCCATGAGTGTGCGTGTATCCGGCAAGCAGATGGAAATCGGTGAAACTTTCCGCCAGCGGATTGAAGACCGAATCCAGGATGCGGTTACCAAATACTTCGACGGAGGGTATTCCGGGCAAGTGGTCGTTGCGAAATCGCAGTCGCGATATTCGGCCGATTGCCTGGTGCATCTCGATACCGGCGCGAACCTGCATGCCGCAGGCGAGGCCAATGATCCGCAAGTGGCCTTCGACACCGCCTTCGAGCGCGTCGAGAAGCGCCTGCGCCGCTACAAGCGCAAGCTGAAGGATCATCACGCGGGCGAAGCGTCGAACGCGTCGATCGAGGTGGCCTATACCGTCATGGATTCGGTCGACGAGGATCACGAGGAACTGCCGGACGATTATGCGCCGACGATCGTGGCTGAAAGCTCGAAGAAACTTCGGACCATGACGGTCGCTTCGGCCGTTATGGCTCTCGATATGACTGACGAACCGGTGCTTCTGTTCAGAAGCCCGGGAAAAGAACAATTGAATATCGTTTATCGCCGCAATGACGGTAATATCGGGTGGATCGATTCCGCCAACATCAAAGGCTGACGAGACTGGCGCGGGCGAACGTGCAAAGCGTTCGCCCGCCACCGGCTCAGACGCATGAAGGAAATTGATATGGCCTTGGCAGATTTGCTGCATCAGGATGCTGTCGTACCGACACTCAGGGTGAATTCGAAGAAGCAGCTGCTTCAGGAACTCGCGGCCAAGGCTTCCAAGCTGACCAACATCCCCGAGCGCGAGATCTTCGACGTCATCCTGCAGCGCGAGCGTCTGGGCTCGACCGGCGTCGGCAACGGCATCGCCATTCCGCACGGCAAGCTCAACAAGGTCACCCAGATCACCGGCGTCTTCGCGCGCCTGGAAACGCCTGTCGATTTCGAGGCGCTGGACGACCAGCCCGTCGATCTCGTCTTCCTGCTGCTGGCCCCCGAAGGTGCCGGCGCCGATCACCTGAAGGCGCTGTCGCGCATTGCACGCGTGTTGCGCGACCAGGATCTCGTTGCCAAGCTGCGCGCAACAGAATCGGCCTCGGCGATCTATACCTTCCTCAATGAAGAACAGGCCTCGAACGCGGCGTAAGCCGTATCGAAGCGGATTACTGACACAAAAAAAGCGCCTCTCGGGGCGCTTTTTTCGTTTGCGGTGAAGACCTAAATCAGGCTTTGGCAGCATCCTCGGCGGCTTCTGCCTTCGGACCGCCCTTTGCAACGCCGACCATGGCGGGGCGCAGGACACGCTCGCCGATCGCGTAACCGGCCTGGACGACCTGAACGACGGTGTTGTTGGCAACATCAGGGTTCGGCACTTCGAACATGGCCTGGTGGAAGTTCGGGTCGAACTTCTGGCCAACCGGCTCGATCTTGTGAATGCCGTGACGCTCCATCGTCGACAGCATGCCGCGTTCGGTCATTTCAACGCCCTCGATGAGCGCGGTGACCGCGGCATCGGCACCCGTGCGCGCTTCTTCCGGCAGGCTCTCGATCGCGCGGCGCAGGTTGTCGGAGACCGACAGCATGTCGCGGGCAAAGCCGGTGACGGCATAGGACTTGGCATCCTTGATCTCACGATCAGTTCGGCGGCGCAGATTGTCCATATCGGCTGCGAGACGCAGGAAACGATCGCGCAGGTCGGCATTTTCAGCCCTTAACGCGTCGAGCGCATCGCCCTCCCCTTCGGTCTCCACTTCGGCTTGCGCCTGGTCTTCCTGAGCTTCGGTAGCGTAAGCCTCTGCGGCGTCCGCGTCAGGTCCGTTCTTGTTGGCTTCTTCGGTCATGACGTTCTCCGAAATGATTGCATTGTCGAACACCAGGTTCGATTTCGTGCCCGATATCAGGGTTTGACGTGAAAAAATCAAGTGTCGGCGACCAATTCGGGCCTAACGTCCCGTGCGCTGCAGGCGCGCCATCAATTGCGCGGTGTAATCGACCATCGGAACGATGCGGGAATAGTTGAGCCGGGTCGGGCCGATGACGCCGACGGCGCCGACGATGCGGTCCTCGCCGTCGCGGTAGGGCGCGACGATCAGAGACGAACCCGAGAGCGAGAAAAGCTTGTTTTCCGAGCCGATGAAGATGCGGACACCGGGCCCGCTTTCGGCGAGATCGAGGATCTCGATCAGGCTCTCCTTCCGCTCCAGATCATCGAAGAGCAGGCGCAGGCGATCGATGTCTTCGAGATCGACCAGGCCCTCGAGCAAGTTGGCCCGGCCGCGGACGATGAGGCGGGTGGGGTTCTGCTCGGCGCCCTCACCCGACCAGACGGCCAGGCCCCGTTCGACGAGATCCTGCGAGAGAATGTGAAGTTCAGAGGCGACCTCCGTCTTCATGCTGTCGATCTGGCCGCGCAGTTCGCGCAGGGTCTGGCCGGCCAGGTTAGCGTTCAGAAAGTTCGCAGCTTCAGTGAGCTGCGAGGCGGTGACGCCGGAGGGCAGGTCAATGATGCGGTTTTCGACCTGGTTGTGTTCGCCGACAAGCACCGCGAGCGCCTTGGTCGGCTCCAGCCGGATGAATTCGACGTGTTTGAGGATCGGGTCGTTCTTCGCCGAAATGACGAGGCCGGCGCCACGCGACAAGCCTGACAACATGCGGCTTGCTTCGGTCAGCATGGTTTCGACAGGCTGGTCGGGGCCTGTGGGGCGGATCTGGCGCTCGATGCTGTCGCGTTCGGTTTCCGAGAGATCGCCGATCTGCATGAAGGCATCGACGAAGAATCGCAGGCCGGCTTGCGTCGGAAGGCGGCCGGCGCTGATATGCGGGGCATAGATCAGCCCGAGATGCTCAAGATCGCTCATCACATTGCGCACCGAGGCGGGCGAGAGCGACATGGGCAGGAGGCGGGAGAGATTGCGCGAGCCGAGCGGATCGCCAGAATCGAGATAGGTCTCGACAATTCGGCGAAAAACCTCCCTGGACCGGTCGTCCAGTGATGCGGCAACGTCTGCTATGGTCGTCCCGGGTGCAGCCATTGTCAGGGCGGTCATGATCCTATCGCGTTCATATCAGGAATATAGTCATTCGAGCTGCGATGACAAAGGGCTAAATCCGTGCGGGGCGGCGGTTGCCGGGCCTGTCACATGGTTTTTCTTTGCAAATGCCGGCCGCCGTCCTTAGAAGGCAGGAAAGAACTTCAGGAGATAGTGATGCGGCCATCCGGCAGAAAAACCGACCAAATGCGCAAAGTCTCGTTCGAGCGCAATTTCTCCAAACATGCCGAAGGGTCCTGCCTGGTGAAGTTCGGCGATACGCATGTGCTGTGCACCGCGAGCCTGGAAGAAAAGACGCCGCCATGGCTGCGCAATTCCGGCAAGGGCTGGGTGACGGCCGAATACGGCATGCTGCCGCGCGCCACCGGCGAGCGCATGCGCCGCGAAGCCTCGTCGGGCAAGCAGAGCGGCCGCACCCAGGAAATCCAGCGGCTGATCGGACGCTCGCTTCGGGCCGTCGTTGATCTCGAAGCGCTCGGCGAGCGGCAGATCTCGATCGACTGCGATGTCATCCAGGCGGATGGCGGCACGCGCACGGCGTCGATCACGGGCGCGTTCATTGCCCTGCATGACTGCCTGAAGTGGATGGAAACCCGCAGCATGATCAAAGTCGAGAAGGTTCTGAAGGACCATATCGCCGCCGTCTCCTGCGGTATCTTCGCAAACCAGCCAGTGATCGACCTCGATTACCTGGAAGACTCGGCGGCCGAGACCGACGCGAATTTCGTCATGACCGGCTCTGGCGGTATCGTCGAGATCCAGGGCACGGCCGAAGGCAAGCCGTTCAGCCAGGACGAGTTCCTGACGCTGCTGGGCCTCGCACGCAACGGCATCGACGAACTGGTGGCCCTGCAGAAGCAGGCGATCGGCTAACGAGAAGGGCCGAGCGATGGGACGGGAGATCGAAGGCGTTCTGGAAGCGGCGCTCTATGCGCCCGACCTCGACGCCGCCGAGCACTTCTACGGCACCGTGCTCGGCCTCGAACGTATCGCACGGCATGACAATCGCCACATCTTCTTCCGATGCGGGCAGACGGTGGTGCTGATCTTCAATCCGGCCGAGACGGTGGAGCCCGCGCCGACGGGCGCATTGCCGGTGCCGGCCCATGGGGCAACAGGCGCGGGACATCTTTGTTTTCGCGTTGCGGGTGACGCGCTCGATGCGATGGCGAAGCGCCTGCAGGATGCAGGCATCACCATCGAAACCGACTTCCGCTGGCCGGGTGGCGCCCGCTCGATCTATTTCCGCGATCCGGCCGGCAACAGCCTGGAATGCGCCGAACCGAAACTCTGGAATTTCTGAGGATAGCATGCGCAAGCTCGACACCCGCACCATCGTCGTTGCCAGCCACAATGCCGGCAAGATCGCCGAAATTGCCGATCTGATCGGCCCCTTCGGCTTTTCGGCCAGATCGGCCAAGGACCTGAACTTCTCCGAACCCGACGAGACGGGCACGACTTTTGAAGAGAATGCGGCGATCAAGGCGCTGGCCTCGGCCAAGGCTTCGGACCTGCCTGCCCTCTCGGACGACAGCGGGCTGGTGATCGACGCGCTTGATGGTGCCCCCGGGGTCTACACGGCAAACTGGGCCGAGCGCGAGGATGGGACACGCGATTTCCCTTGGGCAATGGAGAAGGTTGAAAAAGCGCTTCATGAGCGTGGCGCGACGGAAGCCGCCCAGCGGACCGCCCGCTTCGTCAGCGTGCTGTGCCTGGCCTGGCCGGATGGACACACCGAATTCTTCCGCGGCGAGATCGAGGGCATCGTTGCCTGGCCGCCGCGCGGGACGGCCGGCTTCGGCTATGATCCGATCTTCCAGCCGGAAGGTCACGCGCGCACCTTCGGTGAGATGATGGCTGACGAGAAGCACGGCTGGAAGCCGGGCGATCCGGAGGCCCTGTCGCACCGGGCGCGGGCCTTCAAGCTGTTCGTCGAAACCTGCCTGGAGGCATGAGCCGGTGACCGACAGGTCTTACACGCTTCTGCCCGACACGGGGGAACCCGGTTTCGGGGTGTATATCCATTGGCCGTTCTGCGCGGCCAAGTGTCCTTACTGTGACTTCAACAGCCATGTGCGTCACCAGCCGGTCGATCAGGCGCGCTTTGTCTCTGCCTTCTTGGCCGAGATGAAGGCGATGCGTTTGCTGTCGGGGCCGAAGACGGTGACCAGCGTCTTCATGGGCGGCGGTACGCCGTCGCTGATGGATCCTTCGACCGTCGGTGCCATTCTCGACGGGATCGCCTCGACCTGGCATGTGCCTGATGGCATCGAGATCACCATGGAGGCCAATCCGTCGAGCGTCGAGGCGACACGCTTCTACGGCTATCGGGCGGCCGGCGTGAATCGCGTGTCGATGGGCGTGCAGGCGCTGAACGACCCCGACCTGCGCTTCCTGGGAAGGCTGCATGATGTCGCGGACGCCTTGAAAGCCATCCGGCTGGCGCGCGAAATCTTTCCGCGCATGTCCTTCGACCTGATCTATGCAAGGCCCAACCAGACGGTGGAGGCCTGGGAGCGGGAGCTGAAGGAGGCGATTTCCTATGCCGTCGACCACCTGTCGCTCTACCAGCTGACCATCGAGGAAGGCACCGCCTTTTACGGGCTGCACAAGGCCGGCAAACTGATCGTGCCGGACGAGGAGCAGGCCGCGACGCTCTACGAGGCGACGCAGGAGATCACTGCGCGCGAGGGCATGCCTGCCTATGAGGTGTCCAACCATGCACGGCCGGGCGCCGAGAGCCGGCACAATCTCACCTATTGGCGTTATGGCGACTATGCCGGCATCGGCCCCGGCGCGCATGGACGGTTGACGCAGGGACGGATGAAGATTGCAACGGCCGCGCAGAAGCATCCGGAAACCTGGCTGTCCGCCGTCGAGCAGGATGGCCACGGCATTATCGACCGCGAAGACCTGGACAACGAGGCCCAGGCCGACGAGCTGCTGCTGATGGGGCTTCGGCTGCGCGAGGGCGTGGATCTCGCCCGCTGGCAGCAACTCTCCGGCCGCGATCCGGATCCGGACAAGGAACAGTTCCTGTTGGAACAGGGGTTCATCGAGCGGCTGGGAAATTCGCGGCTGCGCTGCACGCCGGCGGGCATGCTGATCCTCAATGCCGTGGTGGCGGATCTCGCCTGCTGACAATCCAAGGAGGGTGCCATGCCTGTCGATGATGCCTTTGCCCGCCATGACATGGCCGTTCTCTATGATGCCTTCAACAGTCACGGACGCGACAGGGATTTTTACCTCAGCCTTGCGACTGCACCCTGCCGGGTGCTGGACCTTGGTTGCGGCACCGGATCGATCGGACTGGCGCTGGCCGATCTCGGGCACACGGTGACAGGGCTCGACCCCGCGCCCGGCATGGTGGCTGTGGCACGGACGAAGGACATGGGCCACCGGGTGCGCTGGGTTCAAGGCAATGCGCTCGACCCTGTGCTTGCGCTTGGCGAAAAATTCGATCTGGTGATCCTGACCGGGCATGTTTTCCAGGTGTTTCTCGACGATGCGGAGACGCTTGCCATGCTGGATTTCGTCCGGCGGCATCTGGCGCCCGAGGGGCGGCTGGTGTTCGAGAGCCGCAATCCCTTTATGCGGGCCTGGGAACGGTGGACGGAGGGGGAGATGCGTGAGGCTCGGGAGGTCGCGGGGATCGGTCGCGTCGAGGTTTTTTACCAGATCAAGGCGGTCGAGGCGGAGCATGTGACCTTCGACGCCTTCTTCACCCTGCTGGAAACGGGCGAACAGCGGGTGAGCGAAAGCCGGTTGCGGTTTGCGGATCGGGAAACCATTGGGCGATTGCTGACCGAAGGGGGGTTCGAGGTCGCCACGTGGCTCGGAGACTTCGACGGCAGCGCTTACTCCGAGTCCAGTCGCGAGATCATTCCCCTATCCAGGGCTCTGGCCAAGGCTGCGTGAAGATAGAGCCAGGTGGTCGGTTCGCCGTCGAAGGCGCCACCTGAAACGGTCTCGATGTCGATATCACCGAAGCCGGTGGCACGGCAAAGCGCGTCCAATTCTTCGCGCTTTGGTCGATTGTAGTAACGGCCGAGGCTATCGAGCCCCTCCCCTCCGCCGGTCTTGAAGCTGGCGTAGAAACGTCCGCCGGCGCGGAGCGCTCGGGCTACGCGACCGAGCACATCCGGCAAATCATCACGCGGGACATGCAGGAGGCAGGCATTGGCCCAAATGCCGTCGAATTCCGCCACATAGGCCAGATGCTGAAATGGCAGGACCAGAACCGGGCGTCCCAGGCGCCGCTCGGCCTCGGCTGCCATGGCGGCAGACCCGTCTGACGGGGTCACGTCGAAGCCGTGAGCGAGCAAAGCCTCGCTATCGCCACCCGCGCCGCAGCCCAGCTCCAGAATGCGAGCCCCCGGCGGCAAGTGACCGATGAAGCGGGCCATCTGCCGTTCGGGAACACGCCGGTCGCGGCCGGCATAGAGCGCGGCGTTCTCATTGTAGAAGTCGAGCGACGGGTCCTGGGGCATGCAATCTGCTCATAAGAAAAAGGCCGGCTTGGGAGCCGGCCTTGATGTCCTATCTTATTCGTTGATCAGGCGTCGCAACAGTTCGATTTCCTGCGACAGCTTCTGATCGGCGGAGATCAGCTCCTCGATCTTGCGCACGGCGTGCAGCACCGTGGTGTGATCGCGTCCGCCGAAGCGGCGGCCGATCTCGGGGAACGAGCGCGGGGTGAGTGTCTTCGACAGATACATGGCGATCTGGCGCGGCTTGACGATGACGCGGGTGCGGCGGTTCGACACGAGTTCCTGGCGCGAGACATTGTAGTGACGGGCAACGACGCGCTGGATGTCTTCGATGCGGACGCGCTTCTGGTCGCCGGCACCGACGAGGTGGGCCAGCAGTTCGTCGACGCGTTCGATCGACAGGTTCGGCTCGAAGGAGCGACGGAAGAGCAGCTGGTTGAAGGCGCCTTCCAGGTCGCGTCCGCTGCTGGTGATATTGCGGGCGACATGTTCGAGAATATCGGCGGGGATGTCGAGCGAGGCGTCTTCCTTGCGGGCGGCGTCCAGGCGCGACTTCATCATGTCGAGGCGCATTTCGTAGTCCGGCGCTTCCATTTCGATGGCAACGCCGCCCTGGAGGCGCGAACGCACCCGCGGATCGAGCGATTCCAGCTCCCAGGGCGCACGGTCGGCGGCGACGACAACCTGCTTGGCGCTGTCGAGCAGCATGTTCAGGAGATGGCAGAACTCATGCTGGATCATCTTGCCCTGCAGGAACTGCATGTCGTCGATGATCAGCAGGTCAATATTGCGCAGCGAGTCCTTCAGCGTCAGGGCATCGTTGTCACGGATGGCGGTGGCGAAACGCCACATGAAATATTCCGCCGTCAGATAGACGACGCGGGGTGCGCGCGGGCTGTGGACGGCCGCATTGGCGATCGCCTGCAGCAGATGCGTCTTGCCGAGTCCAACAGAGGAATGGACGAAGAGCGGGTTGAAGCGCACGGCACCGGCGCCGGCTTCGGCGATGGTCTTGGCGGCGGCGAGTGCCACGCGGTTCGATGCGCCTTCGACAAAGCCGTCAAAGGTGTAGCGGCTGTCGAGCGGCGAGCCGAAGAGCGGGCTTGCGGTGCTCGTGCGGCCGGTCACGGAGGACGGACCCGGAGGAGAGGCAATCTGGCCGATGCTCTGGGGGCCGGTCTTGCGGATGGCGGCCTGCGGCGCGGGAGCGGCACCGATGGGGCGGTCTTCAACGGCGGGAAGACGGGTGCTGCGGCTTGCGCTGCGCACCATGATTTCCACCTTGAGGATCGACGGATCCTCCGCTTGGAAGATCGAGGTGATGAGATCGAGGTAACGGTTGTTGATCCACGACTTCAGGAAGGTTGTCGGGACCGTCAGGCGCACAACGCTCTTGGAGGCGGAGTGCAGCTTCAGGCGGCCGAACCAGCTCTGATACACATCAACCCCGACCTGGGCCTTCAGCCGTTTGCTGAACCGGTCGAAAAGAGCATCATGCTTCATTTCGGCATTGTCTCCTGCTCCCTCGGAGCACGCGGCGTCCAGCGCCGACTGTGCATTGTCCCCGTTCGCCAACGCACCGGCCGTCATAGAATTCATCTGCATTTTGCCGCCTTCCAAAATCATTCCAGGTGCCGGGCGTCTCCTTGAGCCGTCCGACAGCCGCTTCTTTTTGCGCCGATCCGTAACCGGACCAGCCATCCCCGAACCCACCGGATGGACGCCTCAGCCAAAGGCATCAAACCAGCCCGGCCATCGTCCCCCCAGTCGATGACCTCTTGCAGTGTCAAATGAACCGCACCCTCGAAATGCGGCTCATTCTTCCCCGATCGCCGAGACGGCCTGATCAGGGCACAAAACCGTCACCACGCGGAAACCGAGAGGTCGCCGATGCAATGCCGATTACTTTATGAGAAAACGGAATCGAAACACTCCGCTCCGGCAAAGGCTGGCGTTTTGAACCGGTATTCCTACCGGCTGGACCGTCTTTACAGGCCAGTCCCGCGCCCCTTGCTGGAGATCATTAATGCAGGATCAAAAGCCAAGATCAACACTGATTTTTACGCAAATCCGAAGCACGGCCATTGACTCTTGGTACTTCATTTTTGCGTCACATTCGGCCCAAAAAGAATCGCTTTTGAATCAAGGAGATTCCCAGACAGTCCCAAAATGGACCTTCGGTGACTCAAAAAAATAAAAAATCTCTTGACTCGCAGAGCACCCAACCTGCCCCAAGGTGAAGTGGCCCGGCCAACAGGCACCTCTCTCAAATATTTGAAATCTATATCTTTTTTCTGTCACTCAGCTGACACGGCGCTGACACGTGCGCTGCACAAGAATATCCTAAAACGTGAATTTCACGCCAAGGTGGTAGACAACGCAAAAAGCCCGGCGAACCGCCAGGCTTTTTGAAATTTGTCGAAAGCGTGTCTAAAATTAGACGGCCAGAGCCTTCACGCGGGCGGCCAGACGCGAGATCTTGCGCGATGCGGTGTTGGCGTGAACGACGCCCTTCGTGGCGGCGCGCTGCAGTTCCGGCTGGGCTGCCTGCAGGGCATCCTTGGCGACCGCTGCGTCACCGGAAGCGATGGCTTCCTCGACCTTGCGGATGAAACCACGGACGCGCGAACGACGAGCCTTGTTGACTGCAGTGCGGGCAGCGATCTTGCGGGTCGCCTTTTTCGCCGAAGAAGTATTGGCCATAGATGCCTCTCTCGAAATTCAAACCAAAGCCCACCATTGCCGCGTCGGGTCGTTGCGACCTGCCATACCAGCACTTGGGGAGCTGTTTCATGGAAAGGCGCTAAAGGCTTTTCCAACCGTGGGCGGGCATATAGCGGGAAAGCGCGAATGCGTCAACGCGGATTCTGCAGGAATCGCGCCCTCCCAGGCGCTTATCTGTTGCGGAAGGCGGGCTTGCGCTTCTCGATGAAGGCGGCCATGCCCTCCTTCTGGTCCTCCGTGGCAAACAGCGAATGGAAAAGTCGGCGCTCGGAGCGCAATCCTTCCGTCAAGGTCTGCTCAAAGGCGCGGCTGACGGCTTCCTTGGCCATCAGCACGGAAGGTAGCGAGAAGGAGGCGATCTTCGTTGCCGCTTCCACGGCCTCGTCGAGCAGGCGCTCGGGCTCGACCAGGCGGGCGACGAGGCCGGCGCTCTCGGCTTCCGTTGCGTCCATCATCCGGCCGGTGAGGCAGAGATCCATGGCCTTGGCCTTGCCGACGGCCCGCGTTAGGCGCTGCGATCCGCCCATGCCGGGAATGATGCCAAGGGTGATCTCGGGCTGGCCGAACTTCGCGGTCTTCGAGGCAATGATGAAGTCACACATCATGGCAAGCTCGCAACCACCACCCAGCGCGAAGCCGGAGACGGCGGCGATGATCGGCTTGCGGAAGCCGGCGACCTCGTCCCAGCCGCCGATGAAGCCGCCGGTATAGGCATCGACGAAATCGAGCGACTGCATCTCCTTGATATCGGCGCCGGCCGCAAAGGCCTTCTCCGAACCTGTCAGGACCACCGCGCCGATGCCGACATCCGCTTCCAGCTCTGCTAGCAACTGGCGCAGTTCGCGCATGACGGTGGAATTCAGCGCATTCAGCGCCTGGGGTCGGTTGAGCGTGATGATCGCGACCCGGTCGCGGCGTTCGGTCAACAGCGTTTCGAAGGACATGTCTCTCTCCCTGGCTGGCGCTTGCGGCGCTACTTCTGGCAGCGGCGACAATAGAATGTCGAGCGGCCGGATTGAACTATCCTTTCGACGGTACCGCCACAACCATCCGTGAGGCAGTCCCTCCCCTCGCGGTCATAGGCGCGGAAGAAGTGCTGGAAATAACCCAAAGTGCCATCCGTCTGGATATGATCGCGGAGCGATGAGCCGCCGGCCTCGATCGCATCGGCGATGACCTCGCGGATGGAGGAGGCGAGCAGCGTCAGCTCCTGCTTCGGCTTCCCGGTCTTCGTCACCAACGAGGAGACCTTGCGGGTGGGCGACAGATGCGAACGCCACAGTGCTTCGCAGACATAAATATTGCCGAGACCGGCGATCACCTTCTGGTCAAGCAGAGCGCTTTTCAAAGGCTGGCTGCGATCGGCGAAACGCGTCGCCAGATAGTCGGCGGAAAGCATGTTGCCGACAGGCTCGGGTCCAAGGTCGCGGAAGGCGGGGTAATCGTCGAGTTCGGCGCGGTTGACGAGATCCATGAAGCCGAAGCGGCGGGGGTCATTATAGATGACGCGAACCGGACCGTCTGCGCGCTCCAGATGGAAGAGCACGTGATCATGCTTTTCATCCTTGCTGCGCTCGTGATGGAAGACGCCGGGAGTATCGGCAGCCGCACCCGCCTCGATGCGGAATGAGCCGGACATGCCGAGATGGGCAATGACGGTTGCGCCATCCTCGAGGTCAATCAGCAGATACTTGGCGCGGCGCGACAGGGCCTCGATACGGCGGCCCTCGACCCTTGCGGCAAAATCGAGCGGGAGGGGAAAGCGCAGATCGGGGCGGCGCAGCTCCAGGCGTTGTACTTGTGCGCCTTCCATGGTCGGCGCCAAGCCGCGACGGACTGTCTCTACCTCTGGCAATTCCGGCATTTCAGCCCATCTTTCTGTTTGAAGCGCCTGTTTTACGGTCTATAGACCAGCCTTGAAGCGGGTGCACCCGAGCAGATAGCGCGTGAGCGCCCTTTTCGCTATGGTCCGCCCGACCTGTCCGTACCGTGGAGTGAGACGATGACTGCAAGCCGCATTTCCGCCGATGGCGGCATGGAAACCTCCTACGGGTTCCGCCAGGTCGACGAGCAGGAAAAGCAGGGTCTCGTCAACGACGTCTTCCACAAGGTGGCCAAGCGCTACGACATCATGAACGACGTGATGTCGGCCGGCCTGCACCGCGTGTGGAAGGATGCGATGGTTGCCTCGCTCAATCCGCGCAAGGATCCCAACTATAAAGTGCTCGACGTGGCTGGCGGCACCGGCGACATCGCGTTTCGCATCGTCGAAGCCTCCAATCGGCTGGCCCATGCGACCGTGCTCGACATCAACGGCTCGATGCTGGGTGTTGGCGCGGAGCGGGCAGAGAAGAAGGGGCTCACCCCGAACCTGACCTTTGTCGAGGCCAATGCCGAGAGCCTGCCCTTCGAGGACAGTTCCTTCGACGCCTACACGATCGCATTCGGCATCCGCAACGTGCCGCATATCGACGTGGCGCTGTCGGAAGCTTTTCGCGTGTTGAAGCGCGGCGGGCGGTTGCTCGTGCTGGAATTCTCGGAAGTCGAACTTCCGCTGCTCGACAAGGTCTATGATGCCTGGTCGTTCAACGCGATCCCGCGCTTCGGCAAGATGATCACCGGTGACGCCGAGCCCTACCAGTATCTGGTGGAATCGATCCGCAAGTTCCCGAACCAACAGGACTTTGCCCGGATGATCGAACGCGCCGGTTTCTCCAGCGTCCGCTTTACCAATTACACCGGGGGGATCGCTGCGCTCCATTCCGGCTGGAAGATCTGAGCCTTATGAGCACGATCGGTGCATATTTCCGCCTGGCGCGGGTCGGCTGGGTGCTGGTGCGGGAGGGCGTGGTTGCGGCCCTGCCGTCGGAAGGACTGCCGCCACTTGTCGGTTTTGCCAAGGCAGCCGTTGCACCCCTTGCCCGCAGCCGGGCGAAATCGGTCGAGCGTGCCGATCGGCTGGCCAATGCGGTGGCGCGCCTCGGTCCCTCCTATGTGAAGATCGGCCAGTTTCTGGCCACCCGTCCCGACGTCGTCGGCGCCGATTTTGCTGAGGATCTGTCCGGGCTGCAGGACCGGATGGCGTTTTTTCCGACCGAGGCATCCCGGACCACGATCCGCGAGTCGCTCGGCCGGACAATCGAGGACCTCTACGCGCGCTTCGAGGAGCCGATCGCGGCCGCCTCGATCGCCCAAGTTCATCCGGCCGAAGTCGAAACACCCGAAGGACGCCGCAAGGTGGCCGTGAAGGTGATCCGGCCTGGGGTGCGCAAGCGTTTTGCTGCCGATCTCGAGGCCATGTATCTCGTCGCCCATCTGCAGGAGCGCTTCATCCCGAATTCGCGGCGCCTGCGCCCGGTCGAGGTTACGAAGACGCTGGAGCAGACCACCAAGGTGGAGATGGATCTCAGGCTGGAAGCGGCAGCGCTTTCGGAAATCGCCGAGAATACCAAGGATGATCCGGGCTTCCGAGTGCCGACGGTCGACTGGGAGCGGACCGGGCGCGACGTCGTCACGATGGAATGGATCGACGGCATCAAGATGTCGGATGTCGAAGGTCTGAAGGCTGCGGGCCACGATCTCGATGCACTGGCCGATACGCTGATCCAGTCCTTCCTGCGCCACACGCTGCGTGACGGCTTCTTCCATGCCGACATGCATCCGGGCAATCTTTTTGTCGATCCGCAGGGCATGATCGTTGCCGTCGACATGGGGATTGCCGGGCGGCTGGGCAAGAAGGAGCGCCGCTTCCTGGCAGAAATCCTCTATGGCTTCATCACCCGCGACTATCTGCGCGTGGCGGAAGTGCATTTCGAGGCCGGCTATGTGCCTGCTCACCACAATGTCGCGAGTTTCGCCCAGGCGATCCGGGCGATCGGCGAGCCGATCCATGGGCAGCCGGCCGAGACGATTTCGATGGGCAAGCTCTTGACGCTGCTGTTCGAGGTGACCGAGATCTTCGACATGGAGACCCGTCCCGAACTGGTGATGCTGCAGAAGACGATGGTGGTCGTGGAGGGTGTCTCGCGCATTCTCAACCCGCGCTTCAACATGTGGAAAGCCGCCGAGCCTGTGGTCTCCGCGTGGATCCGCAACAATCTCGGGCCAAAGCGTATCGTGACGGACCTCAAGGATGGTGCCAAGGCTGCCATGCGGCTGGCCGAAGCCCTGCCGGAGATCGCCACCAAGACGGAAAAGCTGCATGGCGAGATCATGCGGATGAGCGAAGAAGGCTTGCGCTTCGACGCGCAGACGGCCGAGCGGATCGGGCGGGCGGAAGCACGGCATACACGATCCGGGCGCGTAGCGCTCTGGGTGATGGCGGCAGCACTGATCGCGATTGCCGTGCATCTGGGATAAGAAGCGCTTGTCAGCTCACTGTTTTTTCTGCTTTGCAGAATGGAACAATATCGGCGACTACGCGTTGCAACGTGACAATGCGATCTTTGTTCCGTCTGGAAATCCATGTCTGCCACACAAACCGGCTTCGTCCGATCCGCCCTGCTCTTCCTTCTGATCGGCACCGGCATCCTGATCATTATCATCGTGGCCACCTTTGGCCTGGTGGAGCGCACACGCTCCACCTTTGGAGACATTCTGGTCGAGCGTGACATCAGACGCATGTCTGCCGATCTGATGCAGAAGCTGACCGACGCCGAGACCGGACAACGCGGTTTCCTGATCACCGGGGACGAAGTGTTCTTGCGTCCCTACGAGGCCGCCGTGGGCGATATTCGCGCCGCAGTCGACCAACTCGCCGACAAGGTTGGGGGACGTCCTGTCAAGGAACGAGATACCCGAGAGCTGCGCCAACTGGTGGACGGCAAGCTGGGCGAAATGGCGCGAACCGTTGACCTGATGCGCCAAGGCGAGCAGACCCAGGCTTTCGCGTTGGTGGAGACGAATGTCGGACGGCGGTCCATGGACCGAATTCGAGACATTCTTGAAGATTTCAAGCTCAAGTCGGACGCCGCGATCGATGACGGCGCCAGCCAGCAGCTTAATGCGACACAGCAGCTACAATGGATCACCATTGCCGGTGGGATCGCGATCATTGCGATCATGGGTGCGGCGCTCTTCGTCGTCGCCCAGCATATCCGGGCGCTGGCAACATCACAGCAGGAAATCCGGCGGCTGAACGAAGGCCTGGAGGCTCGCGTTGCCGAGCGCACAGAAGACCTGATGCAGGCCAACCAAGAAATCCAGCGCTTTGCCTATATCGTCACTCACGATCTGCGTGCGCCACTGGTCAACATCATGGGCTTCACGGCAGAGCTGGACACCTCGTTGAAAGCGTTGCAGGCCTATGTGCTGAACGACGACAAGCCGCTCTCGGAGGACCAGATCAAGTCCGCACGGCTGGCGGCGGAGGAGGATCTGCCCGAAGCCATCGGCTTCATCCGCTCTTCCACGCGCAAGATGGACGGGCTCATCAATGCGATCCTAAAGATCTCGCGAGACGGACGCCGCCAGCTGAAACCGGAGGAAATCGAGCTGACGCCACTGGTCGAAACGATCACGGCCAGCGTCTACCACCAGATCAGCGAAAGCGACGGCACGATCGACCTCGACCTTCGCGCAGATAGGTTGATCACCGACCGGCTGTCGGTCGAGCAGATCATCAGCAACCTCGTCGACAACGCGATCAAATACAAACAACCAGATCGGCCGCTGGCCCTGAAAGTCCGCTCGCTGCCGGAAGGCCGGCACATGGTGCGGATCGAGGTAGAGGACAACGGTCGAGGCATTGCAGAACAGGACCATGAGCGCGTCTTCGAGCTCTTCCGCCGGTCCGGGCAGCAGGACAAATCGGGCGAAGGCATAGGCCTTGCCCATGTTCGCTCGCTCGCACGGAACCTCGGCGGGGAGATCAGCGTTAACTCTCGTTTAGGAGAGGGATCGACCTTCGTGCTCAGGCTGCCTTACGATCTATCACGCTTGGTACGGAGTTGATTATGAAAGCGGTGGGCAAGGAAGTTACAATCATCATGATCGAGGACGACGAGGGCCATGCTCGTCTCATCGAAAAGAACGTCCGGCGTGCCGGCGTCAACAACGACATCATCCCGTTCACCAACGGGACGGAAGCGCTCGACTATGTGCTCGGCAAGGACCGCAGCGGCAAGGCCTCGGAAGATCGCTATCTTCTGATCCTGCTGGATCTCAATCTGCCCGATATGTCCGGTACCGATATTCTCGACCTGATCAAATCCAATCCGCATACGCGGCGCATGCCGGTGGTCATTCTGACGACCACCGACGACGAGCGCGAAATCCAGCGGTGTTACGACCTTGGGGCCAATGTCTATATCACCAAACCTGTCGACTACGACAATTTCGCCAATGCCATCCGGCAGCTCGGCCTCTTCTTTTCCGTCATGCAAATCCCATGACCTCGGGCCCGCCGCGATGAACTTCCGCGTCCTCTATATTGACGACGACGCTGCCATCGCACGGTTGGTGCAGAAACATATGGGCCGCCTTGGGCACGAGGTGGCGCATGCCGAGACGGCAACCGACGCATTGGACCGCCTGAAGAGCGAGGACTTCGATGTCATCGTGCTCGACCACTATCTCCGCCAGACGACGGGCCATGAGGTGCTGGCGATGATGCGGGAGACGCGTGTCGATCTGCCGGTCGTCTATGTGACCGGGTCGAACGAGGCGCAGATCGCCATCGAGGCGATCAAGGCGGGAGCTGCCGATTACGTCATCAAAACGGTTAGCGAAGATTTCCTGTCGCTTTTGACCAGCGCCATCGAACAGTCGGTGGCCAATGCGCAGCTGCGCGCGGCCAAGGAACGGGCGGATGAGGAAATCAGGCTTGGCAAGGAGCGGGCGGAGGCGCTGCTGGCTGAGGTCAACCATCGCGTCGCCAATTCGCTGGCCCTGGTCGCGAGCCTGCTGCGCCTGCAAATCTCAAGCGCCCGCAGTGACGAGGTGAAGGCGGAACTTGCGGAGACGCAGGCGCGCATTACCGCGATTGCCGGCATGCATCGCAGTCTCTACACATCTGAAGATGTCAGCCGAGTCGAACTCGATACCTATCTTGGACGCTTGACGGCGGAGCTTGCCAACTCACTCAGCAGTGCGGAAAAGCCGATCCGGCTTTTGATCGAGGCAGACAAGATTTCGATGACCGCAGACAAGGCGGTTTCTGTTGGCATGATTGTCACCGAACTCGTGACCAATGCCTTCAAATATGCCTATGCCCCTGGCCGGAGCGGCGATATCCGCGTTCATCTGAAACGAATCTCCGAAGACGAGGCGATGCTCCGCGTCGAGGACGACGGGATTGGCATCGACCCCAATGGGGCCCCGAAGGGCACCGGGCTTGGCAGTCGCATCGTTAGATCGATGGCCTCGACGCTGGGCGACGGGCTGCATTATCTGGAAGGACAGACCGGCACCGTGGCTGAGGTGCCGCTCAAGCTCGCCACGACCTCCTGAGGTTGCCGCCTGTTTACCAGGTGAGCGGGATGGCGTTTGCCTGAACGGTGTTTTGCGTTAGGGTCGCGCCGGACAAAAGGGGCCCTACTTTCATGACCTTGGCCGGAAAGCGCATCGTTCTCATCATTGCCGGTGGCATTGCCGCCTATAAGAGCCTGGACCTGATCCGCAGGCTGCGCGAACGCGGGGCAAGCGTGACGCCGATCATGACGCGGGCGGCGCAGGAATTCGTAACCCCGCTTGCTGTGGGGGCGCTTTCGGCGAGCCATGTCTATGTCGAACTTTTTTCCCGCGAGGACGAGCAGGATGTCGGCCATATCCGCCTGGCCCGGGACTGCGATCTCGTACTCGTGGCGCCTGCGACCGCCGACCTGATGGCCAAGATGGCGTATGGGCTGGCCGATGATCTGGCCTCGACCGTTTTGCTCGCCAGCGATCGCCCCATTCTCGTCGCCCCGGCGATGAACCCGAAGATGTGGGAGAATGCCGCCACACGGCGTAACGTTGCGACGCTCAAGGCTGATGGCATCAAAATGATCGGCCCGATGGCGGGCGAGATGGCGGAAAGCGGTGAGCGCGGTCTGGGCCGGATGGCCGAGCCGTTGGAAATCGTTGCTGCGGTCGAAGACCTCCTATCCGGGCCGAGGCCTCTGGCGGGGCTGAAGGCGGTCGTCACATCCGGCCCGACGCATGAGCCGATCGATCCCGTGCGCTATATCGCCAACCGCTCCTCCGGCAAGCAGGGGCATGCGATTGCGGCAGCGCTGGCCCGACTGGGGGCCGAGGTGACGCTGGTTTCCGGTCCTGTGACCATCCCCGATCCTTCCGGCCTACGCGTTCTGCATGTCGAGCGGGCAGAGGAGATGCGCGATGTGGTCATCGCCAATCTGCCGGCAGATATCGCCGTGATGGTGGCGGCCGTTGCCGACTGGCGGGTGGCCTCCGGTTCCGACCAGAAGATCAAGAAGCAGCCGGGCGAGGCGCCACCGCCGCTGATGCTCACCGAAAACCCCGACATTCTGAAGACCGTGGGACATCACGCCCAGCGGCCACGCCTTGTCGTCGGCTTTGCCGCGGAAACGCAGAATGTGGAAGAGAACGGGCGGGCGAAGCTGGAGCGCAAGGGCGCCGACCTGATCGTTGCCAATGACGTTTCGCCGGAGACCGGAATCATGGGGGGCGATCATAACCGGGTGCAATTGATCACGCGGGACGGCATCGAAGCGTGGCCGGACCTGTCCAAGGAGGAGGTCGCCGAGCGGCTGGCGCTGTGGATCACCACGCAGGTGGGAGGTGCCTAGTCATGAGCCTTTTCACCCATGACGGATTTGCCGCGTTTGTCGAGGCCCTTGCGGGCACCAGTCAGGTCGACCAGTGGGATAGCTGCGTGGCCAAGGTGGGAGACAAGGTTTTTGGCCTTCTTAGCGACACGGATCGGCACCTCGCCTTCAAGGTCAGCGAGGAGAGTTTCGAGATCCTGACCTCGCTTCAGGGCGTGTCCCAGGCACCCTATTTCGCCAAGCGCAAATGGGTGAGTGTCAGTCCCGATACGGAGCTTAACGCAGCGGATGTCGAGGAATATCTTGTTCGTTCCTACCGCGCCGTCAGCGGCAGCCTGACACGCAAGCTGAGACGCGAACTCGGCATTCCGGACTAAACGGCCTTTTTGTCAGCCGGCCAGGGCGACAATCCGCTCCTCAGCGGAGGCGAGCTTCGATGCCACCGGCTTGAACTCTGCCGCATCCAGCCCCTTGTCGCTGAGGATCACGGCACTCGATGCCGGGATCTCGACCCAGGTATCGGCTTCGTCATTCAGCGGCTCGGAGACCAGGCAGTAACTTCCCTTCGGCCCCATGGGGGCTGCATAGAGCGTCGGCGCATATTCGTCGGTCGAGTAGCGTACGGCGTAAAGCGCGTTGCCATCCGAGAAGGCAGCGGTCATGCGGATGCGGGCTGTGCCCGTGATGGTCAAGCTGATCTGCTCGACGAAACCGACGGCTTCCGCCATGGCCGCCAGAGGGCGTTCCTTCAGGCCGAACTGCAGGGCGAGCAGAAAGAGCAGTTCGCTGTCTGTGGTGCCGACACGGGCGTGGAAATGGGCATCGTCCAGCATAGCCTCCATCGGCCTGCGGATGCGGTCGAAATGGTCGATCTGACCATTGTGCATGAAGGACCAGGTGTCGTGCACGAAGGGATGGCAGTTGTCGCGGCGGGTTGCGCCATGGGTTGCGGCGCGGACATGGGCGAGGAAGAGCGGCGAGCGGATCTGGCGGGCGAGGCTTTTCAGGTTGCAGTCGGACCAGGCCGGCAGGACATCGCGAAAGCGACCCGGCTCCGGCCGGTCGCCATACCAGGCGATGCCGAAACCGTCAGCATTGGTGGCGGTCTTGGCACGCGTTGCGCAATGGGACTGCTCGATAAGCGAGTGTGCGGGCGAGGTGACGAGTTCCTCGAGGAAGATCGCTTCTCCGCGATAGGCTGCCCAACGACACATGCGTTTCACAACTCCGGCAGGCGCCGACCCGATGGCCGACAGAAGATCAGTGTTCGCCTGATAGGCTAACGATTTGCAAACATCCCTGCTTTCATGACAGAATTTTGTCGGTGGCCGCAATTATTTTCTGCAGTGCAGCAAGGACAAAGGTGAACACTGCGTTCTGTCGGGTCGTGCTGTGACGACCAACAAGAGCCGCTATATGTTGGACTTGAAGCAATGCATTTGGCCGAGGAGCCCCGTCCCCATGTCCATTCGTCCCGTCAAGCATGAAAGCCGCGCCACGCCGACCATGGAAGGGGCCGGCGTGAAACTGCACCGCGTTTTCGGATTCGGCGATCCTTCGATGACCGACCCGTTCCTGATGATGGACGACTTTCGCAATGACGATCCGGGCGATTATATCCGTGGCTTCCCCTGGCATCCGCATCGCGGGATCGAGACCATTACCTATGTCCTCGCGGGGACCGTCGAACATGGGGACAGCCTGGGCAACCAGGGCATGCTGGGCGCCGGCGATCTGCAATGGATGACGGCCGGCAGCGGCATCATGCATCAGGAGATGCCGAAGGGCGATTTCGCTGGGCGCATGCATGGCTTCCAGCTCTGGGCCAACCTGCCCTCGTCGCTGAAAATGACGACCCCGCGCTATCAGGACATCAAGTCGGCCGACATTCCCGTCGTCATCGACGATGACGGCACGGCCGTGCGCGTCATCTGTGGCGACTTCTGGGGCAAGGCCGGCCCCGTCGACGGCATTGCCGCCGAGCCCGTCTATCTCGACATCTCGGTGCCGCCGGGTATGCGCAAGACGTTCCCGGTCGACACCTATCGCTCGGCCTTTGCCTATATCTTTGCCGGCTCCGGCTCGTTCCGCGATGCGTCGACGCCGTTCGGCATCAAGGTCGAGAAGGAATATATGGGCGAGGAGCTGAATATCCGCGATCTCTCCGGCAATCGCACGCTGGTCGTCTTCGATACGGGTGACGAGATCACCGTCCAGGCGGGGGAGAAGGGCATTCGCTTCCTTCTCGTCACCGGAAAGCCGATCAAGGAGCCGGTCGCGTGGCACGGGCCGATCGTGATGAACACACGCGAAGAACTGATGCAGGCGATGAAAGAGCTGCAAAATGGAACTTTCATCAAGGCCGATCATTAATCTCCCGCAGTCAAGTTCATCTCGCCCGGCGGCCCTCCAGCGCCGGGCGTTTCTTTTTTCGGAGGTGTCCCATGCAGATCACCGGCGCCTGCCATTGCGGCGCGATCCGTTACACGGCTGAAATAGACCCCGATCTGATCGGCATATGCCACTGCACGGATTGCCAGCGCCTGACGGGATCTGCCTATCGGGTGACGGCAGCCACACTTGCCGGGACATTCCACGTCGACCATGGCGTCGCGCGTCGCTATCGCAAAATCGGCGACAGTGGCCAACCCAGCGACCAGTTTTTCTGCGGCGACTGCGGCTCGCCGCTCTGGCGCGAAAGCGCTGACGGCGAGATCGGCATCCGGCTCGGCACGATCGACCAGCGGCGGGCACTGAAGCCCCATCACCAGACGTGGATAGGGTCTGCCCTGCCCTTTGTCTTTGAGCTTGACGGCCTTTCCACCCACGCCGACAGCTGACGCTTCAGGTGGACTCGGGCCAGAGTGTGTGGAAATGATGCACCGGTCCGTGCCCCGTTCCGACCGAGAGCCGGTCGGATGCTCGGACCGCCCCCTCCAGCCAGGATTTGGCCGACCTTACAGCGTCCTGAAGATCCCGCCCCTTTGCCAGTTCGGCAGCGAGTGCGCTCGACAGTGAACAGCCGGTCCCGTGCGTATTGCTTGTGTCTATCCGGCTGGCCTCGAACCATGTCACCTCAGCATCGGCCACCAGCACATCCGGGCTGCTCTCCCCGGTGAGGTGTCCGCCTTTGACCAGCACAGCTTTCGGGCCTCGCGCCATCAGGCGCACGGCCTGCGATTCCATGATCCGCCGGTCGCACGCTTCGGGATCGCCGAGCAGAGCCGCCGCTTCAGGCAGGTTCGGGGTGAGCAACGTGGCCAACGGCAGGAGCTCAGATGCGAGGGCCTCCACAGCATCCGGGTCGAGCAGCCTTGCTCCGCCCTTGGCGATCATCACGGGATCCAGAACGATGGGGATGCCGCGATGCGGCTTCAGCGCCTCGGCAACCGCATGAGCGATGCCGGCATTGGCGATCATGCCGATCTTCACCGCATCGACGCGGATATCGGCAAAGACCATGCGGATCTGCTCGAAAACAAAATCGGGATCAAGCGGCAGCACCGCCGAAACGCCCCTGGTGTTCTGTGCCGTCAGCGCCGTGATCGCGGCCATTCCATAGCAGCCGCGTGCGGAAAATGCCTTGAGATCGGCCTGAATGCCCGCACCTCCACACGGGTCGGAGCCGGCGATGGCGAACACGTTGCGGATGGGGGATGATGGCATGTCAGCGGCTCCTCGGGCGGCGGACACGCGACGGGCGGGACGCGGGAAGCCCGCAACGCCCGAGCGACTCCCTCCGCCAGCATGATCTGGTTCAGGTTCGAAGGGTGCTTCTCAGCCCGGCTCTCGCCGGACGCCCCTGTCTCTCACGGTCAAGACTAGAGC
>NNBU01000013.1_pt1 | contig 28062 bp, 25 predicted proteins | sample 1173781 | NCBI WGS metagenome assembly NNBU01 (sample SAMN07173937, study PRJNA388173) | plant metagenome | biome: Plant school; feature: Soil; material: Symbiotic tissue of Blasia pusilla L.; isolation source: symbiotic tissue sample KVJ2 | host: Blasia pusilla | place: Norway: Troms, Kvaloya...
GTATTAATTGGAGTGTATCAAGTGGCTAGACAAAGAAAAATGCAGTTTAATGTGACTGAAGAAGAGTATCAGATTATCAAGGAATACTCAGAGAAAAAACAGCTATCTATGGCGGAAATACTTAGAGATTATATTAAAACCCTCGCATCAATTAATAAGAAATAGCTCATTTCTCATACATCTGTTCTCTGTCTTACCTGCGGTAAAAATTGTTTACAGATGCAATCGTCAATCGCCGCCTTACATCCCCATCCCTCTGTAGGGTGGGGATGTAAGGCGTTTTGATAAACCTAGCGCCCAAATATCCTATGTGTTTTTATATTGCATACCAACTGTTTACTTGAGTTACTTGCTTAAACCCTTCTAGAATAAAAACTATTGTCGGGAATTTTATTAATAAACTTGTTTTTATTCTGGGAGGTATGATGAGCCGTCCAATAATTCTTGGTATTGTAGGCGACAGCGCTGCGGGAAAAACAACACTAACGCGAGGAATCGCTCAGGCACTCGGCCCAGAAAATGTCACAATCATCTGTACAGATGATTACCACCGTTACGATCGCCAACAACGTGCAGAAATTGGTATCACTGCCCTCCACCCCGACTGCAACCACCTGGATATTATGCAGCAACATCTGTCGCTGCTACGCACAGGACAACCAATTCTTAAGCCAGTTTATAGCCATAAAACAGGGACATTCGAGCCACCCCAGTATATCAAGCCGAGTAAATTCGTCATTATTGAAGGATTACTTGGTTATTCTACTCGTGCCGCCCGTGATTCTTACGATGTAAAAGTCTACCTTGCGCCTCCTGAAGAATTACGTGCTAGGTGGAAAGTCAAGCGAGATACCCAAAAGCGGGGCTACACACCTGAACAGGTGCTAGCAGAACTAGAAAAGCGCGAACCAGACTCATCACAGTTTATCCGTCCGCAACGGCAATGGTCTGATATAGTCATTAGTTTTTATCCACCAACTGATGAAGATGATGAAACCAATGGACACCTAAATGTCCGATTGGTACTACGTCCGACAATTCCCCATCCAGATTTCACTGTAATTACCAATTCTAGCTATGGCAATTCTGACTCAGCCATCCGTTTGGGACTAGACAGGGATATGAGTAAGCCTGTGGATGTCTTAGAAGTTGATGGTCATGCCACCTTAGAACAGGTAAATAAATTAGAGCATATTATTTGTTCTGATATGCCCCATCTCCGAAATCTTTGCGATCGCGAAAGTAATCCAGAACTGGGTAAAATTGCTGGTACAACTGGGGAAACATTGCAAAGTTACCCTCTTGCTCTCACTCAGTTAATTATTACCTACCACATGCTCAAAGCAACGCAAATTTATCAATAATCAGTGAAGATTGAAGGGGTTTAACGGGTTTGCGATCGCGTGTAGTGTTAGGTTGTTGAATTATGCGAACGCACTATTAGTCTGTCAAGTTTTAATTGATGGGTAAGCAAGTTCGTAGTAAGGACTAAAGTCCTTATTTTCTAAGCACTAAAGTGCTTACTACAAACCCTCAAAACTATCTTGACAAAATAATGTAATTATGATTACAAACTCAGATGCTCATGATTGTGACTTGACGGGGGCTTGCAGCAATTCAATATCTCTAATCTCAAGAATGCCACTACTCTCAAATTGCACACTGATTTGAACTTTGGCGACATCTGCTTCTTTTTTAAAATGGGCACGTGCTTCGTAAGGCTTAAAATCTACGGTTGGCGAAACTCCTGTAGACCATGAAGTTGTTGTCATTCCGCCCCATTGTCCTGGTCTACGTAAACCTAAACTCACTTTAATTGGTTTTTCTGTATCTAGGGCTTTCGCGTTAAATTGACAAGCAAAAACACACTCTTGGACATCAGGTTCTGCAACTTCAAACAAGATGACATTTCGTAAAGGATCTGTACTAGTTAACAACTGCTTATTATCGTCATAAGCTTCAATTCGCCAGCTTTCTCCGACAATTGCAATACCTCCTCTTGTCACCGTAGAATCGGCAGGTGTGAATCGACGAATCAACACAAATGGCTCTGCGGGCTCGGGAACGCCGAAGCGCTTTTGCAAATCGTTACCGACTTCTTGAATTTTAGAGTCAATGAAACCTTTGAGATTGTTGAATAGATCGTCAAACATAGCGTAGTTTACTGCCGTAGGCATCGCCTAAATCATATTATTTTTAGTATTCCCTGGGAAAGTTGCAAATAAAATTACCCACATAAACTTACCAAGGTTAAAGATTTTCTCAAATAAAGATGATTTGGAGAGCAAACAAGGGATAACTAAAGATAGTTACATCTTTAGTGACTATTTTCTTAGTTTCCTATGACCTATTGCCTCAGAATTGCCGACCTACCGACAAATGAGCGTCCGCGTGAGCGATTAATGACGCATGGTGCCAAAATTTTAGCCACAGCAGAGTTAATCGCAATTCTTCTAGGCACCGGTCAAGGGCCAGGAAAACTATCTGCTGTAGGCTTGGGACAATATATTTTGAGCGAATTAGGCAAACACCAACGCGATCCTCTGGCAGTTTTGCGAGAAGTTAGCCCTGCTGAGTTGATGCAAATTTCTGGTGTTGGCCCAGCGAAAGCGACAAGTATCTTAGCAGCAATTGAATTGGGTAAACGCGCCTTTCAATCACGACCCAACGATGGCACATTAATTGATAGCCCACTTGCTGCTGCTGCTACTCTCAGTCAAGACTTGATGTGGCAGATACAAGAACGTTTTGCGGTGGTGCTATTAGATGTTAAGAATCGCTTATTGGGTACACAAATAATTACCATTGGTACCGCAACCGAAACCCTAGCCTCTCCCCGTGATATTTTTCGAGAAGTTATTCGTCAAGGTGCAACGCGGGTAATAGTTGCCCACAACCATCCTTCTGGAAACCTTGAACCCAGCCAGGAAGATATAGAATTGACGCGTCAGTTGTTAGCAGGGGCACAGCTTTTAGGCATTCCGGTACTAGATCATCTGATTTTGGGCAATGGCAATCATCAAAGTTTACGAGAAGTGACAACCTTGTGGGATGAGCATCCGCAAGGGGATTAAAATAATTCGTAGTTCGTAATTCGTAATTCAAAGACCAAAACACTTGTAGAGACGGCGATTTATCGCGTCTCAAAAAACCACAATTTTTTACAATTAGTCCTTAACTGAACCGTATTAAATTAAAGATTTGTGAAGATTAAAACTTACTAGGACTTACGCATTGACACAAAATACAAAATATGTACTTTTGAAAAACCAGATATGTCGTAGGGGCACAGCAGTGCTGTGCCCTCCATAGCGCGGGTTTATGTACCATCAAAGAATAATTAATCAAAGCCTGAAACGACCTATTTTCGTGAATTCATACCATGATTAATTTGTACAGTGCGTAAGTCCTACTTACTTGCTTTCCTGCATATTTCTGACCATTTTAGTCACTAGCTTTCTGGGAGTAAATCTTACAGATTCAGCAAGGAGCTTATTTTTAATTCCAGGAACGACAACAGTTTTATTTTCCAATAGACCACGATAGCCGATTTGGGCTACTGTTTCCGCAGTCATAATTTTTTGACCACTTACCAGCTTTGAGTCTTCCATCGCTGCTCTTTGTTGAAAACCAGATTCTGTAGGCCCTGGACAAAGGGCCGTTACAGAAACACCTGTACCTTCTAATTCATTTGCGATCGCTTCTGTAAACGATAAGACATAAGCTTTACTAGCGTAATATACTGCCATCAGCGGCCCTGGTTGGAAAGCAGCAGTGGAAGCCACATTTAATATTTTTCCAGACCCCCGCTTAACCATACCCTTGAGGAATAATTTGGTTAAATGTGTGAGACATACAATATTAACCTGTAGCAATTGCAGTTCAGAATTCAAGTCAATTTCGTGAAATAATCCGTAGGTAGCAAACCCAGCATTGTTTATCAGCACATCAACTTTGATAGATGCTTGTTCTAGCTCAGTGAAAATTTCCTCTGATGCTGATGGGTTAGATAAATCCTTAGAAATAACTTTTACACCAACGCCAAATTTATTTTTAAATTCATCGGCGATTTTATTCAGCTTTTCTACGTTTCTTGCTACCAACACAAGATTATAACCATCCTGAGCAAATAACTTAGCAAATTCATAACCGATGCCGCCAGATGCACCAGTAATAAGAGCCGTTTGCTTGCGATTACCCTGCATAATTCTTCCTCTCTTAACAGATTAAAAACAAATAAATCATTAGTTATGGCGCTTCTCGGTTGAGTTGAATACAGACTTCCCCAGTCCATGTCTTACCTCTCCTTAAGCCTCTCCTAAGAAGAGAGGAAAGCAGAAAAAGTTTTGTTGCAGAAATGGAAATAAGGTCATAGTGTATTGTACGCAAACGAACACAGACGCATAGCGGCTTGTATTAAGACATCGCTATATTAGTCACTAGTAAGCTAACGCTCTTTAACCTTGATTATTCTCTCTCCAGAATAATTAAAAAGTGCTAATTAACCCTAGCTAATTACTGACTACAGAACAACAAGCAGTCTTTTGCTAAACAAATCTTAAACATTACATTCACTTTTTCTCTGGCGAAAGCTCAAACAACTAACCATACAAATCTAGTAGTTTCTCTACTCCCCGCCGTGACATTTATTGCCATCGCGAAATTTCCAAGCGAACTGCCGCATTTGTTCCTAAGACTCTTTTCCCACGTTCAGGTAAGGGAACAGATGCAATATATATATTTGAACTAGATTCTGGATTGGGATTTAACTTCGTTTCTGGCTCTTTTTCATCGGAATTCCAACTATATTTAGCCTCATAAGTACTATTTGATTCGCTAACATCACTAATTAGATAGTCAGACCACAGAGGTACTTGGTCAAGATGACTGTCACGTAACCAATTTGTCTCTTGTTTTGTGAAAGAATGCAGGGCTAAACGCAGGGCATATCTACAGATATTATTATCACTAGCTGAGTTTCTTGGTATTAAGAAAGCTGTAAATAGGGGAACAGGTTTATCTGTTCTGGTTAACTCTTGGGTGATTGGGCAATAATGAGCGATCGCTTGCTCATATATAGGGATAGGAAGACCACGCAAAGCAATCCTAGTTTCCAGTTGATAAAAGTTATTATCTAGGTCTTTTAACTGGACATTGCTTAGAGAGAGTTTCACCTGGATATCACCAAACAAAAAGCGTTGCAGATTTTGATAACCTTCTTCTGAGTTCACTATGCCATAACGCCCACCATGAGTCCGGTGAACATAAGCACGATGAGAGCCTGTGACGTAGGCTTTATCAATGTGAACTAGACCATCACTTTTCACCCCCACAGCCTTGCGTGAAAGACCAAAAGCCTCTTCATAATCGTGTGCATTAGTACCGATCAAAGAAAAAACGCGGTCTGGCGGAAATGCATTCTCTAAGCTTTGAAGTTTTTCTAGCTTAAAGTTATTGGGTAACTCATCCGTTGGCTTGACATAAGGTGTTAAATATTGGTACATTCTCTGGGGGCCAAAATCATCGGAATTATTCAATTGAAACCTGTCCCTCAAGTCTTCAAGCAAACCACTTCCGACCTCAAAATAAATACCACCATGAGGTGTAGCGTAGGTAAAGAATTTGTCAATGTGATCGGTAGCTTGTTGGCGTTGTTCTGGATAAATCTTTTGAATCAAGCTGCGACAAACAAGCCCTCCCATTGAGTGGGCAACAAGATAAACTTTGGCTGCACCCGTCGTTTGTTTGACATTTTTAATCAGGTCTCTTAAACCCTTAGCTATTTGCTCCATCTCCTGTCGCACTTCGGTTTGAGAACCAAAACTGCGTGTAGTCGTATCATAAAACCGGTAGATCCAAATAGTTTTATTAAGTTGACCAGACAATCTTTTAATTTGATTGCTCACATTCTGATTGTCAACAATCGGTTGATAACCGTGATCGGTCATCAGCCGCAGCAATGGACTCTCGAAAAAAAACTTCTGGGGATTTTCTTTCTGATCTACTCGAATATGTGTTGAACCACTATTGAATCCATAAAACGGATCATTGACTGTTTGCTCAACGTCTTTTTGTGTACCTGCATATCCACGAACAAAAATGATTGGTAAATACTGCATATATATCCTCCCTATTTAATAGATATTTTTGCTCGTTCCCAGATTTAACTGGGAACGAGTGCAGAGTATTCAGACAAGTTGTCTGAGTACAGCATTTGATTAATTCGTAGCGAATCTCTGGACCCTAGAGCGTTTAAAACACTACGATTTTACCCAAAGCTGTACTTAGAAGGTTTTCACGAATTCAATTAAGGCTTTCTTGTCTTCATCTGGCAGATTTGAGCCAAAATAATGACCCTCATCTTCAACGAAGTCAGGAGACTTATTAGCTCTTAAAAGGACACGTGCCAACTTACCTTTAATTCCACCTCCCGGTTTCAAGTCTTGGAAAAGACTGCTGAGATTGAGAGATGTAATCGCCTCTCTGATATTGATACTTGCCAGTAAGTTCACGGGTGTACCTTTAGGAACAGGAATCCTAAATCTCGGATTCGGATCTCCTGGGGGAAGCTCTAATTTGCTATCTCGAGATGTCCTGCTGATAATTCCCTCACGCTTTTCAGGCCACAGCAGTTTTTCCATAGCATCGGTATAGGCTTCTACACGTCCTTTCACTGAAGGATCTTCGTTGTAAAGTCCTAGTGTGTTGTTGTGAAGAAGTGGTGCTGTTGCCCAAATACTTACTAGCGAAGGTGTGCGGTAATATCCCAAACCGCCATCTGGGATCTTAAATTCGATGGGTTTTTTCTCATCGATGGGGTTGTACAGTGTCAAAGTTCCTGGTGAGGGTAGTTCTTTGTAAGTTTTCGATGAGAATTGATCCCAAATATGCCCCTTGGTGGCATTTGTCCCTAGCGATCGCGCCGCATTAGTACCAATTAGTGTTACCGGATAACGCTGGTCATCAGATAAGAAGTTGTGGTCGAGAAAATTACTACTGAGTACAGACTCTTCGTACCATTTCTGAGCTTGTTCGGGGTCAGCAGCAATCTCAGCAGTTGGCTTTTTGCTGGAATGGCAACTAGCGCAAGTACTAGCAAAAACCAGCTTGCCACGTTTGAGAACTTCCTCGTCTTTAGTCAAGAAATCTTCACCACTTGGTGCATCTTTCAGGTGCATCGGCTGGATGGTTTTTAAGAATGATTCTGCATCAGCCATGCGTGCTTCTGTCTGTCTCCAGCCTTCGCAATCCTTCCGTGCCTTTTCAATATCAAAAGGTCTTTGGGGAGTTCTGCCTAATAAAGGCTCATGCAGACTTGTCCAGTAATCGCCGCACATCCCAATGTTGACGTAGACCCGTAGTGAGGCAGTTGCCACTCCTGTAGAGTCTGCACCATCCTTGAGAATATGATTAACATCCTTGGTTGAACCATCGTTCATTACCTCTGGATATGTGGGGCGATCGCCTAGATTAAAAATGGCATTAATCGCATTCGGATTGTTGATGTGATCGGTAGCAATCCGCGAAGTATCAGAAGTCCCAGGTTTCTGAGAGTCAAGTACTTGCTTAATAAAACTATTGTCAGCAACGCTACTTCCAAAGAATTTGTTTTCTTTGATGTACTGATTACCCAATGCCGGTACAAGATTTTCCCATCTTGGGTGTTCCTTGTCTTTGGGTGGATTGAGGGGATCTAACGCTACGTGACAGATAGCACAGGACTGCCCAATCAAGTAGGGAGGCTCGACTTGTGAGGTTTTTAAATACTCGTCAGAGTTCCATTTTGCCGAGTCAAAGTTGGGGTTTTGGAACTTACGCAACCCGATAACGCCTGTTGAAAGTGGGTCTTTACATTTATCTAGCCATAAACCGTATTCATCTGGCGCCGTTGCTTTTTCGCATCCCGGATCGTTAATTGCGCCATAACGTTGAAATCGCTCGTCATGCACCCGCGAGTCAATCAGCTTTAGCAGATCAGCACCACCATGTGTCCGCTTCGCTAAATCACGATAGTACTTGTCATTACCACCAGTCCATAAGTACCAGGTACAACGACCCCGTTTCTCAGCATCTGTCAAATTCTCCTTTGTATACTCTGGGAGATAACCGATACCATCACAGTTGTCGGGGTATTCGCTTACACCTGTATCTGAATAATCTGTACTTAAAACAACAGGTGTATTAGTATACTCATCAGCTAGAGCTGTAGGCGTTCCATAAAAGCCGCAGACTATAAACATAGCCACGAACAGGAGGAGCAGACAGCCCTTAAAAATTAGACTTGTCTTTTTCATAAAACTCTCTAGTTGCAACACCTAAACCTTTTCCACTGCACCTCACGTTTGCAGAGGCACATTAATACTTCATCAGTAATTTCCCATTTTCCAGATTTAGTCTTGGGATATTTTGATGATTTAAAATGTACCTTACTGAGGTTACTTATATATGAACTTACTACACAAGTTTGCAAAACGTCATCAATAAACTTTTATACATTTCTAAATCAAAAATTTAAAAAATTGTAAATTTACAACGGTGTTCAACAACCAATTTGCTATGGTTATATCCATTCACTAGGCACTTGGTTAAGTTCGGAACAAATTTTTTGGAGCGTCTCTTAAGGTTTTCTTAACCGTTTAAGAAAAATCAAAAGACGAAAATTTTCACTTTTTTTAAGAATTGCTCTGTAAATACCGTAGGTTTACAAAAAGCAAAAGTCTTTATATAACTGTAAAAACCAATAAGGATAAATATCTGTGCTGAAACTTGGTAGGCAAATCTAAGTAACAAAAACTTAATACTTAGCGTTTCCATCCGAAAATCTACGCTGTGGATTTGTAGACATAAAAAATTCGCCCTCCCAGAGACGTTGAAAATAACAGTTCTCTGGTGAGGCTATTAGTGCTACGAAAAATTCACCAAGCCGAATTCTATTGCCGAAAGAACACAAAAGAGAGAGGAACACATGGAAAACGATATTATCTTTGAACCATTAAAATTCCGAAATCTCACAGTAAAAAACCGGATATTTCGCTCTAGTATTTCCGGAAGATGGGATAACTATGATGGTTCAGGTACCCAAGCCCGGATCAACTGGGAAGAAAAGTTTGCTCGTGGTGGTGTAGGGGCTATTATTACTTCCTTTGTCCCGGTCGCTATCCGGGGCAGAATTATGCCCAATTACGCCACTATTCACTCTGATGAAACCGTTCCTTTTTGGCGAAAAGTAGGAGAAAAAGTCCACGAATATGACTGTAAATTTATTTTGCAATTAAGTCATTCTGGGCGACAGCAGGATATTGGTGGTGTAGAAAATTTAGGAAAAAAAGCCTTAAGTTCTACCAGCACAACTGAGCCATTCCACGGGTTTCTGTGTCAAGCGATGACACTAGCAGAAATTAAAGAAACAATCCAATACTTTGCCGATGGTGCTAGACGTGTCCGGGAAGCAGGTTTGGATGGAATAGAATTGCACAGTGCTAATGGATATCTTTTTAACCAATTTCTCAGTTCTGGAATTAACGACCGTCAAGATGAATATGGTGGTTCATTAGAGAATCGAGCCAGATTTTTGCTAGATGTAATTAGAGCAATCCGCAAAGAAGTAGGCAACGACTTTCACTTACAATTCAAAATTAGTGCTGTTGACTATAACAACGCCGTCACCTTTTGGGAAAAACCAGGTAATACCATAGAAGAATCCATCCAAGTTTGTAAATGGGCAGAAGAGGCTGGGGCTGATGGCGTCCATGTATCAACTGGTAGCTTATTTCCTCATCCACTCAATCCCATTGGTGATTTTAATTTCGATGTCATTAGCAGAACTTATGACACCATGTTATCCAGTGGCGTAGAAACCACACGCAACTACATTTTATTTCGCAACTCATTTTTGCATCCCGTTTTCAATCTTTTATGGAATCGAGTCAAAAAGCAATTGCCTCCTCAAGCGTTTAGTGGCGATGATGTAAAAGACCCTAAAATTAAGCAATTACTGGCAGAAAACCAAGGCAGAAACTTGCTGGATGCCAAAGAAATTAAAAAGCACGTTAATATTCCCGTATTATGTACTGGTGGTTTGCAACAGGCTTCTTATATTCGTCAAGCAATTAATGATAAGTATTGTGATGGTGTCACAATGGCTCGTACCCTAATTGCTAATAATGACTTAGTTAAATCTTTTCAAGCAGGTAAAGACCTGGCAGATAAACCCTGTACCTATTGCAACAAATGCCTGCTAAATGTAACTGAAAATCCCTTAGGTTGTTACGAGCAGGATCGCTTCAATAGCTATGAAGAGATGATGGAAGAAGTCATGTCAGTCTTTCATCCAACTCAGTTTGCAAATTCATCTAAATAAAAAAGCGATGGATATCACATTGACAATTTCGCTTACAGATAATCTCGATAATAGAGGGAGTGTTTCATGACTGAACAAACAAACCCTACCCTACTCCCGACCTCAATCAAGGGAGTCTTCCAGCGAATTTGGGTTGTGATTGTGGGTGTTGTCGCAGTAGCAGTCTTTTTGCTTTGGCCTGTTTTTTCTAACTCCCCAGTGGATTATGCTGACATTGAAAACCACTTTAAATATGGTTCAATTGGCAGCGAACCCATCAATGGCATCCCTTACTGGATTTGGAAAGTTTTACCAGAATTATTCCCAGATAAATTACCTGGACAAGGTTATACTTCTCTGGGATTTATCAAAGAACCTGATAAAGATTTACCTGTAGGTTTTTCGCAACGGAGAGTTTTTATTGATCGTATTGGGCTAAATTGTGCTGTATGTCATACGGGAACGTTACGAAATACGCCTAATAGCGAACATCAAGTGATTACAGCAATGCCTGCTAATGTACTTAATTTGCAGGGATATATCAAATTCTTATCAGCAGTTGGTGTGGATGAGCGCTTTACTGCTAACCGGATGTTGCCAGAAATTGAAAAAATCAGTGGTGGTCTCAACCCCATTGAAAAATTACTTTATCGCTATATTGCAATTCCCCAAACTAGAGATGCGCTAATTAATCAGGCATATCGACTTAAGTTTGTTGAAACACAACCAGATTGGGGCCCAGGAAGAGTAGATACTTTTAATCCTTATAAAGCAATTCAATTCCATTTCCCAATGGATAAGTTGCGTGAGGATGAACTGATTGGTACTTCTGATTTCCCCTCAATTTGGAATCAACAGCCCCGCAAGGGACTAGAGTTGCACTGGGATGGTAATAATAGTTCTGTTGACGAACGCAATAAGAGTGCAGCTTTAGGCACTGGAGTCACACCCACAACGATTGATTTACCTCGGATTGATCGAATTGCCGATTGGCTTTTGGAACTACCACCACCAAAATATCCCTACGAAGTTAACGAAACTTTAGCAGCCACAGGAAAACCGCTTTTTGAAAGTAATTGCGCTAGCTGTCACGCTTTTGGTGGTGCCTATACAGGCAAAGTTGTACCAATTCAAGAAATTGGTACAGACCGGCGTCGCCTAGATTCATTTACTTATGAAACCATCTCTAACCAAAATACCCTGTATGCAGGTTATGATTGGCGCTTTAAGCATTTCCGCAAGACTAATGGCTATGCAAATATGCCCCTTGATGGTGTTTGGTTACGCGGCCCTTATTTGCACAATGGTTCAGTCCCCACACTACGGGATTTACTAGAAAAACCAGAGAACAGACCACAAGAATTCTATCGGGGCTACGACGTTATCGATAGAGCAAAAGTTGGCTTTGTCTCTGATGTCGCCGAAGAAAATGGTAAACAGTACTTCAAGTTTGATACAAAACTTGACGGTAACAGCAATAGCGGTCACTTGTACGGCGTTGATCTTTCCCCAGAAGAGAAAGATGCAATTGTTGAGTACATGAAAGAACTTTGAAGGACACTTTAGCAAGGAGAAACCTAAGTTTATGGCAATATTTAAGTCAAAATTAGGGAAAATAATCACCTCAATTGCTGTAGTTATTGTCCTGATTTTTGGGGTTGTAGGTTATGCGGGATGGTACAGCCTTTTCCGCGAAGTTCCTAGCGAAGTTTATAAATCACCAGAGGATCATTTTAAATATGGTTCTATTGGTACAGAGCAGGCGCAAGGTGTACCGTATTGGATTTGGTTAGTATTGCCGAGGATATTTCCCGATAAGCTACCAGGCCCTGGTGGTTATACTTCTTTAGGAATTACATGGGAAGAAGGTAAAGAGCTACCAGTCGGTTTTTCTAAAAAAACCATTGGCTTTCCGAGGGTTGGGATAACTTGTGCTGTTTGTCATAATGCTACTTATCGAGAAAACCTCAAAGATAAGCCAACAATCATTGCAGCTGGGCCGGCTAATAAATTTGATTCTCAAGGCTATGTTCGTTTTCTTGGTAACGCTGCGAGTGACCCCAGATTTGAACCTGACTATATCCTTGATGAAATTAAATATAGTCATGAGTTTTCCTGGTGGGAAAACCTGCTTTATCGCTTTGTGATTATTCCTGAAACAAAGAAAGGGCTGCTGCAACAAAAAGCAGACTTTGCTTGGACTGATTCTCGTCCAGATTGGGGGCCGGGTAGAATTGACCCGTTTAACCCTGTGAAGTTCACTACCTTAAAGTTGCCTAAAGATGACACCATTGGTAACTCAGATATGATGCCTCTGTGGAATGAAAAGCAACACCAAAACTTTGCCCTGCATTGGGATGGTTTAGAAACTTCGTTGCGGGAAACGGTGCAGACTGGGGCTATTGGTGATGGTGCAACTAAAGAGTCTCTACCAGTAGAGGATCTCCAACGGGTAGAAGATTATATTTCGGAACTACCACCTCCCAAATATCCGTTTGCAGTTAATGAGCAATTGGCCACACAAGGAAAAGAGATTTTTAGCAGTACTTGTGCATCTTGTCATGCATTTGGCGGCGAAAGGACTGGTAAGGTGATTCCTGTTGAAGAAGTGGGAACTGACCGCCACCGTCTAGATATGTGGACGCAGCAAGCAGCAGATACTTACAACAAATTTGGTGATGGTTATCCTTGGGACTTTAGCGAGTTACGGAAGACCAATGGTTATGTATCTGTCTCCCTTGATGGTCTTTGGTTAAGAGCGCCTTATTTACATAATGGTTCGGTGCCATCCTTACAAGACTTGTTAGAAAAACCAGAGAATCGTCCCCAATCTTTTTACCGAGGATTTGATGTCTACGACCAGACAAAAGTTGGCTTTGTTTCTGAAGGAGAAGAAGCACAGCGTGTAGGTTTTAAATACGACATTAGTGTTCCTGGTAATAGTAATCAAGGACATATCTATGGCACTGATTTACCCGCTAAAGAGAAACAAGCATTAGTTGAATATCTCAAAACTTTGTAACTAAGCTATGAACAAATATGCTGTTTGGTTTCGTGCGCTTGTCTGGTTAGGCGTTATCCAAAACACCGTGATGGGTATACCCGCGATCTTCGCACCGAGTTGGTTGCTGGAATTACTCCACCAAAGACCTACCCAAGACCCGGTATGGACTTCGTTTGCTGGCTTGCTAGTGGTTTTGCTGTCGCTGTTCTACATTCCGGGAGGAAATGACCCGTACCGCTACACATCTAATGCGGTACTAGCAATCTTTGCTCGATTACAGGGAGTCATCTTCTTTTTCTTTATTTACCCTAACGTGTATCCCGCCTTTGGGATTATCGACTTAGTGTTTTTCTTGTTCCAATTACCACTGTTGATACTGACTATGCTCAACAAACCTCAAGCTTCTACCCCAAACGACAACCTTAGTAACGCTAGTTTGTAATAACCATATAGCGGTTCCCACTCAGATGCGGTACAAAATCAGATCCCAAGGTGTAGTGAATATGCCGTGCCCCTACGGGTGTACCTCCTATTTAATTCACATTAGGGGTATATAAACACTACGCAGATTTAGCTGACTGCCACCTTGGCTTGCTGTTTCCACACCGCATCTGCATACAATGATGTGTCGAAATCCGGCGAAATATTGCCGCTAGTGATCCGGGTTTCGTGTAATGACCAGTCAGCGAAGAATAAGTCGTGGCTGATGCGTGCCACTACTGCTGGCACATCGCGTCGGATACTAGGTACATCACCGATGGGCAGACCGAAGCTTACGAAGCCAGCAGGATTGAACACATGGATGTCTTTGAGGTAGGGGGCATTGCCAGGTACTTTCTCTTGGTATTCATGGGCGCTGCCAAGGTAAGGGTGGGTGCTGAGTTGATCGTCACGCTGGTCGGCTGGGGCTTCATAGCGATCGCGCCAGAGGGCGATGTGATGTGCAAATTCGGCGAGTTCCGGGCGCTTTGTCGGGTCAACAAAGTAGCCAGTACCAGCGATCGCAAAATCGAACTCGAAAACATCATCATTTACCTGAGCGACAATGCGATCGCCTTGATTGTGAGCAGTTTTCCACGGTGCGGATAGATGCAGGTGGAAGTTAGAGAACGCTATTACCCGCTCAATTGCATCTGGTGGTGGCGTAGAGCCAACTTGATGAAAGCGCCAGGCTTGGAACCAGCGAGCGGCATCAGGTAGTTGCGGATAGTTATAGTAAGCGCCAGGATAACCTCGCAGGCGATTCACCGGTACAGATGCGATCGCTGATCGCCGTGCGAACAAATGTACTGCCTTAGCGCCTGATTCAAGTGCCACTCCTGCCGCATCAAAGGCCGAGGCCGCAGCACCCAGCACTGCTACTGTTTTGCCACGCAGATTGTTGAAGTCGATTTTATCGGCTGTATGTGCATATAAAGTGCGTGGCAGAGATGCTAATACAGGCGGTATATTTGGGCCACCAGTGCCAGCTACACCATTGGCGAAGAGAATTTTACGTGTGGTTTCCACCTGCGCGACACCGTTCACTTCCAGGTGCAGGCGAAAGAAACCTGCGTCCGGCTCAATCCGCACCAACTTCGTCCGATACCTAACTGGAATGCCCAGAAAATGCCGATACCAACTGAGGTACTCAGCCCACGCTACTCGTGGAATGCGGTCAATCGCTGTGTATGCCTCAACACCTTGCCGCGCCTCGTACCAAGCTTGAAATGATAGCGCCGGAATACCCAGTTCGGGCCCTGGCAGATTTTTCGGTGTGCGTAGCTTTTTCATCCGCGCTCGCGTCAGCCACACGCCAGCATGGGCTTCATCCTCAGCCTCATCGATGACTGTCACGCGGCCAATGCCGGCACGCCGCAGGGCAAATGCGAAGGTGCTGCCACTGCCACTACCGCCTACTATCGTGACATTGTGGTCAATGCCTGAGCGATCGCTCACCCAGTTTTCGGGATCGGGGCCGAGTAGGCGCAACGCCTCACGTGCGGCAAAATCGAGGTCAGTCGTTGTTGTCATATCGGTATTTGAGGATGAAATGAGATTTTACCGAGATTAGTTAATACTGAATAACATGATATCATGTAAACCTAATTATTAGCTTACCTAATATTATGTTTTACGAACAAAATTATTGCTGACTGTTAGTGAAGTCGTGCAGATATCGCCCAAATACTTGAAAGAAGCTACCCCGGTAAAGCTGTACTGCACATTAGAAATTAGTTGAAATTTTCTATTAATTTGAGTAGCTGATAACGCTTATCTTTATTTATTGGCAAGCGCCTTTAAAGAAAAGCTTTTTAGTTTACTGAAAATCCCAAACCGTTTTATCTCCTGCTTAAAAACACGCTCACGATCAGCAGATTCTTGTAGTGGTAATTCCCAAATATCACAGTTCTCATGTTCTTGCTCATCTAATAATTGCAGATGATGAGGTAATTGAGACTGTTGCCCAAATAACCAAGGTGCTCCATTTAATAATTCTCTTTCTATTCCATGAAACATATTTTTACCCTTATTAAAAATAAGGTAATTTTGATATTTAGCTTTTTACTCCTTGCTGCAATTATTGGCATTTGGCAATATCTTCGTTAAAACTGCTGTCCCAAAGTTGTTTAACATCAACTTTTGTGGGAATTACACCCGCTTGAAAAAAGGTATCAGCAACCTTTTGCTGAGAAGCAATAGCTGCGTCAGAAACAGGAAGTAATTCTTGACGACGCTGTTGTTGTCCTTGCTTGGCATCCTGATAAACGATGTCTTCATCAACATCAATAGTAGTTGCATAATTCTTCGACCATTGCTTGAGATTAGATTCCCGCCAAGTTTGAGATTTCTGCAAACGACAGAGAAAATCAGCGATGTCTACTTTCTTTTGGGGATCAGCGATCGCATTGGGTGAAGCAATAATTACGAAGTTACCACTCAAAATATCTTTTGCAGATTCCAGCACCCGCGCCCCTTCTTTTTGGGCTTGGGGGATGGAATAACCGTAGGTAGCCCAAGCATCAAGCTCACCTTTACGAAAAGCCGAAAGCCCATCGGGTATCGATAAAGGAATTGCATTGATATCCTTCATCGTTAGCCCGACTTTCTCCAACATCTTAATCAGGAAGTAGTGGGCAGTTGTGGCTTTAACGTAACCTACTTTCTTACCTTTGAGGTCAGCGATCGTTTTGGCAGTCGAGTCCTTGGGTACGAGTACAACTTGACCAACCGTCGGCCCTTTGAGAGTGGCAATAATTTTTACAGATGCTTTCGATTCAATCGCAAAAATCGGCGGAATTTCACTAGCAGAGGCCAGGTCAATCGCACCAGCATTGATTGACTGTACCATCAAATTACCCCCAGTAAACTCAGTAAATTGAGTTTTGTAAGAGAAATTATCTAGCCCAGCTAACTTTAAACTTAAGTCCCAGCCACCTTTATATTTAGCAACACGCAATTGAGTTGTATTCGACACTGCAATTTTAGATGGACTAGGATTAGCAGCGATCGTTGCCGGACTCGTGGACTTAACCTCTGAGCAAGCTGTTGTTGCTATTAACAAGCAACCCAGAGAGAAGAAAAAATTCTGCCGCAGCCAATTGGTAGACACGTTAATTTTTGGGTATAAAAAGACAATGAAGAAAAATAACCACCAACTACTCTAGTAAGTCTGGTTCTTCGCCTACAATTCGGTCGTAGAGAGGCTGAAAGCTAAACCAACCGCCGGAATGGGTTCCTACTTGGTTATGAGTAAAAGTTGCTGTTTCGTGGTCAATGGGAAGTGGTTTGCCAGCTGCTTCTGCAAGCAGTTGGGCTTGAGCCGATCGCTCAAAAGAAATGTACCAAAAAGCAGCTTCGTCTACTGTCTGCCCCACCGTCAAAAAGCCATGATTCCGCAAAATGACAGCTTTTTTGTCTCCCAAAGATTCAGCAATTCTTTTACCTTCTGAAGTATCTAGAACTACTCCTCTATAGTCATCAAATAGAGCGTGGTCTTGATAGAAAGCACAAGCATCTTGAGTTAAGGGATCAAGCAGGCGACCAAGACTTGACCAAGATTTACCATGCAGAGAATGAGCATGAGCAGCTGCAACTATATCAGGCCGCGCCTCATGAACCTGTGAATGAATGGCAAAAGCGGCGCGATTGACAGGAGCATTACCTTTGACAACTTCGCCTTCTCTATCGACCAAAATCAAGTCAGAAACCCGGATGTGGCCAAAGTACTTGCCAAGGGGATTTACCCAAAAATGGTCGGTAAACTCAGGATCTCTGGCGGTAATGTGGCCTGCTGTTCCCTCACTAAAGCCAAAACGAGCAAACAGTCGAAATGCCGCAGCAAGGCGTTGTTTGCGGTAGAGTCGTTCTTCTTCAACTCGTTCAAAGACTGGCGGTTGTGGTCTAGTGAAATTTGCCATGATTTTCTCTTTCTTGTTTCAACTGACGCTCTAGCTCACCCCGTTGGCGTGCAATGGGAATAATCCCACCTTTTTGGTAGCCCAAGTGAATCACATTGTTTTTCTCTGTAGTTTTGGTAGTGAGAGTTTTTGCAGAAGAATCTGAGTTAGCTGCGACATTGATAGCTGTTTGTTGACCGTAACCAGAAGCTATCAAAGCAAGAAAAAACGTTGCGATCGCAATGTTCTTACTGTCAGAACATTTTTGTTTATATTGAAAGCGGTGTTGTTTTAAATAATTCACCACAATTGAATCCTTGATATCAATTTTTAGGAGGTTAAGCAGCTATATCTATGATGATATAGAATAAATACGTTAACTCGATCGATTTACAGTAGTATAGGAAATAAGATACCACCTTTTGATGGGCTATTCAAATCTAATCAATATTTCTTTATCTTTGACTATGAGAATTTAGTGCAGGTATTTCTATGTGAAGCTACACTCAAGTAGTGAGAAAATCAACTGTAAAAGAACCATAGATAAAAATATCAAAAAAATTATTCGATTTGAGCAACAATCTTTAAAAAACTGCTACGATCCTTCCTTTGTATTCTTTGTTGATAAAATCCTTGACGTTTGGATGGACGAGTAGTTTGTTTAACTTTTGAATCTTTGGTTCATTTTCTCGACCTTGTAATGTAACTAATGCAAGAGCGTATTTCTTGTCTTTAGCTGTTTCTTTACCCATAGAATTAGGTTCTATGCCTGTAAGTGCAACAGTTTGAGCAGAAGATACTATGAAATCTACATCATTAATAGCTCGGACAACTTGTACACCTTCTACTTCCTTGATTTGCAAGTTTTTCGGGTTAGCAGCAATATCTCTTTGGGTCACGAATTGTTTAGAATTTTCTTTTAATTTAATTAAACCGTTAGTTGCTAATAGCCGTAATCCTCGGTCGTTATTGATAACATCATTAGCAATTGTCACAGTTGCATTTTGGGGAATTTCGCTTACTGATTTTAACTTGTTAGAAAAAAGACAAAGTGTGTTTAAATAAACTGTATTCAATGCTACTAAATTTAGATTTAGTTCTTTACTAGCATTATTCATGAAAGTTCATAGCGGCGATCGTGTTCGATTTGGCTCCAGCCGAACAGTTCATGCTCATAAGCCCGGTGTCCGGTGACAACATTAATTCCCCAGCGACCTTGAGAAATGTGATCAAGTGTCGCACCAAATTTTGCTAGATGGATAGGATGCCAAGGGCCGTATAGGACGTGAATTGTTGAGATTAATAGAATGCGTGAGGTAATGGCAGCAAGGGAGGCAGTAGCAATAAAGGCATCTAAACCTGCTTCTGTCCGAGTTGGCCCCTGTCCGCCTTTCGGCTGCTGGAATAGCCAAGAACCAGGTCAAAACCTAACTCCTCAGCCTTTTGGGTCAGTTTGGCATTGTAATCAAACGACCAGTCTGTAGTGCGCGGGAGGTTAGAAGAACTCCAACCACCGTGATGAATCGGTAAGAACAGCCCTAGCAATACAGGCTGCTGGAGAGCTTGAGATAATGGGCTTTGGAGATAGTCTGTTGGAGAAGTGATCGCCTCTTTACTTGCTCTCGAAAAAGTAGTATCAATTGCACTCATAGTTCCTCTCAACGGTTTCGGTTGGCTGCGAGATCCCCGACTTCTAATAAACACTCACAAAGTGGTTTCCCAGATGTTAGAAGTCAGGGATCTGAACAAAATTAGAAGAATCCTCGTTGCGGCAATGGTGTACCGTTGATCTCGTAGTTGCCGATCGCACGAGCTTTAAAATGATTTGGATTGTGTGAGGACAAGGTGCGGGCGTTGCGCCAGTGACGATCAAAGTTGGAGCTTTTCTTTGTTGTGGAAGCCCCACCAACTTCAAACAACAAAGTGGCTGAACGTAGAGCTAAATCATCAACAATCAATTTGGCTTTGGATGCACTCAGAGAAGTTGCCAGTGCCGCAGCCGTTTCTGCCTCTTCACCCTGAGCTTGGGCAGCAGGGAGGCGATCAAGACCATCAGCTGCTGCTAAAACGATCGCTTCGGCAGCAAAGGCATTGGCGGCAATCTGCCCGACAGTCTGCTGCAAGATTGGATCTTCTGAGGCTTGCTCGGATACAGCATGGTAGAAAGTTCGGGGTCGGGTACGGACGAGGGCTGTTGCATCGCGTAGAACGCTGCGAATAATGCCAGCATTAATTGCTGTCAGGAATAATTGCGGGACGATGTTGTATGGCAGGTTGTCTTTGTCTGTGTCCGTCTCAAAAATTACTTCATCCGCCTCTACACGAACATTTGTAAAGATAGTCGTTCCCGTACCTGTAAGCCTTTGACCGAAGCCATCCCAGTCATCCACAAGGTCAATGCCCTCGCGGTTGGTGGGAATGAGTATAAACGCTTTAGTGCCATCGGGTACTAGTACACGCACGAAAATCAAGTCTGCATAAAGGCTGCCAGTGCTGTAATACTTCGTCCCATTTAGACGATAGCCATCGCCATCGGGTGTTAATTTTGTATTCGCGACTTGACCACCACCAGATCGCTTAACTTCTAGTTCGGTCGAAGCGAGTCCAATAATCGCGCCATCGACGACGGCTTTGAGCCAGCGACGATTCCTTTGGGTGCGCTCAGAACGCAAAATTCGCTCTGTTACAGAGAAGTGATTCCGTACAATGTGAGCGACATTTGGATCGGCATCCCCCAGCCGAATCACGACCTCAAACAGTTCGCGTGCGGTGCTACCACCACCACCTTCGGCAACAGGGATTCGCAATGCACCCAACCTGGAACGCCGGATCAGTTCGACTACATCATAGGGAAGGATGCGATCGCGATCGCGCTCACTTGCCCCCAGAGCAATAAAATCAAAAAGCTGCTGGAGTTCCGGTGAGTTTGCTCTCACAGGAGCCGAAAACTGAATTGTCGTATCTGCAAGTTTCTCTGGACTCTTAATCATTAGTTTCTATCTCCGAATATCCTATGGAAAATCTATGTTGGTGAGTGGTGAGGCAATTCCTATTTCTGGGTGACGCGACTTTAGCACTACAAAGTTGAAGAATGTTTCCAGCCTTGAGGCAATTGCATCTGGTAACATATTCAAGCCACCGACTGCACTCGACAAAAACCATTCCTCTGTAAGGGTTTTAGATGTATTTAAGTTTTATAAAGTACTAAAAATCTACCGAATTACCGTAGTTTGATACTCCCAAATTTTCCCCAAGTTGTCAATCTGTTTTAACGTCTTTTTGCAGGAAAGACTCAGAGTTGAAAAAGGGACTGGGGACTGGGAAAACTTGGAAGGGGATTCTCACCCAACTCAATGCAGAGTATACGATAACCCTGGCGGGCAAAGGGCACAGTTGCCTGACCAGTACCACAACCAATCTCTAATATCCTTCCGTCTGGAGTGATTTGTGAGAGAGACACCACATCGTCAAAAAGCGCTTCTGGATATTCTGGTCGAACTTGGTCATATAACAGTGCTACTTGATTAAAAGTGGTTCTTAAGTGACTTCTTTCATCTGTCATGTGTTTGTGGTCATACTATAATTTGACAAATGCTTAAGGCTTAACATCTATTGGAGTCAAAGCAGCATACTAGCGATCGCTAGTATTACACCAAACTAGTCTGGAAGAAGCGATTAGCAGGGCGTGCCAGTCCAAGATTTTCGCGCAACGTCTTACCCTCATACTCTTTGCGGAAAATCCCACGCCGTTGGAGTTCTGGCACAACTTTATCGACAAAATCATTCAAGCCTTCGGGAAGAAAAGGGAACATGATGTTGAAACCGTCAGAGCCTTCCTCAATCAGCCATTTCTCCATCTCATCGGCAATACTTTGGGGTGTGCCGACGAAGGCCAGTCCGCCGTAACTGCCAATGCGTTGCGCCAGTTGTCGAATAGTCAAATTCTCACGTTGCGCTAAGGCTATTACTCTTTCTCGTGAAGAGTGACCAGCGTTAGTCGATGGGATTTCTGGCAAGGGGCCATCGGGATCAAAACCCGAAACGTCGTAGCCAAGCGCACTATTGAGGCTAGCGATCCCACTGTCATAATGTACTAGGCTATCTAAATGAAGACGCTTGGCGTATGCCTCGGCGACGGTTTCCCCCACAATGACTAAAGCACCTGGAAGGATTTTTATGCTGTCTGGATCGCGTCCGATCGCCCGCGCCCGTCCTTTAATGTCTGCAAATAAAGCTTTACCAGCTTCCAGATTACTAGCAGGTGCAAACACAGCCTCGGCGGTTTCGGCAGCTAATTGCCGTCCGGCTTCGGATGCGCCTGCCTGAACGATTACTGGCCAGCCTTGGACAGGTCTGGCGATGTTCAATGGCCCTCGCACTGAGAGATATTTTCCCTGATGATTCAGAACGTGAAGCTTTGCAGGGTCGAAATAAATCCCTGCTTCCACGTCCCGAATAAACGCATCGTCAGCAAAAGAATCCCAAAGACCCGTGACAACATCATAAAATTCTCTAGCCCGCCGATAGCGTTCGTCATGCTCTACCTCTTCTTCTAAACCAAAGTTGAGCGCTGCGTCTGGATTGGCTGTGGTGACGATGTTCCAGCCAGCGCGACCGCCACTAATATGGTCGAGGGACGCGAAGCGGCGAGCGATGTGGTAAGGCTGGTCGTATGTTGTAGAAGCCGTGGCTACTAGCCCGATGTGTTCGGTGACGCTGGCAAGGGCAGAAAGTAGGGTGAAAGGTTCAAAGGATGTGACAGTATGGCTGCGCTTCAATGCGTTGATTGGCATATTCAGCATCGCTAAGTGATCAGCCATGAAGAATGCGTCAAACTTGCCTTGCTCTAGTTTCTGGATGAATTGTTTCAGCGCTGAAAAGTTGAAATTAGCGTCAGGCAAAGCCCCAGGATAGCGCCAAGCGCCTGTATGTATGCTTACCGGGCGCATAAAAGCACCTAGTTTTAATTGCTTCAATCTGCTCATCAGTCCTCCGTATCAAGTTTAAAATACAGGTGCAATCGTCCCCTTGAAGTAATTATTGATACAGTCTGTCAATTTGGGATCGACAACCAATTGATTTAGTTTTTGGATGTTGGAATCATTTGCTTTTGATTGTACAGTAGCTAAACCCACCGCATAATTTTTGTTAGCCATGCCAATCTCGTCTAATACAATGGGATTTAGAGATACCTTTGCTTGCACAAGGAAGGATGCAGATGTCACAGCTAAACCTAGATCGTCCAAGGCTCTAACAATAGCGTAATTGTCTAACTCCTTAATTTGGAGATTTTTGGGATGCTTAATGATATCTTTGACGCTGTAATACTCCCCTGGCTTTTCTTTTAAATTGATTAAGTCGATGTGTTTCAGGAATTTCAAGGCACGGTCTTGATTGCTGTCATCATTAGAAATAGCAATTTTTGCCCCTATAGGAATTTCATTGAGTGATTTTATTTTTAGTCGTTTTGAGTAGAGTCCGGTTATGGTGGTATAACTGCGATTTAACATAACAGAATCCGCGTTAAGTCTTTTGGCAGCTTGTTTCATAAACGGTTCATGCTGAAAAAAATTAGCATCAATTTCCCCACTCTTAAGAGGGTGTTTGAAAAGTAGGTCAGAGTGTAAAAAAGCTCTCTGTGAAGTTTGATCTGGGGCGCAATAAATGCGTCGTTTGCGCTGCTATCTCCTGTCCCAAAACGGTTGAAGATGAGGTTCATTACCAGACGTGGCATTGCAGAGCCTTCAGCGTAATGCAGCCAATAGGTGTAACGCAGACGCTCCGGCGTACCGGATGGCGGAATTAGCCGACCACTACCGTAGCGATCCACTATGTATTCAATGATAGCGCCCGACTCAGCGATCGCCTCTTCTCCATCTGTGATTACTGGTGACTTGCCAAGGGGATGGACTTCACGCAGCGATTTTGGTGCCAGCATCGTCTTTTCATCGCGTTCGTAAAACTTGATCTCGTATTCAATATCTAATTCTTCAAGTAGCCATAGCACGCGCTGCGATCGCGAGTTGTTGAGATGATGGACAACGATCATAATAGCTACTTTTTCACAATGAGTTTGTTAGGAGCATTCCATCACCTGAAGCTATCATCAGTTCCCCCACTCTTCATCTATCTGGTGGTTTGTCTTGAGTATTAAGTAGAGGTAGATCGAGCGATTAGCAATTACTCTTCCAAATTAAAAAATATCCAAAAATCTCATGCAACAATCCTCTCTCTTCTTCATTTCTCCGTGTTCTCAGCGCCTCTGTGGTTCCTTTTCTTGGATATTTTCGATTTTTTTGCTTTGTTTTGGGAATTCTAAATCTAATAAGCTATAGAAACCGCAGATGTATATGACTAAATTTAAGATATGTGACTCAAGACAATGGCAATTTCTGCCCTTTAAAGCAGGTCGTACTATTATTTTTTTTACCAGCATTTTCTTATTTTCCGAATCAAATTTGGCAACTGCTAGGCAGTATCCGGTAAACATTGCACAGATGACGCAGACAAATTCGCCGGATACAAATCTCGCTGCGGCTGAACTTGCATATCAGGAGGGGAAGCAACTATATCAGCAAGGAACAGCAGAATCTCTGTTAAAGGCGATCGCAAAATTTGAGCAAGCACTTTTACTCTATCGTCAGGTAGGCGATCGCTCCAATGGACAAAACCTACGCTCCTTAGAAGCCAACACCCTCGTTTATATTGGCAAAATCTACTCAAATTTAGGAGAAAAGCAGAAGGCACTGGATTATTACAAGCAATCCCTACCTTTATCTGAACAAGCGGGAGACAAACAAGCCCAAGGTACTACCCTGAATAACATTGGCAAAATCTACTCAGAGTTAGCAGAAAAGCAAAAAGCGCTCGATTACTACAACGAATCTCTATCCTTAAGGCGACAAGCGGGAGACAAAAATGGGGAAGCTATTAGCCTCAATAATATAGGCTCCGTCTACCATTTCCTGGGAGAAAAGCAAAAGGCGCTCGATTATTACAAGCAATCCCTCTCTATCAAGCAACAGGAGGGAAACAAGGCAGGAATGGCGACTACCCTAAACAACATTGGCAAAATTTACTTAGACTTAGGAGAGAAGCAAAAGGCACTTTCATACTTTAGTCAAGCCCTGTCTTTGTACCAACAGGCTAAAGACGCAGAAAAAGAAGGGATACCAACTGCTCTGAGCAATATTGGCACAGTTTATTTAGAGTTAGCAGAACAGCAAAAAGCGCTCTCATACTTTAATCAGGCGCTGTTTTTATACCGACAGGCGGGAGATAAAGGAGGGATAGCAACGGCTCTAAACAATATTGGTAAAGCTTACTCAAATTTAGGAGAATACCAAAAGGCGCTAGATTATTACAGCCAATCTCTGCCTCTATACCAACAGATGGGGAACAAGGCGAGGGAAGCTCGTACACTCTATAACATCGCTTCTGTTCAACATGACGAAGGCAATTTTCAGTCCGCCCTGACTCAGATAGAGAAAGTCATCAAAATTGTTGAAGACCTCCGTACCAAAATTAGCTCTCAGGAACTCCGCACCTCCTATTTTGCCACAGTCCAAAATTATTACCAGTTGTACATCGATTTGCTGATGCAGTTACACAAACAACAACCATCAAAAGGATATGATGCTCTGGCACTACAAACCAGCGAACGCGCCCGCGCCCGCAGCCTTTTAGAACTGCTAACAGAAGCTAACGCCAATATTCGCCAAGGTGTGGAACCAAAGTTACTCTCTCAAGAGCAAAACTTGCAGCAACAACTTGATACTTTAGAAAAACGCCGGATAGAACTATTAGGTAGTAAGTATACTGAAGCGCAGGTACAAGCTTTAGAACAAGAAACTGAGGCACTTCTAGAACAATATAAACAAATCCAAGCACAAATCCGTGCTACCAGTCCGCGTTATGCGGCGCTGACTCAACCTCAGCCTCTCTCACTGCCGCAAATTCAGCAGCAAGTACTTGATGACAACACTCTGCTTTTAGAATATTCTCTGGGGGAAAAGCGCAGTTATCTTTGGGCAGTTACTAATAAGAGGATCACTAGTTACGAACTACCCAAGCGTGCAGACATTGAAGCTACCGTCCAAAAATTCCGTCAAGAAATCACTACCCCCTATCTCAAAAATAGCCCAGCGATAAATGCTTTATCTCAACAAATACTTGCACCAGTCGTCCAGCAACTGAAAAATAAACGCTTAGTGGTTGTCAGCGATGGTGCTTTGCAGTATGTGCCATTTGCGGCTCTCACAACAGATAGCAATATCAACTATGAACCATTACTGCTTAACCACGAAATCATTACTCTCCCCTCAGCGTCTACATTAGCTATTCTCAGAAGCGAACCCAAAGAACGCAAATCTGCTTCTAAGACTTTAGTTGTGTTGGCAGATCCGATTTTTAAAAGTGATGATGAGCGTCTGCGAGGTAAAATACAAGGATCTCGCCCACCTGTTCCAGAGAGCAATTTAGACAACCTAGCTTTAACCAGATCCGCCCAAGACTCAGACATTAGCTTTGATCGTCTGCGTTTTACCCGCCAAGAAGCCGAGCAAATTCTTTCTTTTGTACCGATTAGCGATCGCAAGCAAGCTTTTGATTTTACCGCTAGTCGTACCACTGCTACCAGCGAAAATTTGAGTCAATATCGCATCATCCATTTTGCGACTCATGGCATTCTCAACAGCAAGCATCCAGAATTATCAGGGGTAGTATTGTCGCTATTTGACGACAAGGGAATGCCACAAAATGGCTTTTTGCGCTTGCATGACATCTTCAACCTCAACTTACAAGCAGAACTGGTGGTACTCAGCGCCTGTAAAACCGGGCTGGGAGAAGAAGTTAAGGGAGAAGGATTAGTAGGATTAACCAGAGGGTTTATGTATGCAGGTAGTCCGCGAGTCGTGGTGAGTTTATGGAGTGTAGATGACCAAGCAACATCCGAACTCATGAAAGTATTTTACAAAAAGATGCTGCAAGAAGGATTAAAGCCAGCAGCAGCATTGCGGACAGCCCAGATAGAAGTATGGCGAACTCAAAAATATGCTGCACCTTATTACTGGGCAGCTTTCACTCTACAAGGCGAATGGAATTGAAAAAATGTTGATGAAGAGGCAAGGGAGCAGACTTTTCTTCAGCTTTTCTTTACTAACTCAATGTTGCTTTTTTTTTCACATCTGTTACATTACTTTACAGATGGTTACAACTGCGACAACACTTAAACTTTGGAGTTTTACTGATGACAGGTTTTAAGAATCCTGCGCCTATTGTTTCAGAAGATCCTAATGCTGTGCGTTTTGGCTTTACTCCTCAGAGTGAAAATTGGAATGGTCGTCTTGCAATGATTGGTTTTCTATCTGCGATTTTGATTGAAGCATTTTCTGGTCAAGGCTTACTCCATTTCTGGGGCATTCTCTAAATAGTAGTGGCGCACGGCTGTGCGCCCCTAATCTCCGTATTCTAGAGAAATCATTAATTAACTTCTCACCTATGGCATTTGTTGGAATTAGTGCAAAATATCAGATTTTTCCGGTTGAGCCAAAATATAACTGAATAATTACTTTACATTGAATATGTATAGCTAAAACTCATGGAAATACCCCAGCGCGTATCAGTCCGCTACAAAGACGCGTCCTTCAACAGTAATGAGATCCGTTTGAGAACTTTACGGCTTGGATTGCAAATATGGGATGAACAAACCAAGCCTAGAAAAACAGAGCTTTATCAATTTATCTCGTCTTGCTTGAAACAAGTTGACCGCCAAGATCGTTTTATGTTTTCTCTGTTGTTCATAGAATTAACAGACCTCATACGCAATTCTTCGCTGGAAAGGGCAACCAAAGAGGTTCTGATTAAAACAGCTTTTAGAGAATTTGCTTGTGCGATAACAGACTTTGAAGACGTTTCCAAGTAAGGTAGGTCATGGGGTTGTTGGTATTGCGTAACAAGAAATGCTATTAAGGAATCCTCAATTGTTGCAAGTAAGGTAGGTCATGGGGTTGTTGGTATTGCGTAGGCATAGCTCAACCCAGGCTTAGTCTAGGGTGTTGACTTTGATGAAATTTGGTGATTTTCGGTTCATGCTATTTTTGTGAGAGTGAAAAATCTCTCTTCAGTCATTGCGAGCGGAGCGAAGCAATCGCCTGGGATTGCTTCGCTCCGCTCGCAATGACTACACAAATTTTGCATGAATTTTTACTCCCTAAAAAGGCACAGAATCTACACCCTAGGCTTAGTCCTGAAGTCAGTTAACCTAATCGAGTAGGATATCTCTATTACGACTTAAGCACAGATCACGGAAAAATGTTGTAGAGGCATACTCCTACGGAGAA
>NNBU01000411.1_pt1 | contig 27988 bp, 27 predicted proteins | sample 1173781 | NCBI WGS metagenome assembly NNBU01 (sample SAMN07173937, study PRJNA388173) | plant metagenome | biome: Plant school; feature: Soil; material: Symbiotic tissue of Blasia pusilla L.; isolation source: symbiotic tissue sample KVJ2 | host: Blasia pusilla | place: Norway: Troms, Kvaloya...
AGCAGAACAACCAGAAAGAACTGCAGCGTCTAGCCTACACCGATCTTCTGACCGGATTGGGGAACCGCAACCGGCTGGGCGACAAGATCCGACAGCTTGCCGCCGATCGCGCCGCCGATCCTGCCCCCTTCACCGTCGGCATCGTCAATCTCGACGGCTTCAAGCCGATCAACGACCTATTCGGTCAGGCGTCCGGTGACGAGATCCTGTGCCAGGTCGCGCACCGCCTGAAGGCCTGCGTACCCGATGGCGCGACCGTCACGCGCCATGACGGCGACGAGTTTGCCATCGTGCTGCCGCTTGTCTTTGAGCGCACAGGCGCCGAGCGCGCCGGCCAGCTGATCAAGGATGTGCTGTCTGCCCCTTACGATCTCGGCGATCGCAACGTGCGCCTCTCCGCTTCGCTGGGTTTTGCCGTCTATCCCTTTGCCGGCGAGGATTTCGAAGAGTTGATGAAAAGCGCGGAAACAGCGCTTTACCGGTCCAAACGCCGTGGGCGTGGCCAGATCACCGTCTATTCGCGCGAGATCGCGCAGGAGATGAAGCGCGCGACTCAGCTTGAGCAGGCGCTCCGCAACGCCATCATCAATGACACCGTCGATGTGCATTTTCAGCCGATCGTGCGCCTGCGCGACAACCGCGTCGTCGGCTTCGAGGCGCTCGCCCGCTGGATCGATCCGGACCTCGGCTTCGTCTCGCCTGCCGTCTTCGTGCCGCTGGCCGAGGAGCGTGGCTTCATCGACACGCTGTCGGAAACCCTGTTGCGCAAGGCGGCAGAAGCCACACTCGCCTGGCCCCGTGACCTCTTTCTCTCCTTCAATCTGTCCTCCGTGCAGCTGATGGACCTGCGCACATCGCACAACACGCTGTCGATCCTCAACAGCGTCGGCTTCGACCCGCGCCGGCTGGAGATGGAGATCACCGAGACCGCAGTGATGACATCTGCCGATACGGCACGCCGGATCATCAAGGACCTGAAGGACGCTGGCATTCGCATCTCGCTGGATGACTTCGGCACCGGTCAGTCGAGCCTAGGACGCCTGCGCGACTTCACCTTCGACAAGGTGAAAATCGACCGTGCCTTCGTCTCCGCCATCACCACAGATCGCACCTCCGAACATATCATCAAGGCGATCATCACCATGTGCGAGGGGCTAGACCTTGAAGTGGTCGCCGAAGGCATCGAAACGGAAGCGGAGGCGCAGAAACTGCGCGAACTCGGCTGTGGCATGGGGCAGGGCTATCACTTCGGCCGCCCTGCCGATGCAGCCGCCACCTTGCGTTACCTTGCAGAGAACCACCACGAATTCGCGCTCGTCGACCGAATCTCGGCGTAAGTCTCGGTCGCCTCACGCCTGATCGAGCAGCCAGTTGCGCACGCGGGTTGCCGCCCCGCTCAGTTCGCGCGACCGTGGCCAGACGACATGGAAGGCAAGTTCCGTGCGCAATGCGTGACCTCCCACCTCGACCAACTGTCCCTGCGCGACCAACTGGCGCACGAGATGCGTCCACCCGAGCGCGATGCCCTGTCCCGCCAGTACTGCCTGGATCACCAGGACATAATCGTTGATCGCCAGCCGCCGGCTCGCCGGCTTGTAGTCGATGCCGGCGGAGGCGAACCAGTCCGGCCAGTTGCAGGCCTGGCGCACCGGTTCTTCCAGCCAGATCAGCGGATGGCGGGTGAGTGCCTGGGGCGTCTCGGGCATGCCATGCGCTTCTACGAAAGCCGGGCTCGCCACCGCTGTGATCACCTCGGGTGCGAGAAGCGCCGAATGATAATGCGGCCAGTCTTCCGCCTTGCCGCCGCGCACGCCGAGCGGGATCGTCTCTTCTTCCAGGTCGAGGTCGCGCACGCTGGTCTGGATGCGCAGATCGATGTCGGGTAGGTCATTACGCAATGCCGTCAGTCGCGGCAGCATCCACATCGAGGCAAAGGCCGTGGAGGCGGCGAGCGTGACATTCACCTCGCGCCCTTTGCTGCGAATGTCTTCCGCAGCTCTTCCGATGCGTGATAGCCCGGCCGAGACATCGGCGTGAAACCGCTCCCCGACTTCCGTCAGCCGCGCCGCCCGATGCTGCCGCTCGAACAGTGCGACGCCCAACTGCTGTTCCAGACCGCGAATGGCGTAGGACACCGCAACCTGCGACATGCCGAGTTCGGAGGCAGCCCGGGTGAAGTTTTCATGGCGTCCGGCCGCTTCAAAGATGATGAGCGCATTGGCCGAGGGGATCAGGTGTCGATAGGTTGTCATAAGGTGAGCTTATTGCATCGCCAGAAATTTTCCAGCGTCACACGCAATTTGTGCTGCTCTAGCCTGCGACAAAAGCGAGGGCAAGACAATGGACAGCGCGACAGTCGAACCGAGTGCCGGCAGGAAGAACAGACCGGTCAGGCGCAGTGCCGGATCACAGGCGGGACTGAAGGTGCCCTTCATCCGCCGCAACATCCCGACTTACGACATCCTGTCGGAAGAAAACCTTCAGCGCATCGAGGGCGTTGCAGACCGGATCCTCGCCGAAATCGGCATTGAATTCCGTGACGACCCGGTAGCTTTGGAGCTTTGGCGCAAGGCCGGGGCCGAGATCGATAGCCTGCGCGTCCGTTTTCCGAAAGGCATGCTGCGCGAGATCCTGGCATCCGCCCCGCCGGTCTTTACTCAACACGCGCGCAACCCGGCCAACAATGTCGAGATCGGTGGCAGTGCCGTGGTCTTTTCGCCAGCCTATGGCTCGCCCTTCGTCATGGATCTCGACAAGGGCCGGCGTTACGGCACGATCGAAGACTTCCGCAATCTGATCAAGCTCGGCCAGTCCTCGCCCTACCTGCATCATTCCGGCGGCACGATCTGCGAACCGGTCGATGTGCCGGTCAACAAGCGCCATCTCGACATGGTCTACAGCCATATCAAATATTCCGACCGCGCCTTCATGGGCTCGGTGACGGCAGAAGACCGCGCCGAGGAGTCGATCGAGATGGCCCGCATCCTGTTTGGCGCCGATTTCGTCGACCGGAACTGCGTCATCCTCGGTAATGTCAACGTCAACTCGCCGCTGGTCTGGGACGGCACCATGACAAAAGCCTTGCGCGCCTATGCCCGCGCCAACCAGGCTGCTGTCATCGTCCCCTTCATCCTCGGCGGCGCCATGGGCCCGGTCACCTCCGCCGGCGCCATCGCCCAGTCGCTCGCTGAAACCATGGCCGGATGTGCGCTCACCCAGCTGGAACGCAAGGGCGCACCGGTCATCTTCGGCAACTTCCTATCCTCCATGTCACTGCGCTCCGGCTCCCCGACCTTCGGCACTCCGGAACCGGCGATCGGCTCGATGGTCATCGGCCAGCTTGCCCGCCGCCTGAAACTGCCGCTGCGCTGCGCCGGCAATTTCTCCAATTCGAAACTGCCGGACGCTCAGGCCATGCAGGAGGGTGTCATGTCCATGCTCTCTGCTGTCCATTGCGGTGCGAATTTCATCCTGCATTCGGCCGGCTTCGTCGATGGATTGCTCGCCATGTCCTACGAGAAATTCGTCATGGACACCGATTTTTGCGGCGCTCTCCACTCTTACCTTGCGGGCGTGGTCGTCGATGACAACACGCTCGCGATGGACGCCTTCGAGGAAGTCGGTCCGGGCAGCCACTTCCTCGGCTGCGCCCACACCATGCGCAACTACCAGACCGCCTTCTGGGATTCGGCGCTCTCCGACAACGAGCCCTTCGAGAAATGGTCGGAAGCAGGGGCTACCGACATGGCGACGCGCGCCAACCTGCGCTGGAAAAAGACGCTGGCCGAATACGAAGCGCCGCCTTTGGACGTCGCCATCGATGAGGCACTCCGCGACTATGTCGACCGCACGAAGCAAGCCAAGCCGGATGCCTGGTACTGAACGGATGCCTGCATGTCTCTAAAAATCGGCCTCACCACTCATCATGGCGGTGAATTCTCCCCCGGGTCGGTCTGGCATAGGATCGAACACCAGTTCCTCAGGAAGTCGCGTCAGCCACAGTTCCGAATCGCGTTCTTCGACGAACGTGTCGAAATGCGTGAAATTGTTGTCTCGGAGGTCAAGAACCGGTTCCCTACTCTGTGCGAGAGCGAGCTTGAAACCGGCGATCGTCCCGGCATTTGCGACATAGACCGAGGCGCGGCGGAACAGCTTGGGAAGAAGGACGGCGTCGTCCGTCAAGCTGCCGATGCTGGTGATCCTAGTTGGCAGGTTGGTTCTGTCGATGGCATGAACACCAAGGCTTGCTTGTCGCGCGGCAACCACCGTTTTGGTCAAATGCGCCCTCAAATCGGCGAACAGTGTCCAGTAATAGGTCGGATAGGCGAGTCCTTCCCGAAGAAGTGCGGTATTCAGACTGCCATCCAGGTGGCCGGCGTCGAGAAAGAGCGGTTCCTCGGCGCTTTGCGGGGCGTCTCCCGTAAAGACGAAAGCAATGACCCGCCCAAACTTGTCGGTGGCCCTTGCAACGATGTAGCCTCGAACGCCGTCGCGCGCCGACACCACGCTGCCGGCATTCTGGTCCCAGACGACGTCCTGGATGCCCAGCTTGTCCAAAACGGCATTGCGCGCGGCATTGGCAAGAGCGAGAGGTTGGTGGCGACGCTCGAAATGGGTTTCGAGGGCATCGATCGCCTCAAAACGTATTGCGACGTGTCCGCGCCCATTCACGGCCGGAGGGACTCCATCGAGAAAGTCCAAATCGCCGAGGTCGTCCGGTTGGAATCTGACCGTGTCGCCATCCGGTGAATAGTTAACGCAGAAGAAGTGACCTCGAATGGCATGAAACGGCATGGCGATCTCCCCAGGGAAAGATGACGATTTCACGTTCAGATTGTATTGGTACCGCCGTTTCGTGACAATGGAAAGAACCCTATGACGCCGTCGAACGATCCGCTCCTTCAGCCCTTCCAGCTGAAACACCTCACCCTCAAGAACCGCATCATGTCGACGGCGCATGAACCGGCTTATTCGGAAGGCGGCATGCCGACCGATCGTTACCGGCTCTACCATGTCGAAAAGGCCAAGGGTGGCATCGCGCTCACCATGACGGCCGGTTCCGCCAGTGTCAGCCACGACAGCCCGCCGGCGTTCGGCAATCTCTTGGCCTGGAAGGACGAAATCGTCCCGCATCTGAAGCGGTTGACGGACGACTGTCATGAGCACGGCTGTGCTGTCATGATCCAGCTCACCCATCTCGGGCGCCGCACCAACTGGAATAAGGGTGACTGGCTGCCGGTGCTCAGCCCCTCTCCAATCCGCGAGCCGGCCCATCGTCACTTTCCCAAGGAAATCGAGGACTGGGACATCGAGCGCATCGTCGAAGATTACGCGACCGCCGCCGCCCGCATGCAGGCGGCCGGCCTCGATGGCATCGAGTTTGAAGCCTATGGCCACCTGATGGACAGCTTTTGGTCCCCGGCCACCAATCGCCGTGACGACGAATTCGGCGGTTCGCTCGACAACCGCATGCGCTTCTCCAACATCGTCATCGACGCCGTCCGCAAGGCTGTCGGCCCGGATTTCATCGTCGGCATCCGCATGGTCGCCGACGAGGACTGGGACAAGGGCCTGAGCCGCGACGAGGGCGTCGAGATCGCCAAGCGCTTTGTCAGCGGCGGCCAGATCGACTTCCTGAACATTATCCGAGGGCACATCGAGCATGATGCTGCGCTGAATAACGTCATCCCGATCCAAGGCATGGCCGCTTCGCCGCATCTCGATTTTGCCGGAGACGTGCGTGCGGCGACCAAATTCCCGGTCTTCCATGCCGCCCGCATCGCCGATGTCGCGACAGCACGCCATGCGATCGCCGAGGGCAAGCTCGACATGGTCGGCATGACCCGGGCCCATATTGCCGATCCGCATATCGTCAAAAAGATCATTGAGGGCCGCGAGGATCAGATCCGTCCTTGCGTCGGCGCGACCTACTGTCTCGACCGCATCTATGAAGGCGGTGAGGCCCTGTGTATCCACAATGCCGCGACGAGCCGCGAGGCGCTGATCCCGCATGATCTGCCCAAGGCAGCAATGCCGCGCAAGGCCGTGGTCGTCGGCGCAGGGCCGGCCGGTCTTGAAGCGGCCCGCGTCCTTGCAGAACGCGGACACAGTGTTGAGGTCCTGGAAGCCTCGGCCAAGGCGGGCGGCCAGGTCAACCTGATGACCCGCAATCCGCGGCGCAAGGAAATGGTCGGCATCGTCGACTGGCGGCTCGCGGAGTTGGAGCGCATGGGCGTCGCGATCCATTACGACACCTATGCCGGTGCAGACGATGTGCTCGCCCTTCAACCCGATCTGGTGGTGATCGCAACCGGCGGCATCGCGCAATCGCCGGAACTGGACGAAGGCGAGGATCTCGTCGTCTCAAGCTGGGATATCCTGGCCGGGGCCGTCAAGCCAGAAGGCCCGGTGCTGCTGTTCGACGACAATGGCGGCCATCAGGGCATGAGTGCGGCGGAAGTCATCGGCAACACAGGCGCAGACCTGGAACTGGTTTCGCCCGAACGCTTCTTTGCCCCTGAAATGGGCGGGATGAACCATGTCCCCTATGCCAAGACCTTTGCCGAGAAGAATGTCCGCGTCACCATCAACACAAGGCTTTCAGGCGTTCGACGCGAAGGCAATGGCCTCGTCGCCACGCTCGGCTCGGACTTTTCGGATGTGAAGGTCGAACGGCGGGTCGCTCAGGTGGTGGTCGAACATGGCACCATGGCCAATGCTGATCTCTATCTTGAACTGAAGCCGCTCTCCCGCAATCGCGGGGCTGTGGATTACGCGGCTCTCATCGCACGGAAGCATCCGCTGCCGATGAAGGACGAGACGGCGAGCTTCGATCTCCTGCGCATCGGTGATGCCATCGAAAGCCGCAATATCCACGCGGCGATATATGATGCGCTGCGCTACTGCAGCCTGCTTTAAACGCAAACATGAAAAGGCGGCGCCGAAGCGCCGCCCATCAGGACTTGGAGCCCATGGCTCGTTCCGGGATTAGTTGTTATCCGTCGACGAGGTGGTTGTACCGTCGGTCGGCATCGTCGTGCCGGTCGTGCTGCTTGCATCGGCCGCCTGATCATCCAGCGTCTTGAACTCAGGCGCGTTCTTCAGGCTATCGGCGGTTTCGGTCGTGGTCAGGCGAACTTCCGCCTCGGCAACAACTTCAGCCTTGGTGTCACCGTCGGCAGCAGCGTCAGCCGCATCGCCGGTCGCGGTTTCGCGGGTGATGGTGATCTTGTCGAACGGGATCGCCACGTTCTTCTCACCGATGCCCAGGAAGCCGCCCACGCCGACGACTGCAGCGACAACGCCGCCGTCCTTGGCGACCAGGAGGTCGTTGATGTCACCGATAGACTGGTTGTCGGCGGTGTAGATCGCCTTGCCCATGAAATCGTTGACCGAGATCTGGTTTTCAGCCTGTTCCGTCAGGTACGTCGCCGAGCCAGCAGCATCAGCCGTGGTGCTGGGAGCCATGGTGGTGGCTGCACCGCCGGTCGCATCAGGCGTTGCCGGTGCCATTTCGGTGGCGGCCGGAGGAGTGGTCGTGGTCGTGGCATCCTGGGCGAAAGCGACCGGTGCCATGGCGGTGGAGCCGAGCAGCATGGCTGCGGCGATCGTCGTGAGGGTCTTTTTCATGATGGGCTACCTTTCCTCTGAGATAAATGTCTGACTGACGAGGCTTGGTGAGAAGTGCCTGGGCCGCGTCGGTTCGAGAGGAAAATGTCTGGGAGCCGCCTTCGTTCCCGGCTTTATTTTTGCCTGTTATGCGGAACAAATCAGAGGCTTGGCGGTTTCGCGGCGCCTTAGCGTCGCGGCGAGAATGCGGATTTTGGCGTCATTGGAAGAGGAGACCGGCGCTCTTGAACGCGCCGGTCTCGCCGGTTCTCAAAGCTTGAAAAGCGGCTCTGGCTTGCCCTTCACCGGAATGCCGAGCTCGAACAGCTTGCCGGCATGCACGTCCGTCTGCCGTTCGGTGTCACTCAACCCTTCCCAGCACGAGGTGATCGCCAGACGGTCGAAATTGGGGCCGAAGAAGGCTGGGCATGTGGGGCGGCGGGTGGGAATTTCGATGCGGCCGATCTGCCGGCCGTCCGGCGCATAGCGGTCGATGGCGCCACCATCCCAATTGCAATTCCAGATCGTACCATCGAGATCCACCACCGAACCGTCGATCACGCCCGGGCGTGCCGATTGGTCGACGAAGACGCTCGGGGTGCCCGTCGGCATGCCCGTGGTCGGATTCAGATCCACCCGCATCATGTGGTTGACCTTCGAATCATTGAAATAGCCGACGGCGCCATCCGGCGAGAAGCAGATCCCGTTCGGGATGCTGACCGCTTCGAAGAGCTTGGTCACTTGCGTCCCGGCCACATGGTAGATCGCGCCTGCGCCGGTATCGGCAGTTTTGCTCATCGTTCCGATCCACAACGCACCGCTCGGATGCACGCGTCCGTCATTCGAGCGGTTCTGCGGTTTGTCTTCGATGGCCGCAAAGGGCGAAAGCAGGCCGGACGTGCGGTTGCGCAGGAACAGCCCTTGATCGGAGGCGATCAGTAGACGGTCCGCGTCGATGACGGCGAGCACACTGCCCAGAAACGGCAGCGCGTGTTTCTTAAAGGCGCCGGTCTCGACGGTCAGCTCGCACAAAGTCTTGCCCAGGATGTCGAACCAGAAGAGAGAACCGGACAGTGGATCATAAGTGGGACCTTCGCCCAGTTCCAGGCCCTCGTCCACCAGCACCGCACCTTTGAAGCGTTCAGTCGGAATCACGTCTATCTCCTCGTCAACCTGTTGACCGTGTCGGCAATAACCGCTTTGTGACAGGGGTTTACGGTAAAATACAGGGGGTCACTGGACCCTACCGCGTTTAAAAGTCTATGCTTTATCACCTTAAGGGGTAGAGATTCGCGTGTGTGCTCTCTTCTGTTCTCCCGGGGTCCTCTCGATACGGCACGCGGATCCCCAGGAATGGGTTAGGGCATGTGGATCAAATCCTAGATGATGCGCCCACAGGTTCTCGAACAACCGAAGGTTTGAAAAACTGTTGACCTATTCTTCGTGTAAGTTTGGATTCCTCGTGACGGCAGGCTCTGCTGTGAAGAAAACACACTCATGACCGATCTGGATCCATCCGCAAGCGAACGCGTTGCAAGCCTCGTTTCAGAGGTCAAGGGGTTCAAGACCCAGTTCGACGTATTCCGCTTTATGAAGCGGGCCACGGAAATGTTCGGCGCGCGCTCCTTCATGGTACTCAATCTGCCCGGCCCGACCGCCCGTGATCTTGGCGGCAGTTCCATCATCACGAACTGGCCTTCCGATCTCCTCACGGAATTCGACCAGGTCTCCCTGCTGTCCGACAGCCCGGTCCTCGCCCACCTGCGTCGCGCCTCCATCCCGTTCCGTTACGATGTCGACGACAACGTGCTCCTACGCGATCCGCGGTCTGCGGAGGTGTCCAAGGCGCTGTTCACCCGCTTCCGCATGAACCGCGGCGCCTATTTCCCGGTTCACGACGCCAGCGGCGCACGGGGTGCCGTGTCCTTCAATGGCGATCGCGAACCCTTCACCACGACCGAGATGATGGAGCTGACCTATCTGTCGATCCACGTCTTCAATCGCCTTGCCGAAATCCGCGAGCTGGATAGCCGCAACAGCGATATGCTGACCGAACGTGAGCTGGACTGCCTGAACTGGACGGCCGCCGGCAAGACCAGCGTCGAGATTGCCGAAATTCTGACGCTCTCCGAGCACACCATCAACCACTATCTCAATCGTGCGACGAAGAAGCTCGATGCGGTGAACCGCACACAGGCGGTGGCCAAGGCGCTGAGGCTCGGCCTCATAAAATAGAGCAAGTCATCTGTCACTTTTTTGGGCGGACCGTCGCGCACCGCCTAGTTTGCTGGCAGAAGCGCAGGCAGTTGACGCTTTCTTTGCATTCTTCCTCCGCCAAATCCCGTATTTTCTCGGTTGGCACGCTTCCTGCATTTCCAAGGATCAGTCCGGAGGGGACGTTGCAAGGCGCCCGTTAAAGGGTGCTGCAAGGACAAGCCGCCGCAGGGAACTCATGCCCTGCCGGCGGCTTTCCTCGTTTTTGGGGCGGACCCCCGTTTCTCGAAAATCTGTCGCAGAGCCAAGGTCGCATTTGCGGTTGGCGAAGGCGCAGCACTCCATTATCTAGTCCGCAGCAAGTGTGCAGCCGAAAGAGGAAGATGATGGCCGAGTTGACGCGCGACATGGTTCTGGAAGCGCTCGGGCGTGTGCGGGGGCCGGACCTCGACCGCAGCATCGTCGAACTGAAAATGGTCTCCGACATCTTCATTTCGGACGGCAAGGTCTATTTTTCGATCAATGTGCCGGCCGAGCAGGCCGAGAAGCTGGAGCCGCTGCGCCAGGCGGCCGAACGCACGGTCAAGGCCCTGCCGGGCGTCAAGGGCGCCGTGGTCAGCCTGACGGCGGAGCGCAAGCAGGGCTCGGCCCCGCCGCCGCCACGCCCGTCGGCAGCAGCCCCCGCACATTCCCATGGTCACAGCCATGCGCCGGCCCCCACGCCATCTGGCCCCCAGCGCTCCAAGGCCGAAGTGCCGGGCATCGGCGCCATCATCGCCGTCGCCTCGGGCAAGGGCGGTGTCGGCAAGTCGACCACGGCGGTCAACCTTGCGCTGGCCTTCAAGGCCAACGGCCTGCGCGTCGGCATCCTGGATGCGGATGTCTATGGACCATCGATGCCGCGTCTTCTCGGCATCACCGGCCGCCCGCAGCAGATCGAAAACCGCATCATCGTGCCGATGGAGAATTTCGGCATCAAGGTGATGTCGATGGGCTTCCTGGTCGATGAGGGCACCGCGATGATCTGGCGCGGCCCGATGGTCCAGTCGGCGCTGATGCAGATGCTGCGCGAAGTGGCCTGGGGAGATCTCGACATTCTCGTTGTCGACATGCCGCCCGGCACAGGCGATGCCCAGTTGACCATGGCCCAGCAGGTGCCGCTTTCGGGGGCGGTGATCGTCTCCACGCCGCAGGATCTTGCGCTGATTGATGCCCGCAAGGCGATCAACATGTTCAACAAGGTAGAGGTGCCGGTGCTCGGCGTGATCGAAAACATGAGCTACTTCATCGCACCCGATACCGGCAATCGCTATGACATCTTCGGCCATGGTGGCGCGCGTTCTGAAGCGGAAACTATCGGTGCCCCCTTCCTCGGCGAGGTGCCGCTGACCATTTCCATCCGTGAGCATTCCGATGCCGGAACCCCGGTGGTGGTCGCCGAACCGGCCAGCCCGCAGACGGCCGTCTACCTCTCGATCGCCGAGAAGGTCTGGGCCGAAGTGAAGGCGCGTTCCGGGCGTGCTGCGCCTGCCATCGTGTTTGAATGAGGTCATGAAAACGGCAGCGTTGTGACGTTTTGGGGGATCAGCCTTGCAAGAAGTGCATTTCCCGCTGCGTGATTCGTCTTGGCTTTATCACCGGACTGTGATTGTGTCCGCCCACAGTCACCCGAGGCGTGCCATGAGAGCGACCTGTCCTTGATCAGGGCCTATAGAACAGACGGAAGCGCCGAAATCATCGGCCCTGAGTCCGCAAAAGACCATATTTCACCGGACATCATCTGGATCGACCTCGTCAGCCCGAGTGTCGAGGAGGAGCATGCTGTCGAGCGCGCAATCGGCATTCCGCTTCCCACCCGCGAGGAATTGAAGGATATCGAGCCGTCGAGCCGGCTCTATGTCGAGCATGAGGCGGTCTATATGACAGCCTCGCTGATCTACAAGGCCGACACCGCCTTGCCGCAGCTGACAGACATTGCCTTCATCCTGCACGACAACAGGCTGATCACCATCCGCTATGCCGAGCCGAAATCCTTTGCCCTGTTCAGCGCGAGTCTTCTGCGGCTCAACGAGCAGTGTAAATCCGGTGCGACGCTGCTTGGCAGCCTGCTGGAGACGGTCGCCGACCGGACGGCCGAGATCCTTGAGACCTTGGCGGCCCGGCTTGATGCGCTCTCGGTGTCCGTGTTCGTCGATAGCAAGACGGCCAAGCGTCGTCCGCCGCGCTTTCTCGAAGACAAGCTGCTCGATATAGCCGCGCACCATCAACTGGTCAGCAAGGTGCGTGACAGCCTCGTCTCTCTCTCCCGACTGGTGACCTTCCTCAGCTCTCAGTCGGTTGTTCGTTCGGATGCGCTTGCGACCGAACTCTGTAGTATTGTTGCCCGCGACATCCAGTCGCTGGGTGAACATGCGGCATTTGTCGGCAACAACATTACATTCATGCTCGACGCCTCGCTCGGACTGATCAGCGTCGAGCAGAATGCCATCATCAAGATCTTCTCGATCGCATCGGTGGTTTTCCTGCCGCCGACCCTCGTCGCGTCGATCTATGGCATGAACTTCCGGATGATGCCGGAGCTCGATTGGAGCTTTGGTTATCCCATGGCGCTGGCCGCCATGTTGATGTCCGCAGCGATACCCTTTTTGTTTTTCCGTTGGAAAGGCTGGCTCTGACGAGCCTGTAGTCCCATGCAACACAGCGATAACCAGTCCGCGACTGGCTCCAAGAATGTGCGCAGCCTGTTTCTGCTGGCGCTCGGCTCTGTCGGCGTCGTCTATGGCGATATCGGCACGAGCCCGCTTTACGCCTTTCGCGAGGCACTGAAACCGATCGGGCGTGACGGCATCGATCGTGTCGAGATCATCGGCCTCATCTCTTTGATGATCTGGACGCTGACCATCATCGTCACGTTGAAATATGTTCTGTTCCTGCTCAGGGCCGACAACGAAGGCGAAGGCGGCACGCTGTCCCTGCTGGCGCTTCTGTCGAAGACGGCCAATGGACACGGTCCGATCCTGATGGTGCTTGGCCTGATCGGTGCAGCCCTCTTCCTCGGCGATGCGATGATCACGCCGGCCCTCTCGGTCTTGTCCGCGGTCGAGGGCTTGAAGCTGGTCGCGCCAAACCTGACGGAATTCATCCTGCCGATATCCATTGTCATTCTGGTGGTACTGTTCGCGGTTCAGTCGCGAGGGACCGGCGCCGTGGCGCGCTATTTCGGCCCGATTACTGCCGTCTGGTTCATCGTCATGGCTGTCGGCGGCATCTATCACATCTTCGATGATCCAGCGATCTTTGCGGCCTTCAATCCATGGTATGCGGTGAGTTTCATGCTGCGTGAAGGCTTTGTCGGTGTCATCGTGCTGGGTGCCGTCTTCCTGACCGTGACCGGAGCCGAAGCGCTCTATGCCGACCTCGGCCATTTCGGTCGCAGGCCAATCCAGTGGGCCTGGTTCGTGCTGGTGTTCCCGGCTCTGGTCTTGAACTATCTCGGGCAGGGTGCGCTGGTCTTGCAGCACCCGGAAGCCGCCTCCGATCCCTTTTTCCTGATGTTCCCGTCCTGGGCTCTGCTGCCGATCGTTATCCTGGCCACCTTCGCGACGATCATCGCCAGCCAGGCTGTCATCACCGGCGCCTTCTCGCTCGTCCGTCAGGCGATCCATCTTGGGTTTCTGCCGCGCATGCAGATCCTCTTCACTTCCGAGACCCAGACCGGGCAGATCTATCTCCCTTCGGTCAACACGCTGCTGCTGTTTGGTGTCGTTGCCCTGGTGATCGTATTCCAGAGTTCGGAGGCGCTTGCCACCGCCTACGGCATCTCCGTCACCGGAGCGATGGTGGTGACCACGATCATGGCTTTCGAATTCGTTCGCAAGAAGTGGCAGTGGAGCTTTGCCCTTGCCGTGACCATCTTGACGCCGCTCCTCGTGCTCGAACTGGTGTTCCTCGGGGCGAACCTGCTGAAGATCCACGACGGCGGCTATATCCCGGTGCTCTTTGCTGCGGGCTTCACCATCGTCATGTGGACCTGGCGTCGCGGCACCGCGATCATCTTCCAGAAGACCCGTCGCGACGACATTCCGCTTGAGGCCTTCATTGCCATGATCGACAAGAAGAGCGATCACGGCCCGGCCTGTGTTCCAGGAACTGCCATCTTCCTCACCAGCGATCCGACGAGGGCGCCGGCGGCATTGATGCACAATCTCAAGCACAATCACGTCATTCACGAGCGCAACATCATTTTGACGATCCGCACTCTCGGCCGTCCGCGGGTTGCAGCCGACCAGCGTTTCGAGTTCGAGGAACTGTCGGACCGCTTCTCGCGTGTCGAAATTCGCTTCGGCTTCATGGAAACCCAGAATGTCTCGAAGACGCTGGCGAGCCTGCGCCGGGGCGGCCTGAAGTTCGACATCATGTCGACCTCCTTTTATCTCGGCCGCCGCAAGCTCGTGCCTGGCAAAGCCATGGGCATGCCGCATTGGCAGGACCGGCTCTATATTGCGCTCGCGGATCTGGCCGCCGACCCCTCGGACTATTTCCGCCTGCCGGCCAACCGGGTTGTGGAGCTGGGCTCGCATGTGATCATCTGATCTGGCTCAGATGTCTTTCGAAAAGCCGTCGGGGAAACCCGGCGGCTTTTTCGCGTCCGCGCGGCGCCTGCTCCAGCTCCTTGGTATTCGTCGTTAACTCTCCATCAAGGTTAACGAGAGATAGTTTGCTAATGTAGTTCCCGTCGGTTCCGCGTAGCGTTGGAGTTTGGCCTTGCGTCTCTCGTTCCGTCCTTCGAAGAAGGTCCTGTCTCGTCTGGAGACCTGGGCCTCTCCCCTGGTGTTCGGCCTCGCATCATGGCTGATCTTTCCAAGCGTTGCCGCGCAGGCCGACATGGCCGGCATGCTGGCCGGTCTCGATCGCGGCGCCAGCAATTGGCGTATGGTACTGACGGCCTCGCCGGCCGGGTCCATCCACGAGGCAAGTCTGTCTTTCCCGGGCGAGCAGTCGGAAGGCCTTAAGGCCGGCGCAGGTGTGACTTTGCCGGATGGCCGTCGCATCGCCTTTGATGGCGGCAAGGCCGATCCGGATGCCTTGCCCGACGAAATGCGGGTCACCCGGGATCTGAAGAAGGGCAGGGTGGTCGCGGTCGAACCCATGCTGCCGCCGCGTGCCTTCTCGGCAGGCTCGATCCTGCAGCGCACGAGCTTCCTTTTGGACCCGAAGGTCAATGCGCCGGCTGTGTTTACGCCGAAGGATCGCAAGGCCAAGCCGGTTGAACTTGCAAGCTTCTATTTCAAGCGCGAAGCCCCGGCCGTCGATCCGGCACTTCCCGCGATGATCGCCGATCTCGTCACCAACACCACGCCGGATGTGCTGGCTACGGCCTATGCCCCACCCGCACCGGATTATGCCAGCGTCTCCCCCTTCGATTCCATCCTCACGGACAAGGACGCGAACGCCGGTCGCTTTATTCCGGAGATAGGCCCGCAGGATCACGCCTGGGCCGCGACTCCGCTGCCGGCAACCGTCTTTTCGGCCAAGGAGCAGAAGTGCCTCGCCGAGGGCATCTATTTCGAGGCGCGTGGCGAATCGGTAAAAGGGCAAGCCGCCGTCGCCCAAGTCATCCTGAACCGAGTCCGCAATCCGCATTATCCGGATACCATCTGCGGTGTCGTCTACCAGAACGAAGACTGGCGCAATCGTTGCCAGTTCTCCTTCGCCTGCGACCGCATTCCCGACATCATCACCTCGCCGCGCCATTGGAAGATTGCCAAGGAAATCGCGATGGCGGTGACCGCCGGCAAGATCTGGTTCAAGGATGTCGGGTCTGCTACCCACTACCACGCAACCTATGTGCGCCCGGCCTGGGGACCGACGATGAAGCGGGTGGAAAAGATCGGCAAGCACATCTTCTATCGCACCTATGGTGGCGGCTGGAGCTGAGGCTCAGCGCAGCCGATCGAGCCAGCCCGTCAACAGCGGCACGATCAGGAATGATGCCAGATAGGTGAGTGGCACCATCACAAGGATCCCGGCAAGCGGCGCCAGATTGCTGTCCGGCGCAAGTCTGAGTGCGGCTTCGACGCCAATGAGCCAGCCGACGACGACGCTGATCAGACTGCGTATGAAAAAGCGCCCCATGGCATTTGCCTTCCCCGTCGAGCGGAATCTTGTGCCGCGAACATGCTGCCTCGTGCAAGCCGTGTGCTGCCTCCGACTTGGTCGCTGGCTGTGCGACTCCCTCCCGGGTGAGATCGGAGGATTCTCCTCGTCCACCGCGGCCAAGTGACACGATTTGTCCGATGTCATTTGGCCGGAAACGCCGCATAACACTTAAGTCTATGATTTTTTTCGGTTAATTTGTGGTGTAACTTGCCCTTTCTATGCCTTGACTATACGGGGCCTCAAAATTATGGTGCGGCCGACTTCAAAGCGGGCCAGAAGGGTTTGTCTTCAGCCGTTTCTGCATTCATTTCGGGCATCAACGGCCCATCGAAGACGGAGCGGGCGGAGCGATCATGACGGATAACCGAGAAGAAGGTCTGGACGAACGTCGTCGACGACTGGCCGCGGAGCTCGCACAGCGAGGTGTTGCGGACAAGGCCGAGGAACGTGACGAGATCCGCGCCGAAGAAACCCGCAAGGGCTACGGAATGGCGATGAAGATCTCGAGCGAATTCATCTCGGCCGTGATCGTCGGTGCGATCCTGGGCTATCTTTTTGACCACTTTGTGGGCACGTCGCCCTGGGGCATGATTGTCTTGCTGCTCCTCGGCTTCTGTGCCGGCGTATTGAACGTCATGCGCACGGTTGGAGTGGTGGCAACGCCAAATCCTGTCGAGCGCAAGATGGATTTGGAAAACAAGGGCAAGGACCGCTAGTCGGTTCGAGCCGGAAGAGAATGCCCGCCTCCGGCGGCAAAAGCGAAAGAGCAGAGCGTGTCGAACGATCCTACTCATCAGTTCCTGGTTCAGAAGATTGTGCCGATCGAAATCGGCGGAATCGATCTTTCGTTCACCAATGCCTCGCTGTTCATGGTCGCTACCGTGGCCGCTGCAGCCGGTTTTCTCTACTTCTCCACGGCCAACCGCGGCTTGATCCCGACGCGCATGCAGTCGGTCGCCGAGATGTCCTATGAATTCATCGCCTCGATGCTGCGCGAAGGCGCCGGCAGCCACGGGATGAAATTCTTCCCCATGGTCTTCTCGCTGTTCATGTTCGTCCTGACGGCGAACCTGCTCGGCATGGTGCCCTACTTCTTCACCATCACCAGCCAGATCATCGTGACCTTCGCGCTTGCGCTGTTCGTCATCGGTACGGTCCTGGTCTACGGTTTCTACAAGCACGGCTTTCACTTCCTGAAGGTCTTCGTGCCGAGCGGTGTCCCGGGCGCGCTTCTGCCGCTGGTCGTCGCGATCGAAGTGATTTCGTTCCTCTCGCGTCCGATTTCGCTCTCCGTGCGTCTCTTCGCCAACATGCTGGCCGGACACATCACGCTCAAGGTTTTCGCAGGCTTCGTCACTTCGCTCAGCGCCCTGGGTGCGCTCGGCATCGGTGGCGCCATCCTGCCCCTCCTCATGACCGTCGCCCTGACGGGTCTCGAGTTCCTCGTCGCCTTCCTCCAGGCCTATGTTTTTGCGGTGCTGACTTGCATGTACCTCAACGACGCAATACACCCCGGCGGGCACTAAGGATCACCGACATCGGCGCTTTTCGCGCCAGTCAATAGCCGCAAACAACCATCTCGAAGGAGTTCATTCATGGAAGCGGAAGCAGCAAAGTACATCGGCGCAGGTCTGGCTTGCTTTGGCATGGCCGGCACGGCTCTCGGCCTCGGCAACATCTTCGGCAGCTACCTGTCGGGCGCCCTGCGCAACCCGTCTGCCGCTGACAGCCAGTTCGGCCGTCTGGTATTCGGCTTCGCCGTTACGGAAGCTCTGGGCATCTTCTCGCTGCTCGTTGCTCTCCTTCTCCTGTTCGTCGTCTAATAACGACCACAGTCTGGGATCACGGCGCGCCAAGTCGGCAGCCGTGATCTCGTGCATTTGAGCCTACACCTGGAGGTGAGCATGTTTGTGACCCCCGCCTATGCTGAGGAAACCCCGGCAGAAGGCCAGCTTCACACGGAAACCGGCGTTGCCCATGACGAAGGTCACGGCAAGGCAGTCTTCGGACCGTTCGATACCAGCACCTTTGCCTCGCAGCTTCTGTGGCTGGTGATTACGTTCGGTCTCTTCTACATGCTCATGCAGAAGGTCATCGTACCGCGCGTTGGCAGCATTCTTGAGACTCGCCACGACCGCATTGCGCAGGATCTCGACGAGGCAGCCCGCCTCAAGTCCGAGGCCGACGCCGCCATCGAAACATATGAGCGCGAACTGAGCGCAGCCAAGGCGAAAGCCGGCCAGATCGCTTCCGTCGCCCGCGACGAAGCCAAGGCCAAGGCTGATGCCGAACGCGCCAAGGTCGAAGCCGACCTGAACGCCAAGATCGCCGCTGCCGAAACCCGGATTGCCGAGATCAAGGCCAAGGCATTCGCCGAGGTTGACACGATCGCCATCGACACCGTTGGTTCGATTGTCGAGGAACTGATCGGTTCCAAGGCGACCGCTGCCGACATCAAGGCTGCCGTCTCCGGCGTCGCCAAGCAGGGAGCGTGACGAACATGCATCTCGACGCAACTTTCTACGCCCTCGTCGGCCTCATTCTCTTCCTTGCCCTGATTGCCTATCTCAAGGTGCCGGGCATGATGGCGAAGGCGCTCGACGAGCGCGCCGACCGGATCACTGCCGAGCTGGCGGAAGCCAAGCGCCTGCGCGAAGAAGCTCAGCAGTTGCTGGCTGAATATCAGCGCAAGCGCAAGGAAGCCGAAGCCGAAGCCGCCAGCATCGTTGCTGCCGCCGAACGCGAAGCATCGGCTCTTGCAGCCGAGGCCAAGCAGAAGACCGAAGAGTTCATTGCCCGCCGCAATGCGCTCTCCGAGCAGAAGATCAAGCAGGCCGAGACGGAAGCCGTCAATGCCGTCCGCTCCGCTGCCGTCGATCTGGCGATTGCGGCTGCCGAGAAGGTTCTGGCGAAGAAAGCCGACGACAGCGTCCAGCAGGCGCTGTTCAAGGCCTCGGTCGGTGAGGTAAAGTCGCGCCTGAACTGAGTTCGGGCGGCGTCTCAGACGTCGAAGATTTTCAAACGCCCTGATCGTTCATCGGTCGGGGCGTTTTTCATTTGGAGGAATCGGCATGGCATCACGTTCCCTCAGCATGTCTGTAATCCTGGCCACTCTTGCAGGCTTTTCAGCCGCCCCGCCGGCATCCGCCGAGGAGAACCTCGCATGGCATGGCTGGAGCGGTGAAGGGGCGGCCTCGCTCGTCTACGGCGTGGCAGAGAGCGATCACGTCCTCTTGTCCTTATCCTGCGAGCAGGGCAGCCCGATCCGGCTGGTCTACCCTTATGAACCCAAGACGGCGCGCGATGGCGGGACATATGACCTCACATTGAAGGTCGGCAAGCAGGTCCTGTCAATGAAAACGACCGGCACGCGGCTGGACATGGACGATCTCTTCATTCTGGAAGGGGATCTGCCAAAGGGGACCAATCTCGTCAGCCTGCTGACCGGTAGCAAGACACTGACGGTTGGCGTGAACAGGGACGTCTCGGATCTGCCGCTTGTCGGCGCGGCCACCGCCGCATCCGCGCTCCTGGAAATCTGCGGTCGCTGAGCGCTCCCCCGGCGTTTTCGCTCACGGCGCGGGATCGGGTCCCAGGCTGGGCTTCAGCGGCCGAAAACTCATCCGGTGCAGCGGGCAGGGGCCATGGATCACGATGGCACTGCGATGGCGATCGGTGCCATAGCCGGCATGCAGATCGAAACCGTAGTCGGGATAGACGAGCCCCGCCCGCACCATCATCCGGTCGCGCATCACCTTGGCGAGGATCGAGGCGGCGGCAATCGAGACGGAACGCGCGTCACCCTTCACCACTGCCTCACCGGAACAGCCGAGGCCCGGCGGCACGTCGCGGCCGTCGGCGAGCACATGTCGGGCTTCGACAGAGAGCCCCGCAACCGCACGGCGCATGGCATCAAGGCTCGCCTTGCGGATGTCGATCAGATCAATCCGCTTCGGTGATGAGGAGGCGATCGACACGGTTGCTGTGGCGATGATCTCCTCATAGAGGGCCTCGCGTTGCCGGGCCGACAGCTTCTTGGAATCGTTCAGACCGTCCGGAATGCGTTTCGGATCGAGAATGACGGCTGCCGCCACCACAGGCCCTGCCAGAGGCCCGCGGCCCGCTTCATCCGTCCCGGCTATCGGCCAAGACCCACGCCGCTTCGCTCGGGCCTCCAGCGAGAAATCCGGAACGAGCGGCAAGTCTGGAAAAAGGCCAGGAGAATCGGGTGGCGTGCGCGTTTTCATGCGGCAGAAATCGCACGCGCACCCGACCTCCTGCAAGTCCCCGGTCCCCTTGGCGTTTGATGACCTTGGGGGCGGCTTACCAGGGACTACATCCGGTGCGAGGCGGCGGACAACAGCACCGGAATTTCAAATTCAAGTCACGATCAGAGCAGCGACAACTGCACTCCATCGCTGTTCGGCGACAGGAAGAGATCTTCGCGCAGATGCAGACTGCGCCGCATCAGACCGAGCCGCTTCGTCGCCATTTCGAAGCGGCGGCTGATCTGCCAGGCATAAGGACCGGCGCCCTTCATACGCTTGCCGAACTCGGCGTCGTAATCCTTGCCGTCACGCATCGAACGCACCAGCGACATGACGTGCCGATAGCGGTCCGGATAATGCTGCAGCAGCCAGTCGCGAAACAGCGGGCTCACCTCCAGCGGCAGACGCAACAGCACGTAGCTGGCCTCGGAAGCACCAGCGGCCTTGCCGCTGTCGAGGACGCGCTCGATCTCGTGGTCGTTCAGCGCCGGGATCACAGGGGCCATCATGATCGCCACCGGAATACCGGCCTCCGACAGCGCCTTGATCGCTTCCAGCCGCTTGGTCGGCGTAGACGCCCGCGGCTCCATCGTCCGGGCGAGCTTGCGATCCAGTGTGGTCACCGAAATACCGACCTTGACCAGGCCACGCTCGGCCATTGATTTCAGGATGTCGAGATCACGCAGGATCAGCGCCGATTTGGTGACGATCACCACCGGATGATTGGCCTTGTCCAAAATCTCCAGGATCTGGCGCATGATCCGCCATTCCCGCTCGATCGGCTGGTAGGGATCGGTATTGGTGCCGATCGCGATTGGCTTCACCTTGTAGCCGGGTTTGGACAGTTCCCGTTCCAGAAGACGCGGCGCATCCGGTTTGGCAAACAGCTTCGCCTCGAAATCGAGACCGGCGGACAGGCCCATATAGCTGTGCGTCGGCCGGGCGAAACAATAGATGCAGCCATGCTCGCAGCCGCGATAGGGATTGATCGAGCGGTCGAAGGGAATGTCGGGAGAATCATTGCGGGTAATGACAGTGCGCGGCTTTTCGACCTGCACCTCGGTCTTGAACGGCGGCATATCCTCGAGCATCTGCCAGCCGTCGTCGACGGCCACCCGTTCCAGCGTTTCGAAGCGTCCCGACGGATTGATCCCCGCAGCTCTCCCGCGCCGGCGGTCGATCTCGATCCGCAGGCCGGAGGCGCCCATGATGGCGTCGGCAATATCTGCCGTATTGCCAGGCTGGAATGCAGCCTGGCTCACAAGAGACAGCTCGTTCATGTTTGCTCCTCACAGGCTTCGGTGGCCCGCTCAATGACTTTATTCCTAAGCCACAAATGAGAACAATGCAAGAACAAACTTCGCGAATCTCTGCAGTGGCAAAACTTTGTGCAATGCGATAGATGTAGGCAATGCTGACAGTCATCATGGAATGCCACGATCAGGAACCGGAACTCGCGCAGACGTTGTCTGTGCTGGTCGCCGGGGCTGTCGAGGGTTTGGTGAGCGATGTGGTCGTGCTCGATCACGGTTCGCAGGACGGCTCCTCGACCGTTGCGGATGCGGCCGGCTGCCGCTTTTATCAGCAATGGGACATGAAAGACGTGCTGGCCAAGGCGCGTGGCGAGTGGTTGCTTTTGGTGGAGCCAGGGGCACGTCTCGGCCAGGGCTGGGTCGATGAGGTGGCCGAATATGTGGCGCTGAACCGCGTGCCTGCGCGCTTCTCGGAATCGCGAACCTACAGGCTGCCCTTCTATCGTCGCTTCACCCGCAGCCGGCCTCCGCTGGAAACCGGCCTTTTGATCCCCAAGCGCCAGGCGCTGGCGATCGTCGATTCACAGACGGATCTTTTGCAGCTGGCGCGCGGCCAGAAGGCGCGACGCCTCGCCTCCGAGATTATCCCGTCCTGGGTCGCCCGCGAAGCGCGCCGCTGAGGATCAGCCGTCTCAGCCGCTGCGCTTCAAGTGCTCATCGAGGCGCGGCATGATTTCCACGAAATTGCACGGCATGTGGCGGTAATCGAGCTGCAGCTTGATGATCCCGTCCCAGGCATCCTTGCAAGCGCCGGGAGAGCCGGGCAGCACGAAGATGAAGGTGGCGTTCGCCACCCCGCCGGTTGCCCGCGACTGAATGGTCGAGGTGCCGATCTTGTCATAGGAGATGCGGTGGAAGACTTCGGAGAACCCGTCCATCTTCTTCTCAAATAGCGGCTCCAGCGCCTCCGGCGTCACGTCCCGGCCGGTAAAGCCCGTGCCGCCGGTGGTGATGACAACGTCGATCTCGGGGTCCGTCGTCCAGCCCTGCACCTGCTCGAAGATCGCTGCCTTGTCATCCCTGACGATCGCGCGTGCCATCAGCCGATGGCCGGCCTCGGCGATCCGCGCCACCAGTGTGTCGCCGGAGCGATCATCGGCGGTCGTGCGCGTATCCGAGACCGTCAGCACGGCAATACCAACGGGAATGAAGGGGCGGCTGTCGTCGATCCGGCTCATGCAAGTTCTCCCGCAATCGTGTGGGTCAGCAAGACATACCAGTCCGGCCGAAAGCTGGACAGGGCAAGCGCTGCCCTGAGGGCTGCGGGCTCGCTGTCATAGAGACCGAAACAGGTGGCGCCCGAGCCCGACATGCGCACGAAGCCGGCAAGGCTCTGTCTCAGATAATCGCAGGCCTCGGCAATTTCCGGAACCAGCAGTTCCGCCGGCGGCTGCAGGTCGTTGCGCAGGTCAGCCAGACCGGCAAGCCAGCCATCCGGGGCTGTTCCGGACGCAAGCGTGCCAATCGCCGGATTGTCACGCCGCGTCAGCCGCCGAAAGATCTCCGGCGTGGATACAGCCCGCATCGGATTGACGAGCACGATCGGGAAGGAGGGGAGAGCGACCGGTTCCAGCGTCTCGCCGATTCCTTGTGCTCTGAGTGGCCGGGACTTGAGGCACATCGGCACGTCGGCGCCGAGCTGCAGCGCAATCGCCTGCAGCTTGTCCTCGGAAAGCTCCGCCTGCCAGAGCCGCATCAATCCGCGCAGGGTGGCCGCTGCGTCCGCCGAGCCGCCGCCGATACCGGACGCGATGGGCAGGGTCTTGTCGAGTGTGATGGTAACGGGGCCGTGTCGCTGGCCGGTCTCGTCCAGTGCCACCCGCAGCAGGTCGCGGGCGCGCAGCACCAGATTGCCGTCCTGGCCTGCCGGATCAAGCGCGAGCACCGGGCCGAACCGACCGCTGAGCGTCAGGCTGTCCGCCTCGGCCGCAACGAAGGTCAGTTCGTCGCCGTCTTCGGCAAAGGTCACGAGGCTGTCGATCAGATGATAGCCGTCGCTGCGCTGGCCGGTGACATGCAGGGCAAGATTGATTTTAGCCGGAGCCGTCTCTTCGACGCGCTCCGGCGATGTGACCGCAACAGCCGTCATCGGCATCAGGTCTTCTTGTCGTCTTTCTTCGGCTCTGTCGCCGGCTCCGCATTCACCTTGGCGGCATCGGCCTCGATCGGCGGCAGGCCCTTTTCGATCTTTGCCTGGATCTTCGGGATTTCCACCTCTTCAGGCTCGGAAGCCAGCGCCCGCTTCCACTGGAAGGTGGCCTCGAGCTTGCGGCCGACGCGCCAATAGGCGTCACCCAAGTGGTCGTTGATCGTCGCGTCGCCCGCCTTCAGCTCGATCGCCCGTTCGAGCTCCGTCACCGCTTCGTCGAAGCGGCCGAGGCGGTAATAGGCCCAGCCGAGCGAATCGACGATGTAGCCGTCGTCGGGGCGCAGTTCCACGGCCTTCTTGATCATGTCCAGACCCTTGTCCAGGTTCCGGTTCATGTCGACCCAGGAATAGCCGAGATAGTTCAACACCTGCGGCTGGTCGGGATTGAGTTCCAGGGCCTTGTTGAAGTCCGGCTCCGCCTTGTCCCACTTCTTCAGACGTTCATAAGCGATGCCGCGCTGGAAGAAGACCGACCAGTGATTGCGTGTCGGCGCCGGCCCGATCACCTCGACCGCCTTGTCGTAATTGGCCGCCATCGCGGCATAATCCTTGGCATCGGAGAGAACACTGCCATAGGCGAGATAGCTGCGGACGTCCTTCGGATCGGATGCGATCAGTTTTTGCAGATGGCTGCGCGCCTCATCGACTTTGCCCGTTTCGGCCAGCGTCAGGCCGAGCTGCAGCTCGGAAATCCGCCGCATCGGCGAGGTCTCAGGCACCTGCCGGTAGAATTCGATCGCCTTGTCGGCCTGGCCAGCCTTTTCCGCAATGCCGCCAAGCAGGATCAGCGCATCGGCCGCTTCCTTGTCCAGCGCCCGGGAGAATTGCAGGTAGAGCATCACGGTGTCTTCCGCGCCGTCGCGGTTCAGCGCGCCGCCGATCGAGAACAGCACGCCGGCGGCGCCTTGTGCGGCCGTTTCCACGGCCGGCTTCGGCTTGCGGCCGGCCTCGATCTCGTCGCGCAGCGCCTTGAACGGAGCGAAATTGGTAATCAGCTCGTCGCCGGCCGACAGCGCATCAAGTGCCTTCTGCTTGTTGCCGGCAGTGGCCTCAAGCGTGGCAAGTGCCATGACCGCCCGGGCAAAAGTATCCGGCGCGGTGGCCCCGCCATTGCGGTCGGTCACGGTTTCGCTGAACGCGGTGCGTGCCGTGTCCACGTCGCCGGTCGCGCTGGCGATGGCGCCGATATTGTAGCTCTTGAAAATGCCGTACCAGCTCGGACCCTTGAGGTCCTGCAACTGCTTCAGGGCTTCCTTGCCCTTGCCCTCGCCAACCTTGGTCCAGGCGATCAGCAATTCGTTCATCAGCCGGTCGAGGTCGTTCGGCCCTTCGTATTTCAAGGTCTTCAACGCCTGGGCATAGTCTTTGTCGCGGATCGCACGGAAGGAGAGTGCCACCGCCGTGACCCGCTCGACGGCCGGGTCTTTCTCCAGCAGCTTGGCAAGCTTGGCGCCTTCGTCGAAATCGCCGTTCATGAACAGCGCGATCATCAGGCGCTGCTGCAGCTCCAGCTCGTTTGGCGAGAATTCGAGGGCCTTCTTGTAGAATTGGATCGCATTCGGATAGTCGCGATCGGCCTCTGCCGTGCGTGCTGCGAGAAAGGCGCCCGCAAAGGAGTCTACGGTGCCGTAGTCGAAGCTTTCAGTGCTGTCGGGCACGGCAGGTTTGGAAGACGAGGCCGCCTGCGAGAAGGAAACGCCGAGAAATAGCGCCAGCGCGGTGCCGGCGAGGAGGCGAAGGGCGGGGCTTTGCCGCATGAACGAGCCTTTCAGGAACCGATGACAAGCAGTCTCGCCCACACGGACGAGACGCGATGATTCACGCATAGAATGGCTTTTTTGAAGCAGCCTCGCAAGGCGATCCACAGGTCTGCGTCAATTGACACGCGAGATGCAGAAATCGATCACGTCGTTTAACGCATCCTTCCAGGGCGAGTTCGGCAAGGGGGCTAGCGCGTCGCGCGCGATCGTGCCGTAATGCTGCGCCCGCTGGATGGTGTCGCTGAGCGCGCCGTATTTGCTGATAAGCCCCAGCGCCTTGTCGAGCCTGACATCGTCATTCTCGCCGCCTTCGATCGAGGCTTTCCAGAAGTCGCGCTCGGCAGCCGTGCCGCGGCGATAGGAAAGGATGACCGGCAGCGTGATCTTGCCCTCGCGAAAATCGTCGCCGACATTCTTGCCGGTCTCGACAGCCTTGCCGCCGTAATCCAAGACGTCGTCGACCAACTGGAAAGCAAGGCCGAGATTCATACCGTAGGATTTCAGCGCATTGCGCACCGACCGGTCGGTCCCGGCAACGATCGGGCCGACTTCGGCGGCCGCCGCAAACAGCGCCGCCGTCTTGGCGCGAATGACCGCGAGGTAATCGTCTTCGGTCGTCTCCATGTTCTTGGCGACGGAAAGCTGCAGCACCTCACCTTCGGCAATCACGCAGGCTGCCGTCGACAAAACGTCGAGCGCATCGAGCGATCCGACCTCGACCATCATGCGAAATGCCTGGCCGAGCAGGAAGTCGCCGACCAGAACGCTCGCCTGATTGCCCCAGATGGTGCGCGCCGTTGACTTGCCGCGCCGAAGGTCGCTTTCGTCGACGACGTCGTCATGCAACAGCGTCGCTGTATGCATGAACTCGACCGAGGTCGCGAGCTTGATGTGGTGATCGCCTTCGTAGCCGAACATGGCGGCCGTCGCGAGCGTCAGCATCGGCCGCAGGCGTTTTCCGCCCGACGAGATCAGGTGGTTCGCCACTTCCGGAATCATCTGCACATCTGAGCCGGCCTTCGACAGGATCAGCTGGTTGACGCGCTCCATCCCGCTTTTCGTCAGGTCCACCAGTGGCTTGACGGATGCCTGTTTGTTTTTGTTTTCCTCAAGCGGTATGACTACGCCCAACGCACCGGACTCCTGTTCATTTTGGTGCCCGACCATAAAAAGCCGAGGCCTGAACGGCAAGGGGCGAATTGTCCCGCCAGGCCGCAGTTGGGAGTTTTCGTAACAGAATGCATGAAATCATCCGCAGCAACGACGTCGTCCTCCTGTCCTTTGCCGAAAGCCTGATGCGCGATGCCGGAATATCCAGTATGATCGCCGACCAGTCGATGAGCATCCTCGAAGGCTCGCTCGGCATGTTGCAGCGTCGCCTGCTCGTCGATGGCGACTATGCCGATCAGGCACGCCGCATCCTGACGGATGCAGGCCTCGGCGCCGAACTGCGTGACCGCGACGCCTGAGGTCCCGATGGAGCCCGTGCAGTCCCCATCGCCGAAAGAGACCATCGACGCCTTTCACCGGGGCGCCTTTCATCTGGTCCAGCCGGTGGGGCGCGGTCACAGGGCTGGCATGGATGCCATGCTGCTGGCGTCACTGGTGGTGGATGACCGTGCCGTCCGTATCGCCGATCTCGGCGCAGGCGCCGGCGCTGCCGGTCTCGCGGTCGCGGTCCGGCTGCCACAGGTCTCGGTCGTGCTGGTCGAGCGCTCGCCCGATATGGCGGCGTTCGCCCGCAAGAGCATTGCCTTGCCGGAGAATGCCACGCTTGCGGCCCGTGCCTCCGTGATTGAAGCCGATGTCACGCTCACCGGCCGCGCCCGCGTCGCGGCCGGCCTTCTCGATGATACGTTCCACCACGTCATCATGAACCCGCCTTTCAACGATCCTGGCGACCGCAAGACGCCGGATGCCTTGAAAGCGGAAGCCCATGCGATGACGGAAAACCTGTTCGACCGGTGGATCCGCACGGCCGGCGCCATCGCGATCCCCGGCGGTCAGTTGTCGTTGATCGCCAGGCCCCAATCGATCGCAGAGATTGTCGCTGCCTGTGGCAAGCGCTTCGGCGGGCTTGAAATCACCGCTATCCATCCAAGGGTCGGCGAAAATGCCACCCGCATCCTCGTCACCGCGATCAAGGGCTCGCGTGCGCGGCTGCAGTTGCGCGCGCCGCTTTTGATGCATGACAGGCCCGACAGCCACGCTTTCGCCTCGGTAGTCGACGACCTCAACAACGGCCGTACAGGCTATGCGCGCCTGCGCTAGAGCCGTTCATTTTTAAATGGAAGCAGTTCTGCCGGAGCAGGTTTTCGTCGGGGCAGTGGCGATCGGCGATGTGCATACCCGGATGTATGTGCGAGCCGATCGCCGCTGATCCCGGCGGAAAGATGCCCGGCCCTTCGGGTTGGCTGAAACGGGCCGCCTGATCGACCGGCCGGCTTGGCCGTAGGCTGTGGCTACGACACGCGCCGGCCGGTCGACCATCCGACTCCGTTTGAGCGAACAGAACTG
>NNBU01000011.1_pt1 | contig 27827 bp, 20 predicted proteins | sample 1173781 | NCBI WGS metagenome assembly NNBU01 (sample SAMN07173937, study PRJNA388173) | plant metagenome | biome: Plant school; feature: Soil; material: Symbiotic tissue of Blasia pusilla L.; isolation source: symbiotic tissue sample KVJ2 | host: Blasia pusilla | place: Norway: Troms, Kvaloya...
CAAGAGGCTGGATTTGAAATTTTGATTTTCGCTCTGACGATTTTGGCTTTTTCTGCCTGCTACCACCAAATGCAGGAATCTTCATTTTTCTCTGGATTTTCAAGGAAGAATTTACTTAGACTTTTGCGACACTTGATTTGCCGACTCTTGGTTTTCTGGCTTTGGATAAACAGCTACCCAATCGAGAGAGCGGATTGGCGGAAAAAGCTCAATTTTTGCCACTGATGCAGGAAGTTTCTTTAAATCCAGCGACTTAATTCGTCCCACTGCCAAACCAGATGGAAATTTCTGACTATAAGTAGATGTAGAAACTAAATCTCCTACCTTGACATTTGGAACTTTTTCATAAAATTCCAGCACAGCTTCCGCAGAAGAATCCCCTCGCAAAACACCTTTAGCTGCCGTGCGACTAATAGATACACCAACTTGACTCTTAAGGTCACTGATTAACAACACTCGGCTTGTATTGGGAGTAACACTCTCCACCAAACCCACCAATCCACCTTCTGCCTTGACTATAAAGCCTTCCTGAATCCCCGCATTCACACCACGATTCAGGGTAACTTGTTGCCACCACTGGTCAGCACTACGTCCTACCACTCGCGCGGGAATTGGCCGTGATGCTAACGGCTCTTTTTCCACATAGCCTAATAAATCTTGTAGCTTTGTCTTTTGAGTTTCCAAATCTACTATACGGGTTTGCAATTCCAATATCCGGGCATCTCTAAGACGTTCTTCTGGAGTTGGCCCTGACTGCAACATCTCTAAAGGACGGGTAATTGCCTGGTATGTCTCAAGCACCAACTCACCTTGAGTCTGTCGCAATATCCAAGCACTACCAACTACTAGAGCTAACAACCCGATTTGTAACCCTTTGCGATCCCACCAACGCCGTATCGTAACCATATATACCTTTTTATACTTAATAAATTAAGTTCTATTTGGATTCTATTTATATAAAACCCAAATAGAACTCAAATAGAACTCAAGTGTGATATTTTTTTTGCTACATATTGCGAGAGCTTTCGGTGACAACTCGTTCCAACTGTTTAAAGTTTTCTAACACACGACCTGTTCCCAGCACAACACAGCTCAAAGGATCAGCAGCAATGTGGGTAACAATCCCTGTTTCATGGCTAATGAGGGTATCTATGCCTTTGAGCAAAGCACCACCACCAGCTAACATAATGCCTCTGTCAATAATGTCTGCTGCCAGTTCTGGAGGTGTGCGTTCCAGTGTCCGTTTCACAGCTTCTATGATTACTGATAGGGGTTCGAGCATACTTTCACGAATTTCTGGGGCTTTGATGGTTACAGTTCGCGGTAGACCAGAAAGCAGGTGTAACCCTCGGACTTCCATCATGGCGTCATTATCATCATGAGTCGGATAGGCAGAACCAAGCCGAATTTTGATATCTTCGGCGGTACGTTCACCAATGACTAAGTTATGAACTTTCTTAATATACTGAATGATCGCTTCAGTCAGTTCATCTCCAGCAATGCGTACTGATTCGCTGATTACAGTACCCTGAAGACTCAGCACTGCAACTTCTGTTGTGCCGCCACCAATATCGATGATCATGTTGCCAGTAGGTTCGGCAACAGGTAGTCCTGCACCAATGGCCGCAGCTACAGGTTCATCGATTAAATAGACTTTTCTTGCTCCCGCTTGGTGAGCTGCATCCATCACAGCTCGCCTTTCTACTCCTGTGACACCACTAGGAATACCAATGACAATTCGAGGTAAAATCAGGGATTTACCTTCATTTACACGCTGAATAAAGCTTTTCAGCATCAGCTCGGCTATGTCGAAATCAGCAATTACGCCATCCCGCAAAGGGCGGAGGGCAATCACATTTCCCGGTGTGCGACCGAGCATTTTTTTGGCTTCTTCTCCGACTGCTAGTGCCACCTTTTCGTTGACATCGATAGCAACTACAGATGGCTCTTGCAGTACAATACCTTTACCAGATACATAAACCAGGGTATTAGCGGTACCGAGGTCGATACCCATGTCCCATGATGTGCGAAAGTTTCTAAAAATACCCACGCGTCTCTAAGCCCCCCATGTGCGATACTTTTTTGACTACAACGGTAAGAATGAATCTTGCCTAATTCGATTACGTTTGTATCCTGAGTTGAGTAAACTAGACTATATTTTTATATGATTCCCAGGAATATTTAGTATGTCTCAGGCCTGTATTTTTTGATATTCCCTGGTTAGCTTAGTATATCCGTATACTTTTATGTGTTTCTCCAAGTAGTATGTATAATTTTTCAATTCAACTATATTGTTAACTGTTTAACACATTATTTTCAAGTGTTTCACAATTCGCTATGATGGAAGTCGGAATTAATGAGTACACTTGTACTGAAAGGCAACACATATGAGTATTAATATTGTCACCCTTGTTGGTCGTGTAGGCGGCGACCCTGATATAAAATATTTTGAGTCTGGTAGTGTTAAGTGTAGACTCACACTCGCGGTAAAAAGGCGATCGCGCAATAGCGATGAACCTGATTGGTTCACGCTGGAATTATGGGATAAGACGGCTGAGGTAGCAGGTAATTATGTGCGTAAGGGCAGCTTAATTGGCATCAAAGGTTCCTTAAAGTTTGACACATGGAGCGATCGCCAAACAGGAGCAAACCGTTCTACACCAATTATTAGAGTAGATCAACTAGAGTTGTTAGGCTCTAAACGAGATGGAGAGGGCGGTACAGGAGATATGTCTTCAGAACATTTTTAATTAATTGGGCATTGATTATTAGTCCTTTGCCCTCACAAATGACAAAGCGCAAAGTCTGAGCGCCGGCTTCCGGCGATCAGAACTTTGTAAGAGAGGACTAATGACAAATGACTAATAACTAATTTGCAATGTCACCGATGCTTCTACTTCCTGTTCACCACCAACAACAGGGGTGGAAGTATCAGCTAACTTTGCAGCCTCAGCCCGTAAGAACATGGGTGGTGGAGGCGCACTAGCATTATTAACTTGAATGCTAACTATTTCTTTAGATTTAAAACCCAAAGCACTGAAAACAGCATCAGCTTGCTGCTGGGCATCTTGGGTAGCTTCTTTTAATGCTTGCTTTTGAGCAGCTGCGATCGCTTCATCATTCGCAACAAAACTAATACCATTAATTTGTGTCGCCCCTGCTTTCACTGCATCATCCAATAATGTCCCAGCTTTCTCGGTAGGAATGCGAAAACTCACAGTGTTACTGGCAGCATAGCCTGTAATCCTCTGCACATTATTGGTGTAGCTGTAGACTGGATTCAACCGGATACCAGTAGTTTGTAATTTTTCGACATTTTGGCTCTTGAGAAACGCAACTACAGCCGATGACTTCCGGGCAGCTTCTTCCTGCACCTCCTGTGCTGTTTTCCCTTGAATCTCTACTCCTAAGCTGACTTGCGCCAAGGTTGTAGGAATTGTTTCCACTCCGCGACCACTGACACTGAGAGTTCGCCACAATTTCTCCTTCTCTTGCGCCAATGCAGGTAGTACAAAAGTTACACATACCAGCAGAGCTAAAGGCAGTATTTTCCACAAGTTTCCAGATGGAAACTGAGAACCGGGTAAAGCGGCTCTAGTCATAAGATTTGCACTCCTCAAAGTATCCACAGATGTTTTTAATAAACGTATTTAGCAATCTTCTGGCGGCTGTTAAAAGCCAACACTCACCATAAGTTTTTCACAACTTAAGTGCGATCGCTAGATACGATTTGTATGTTCTTACTTTGACACTGCCATCGTCAAAAGCTGAAATGGTTACATTTTTTGATACTAAAAAAATTACACCAACCTTTTTAAAGATTTTGTCCTGATGGGAAATTAATTCACCGACTTTGACTTGCAGCGACTTCGGAGACTATCTGTAGTCAAGGTTTCCCAAGTTTTCTGATAGCGCTTGATTAAGTAGACAAATGGCACAAATTAAGTTTTTGAACCTGCCAATAGCATCTCCACAGATAGACGTTTTTGAGAAACACGTCAAAATCAAAGAGAAGGATTTTCACAGAACCCATGCATTTGTTAGATCCAATTAACTTCTCTTTTCCTCTGCTGGCTACTGCAACAGAAGCCGCAGACAGTTCAATGGTAGTAGCCGCAGTGCTACTAAGCTTAGTAGTCGTTTACCTCGCCAGCAAAGTTGGTGGAGAGTTATCAAACCAAGTGGGTTTGCCGCCCGTCTTAGGCGAACTAGTAGGTGGTGTGGTAGTAGGCATCTCAGTATTCCACCTTTTAGTGTTTCCAGAAGGCAGCACAGACAGTTCTAACTCTTTGATCATGTCCTTCCTTCAAATCACTGCTGGTTTAACGCCTGAAGCTACTCCAGCCGTGTTTGCAGCCCAGTCAGAGGTCGTTTCCGTTTTGGCAGAATTGGGTGTGATCATCCTGCTGTTTGAAATCGGCTTGGAGTCCAACTTAAAAGACTTAATGGCAGTTGGTATCCAAGCCACTGTCGTCGCATTTGTGGGGGTAGTAGTACCCTTTGCGGCTGGAACTGTGGGACTAATGACTTTATTTGGTGTTGGTGCTGTACCCGCAATTTTTGCAGGGGCAGCTTTGACTGCCACTAGTATTGGCATTACTTCCAAAGTGCTATCAGAGTTGGGGCGACTCAATTCTAAAGAAGGACAGATTATTTTGGGTGCTGCCGTAATTGACGATGTATTAGGAATCATCGTTTTAGCGGTAGTTGCCAGCCTAGCTAAAGATGGCGTAGTAGATGTCAGCAAAGTCATTTATTTGATTATCAGCGCCACTGGTTTTATTTTGGGAGCAATCCTACTAGGGAATGTTTTCAATAAGTCCTTTGTAGCGATCGCTGATAAACTCAAAACACGCGGTGGACTGGTAATACCAGCATTCATCTTCGCCTTTGCTATGGCATACCTTGCTGCTGTCATCCACTTAGAAGCAATTCTCGGAGCTTTTGCGGCGGGTTTAGTCCTAGAAGAGACTGATAAGCGCAAAGAACTGCAAAAGCAAGTCTGTCCTATTGCCGATATGTTAGTGCCAATTTTCTTTGTGACTGTTGGGGCAAAAACCGATTTAGGAGTGTTAAACCCAGCAATTCCCGATAATCGGGAAGGTCTAATTATGGCAACTTTCCTGATCATAGTAGCCATTCTCGGTAAAGTGATCACAGGTTTAAGCGTGTTTGGTCAACCGGAAATTAACCGTTTAGCGATCGGTGTGGGGATGATTCCCAGAGGAGAAGTAGGATTAGTGTTTGCTGGTGTCGGCGCAGCCAGTGGCGCTCTCTCGAAACCATTAGGGGCGGCAATCATCATGATGGTTATCTTGACAACCTTTTTAGCTCCTCCTTTGTTACGATTTGTATTTCCAGACCCAAAAACTGTGGATGCAGGCTCAGAGCAACTGGTTTTAGATGGTTCCTCTGGGACTTCGTTGGTAATTGAACCACCTCAGTTGAGGGTGCCAGGCTCAAATGACAGTGGGAATTTGGAAATAACTCCAGAATCTGGCGATCGCTAATCAAAGTCTTGGGTAAAATCTTACTGAGTTTTGAGTGATTTTCGCTCAGGACTCAGGACGATGGATTCAGTATTATCACAGTGCTTTGAAGATTTTGTGATTGTGTAGTGGAAACTTCTATCCCCAAATTTCCGTCCCGTGTGATTGTAGAATAATCGTCTGTTTATAATTTCTACCAGCATTTGGAATGTTATTTATTTCTAGTCTCCCTTGGCTTGTGGGCCTTTATCTGAATGTTTTCCAGGTAATTGGGGAGTAACACCCATAAATCTTGCTAGATCATCTGACAGTAATGGGAATTATTTACTTAGTGCATTGATGGCAAAAAACAAAAAACAGTTATCAGTGAACGGTTATCAGTTATTAGTTTTCTAGCTTCTTTAGGAGTCAGAGTTTCTACCTCTAAAGGTGGAAGATTTCACATGAGGATTTAGACCCAATATGAAACCTAGTAACTGATTTTAAGTGGTATTACCGAAGTTTTCAGGTATTTAGACCATGACTGAGACGGGGAATAGAAATGTAGCTCAATTACTTGAAAAGCGCTCTAGTACCAGCTTAAAAATCAAAAAAGGCATCAGAGGTCAAGTTTAGATGGTGACAGTGTGATGATTTACCAATGAGTTGAGATATTGACGCCTCCCATGAACGTGAATTAGGAGAAAGGACTGTGAAATTACACTGGTTACTACCCAGCACTATTGGAACTATCTTCATGCTATCGTCGCCTGCAATGGCTGCGAGACTTGAATCTTGGCGCTTTGATGCAAATCAAAACAGGCTGGAAATTAATACTGTGGGAGCAGTTCAACCCCAAGCACAACTGATTTTCAACCCCACTCGGCTGGTAATAGATTTGCCAGGAACTACATTTGGGCGTCCACAAATAACCCAACAGGTGGGCGGTGGAATTCGCTCGATCCGGGTTGGGCAGTTTGATACAGAAACAACACGGATAGTTGTCGAACTGACCCCTGGTTATACTTTAGACCCCAAACGAGTCCAATTTGTGGGTACAACTGGCGATCGCTGGACAGTGCAATTACCTAGACCAGAAGTCGAGAGAGTAGCTTCATCTCCCACCTCATTTCCCGCATCATCTTCTAGAAGTGCTTACACTGTTGTTACCCCAGACTCTGAGCCACAACCTAATATTTCAAGGGTTGCCGCCACTACTACACGAGGGGCAACTCAAATTGAGAGTTTACAAGTAACAGGCGATGGGTTGTTCATTCGCACTAGTGGTGGCAATCCTCCAATTCAGGTAATTCGCAGCCGCGATCGCGCTACCATTTTCATGGATATCTCTAGCGCATCTTTATCACCACGGCTGTCGCAACAGAAAAATATACCCGTTAACAAACATGGTGTTAACCGCGTCGAATTTACCCAACTACAAACCCAACCACCTGGCGTCCGCCTGACTTTGCGGGTAAATAAAAATAGCCCAGACTGGCGAGCAACGAATAGTAACAGTGGTGGTTTGGTAGTTCTACCCAGTCGTGTTGTCACATTGCCTGGAAATAGTAATTCAAACAATTTACTCGACAATCAGGCACAACCACCCTCATTTCCAATTAGAGCATCTGCCAACAATTCCCCAGCAACTATTGAGTCTGTGCAACTGGCTGATAATGGCACACAGCTGCTAATTAGAGCCGACCAAACTGTATCTGCCACAGGAGTCTGGGATAGAGCCTCTGGTCTATTCCGCATCACAATTCCCAATGCCAAGTTAGCTCCCAAAGTTACAGGCCCTACTTTTGCTCCCAATAGCCCCATTCTTCGGGTACGCCTGCAACCACAAGAACCCAACACAGTCGTTGTCTTAGTTCAACCAGCAGCCGGAGTGCAAATTGGGCAACCCAGGCAAATCGGCGACCAGCTTTTGGCTCTCGCAATACAAGGTTCTCGGCGAGTTGTCTCCCTCCCCGGAAGACCACCCTTTGCTTTACCTGGGCTACCACCGCCAAATCGGGGGCCATTCCCAGACCCAAATAATCCCAATCCCCAGCCTGTAACACAACCACAACGACGAGTTAGCAATGGGCGAGTGGTAGTAATTATTGACCCCGGACATGGTGGTAAAGACTCAGGAGCATTGGGCATTGGGAGAATACGCGAAAAGGATATCATCTTGCCTATTAGCAAAAGAATAGCTGAGATTTTGCAGCAAAATGGCGTTCAAGTAGTTATGACAAGAGATTCTGACTATTTTGTTACCCTTCCAGGACGGGTGCAATTAGCAGAGCGAGCTAACGCTGATGTATTTGTTAGCATCCACGCTAATTCAGCCGGTGCGAGTCGTCCAGATGTCAGTGGCTTGGAAACGTATTATTACGACAGTGGTTTGGGTCTAGCTCGCATTGTCCACAGCAGTATTCTCCAAAGCCTGAATGTCAGAGATAGGGGAGTGCGCCGAGCGAGATTTTATGTTCTCAGAAAAAGTTCCATGCCTTCTATTCTTGTAGAAACAGGCTATTTAACTGGTCGAGAGGATATCGCTAAACTTAGAACCTCAGCTTACCAAAATCAAATGGCAGAGGCGATCGCTCGTGGCGTCCTTCAGTATCTAAAGAGAAGATAAGTAATTTAGTCCAAATTATTGAGTAAATACATCTAATCTTTACCATTTTTATCCGATTTAGTAGTAAATTTAAGTATTCTTGCGGCGGGACAGGAGTAGCTTCTTTGTTATTGTCATCTGATGCTTTGTAAGTCAACAGATTTTAGATTTTGGATTTGTTTCACTCACTAGGGTGCTAAGGTAGCAGGACGTTAGTTCGGCATTAACCTAAAAGACGTTTGATGACTCGCTAACGCTGTGTTATCGGCTTTTCTTCAATCTAAAATTGGCAGTTAAATTTATATAAGCTAATGGCATGGCAAAATCAGAGGAGCGTGCTATATTTTACGCCATTAGCTGTGTCTTAATAACAGCGTAAAACTCAAGTATGCGCGGTGGCGGTGTGAGGATTTGCCAATATGTTGAGATGTTGACGGCTCCCATGAATGTGAATCAGGAGAAAGGACTGTGAAATTACACTGGTTACTATCCAGTACTATTGGAACTATCTTCATGCTGTCGTCGCCGGCAATGGCCGCGAGACTCGAATCTTGGCGTTTTGATGCCAACCAAAACAAGCTAGAAATTAATACATTGGGGGATGTTCAACCCCAAGCACAATTAATTTTTAACCCGACTCGGCTAGTAATTGATTTGCCAGGAACCACATTTGGGCGTCCACAGTTAACCCAGCAGGTGGGTGGTGCAATTCGTTCAATCCGTGTTGGGCAGTTTGACGAACAAACAACACGCATAGTGGTTGAATTAACTCCTGGTTATACTTTAGATCCTAAACAAGTGCAATTTGTTGGCACAACTGGCAATCGCTGGACGGTGCAATTACCTACGCCAGAAGCCGAAAATGTACCCTCAAAAAATACTGAGGGGCAGCAAGAAGAAGTTATAGCCACAGAAACTTCACCGAGACCATCTACACCAACATTCTCCCAAAGAAATATTTACAACGTAGTCACAACCAGCCCTGTCAATCCATCTAATAACAGAATGGTTGTCGCCAGGGTTACTCAAATTGAGAATTTACAAGTCACAGGCGATGGTTTTTTCATCCGCACTAGTGGTGGAAATCCTCAGATTCAGGTAAATCGTAGTAGCGATCAGAAAGCAATCAACATCGATATTGCTGGCGCAACTTTATCAGCAAGTTTAGAGCAACGGGATTTGTCGATCAATCGCTATGGTGTCAGCCGTATTCAGTTCAGCCAATTGCAAACAAGCCCATCTGTTGTTCGCCTAACTTTACAGGTGGACGAAAATAGTCCAAATTGGCGAGCAACCACTAGCAGTGTTGGTGGTTTTGTGGTTCTGCCTAGTCGTAGTATTGCTCAGTTACCTGGAAGTAACAATCCACGCCCCATACCACCTGCTAACTCCTCACCTGCTACCATTCAGTCTGTAGAACTGGCTAATAATGGTACACAACTGTTGATTAGATCCGACCAAGCTTTATCTGACTACTTAGCAGGCTGGGATAGAACTTCTGGACTATACCGTATTTCCATTAATAATGCTCGGTTAGCTCCCAAAGTTACAGGCCCGACTTTTAATGCTAATAGCCCTATCTTGCGAGTCCGCCTACAACCAAAAGAATCTAATACTGTCACCATCTTGGTTCAACCAGCCGCCGGAGTGCAAATTGGGGAACTCAACCAGCTTGGCAATCAGCTTTTAGCTTTACAATTACAACGCTCTGGTAGCATCACACCGCCCATTGCTTTACCTTCTCTACCATCACCAAACCAAGGACAATTCCCAAACCCCACAGATAATCCCCGTCCAATCTCCCAGTCACGACCACGCCCCTCGGTTCCCAAAGGAAAATTGCTAGTAGTTATAGACCCAGGACATGGTGGAAAAGACTCAGGTGCCCCTGGTTTGGGTGGACTTTTAGAAAAAGATGTAATCCTGCCTATTGGTAAAAGGGTAGGAGCTATTTTAGAGCAAAATGGTGTCCAAGCGGTGCTCACGCGGGATGCTGACTTTTTTGTAGAACTTCAAGGACGAGTAGACATTGCCGAGCGAGTCAATGCGACTTTGTTTGTTAGCATTCACGCTAATTCCGTTGATAATCGCCCTGATGTCAATGGGTTAGAGGTGTATTATTACGACAGTGGTTATGCTCTGGCTGAAGTAGTTCGCAAATCTATCCTCCAGAACATCGGTACTATCAAAGACCGGGGAACCCGCAAAGCCAGATTCTATGTTCTTAGGAAAAGCTCTATGCCTTCTATTTTAGTGGAAACAGGCTATATGAGTGGTTACGAGGATAATCCTCGATTGGGAACACCAGAGTATCAAAATCGCATGGCAGAAGCGATCGCTAATGGCATCCTAAAATACTTACAGCAGAGGTAATATAGTACAAATTACTAATTAAAGAGGTGGTATTTAAACTTCTTTATAGATGCAGAATTGAGTGGTCAATTTGGAGATTGTCTGCTAAATTCTGTATTTTAAATCCAAAAACCTAAATTTATATCTGCCTGTGTATTCATCTTCCATCTTTGAAAGAAATTGTGACAATTTTTCTGCTCAAGAACCTCAATGTGCCCCAATTGGTATCTTTGATAGTGGTGTGGGTGGACTAACGGTACTCCGACAACTATATCGGCAACTCCCCAATGAATCAATTGTTTACTTTGGGGATACAGCACGACTTCCTTACGGAATTCGTTCACAAGCAGAAATTTTACAATTTACGCGGGAAATTCTTACCTGGCTACAACAGCAGAGGGTAAAAATGGTGATTATGGCTTGCAACACCAGTTCCGCCCTAGCCTTAGAAACGGTGCGTCAAGAATTCAGTATACCCATTTTGGGAGTAATCCTACCGGGTGCAAAAGCTGCGGTGCAGCAAGGAAGACGTATTGGTGTGATTGCAACTCCAGCTACAGCCAAGAGCAATGCTTATAAGCACGCCATACTTGAAATTGCTCCTGATGTCCAAGTCTGGCAAGTTGGATGTCCAGAGTTTGTACCACTGATTGAGCAAAACCGTATTCATGACCCCTACACTGCTGAAGTAGCACGAGCCTACTTAGAGCCTCTCTTAGAGCAGGAAATTGATACCTTAGTCCACGGCTGTACCCATTATCCCCACCTTACACCAGTATTGCGATCGCTCCTCCCATCTCAAGTCCAGTTAGTTGATCCAGCTGTTCATGTTGTAGCAGCTTGTGCCCAAGAGCTAGACTTACTAGGCTTAAGAAATACTCACCTACCATTGCCAACTCGTTTCGCTGTTAGCGGTTGTCCGCAACAGTTCTCCCAATCAGGAGTCCAGTGGCTAGGTTATACTCCAATGGTTGAAGAGGTTTCCTTCACTGATATCGCTATTTCCCAACTCCAATAAAATTAATTTGTCAATAGTCATTGGGCATTGGTCATTTGCAAATGCCCAATGCCCAATGACCAATGACCAATGTACAATTACTATTGACTATTAACTGCTTCAGTCACCTTTGTCCTTACTGATATCTCCTGCTTGTGTTTTCCTTCAGCAGATGAAGGGAAACTTCTTGTAGGAACAGTCTTAGTGCCGGTTCGCTTCGCCAGTGCTAATAACAGGTAGACTGTGAACAAATATCCAGACGCTAAAATAAAAATCATCATAGGCATACTTCCGTAAATCATTGTTCTACTAGCACCCTTCTAAACAAATATAAAATTCCATAAATTAGTAGAACCTCAGCCAACCAAGTGCATTCTTGATGGCTATAGTTTTCTATGGTAAAATTACCTATAGAGATAGAATTCTCTACGGAAAAAGAATTATTAGCTAATACGACTTCTTGCAGACCATAGATCCCACAGCAGTTAGATTGCCGTTTAGCACTCTAAAACTACGATTCTCAGAGGTCTACTTGATCTGCTTTATTCTTGCTCAAACTGCCGTGAAAAGAGCAATGCTTGCGCTCAACGTGCGCTGAAGACGTGTAGCGGTTTCCCATAGGGATATCGCATAGCTCAAAGCCAGTAGTTTCGCCTATCGTAGCTTAGATTAAAGAAATTATTCCTTTAATCTAAGCTAAGACTAGTTATTTTAAACTCACATTACCCAATCAGTAAAATCACTTAGTAGCTGATTCACTTTTGGGGTGTGAATATCTGAAAAAATTTAAAATTCCTACATTTTAGCGTAACACAACGGCCCTGAATTTTAAGCCTATTAGACTGCTAAATTTCAAATTTTTTGAATAGCGACACTTGAGTCCTGGAGAAATTTAGTCTTAACTCATTGGCTAAAAATTTAAACGATATCCATTTTGTCAATAAGTAATACTGCTTAATTATTGTGCTGTTCTGGGGTGGAAAAGGTTATTGGGCAACTACTTAACACAAATTAAGCTAATATTTATTTTTATGTACTGATAATTCAGATTTAAAGTTATTTTAAAACCCGACATCCCAAAAATCAAGTACAATTACTTATTGACAAATCCCATAGCAACCTCAATTATCACCGATAGACTCATGAATATGGGATTACCTTATGAAAACTTTGCGCTGGCACAGGGTTATCTTAAAATGAGTGTAGGATATGTAAACTTTCGTAACCTAAGTCAGAGTCCGCCCATCCATGACCCCAGCCACCTCCCTGTTTACCCCTGTGGAAGCAGACCTGCGACTACTAGCAGATAACCTAAAACAGCTAGTTGGAAACCGCCACCCCATTCTGTTTGCAGCAGCCGAACACTTATTCGGAGCTGGGGGAAAGCGTATCAGACCAGCAATTGTCCTGCTAATATCGCGGGCAACAATGTTAGAACAAGACATTACGCCGCGTCACCGCCGCCTTGCTGAGATTACAGAAATGATTCACACAGCAAGTTTGGTACACGACGATGTGGTAGATGAATCAGATGTGCGGCGAGGCGTTCCTACCGTTCATAGTTTGTTCGGGAACCGCATTGCCATATTAGCAGGAGATTTTCTCTTTGCCCAATCGTCCTGGTATTTAGCAAACTTGGACAATTTGGAGGTGGTGAAGCTACTCTCAGAAGTCATTATGGATCTGGCTACTGGGGAGATTCAGCAGGGACTAAATCGTTTTGATGCTGGTATCTCTATTGAAACTTACATTGAGAAGAGTTATTACAAAACAGCTTCGTTAATCGCCAATAGTTCTAAAGCTGCTGGGTTACTTAGTGAAGTTTCACGAGAAACTGTTGAGCATCTGTACAGCTATGGTCGTCATTTTGGTATAGCATTTCAAATTGTTGATGACATTCTAGATTTCACCAGTACAACAGATACCTTGGGTAAACCAGTGGGTTCGGATCTCAAAAGTGGTAATCTGACTGCACCTGTTTTATTTGCTTTAGCAGAAAAACCATCCTTGGAAGTGCTGATTGAAAGAGAGTTTGCCCAAGAAGGAGATTTAGAACAAGCACTAGCACTGATTCAAGATAGTCAAGGTATACAGCAGGCACGAGAGTTAGCTGCTCACCATGCTAAGTTGGCAATTGAACATCTTGCAGTTCTCCCACCTTCAGAATCTCACCAGGCATTGATTAACATAGCTGAGTACACCTTGAGTCGCCTCTATTAAATCAGTTCTCAGTTATCAGGTACGAAAGTGGGGGGTTTTCCGTGTGTTGCGGCTGACGTAACGCACCGAAAACCTCAAATGTGGTGTTATGCTAACGCATTATCACAGACTAAAGCAGTTTTATATTTAATTCAACCCACCGACTTACCTGGTAGAAAGTGGGATTTTTTAATTGGAAGTTCTGAGGGGTTTTCAAGAAATAAATTATCCAAATTTGTGGGGTGAGCATATTGATCGCTTTTGGTTTACTGGATGGGCAAAGACGCCCACCCTACAAGAAATAATGAGATGTTTTTATTTAGAAGTCCTTAAGTATGGACTCTGTTCACGGGAAAACTAAAACTTTAAAACTAAAAAATGTTCACTGATAACTGTTTTTTAATCAATTTTAGGTTTCACCAAAAGTTGAACCAATAACATGGCGTAAGGGAAAAAAAAATTTTTCTTTCTGATTTAGAAAACTTTTTTAAAGGAATTTGAGATTTAAAATTTGGGATGTGGGGTTGTATCTAAAAAATCCCACATCCCAAATTTTTCTATGCAATATCAGGGGGTATCTGTTTTGGCGATCTCTGTTGTCGCAACTGTTGTTGCATGAGTTTTTCTAGGTCAGTTCGTCGAATTTCAACGGTATGAGTGGTCTTACCCGGCGTCTCCAAAAAAACGATACTATCTACGGGTTCTAATGCCACCAGTTGGAACAAAATATGGGTTACAGGAATAATTTTAGTTAGCATTTGAGGGTCAAGCCCAGCAGGGGAAATTAGAGAGACATCCTGTATGGTAGGGAAAGCGTAAATAACACGCATTTCCAATCCTGGATTAGCACGATTGCTCAATGTAGTTAAAACCCACCTTTCCTCCGAATTTTGGAGAATATAGTACTGGGAGTAGCGTAATTTTTGAGCGATCGCTCTAAGGGCAGGAGAAATTGCTGCAACAAGACGCGGTGTCATACCATCGCGGGGTGCATTGTCAATCAGCAATTGAATTTGTGCTTCTAAATCCATAATGACTTGTATACGGCTCCTGGGTAATGGCAATAACATCTATCAAGTGTGAACAATCCCACCAGAGTTGGGAATAATAAAATCAGCCACATCCTAAATGTAGGATTGGTCTGCGTTTAGCTTATACGTAAAACCAAAAAAGCCAATACCCACAGTCGTACAGGTTGTATTTAAATACTTAGGGTCTTTTGAAAACCGAGACTATGAATTCAGCCGCAACCGCAACTATTCCATCTGCAACTATTCTGGGAGAAAATTCTAAAGGCGTGGAGGTGATCTTTCAACTCCTGTCCAGGGAGTTTCAACAATCAACCAAAGCTTCGGAACAGAATTGCCACGATGTAGCAACACGTATTACCACCGAAGTATATCGGATTTGCCATGAAAGCAAACGTATCCAAGCTTCTGGAACTGTAGAAAGCTCGGCGATGACCCTGGCTCGGCATCGGCTACAACAGTGTCTCAGGTACTATCAGTTGGGTTCAAATCGGGGCAGGGTAGAATTACACAGTACTTTGAGTGCAATTATTTATCGATATATTAATCCTCCTCAGAAGCAATTGAGCTATCAAGGGCGGCTGACAATAATTGAAGATTTCCTCCAGAGTTTTTATCTAGAGGCGTTGAACGCTTTTCGGCGAGAAAATCAACTTGGTGCCACTTATCGCCCTCAGACGCTCTTGGAATTGTCCGAGTATATGGCATTTACCGAGCGCTACGGCAAGCGACGCATTCCGTTACCAGGTCGTCAGCAACAGCTAATTATCCTGCGGGCGCAAACTTTTTCCCAACAGCAGCCCCCAGAAACCAGCGTAGATATAGAACAAGCCGCAGAAGGTAGCAATAATGAAGGTGATGGTTCTTGGGAAGAACCAGCAGTTCACCAATTACGCTCCACAATGGCGACGCAAGCCGAACCCGAACCCGAAGAAGACACCTTGCGCTCCGTTGTTGTTACGGAATTAATGAATTATCTCGAACAACGACAACAATCTGACTGCGCTGATTACTTTTCTCTCCGCCTCCAGGATTTATCAGCACAGGAAATTGAGTCTGTTTTAGGTTTAACCCCTCGTCAGAGAGATTACTTGCAGCAGCGCTTTAAGTATCATTTAATTCGGTTTGCCTTGTTGCACCGTTGGGAATTAGTTCACGAGTGGCTGGAAGCTTCGTTGCATACCAATTTGGGCTTAACTCCCCAGCAATGGCAAGTATACACAGCACAACTGGACAATAAGCAACGGTCTTTACTAGAGTTGAAGCAGCAAGGACAAGCTGATGAAAAAATCGCAAAAACTTTAGGGCTGTCAATGGCACAACTTCAAAAACGGTGGTTTAAGATTCTTGAACAAGCTTGGGAAATTCGTAACTCATTAGTGTCCGGATCAGGTGCATCTACTCATGAATAGTGACTCAGAATCCTTACAATCTCAGTGTCTCGGTTGGTTATTGACATATGATGTCAAAAATAACGACCAATCTGTAGAATGTGAGGAAAATGACGGGGTAAAAAACCTCCACAATGAAGCCACTGCTTCAAAAAGCAGTGAGCCAAAATTGGGAGGAACGCCCCAGACCTTTCAATTGGGAGAAATTCCTACTGTGCAAGATCGTTTCCAAGCTGTCCTTAAGCATCGCTTACAAATCCAAGCCCAAGATCACCCACCTTTATTTCCTTGGGAAACACAATTAATCGACTATCCTGATTTTGTTGATGAGCCGTCAATGACACTCGTTCCTACCTGGGGGTGGATGGTACAACAGTCGAAGCTGAACCTGCCATGCCCCTTACCGGAGAGAGTTTTTCGGCAATTGCTAGAACAGTGTCAGGCGTTGGTTACGTCTTCAGTACCTCTGGGAGCAAAATTAGTTCAGGTGGTGGAGAACTTTTTTCCCAATGAGTCTCAAGCATTAAACGACATTGCAGGATTGGTGCTAAGAAGCACCTATCGGTCTGTAAATACTCTGGAGACAATGCCCAATATTCAGAGTGATTACTCAGATTTACAACCACGTCAACAGATGGCTTTGTCGTTGCTAGCAGCTAAACAACTGCTGGAAAATTTGACTCTACCACTTTCAGCAAGCAGTCCAGTTGTAGAAAGACAGTGGCTAACCAGTGTCGGTAATTTGAACATCAGAGTAGAGTACCAGTCTGTAGGTAAACTTACGAAGTTACTTGTTCAGGCTGAGTTACCCGTTAATGGAACTTTGACGTTGCGAGGAAGTGGCGCCTTAGCAATGGCAACATCTTCGACTTCGGGATACTTAAGTGTTGAGTTAGGCTGTGAGCAACTTAACCCAATTTATACTCTGGAAGTTGAGTTTCCAGAAATAGACCAACAACCTTTGTTGTTTGTCATTAGTCCCACAATTTAGTTTAAATTACCACCGCTAGCACACTACGTCGATCAACGCCGATATATATTTAAGATAACCATTCCCCTAGCTGTTGCCTTGGGGCTTTGTTTCCATGTCAATACTACTAGCAACAGGGTGCTTACTCAATGTAGGTTGCCAAACTTTGGGCTTGGTTACAATTAACTAGAGGGTGTAGACTAACCCCACAATACCAATTTTGGATTAACAGCCCGAAGACTGGAAGTCGCGGCTATAGAAACGTAAGCGTTCGCATAGCGTCTTCGTCAGGAGAAGGAAAACGGTAGTCCGCCTGCATGGACTACGGAAAATTAAGTAGTCGCAAAGCCTAGGGAACGAGTTAATTCGCTGCGTTGTGCTGATTTCGCCACGCCTCTATTTTACCAAGCCATCAATTTTCCACTTATAAACGCTTAAAAACAGGATAAGAAAACTTCCCCCAACGGGAATACTTGAAAGTAGGGCGGTTAGTTCTGTCCTTAACATTATTTCCGTGGCATCTACACCTTAGACTCGAAATGTTTAACTTATCCAGGATGAATCGGTTTTGGCGTCTCCCTGTAGGTAATTTCTGGCGACAAAATCCGCAGGGGTCGCCTTTGACAGAAGTGGAAGATTCAATTACTTTGCGGGTGCTGGTGCTAGCGTTGGTTATTTTGGGAATTGTGGCGACAGATATCGCCGCCGAGACTTCATTCAGTTTTTGGGCGTTACCCCTGAGTGTAGTGGGTGCGATTTGGAGTCACTATCGTCGCCGCGATCGCAATATTGCAGTCAAATTTTGTATCGCCATCGGAATGTTAATAGCACTGGGTGCTTTCTTTGGGCGATTAGTGGGAGAGTTGAATGATACGCGGTTGGGTTTGGCAGAGTTATTGATTCAACTCCAGGTGTTACACAGCTTTGATACACCCCGCCGCAAAAATTTGGGCTATTCGATTGTTATAGGACTGATTTTATTGGGTGTGGCAGCAACGCTAAGTCAAACTTTAGCATTTGCACCTGTGTTGCTGTTATTTTTAGCGATCGCTCTCCCAACTTTAGTACTAGATTACCGCTCTCGCTTGGGTTTACAGCCATTAAAAACTCAAAAGGAAAAATTCAATCAGAAGAATCCCTCAACCATTAATTTTAAATTTTTAATTCTGAATTTTTTGCTAATTGTCGGTCTGGGGCTGGCAATTTTTGCTGTTTTACCCCGATTTCCGGGCTATCAGTTACGGAATTTTCCTGTAAGTTCTGCTATCCAAGTAAAAGGTAATTTCACAGGTAGTAGTATCATTAATCCCGGTTATGTCCGCCAAGGTAATGGTAATAATCAAGGTAGTGGTACGGGGCAAAATCAAACTGGTCAACCAGGTAAAGTAGATAATAACTTTTATTACGGTTTTAATAGCCAAATTAACCAAAACCTGCGAGGCGAAATGAAACCTAAAGTTGTGATGCGGGTGCGATCGCAAGCTGAGGGTTTTTGGCGAGTCCTAGGATTTGACCGTTATACAGGTAAGGGATGGGAAGTTTCTCGGAATGAAGACGTTGCAACTATCAGGCGATCGCCTTGGTCTTACCAAATTTTTCTTCCCCCACCTCTGATTGCGGCGAAAACTCAAGAGATAGTCCAAACTTATACAGTGGTATCGGATTTGCCTAACCTGATTCCAGCTATGGCTAATCCCAAAGAGATTTACTTTCCCACACCGATGATCGCTGTTGATAAAGAAGATGGATTGCGATCGCCTGTGGAATTATCAGAAGACCTAACCTACACAGTAATTTCTGAAGTACCATACCGCGATCGGACTTTATTAGGTGAAGCTTCTACTAAATATTCGCAAGATATTAAAAAGCATTATCTGCAAATTCCTCCCGAAATTGCCGAAAAAGTACGACAACGCACTGAAGAAATTCTCGCTAACTACAATCAAGAAGGAGTCGCAAAGTCTTCTAAAAGCTTGGATTCACCCTATGAAAAAGCTCTCTACTTAGCTCAATATTTAAAGCAACGCTACTCTCTTCCCCAAAATCCCTTAGAACTGCCTTATTTGAGTGAGAATGAAGACTTGGTAGAAACTTTTTTGTTCAAGCAAAAAGGAGGTTATCCAGACCATTTTTCAACAGTTCTCACAGTGATGTTGCGTTCCATTGGCATCCCAGCGCGGTTGGTAGCGGGGTTTAGTTCAGGAGAATTTAATCCATTTACAGGGCTATATGTTGTCCGCAATACTGACGCTTATGCAATGACGGAAGTGTATTTCCCTAAATATGGTTGGTTTGCCTTTGACCCTATTCCTAATCATCCTCTGATACCACCCTCAATTGAGGATACACAGACTTTTAGTGTGCTACGGCAGTTTTGGCACTGGGTTGCTGGGTGGATACCTTCTCCGGTGACAGGTTTGTTGAATAATGTATTTGGAACAATATTTAGGTGGATAATTAGAGCGATCGTTTGGTTTTTGGCTTTATTTTCTCAAGGTTGGTTCGGCGTATTAACTGGCTTAATTGTGGGTACTACAACCGCTTTCTTAAGTTGGCTGGGTTGGGGACAGTGGCGAGAGTGGCGCAATCGTCGGTGGTTAAAAAAATTGCCAGCAATGGAGAGCCTTTATCAACAAATGCTGCAATGGACAACCCAAAAAGGTTTAGGCAAACATCCAGCACAAACACCTTTAGAGTATGCCAAAGTCTCATACCAGCATCATGCCCTAGCAACTGCTGAGGTTATAGATGAAATTTGTCAAGCTTATGTTGGTTGGCGCTATGGTGGTTATACGCCTAACTTGAAGCGACTGCGAGAGAGATGGCAAGGTATGAAAAAGACCGCTAAGACCACTAAGTAATTAAATACTTCGTATAAATTACTCCTGAAATTGGAAATATTTTGAGAGGTTTTACCACATTAGCTGTTATTTTGGATTTCGTCTAACTTGGCACGCACTGCCTGGATATCCTGCCACATCAACCATTTCGGCGCACCTCTTTCTTTAGAAGGATTACGCAGCAAGTAGGAAGGATGAAAAATTGGCATACATAAACGCCCTTCCCATTCCAACCACTGTCCGCGAATTTTCGTAATCCCCCGCTTATCGCCAGTGATACCTTTGACAGCAGTTGCACCTGTTAACAAAATTATTTTGGGGTCAACTAGGCGAATTTGTTCTAATAAATAGGGTAGACAAGCCGCCACTTCTACAGGAGTGGGAACTCTATTATCTGGTGGGCGACATTTGTTGATATTGGCAATATATACATCATTCTCAGTAGTCAAATTTACGGATGCCAAAATTTTTTCTAACAACTGCCCCGATCTGCCTACAAATGGTAAGCCGGTCTCGTCTTCATTTTGACCTGGCGCTTCCCCTATAACCATAATTGGGGCTTTGAGATTACCGCGTCCGACAACAGCATGAATCCGAGTGTCTCCCAATGGACAACGGTGACAGCGATCGCAATGCTGTGTCAACTCCGTGATGCTGGAATAAGTTCCGGGAGCGATCGCAATTTTCGCATCTGTGGGAATCAGTTCTCGTTGGTTAAAGCTTGAGTCGTCGAAGAGACTAAGTTGGGTTTCGCTGCTCATGAAAATCAGGATTTTGGCATCAGCGCCAGGTTGTCATATCTGAGTGAAATACTACTCTGGTTGGAGATTTATCAGAATAAATAGACTTTTGCTGAATACTTAATTATTTATACAAATCTTATTGTATCAGTTAATTTGAGACAAAATTCAGTCATGATAAAAGCAGTGCCGTCCTAAACATGCTGGGGGAAACCATGTCACATACCCCACTTTTTGCCGATCGCACCCATGCAGGTGAGTTATTGGCGCAAGTGATTCATGATGTTTTGACTCAGCAAACTATTGATTCTGGGGTAAAGCCTGTACCAATTGTTTATGCTTTACCAAGAGGGGGTGTACCAGTAGCAGCACCAATAGCACGTCTTTTAAATTGTCCTCTGACAATTGTTGTGGCGAAAAAGATTAGCCATCCAGAAAACCCAGAGTTAGCAATTGGTGCTGTGGCTACTTCTGGAAATGTTCTCTGGAGTAATCAAAAGCTATTTCGTCCTAAACATGATGTGCGGCGGCGGGAAATAGCTTTAAATAAAGCACTCGACCAAGCTAAGTTTCTTGAGGCTCAATTAATTTCTGCTTGTCCGCAGTTCAATGCAGAGAATACCACACTCATCTTAGTTGATGATGGCATTGCTACAGGTATGACAATAGCGGTAGCGGCAACTGCCATCAAAGCGCTTTCTCCAGCAGCCGTTTGGCTATGTACTCCAGTCGCGCCACAAAAATTGCTACCCTGGTTAGAACAGTGGGGCGATCGCACAATTGTCTTGGAAACACCAGAACCATTCTGGAGTGTGAGCAATTTTTACGCCGAATTTCCCCAAGTCGATACATTAGAAGTTCTCGTATATCTTCAGCAACAAAAGATAATAGAGCATATTGACATCTGCGAGTAATTTGGAATTGCTTCCCTGGTGTTGCTTTTTAACTATTTGCAGATGTTCCCTGCTGGTATTGCATAGCTTTGGCATAATCACCCAAGGCGTAGCAAGCAACTTTCAAACTGGCAAGAGCTTGTTCTTCACTACGACGGTCTTTAATATTTCTAGCTAAGAGCAAACGTTCTTCATAATATGTAATTGCTTTGTTATAGTCACCTAAAGCTTCACAAGCAACTCCTAAACTACCCAGAGACTGTTCCTCACTACGCTTGTCTTGAATTTCTTTGGCTAATTGCAACCGATCTTCATAATACTTAATAGCTTTAGCATAATCACCTAAGGCATAACAAGCATTGCCCAGATTCTTTAGCACCTGAGAAGCACTGCGAACATTTTTTAGGGAGCGTGCTATAACTACACATTGCTCATAGTAAGCGATCGCTTTTGGGTAATTGTCCAAAGCATACCAAGCATTACCTAAATTCTTGAGTACCTGTTCCTCACCCCAGTTATCTTTGAGTTCGCGCACAATCTCTAGGCTTTGCTGCTGATACTCAATAGCCTGTGTAAAGTTACTCAAAGCTTTATACACCAATCCCAAATTATTCAGTGCTGCCACTTGACTGCGTTTGTCTTCCAGTTGCTGCGTTATTTTCAAACACTTTTCTAGAAACTCAATTGCCTTTTTATGGTCATTTAGGTGACGGTATGCATTACCTAAATGGGAAAGTGCTTGCATCTGTACTGCCAAATCTGAGGTGTCTTCACTCAAAGATATACACTGTTGAGAGTAGGAGATAGCCCCTTTGTAGTCTCCAGCGCTATAAGTTACCAATCCTAAAAAAGAAAGTACCTGTGCCTGTTTTTGCAAATTCCCAACTGCCTGAAACAGCCCCAAGGCTTGTTGTAAAGACTTCATTGCCGCTATTAATTCACCAGCTTGCTGCTGTTGAATTCCTTGCCGTAGTAGCTTGGAGCCTTCCGATGAATGCTCATCACTTTCCTGTGGAGGTAGTATTTCTGCTTGTGAACCAGAGTCAAATTCATGAGTAATTGTATTACGCTTCACTGGTTTTAAGTATGTTATCGGTAATTGCAGGGGAACTGTATTGTTAGATTTATTATTCCATTCGCCTTTAGGCATCAACCCCTTCCTGTTAACTCTGGTGATAAATCTAGTGTTCCCAAAAACAGGATATATCTTTCAATTTTAGTGACTACTATGCTGTACTTTATTTATAGACTGGAGCCAGTTGTTAATTATGATTTTTTCCTATTAGCTCAAGAACTAGAAATATCCGAATCGGAAATTATTTTTGAAAAAATCTAAAGTAGTTTGCTAGGGCATCTTAGCGAGGCGTAACACACCATTACAAGCTTTTGTGTGTGAAGTATCGCTAACACAATACCAGTTGATACAATTTCGTTAGGTCTAATCAGTAGTGTAAATTTGATAGAGCATTTAGCAACGAAAAATCAGAAATTAAATCAATTAAGGAAATAGTTTATGGTAAAAAAAGAGCCATAAAATACTAGTAAATAACTACTGACCAAGAATCATACCTAAGAATTCTACTTCCTTGTAGTGAGTGCTGAGTCATTGTTCACCCTTGTCTATACTGAGGCAAACATTCATAGCAAAAATATTATTTAACAGTTCTATTTATTATCAACATCTGCGCTGTATGGAGCGTACAGGATCTCTCGCACCTCCATTAAAATTTTTCCTAGCATATTTTTACCACTACCATCAGATCCGCAACCCCAGTAAAAATCAATGGGCGAGTTTTCAACAATTTCTGCATTGCCTGTAGAAAGTAACATATTTCTGATATCTGTATGAGTTTGAAATTTACATAGCACAGCTTGCCGCATGATATCGTCTTTAACTTGTTCCCAATCTTGACGTAAGGGACGCGTTCTTTCACGCCCCATTCTTGCCGCATCTTTAGGTGTTTTAATAAGGCGAATTTGTTCTACGTGAGTTGTACCCACAAACTTTTGCGCTTGAAAGTAGTGTTCGCTAGTTGACCAATACAATCCATCTAATTCAAAACCATGAGGTGAAAAGTTGGAGAAACAGCCATATTCTTCGCGAGTGCTATAGAAGTAAATTGTCATACAAGTTGATACCAGTTTTAATTTACTTAATTGGGAATTTTTTATAAAACAGATGATTTATTTTCTGCTGCTTCAATAAACGCCTCAAATTGACCATTAGGTGTCCATTGAATAGCCCCATCTCGTCCTGTAAAGAATAGTTTAGTTTTGCTTTGATTCAGTTCAGATAAACTTTTTGGATCAAAGTTGGCAGAAGAAGCGATCGCAACTTGTGGTTGCAGAGCAATAACTAAATCTTTCAATGACTCAGGGGCACACCAAAGCACTTGTGGGCGAGGCAAACTTCCATTTTTAACTAGTTGTTGTACCTCTTTAGATTTTACATTACCTACTAATAACCAATTTTGATCTAAAATTTGCAACTGTAAAATTGGTACTTGGTCGTTGATTAATTGCGTTACTATCGAACCAGTTTTCACCGATTGACCAACTGCCAAAGGTTGATAAATTCCTTGATGTTTTTGTAGTTCCTGTTGAATTGCCTGAATTGTAATAGAATTTTCTGATTTTGGGGAATATTCATAAAAGTTTTTGATTGGTAAACGTTGCATCAGTTCAAACCAAGCATTGCTATCATTTCCTTGAAAATCAGTTGCGATCGCCCAATTTATTTGATTTACGCCCTGCTGTTGTAAAAACGGTAGGATTGTAAAATGTCCTGTACCTTCATCCCCACTATTAATTACAGTTACAGTACCTCTATCTTGAACAACTACAATTGGTTCTGTACCAGATTCTAATACCGTTATCCTAAACAATGTATTTGTAGAATGCCAAAGGGGGATGAATACCAAAGAAATTGCAATCGCATTAGCAAACCACCATCGCCTCTGCCACCAAGGCACTAGCCAAACCAATATAATTAGTACATAAATTGTCAAAAGCTGCCAAGTAGATATGCTACCTACCGCAACAGAATTTCCTGGTAACTTGCTAAAAAATTCTACTAGTTTAATTAGCCAATCAGTCGGGTAATGCAACACTGTAGCTAAAAAGCTTCCTGCCTGAGTCCAGATTAATGCTGTTATGGCACTGATTATGCCACCTATACTAATGATAGAAATTAGTGGAGTACTAAGAACATTTAATAATAAGCTGTAGGATGGTACAACTCCAAAAACAAAAAGTTGCACAGGTAAAGTCCAAATAGTAGCAGCTAGGGGAACAGCAATCAAAGAAGCGATCGCAGGTGGAAGCCATGCTAGGCGGTTGACTAATGCGGGTACTGTAACGACTAATCCCAGCGTTGCTAAAAAACTTAGTTGAAAACCTAAATCCCAAATCCATAAAGGATTAAATACTAATAACAGAGTCGCCGCTAATAATAGCGATCCCAACTGTTTTACCTTCCTTTTTAATAGCAGACCAACTAATGCTGCAAAACCCATAATTACGGCTCTGAGAACCGCAGGTTGAAAACCTGTTAAACTTAAAAAAATAATTAAACCCAAAAAACCAAGAGTAAATTGAGTTGCTTTTTTTGCCCGCTTTGTTAACTGTAAGATCACACTCAAAATCAATGAAGTTTGGAACCCAGAAGCTGCTAAAGCATGAGCCAATCCTGCTTGTACAAATAAGTCGCGAATATCGTATGGTAAATCAACAGCTTTGCTACCCAAAACCATTGCACTGACAAGAGGCCCTTCAGGAATACCCAGCCAACGAACTTGCGATCGCACAATTCGCTCCCGAATTTGCCACCACCCCCATTTACGTTCCTGATCCAAAACATTTATTTGTCGTCCAATTAGACCAGCAAACGTTCCTTCTTGCTTGAGAAACTTTTGAAAGTCAAAACCACCAGGATTAGAAGCCGCCTTTGGTTTGTACAAAATGCCAGTTACAGCGATTTGTTGACTAGGGTATAACCCAGTAGCTTGAAGTATAGGCACTGTCACATACAATTTGCCTGTCACTCCTTGTGGGATACCTGCTAAACCTTTTTCATTTTTAACCTCATCTAGCTGAGTTGCTTCCAACCAAAATTGTCCCCGTTGACTGCGAGTCAAGCGAGGATTACTCGCCACTTGGCCACGAACAATCACAAGTTGTTCTTGATTACTGCTATTTCCAGGCGAGACGAACTGACTAATATCTTTTGTACCCGGTTGCGGCACTCGCCATTGAAAATACAGAGTTGCCAACAACCCCACTAAGCCAGCAGCTAGCCATATTCGCGGATGGGGAATAGTTTGCCAATTATTAAGCACTGCCTTTGTTTTATTTCCAGCATTTTCTGATTTCTGAGCAAGTTGCCGTAAGATAGTGCGTCTTCTAAAGATAACAGCTCCCACTATCCCCAAAACCAAGATCCACACACCACCCCAAGGAACTGCTGTAAACAGCAATCCGAAAATGTAGCCAAGACAAATAATTACACCACTGGTTTGAATCATAAGATTTTTTGTAAAAGCACCTGGCAACCAGAATTTGCACCTAACTTAAAAATAGTTAGGGTAGCAATAGAGAAAAATCGACAATGCCGAATTTAGCTACGAAATTCAAAAATCAAATATTCCAAACTATTATTATCTACGCTCAGAGCGTCTCTGCATAAGCATTTCATCTCTTCCATCAGCAACGCCTAAAAATTTTATACTTGTGGTGAAGTATAGTTCATCAAGTTTATACAAACAAAGCCCGTCTGCGCGGGCTTTGTTTGTAGCTAATGCTCTAGACTCAAGATTTAAGGGTATTTCTGACTTTTAGCAATAGCTGCATTATCAAGATATGCCTAGCTTAGAGAATGCAAAATTAAGGCTTTGCTAACTTGCAGATGCAAGTTTTGTCTGTGTAGCCGTGACCTATAGTCGCTTATAAGTAGTCGCCCAGGCAAGTAATAAATTCGACTTTACAAACATTTTCTTACAAAGTCAGGTAATAGCATCTGGGCTGTACGTATCCTTTAACACATCAACTCTTCTGTTAAAACAATGAAAGTATTACCCAAAAAACATAAGAGACAATTGAAATCAAAAACAGCCAATCAACAATATATTTGTAACGAGATTTAACTATAGACTCTGAAACACGTTGTGATAAGACTGGCTGTGAAACAAATTGCTGTACAACTGGCTGTAAAAAAGGTGGCTATATGACTGGTTTTAAATTTTTGAGCAACGGAAAACCCAACTTCTCCCTTTGCTCAACATATAAATGAGCCACTTTTCTAGCCAAATGCCGAATCCTGGCAATATAGCGAGTTCTCTCCGTCACCGAGATCACACCTCTAGCATCTAACAAATTGAAGGTGTGTGAACACTTCATTACATAATCTAAGCTAGGCAAAACTAATCCTCGCTCTGTTAATTGGGTAGCTTCCTGCTCATACAAATTAAATAGTGTCAATAGCAACTCAGGATTCGACGCTTCAAAGTTGTATGTACACTGCTCAATCTCTCCCTGAAGGTAAACATCACCATAAGTAATGTTATCCGTCCAATGAATCTTAGTAATTGCCTCTACTTGCTGGAGATACATTGTCAGCCGCTCTAAGCCGTATGTAATCTCAATCGACACCGGACGGCAATCAATTCCTCCACACTGTTGGAAGTAGGTAAATTGGGTAATTTCCATTCCATCCAACCATACTTCCCACCCAGTACCCCAAGCTCCCACCGTCGCATCTTCCCAGTTATCCTCTACAAACCGAATATCGTGGTCTTCAGGACGAATCCCTAAAGCCCTTAACGAATCAAGATAAATCTCCTGAATATTATCTGGCGAAGGCTTGATCAGAACTTGATACTGATAATAGTGTTGGAAGCGGTTGGGGTTTTCGCCATACCGTCCATCTGTAGGGCGACGACACGGTTCAACATAGGCAACAGCCCACGGTTCCGGCCCCAATGCTCTTAAAAATGTCTGGGGATTCTTAGTACCTGCCCCCTTCTCAACGTCATAGGGCTGGGCTATGAGACAACCGCGATCGCCCCAAAACTGATGCAATAAACTTATTACCGACTGAAAAATCACGCTTCCCCCATTATTAGTTGGCATAGTGCATAAACCATTGTTGCCTACAACCCAACACAGTAGTAAGTTTCAGGGGACAGAAAAGCCATCCAAAATTATTTTGGAGAAAATAGTTGACACAATGAAGTAGGTTCGCTATATTGAATAAGTGCCGGAAGCGGAGCGAGAAAAGCGACGCTGAATGGAACACCGAACCTTGAAAATATTATAGTTTGAAAGCGATTATACAGCAAGTGGAT
>NNBU01000402.1_pt1 | contig 27805 bp, 28 predicted proteins | sample 1173781 | NCBI WGS metagenome assembly NNBU01 (sample SAMN07173937, study PRJNA388173) | plant metagenome | biome: Plant school; feature: Soil; material: Symbiotic tissue of Blasia pusilla L.; isolation source: symbiotic tissue sample KVJ2 | host: Blasia pusilla | place: Norway: Troms, Kvaloya...
CGGCATCTACGAATACGTGCCCGTCTACTTCGGCCAGCCCTTCTGCTTCGAGGAGCACATGGCACGCCTGGCTCGCTCGCTCACCGAGCTGCAGATCGACAACCCGCACTCGCTCGACCAGTGGCGCGACATCGTCATGCGCCTCGTCGCGCCGGGCGGCGACGCACCGCAGTCCGTGTACTTTCAGGTGACGCGCGGCGTGGCGCCGCGCGACCACGCGATGGTGCGCGGCCTGCGCCCCACGGTGTTCGTCATGGTGAACCCGCTGCCGCCCATCTCCGAGGCCGTGCGCGCCAGGGGCGTGGCCTGCGTCACCGCGGCCGACTTCCGCTGGCAGAAGGCCCACATCAAGAGCACCAGCCTGCTGGGCGCCGTGCTCGCGCGGCAGATCAGCGTGGAAGCCGGCGCCACCGAAACCATCATGTTCCGCGACGAATGGCTCAGCGAAGCCTCGTCGAGCAACGTGTGGATCGTGAAGGACGGCCAGCTGATGGGCCCACCCAAGGACAACCTCGTGCTCACCGGCATCCGCTACGGCCTGTTCGAGCGCCTGTGCCAGGAGCGTGGCGTTCCCTTCGCGCTGCGCCGCATCTCGCGCGACGAGGTGTTCGGCGCCGACGAGCTGATCATTTCCTCGGCCAGCAAGGAGCTGCTGCCCGTGGTCACGCTCGACGGCCAGGCTATTGGCAACGGCCGACCCGGCCCCATTTACGACAGCTTGTACAAGGCCTACCAGGAGGCCAAGGTACGCAACGCACAGAAGCACGGAGCCCCGGCATGACCGACAACGACACGCCCCCCATCGAGACCCCCGCGATCCCCGACCCGCGCAAGGAATCGCTGATCGAGTACCCCTCGCAGTTCCCCATCAAGGTGATGGGCGTGAAGGCCGACGGCTACGTGCACGCGATCACGCAGATCGCCGAGCAGTTCGACCCGACCTTCGACGCCACCACCGTCGAGCTGCGCGACAGCAAGGGCGGCAACTACCTGGGCGTGACCATCACCGTCACGGCCACCAGCCGCGAACAGCTCGACGACCTGTACCGCGCGCTGTCCGCGCACCCGCTGGTCAAGGTCGTGCTTTGAGCCTGCGCTGGCGGTTCGCTGCGGCGGCACTGTGTGCCAGCGGCCTCCTGGCCGCCCGCAAGGCGAAGGCCCTGCCATGACCGACACCCCCGCTGCCCCCCCTGCCATCGAACGGCATCCGCTGGGCCGCGTCGGCTACGCAGACACCTTCGCGGCCATGAAGCAATTCACGCTGGAGCGCACGCCGGACACGCCCGATGCGCTATGGATTTGCGAGCATGCCCCGGTCTTCACCCAAGGCGTGGCGGGCAGGCAGGACCACATCCTGAACCCCGGCGACATTCCGGTCGTGCAGACCGACCGCGGCGGCCAGGTCACCTTCCACGGCCCCGGCCAGGTGGTGGTGTACCCGTTGATCGACCTGCGCCGGGCGGGCTATTTCGTGAAGGAATACGTCTACCGCATCGAGGAATCGGTGCTGCGCACGCTGGCCCATTTCGGCGTGACCGGCCACCGCGTGCCCGGTGCGCCGGGCATCTACGTGCGCCTGGACGACCCGTTCTCCCATGCGGCGCTGACCGGCCCGCTGCCCGCCGGCGACCCCTTCCGCGGCCTGGGCAAGATCGCCGCGCTGGGCATCAAGGTGAGCCGCCACGCGACCTACCACGGCGTGGCGCTGAACGTCGCCATGGACCTCGAACCCTTCTCGCGCATCAACCCTTGCGGCTACGCGGGGCTGCAAACGGTCGACCTTTCTACAATCGGCATCCAAACCACATGGGAAGAAGCTGCCCGGGTCCTGAGCCAAAAACTCACCACCTACCTGGCGCCCTAGCAATCCAATGAGCACCACCGAAGTCGTCCCGTCCCCCGTAGTGAGAGAGGCCCAGAGCGCCGAAAACTACAACCCCCTGGCCAAGCAGAAAGCCGCCGCCAAGCTCTCGCGCATCCCCGTCAAGGTGGTGCAGAGCGGCGAAGTGCTCAAGAAGCCCGAGTGGATCCGCGTGAAGGCCGGCAGCCCGACCACGCGCTTCTACGAGATCAAGCAGATCCTGCGCGAGAGCAACCTGCACACCGTGTGCGAAGAGGCCTCCTGCCCGAACATCGGCGAATGCTTCGGCAACGGCACCGCCACCTTCATGATCATGGGCGACAAGTGCACGCGCCGCTGCCCGTTCTGCGACGTGGGCCACGGCCGCCCCGACCCGCTGGACAAGGACGAGCCGCTCAACCTGGCCAAGACCATCGCCAAGCTGCGCCTGAAGTACGTGGTGATCACCAGCGTGGACCGCGACGACCTGCGCGACGGCGGCAGCCAGCACTTTGTCGATTGCATCACCCACATCCGCGAGCTCTCGCCGATGACGCAGATCGAAATCCTGGTGCCCGACTTCCGCGGCCGCGACGACCGCGCGCTCGAGATCCTGAAGGCCGCGCCGCCGGACGTGATGAACCACAACCTCGAAACCGCGCCCCGCCTCTACAAGGAAGCGCGCCCCGGCAGCGACTACCAGTTCAGCCTGAACCTGCTGAAGAAGTTCAAGGCGCTGCACCCGAAGGTGCCGACCAAGAGCGGCATCATGGTGGGCCTCGGCGAAACCGACGAAGAGATCCTGCAGGTGATGCGCGACATGCGCGCCCACGACATCGACATGCTGACCATCGGCCAGTACCTGTCGCCGTCGGGCTCGCACCTGCCGGTGCGCCGCTACGTGCACCCCGACACCTTCAAGATGTTCGAGGAAGAGGCCTACAAGATGGGCTTCAGCCATGCCGCTGTCGGCGCGATGGTGCGCTCCAGCTACCACGCCGACCAGCAGGCCCATGCGGCCCAGCAGGCGCACGCCGCAGGCGGTTGAGCGTTTCGAGCAAGCGAATGAAAAAGGCCCGTCGAGGGCCTTTTTCATTGGCGGCGCGAGGGCACGAGTCGCGCGCCCACCGCTGGCCTAAGGCAAGTCCAGCCTGTACCCCACCCCATAGATCGACCGGATCAGCTCCTGCCCCCCGCTCGCCGTGTCCAGCTTGCGGCGCAGGTTCTTCACATGGCTGTCGACCGCGCGATCGGTCACCGGGCGCTGGTCGGCATGCACGTGGTCGAGCAGCTTGTCGCGCGACAGCACGCGCCCGCGCGCATCGGCCAGCGCCTTCAGCAGCCGGAACTCGATCGGCGTGAGGTCCAGCGCGGCCCCCTGCCACGATGCCTTGTAGGCCTGCGCGTCGATCTGCAGCGCCGACACCTCGCGCGCCGAATGGCCGCTGCGGCGCAGCAGCGCCTTGACCCGCGCCACCACCTCGCGCGGGCTGAACGGCGTCTTGCAGATGTAGTCGTCCGCGCCGATCTCCAGGCCCATCAGGCGGTCGGCCTCTTCCACGCGCGCAGTGAGCATGATGACCGGCACGTCGCTGAACAGGCGCAGCGCGCGGCACACGCTCATGCCGTCCTGGCCGGGCAGCATCAGGTCGAGCAGCACCAGGTCGGGCCGGCGCGCCTTCACGCTGGGCACCACCTCCAGCCCGTTGGCCAGCCATGCCGAGGTGTAGCCGGAGGCCTGCAGGTAGTCGGCGAGCAGCGCGGCCATGCGCGGCTCGTCCTCGACGATCAGGACATGTGCGGCCGAGGGGGGTGTCATGGGTGCGTCGTTCATCGCCGGTCCTCAGGCCCGCGGCAGGCGGATCGCGACCCATACGCCGCCCAGCGGCGAGGCCTGCGCCTCGATGGTGCCGCCATGCGCCTCCACGATGCTGCGGCAGATCGACAGGCCCAGCCCCGCGCCGCCGCTGGCGCGGTTGCGCGAGCCCTCGCCGCGAAAGAAGCGCTCGAACAGGCGCGGCAGCTGCGCCGCCTCCACGCCCGGCGCCGAATCCATCCAATCGATGGCAAGTTGCGCGCCCTCCTCGCGCGCCGCGATGCGCAGCACGCCGCCCGCATCGGTGTAGCGGCAGCTGTTGAGCACCAGGTTGCTGAACAGCTGCTGCATGCGGCGCTCGTCGGCGAACGCCACCAGCGGCTGCGCCGGCAGGTCCAGTTCCAGGCGCAGGCCCGCAGCGGCCAGCCGCTCACGGAAGGCATCGACGCTCGCCTCGACCAGTTCGCGCAGGTCCACGTCGGCCTTGCGGTACGCGAGCGCACCCACGTCGGCCAGCGACAGGTCGTACAGGTCGGACACCAGCTGGTTGAGCATGCCCACCTCGTGCTGCAGCGAGCGCACCGCCTGCGCGTCGAGACGGCGCACACCGTCTTCCATCGCCTCCAGCTCGCCGTGCAGCACGCCCAGCGGCGTGCGCAGTTCGTGCGACACGTCGGCCATGAACTCGCGGCGCATGCGCTCGTTGCGCTGCAGCGTGTGGGCCAGTGAATTGAAGTCGCGCGCCAGCTGCCCCACCTCGTCCTGCGAGGCCACGGCCACGCGGCTTTCGTAGTCGCCGGCGGCCAGCCGGTGGGTGGCCGCGGCCACGCGCTTGACGGGGCCCAGCAGCACCCGCGCGATCCACCATGCGATGCCCGCGGCCAGCAGCACGCACAGCACGCCGATGACCCAGCTCGCACGCGCCTGGTTCTGCTGGAAGCGCTGGTCACCGGCCTCGCTCACGTTCTGGAACGGTGCCATCACCACCCAGCCCACGGTCTTGCCGTCGACCACCACGGCGCGTTCGGCCGAACCCTTTCGCGCCTCCCTGAAGCCGGCGATCACCCTGCGGTCGGTGTCGAGCAGGCTCACGCGCAGCATGGCCCCCGTCAGGTCGGACACAGGCGGCGGCGTGCGTCCCGGATCGAAGCGCTCACCGCTCACCAAGGGCGCGGGCCGCATGATCTCGAACCACGGCCCCGGCCCTTCACGCAGGAAGTCCCAGCTGCCGTTCTGCCGGTAGGCCGCCACGGCGTTGGGCAGCACGGCGTCCAGCCGCTCCACGCCCTGCTCGTTGAGGTAGCCGACAAAGCCGCGCTCGAAGTTCCAGCGCGAGGCGGCGCCCATGGCGACCACCGCCAGCACGGCAGTGGCCAGCACGGCGAGAAAGAGCTTCGTGGTGATGCTGATCTTCATGAAGGCCCACAAGATAAGCCAGATTGCAGCCCGCACGGTGCACGCCGGCCCCAAGGCCGCGCGGGCCGGGGGACCTTCACACTCGCTCCACATTCGCTGAAGACCATGGGTTCCAACCTGATTGGAAACCCGCCCATGTCTTCTCGCTTCACCCGCACCGCCGCAACGGCAGCTACAGCTACCTCGAGGTGCTGGACGCGCAGCGATCGCTGTACACCGCGCAGCAGACGCTGATCGGCCTGCGCCTGTCGGAGCAGAGCAACCGCATCACGCTCTACAAGGTGATGGGCGGCCGGGACGACCGCGTCATCGCGCTGAGCGTTCGGCGCATCAACCGCGCGTGGCGTTCTCCTTCATCTTCGCCAGTGCGATGGCCAGCGCGGCGCCGCCCAGGGTCTTGATCAGCCCCGAATGCTGCGCATAGAACTGGCTGACTTCGTCGATCACGCCGGCGTGCTGCTGCTCGGCGTGCGCGGCGATCTCGGTCACCTGGGCGGGCGACAGCTGCGAGGCCTGGTCGGGCGTGACCTGCGTCTGCCCCGGCTGCAGCAGGCGCCCCAGCACGCCGCCGGCCAGCGCCGATGCGGCCGCCGGGCCGAGCGTGGCCAGGATCTGGTTGAGCACGCCGGCCTGCTGCGCCGGCGACGACCGGCCGAACAGCTGGCCCACCATGTCGCCGAAGGGCGGCGTCTGGTCGGAGCGCATCGCCGCGGCAAGCCCCGCGCCGACTTCGCCGGTGGAGGCGTGCTGCGTGACCTGGTCGATGTGGGCCTCGGCGTTGTTGTTGCCGATGGCCTGCTGGAGGATGTCGAGTAGCCCCATGGAAAAAGCTCCTTGTTGGAATCGAGTGCTGCCGGTGCGCAACCCGCAGGGCCGGCACCGGCGCGATGCCCGTCGTTGCGGCACAAAGCGGCCACGATGCAAGCGGCTTCGTGCAGCCATCGTGGCGCCGCCTGGCTGAGCGGCAACTGACGCCCCGCGCCCGCGTCGCCAAGGCGCTGGCCTTGGGGGATGGCTCCGCTATCCTGCCGGCTGGCCAAGATGAAGGACTGACGCTCTCATGCACTCCGCTTTTCAAGCCGCGATGGAACGCGAATTCGGCGCCATCGCCGACCTGGTTCGCCTCCACGCGCAACACACCCCTGACCACGCCGCGCTGGCCGACGCACAGCACACGCTGAGCTACCGCGCGCTCGACGCGCTGATGGACCGCATCGCGGCCGCCTTGCAGCGCGACGGCCTGCAGCCCGGCGACGCCATTGCCGTGTGCGCGGCCTCGTCGGTGAACTACGCGGCCGTGTTCCTGGGCGCGCTGCGCGCGGGCGTGGCCGTGGCGCCGCTGGCACCCGGCTCCACGCCCACCAGCCTGGCGCGCATGATCTCGGACGCCGACGCGCGCATCCTGTTCAGCGACGCCTCGGCCGCCGAGGTCATCGGCCCCGCCGTGCCGGGCGGCATTGCCCGCATCGCGCTCGACGGCTCTCAGGTCGGCGGCGCCTTCGACGCGTGGCTGGCGCCGGTCGGTGCGAGCCCCCGGCCGGTGGAGGCACAGCCCGCCTGGCCCTTCAACATCATCTATTCGTCGGGCACCACCGGCGAGCCCAAGGGCATCGTGCAGGGCCACGGCATGCGCTGGGCCCACGTGCAGCGCGGCGCCAAGTACGAATACGACAGCCACACCGTCACGCTGCTGTCCACGCCGCTGTACTCCAACACCACGCTGGTGGTGTTCTTCCCCACCATCGCCTTCGGCGGCTGCGTGGTGCTGATGCCCAAGTTCGACGCGCTGGGCTATCTGCAGCTGGCCGTGAAGCACGGCGTGACGCACACCATGCTCGTGCCGGTGCAGTACCAGCGGCTGATGGCGCACCCGCGCTTCGACGAACACGACCTGTCGAGCTACCGCTTCAAGTTCAGCACCAGTGCGCCCTTCAACGCGGCGCTGAAGGCCGACGTGCTCAAGCGCTGGCCGGGCGGGCTCATCGAGTTCTACGGCATGACCGAAGGCGGCGGCACCTGCATCCTGGAGGCGCACCTGCACCCGACCAAGCTGCACACCGTGGGCCAGGCCGCGCCGGGCAGCGACATCCGCCTGATCGACGAGGAAGGCCGCGAGCTGTCGCGCGACAACCCGGAGGCCGCCGGCGAAGTGGTGGGCCACTCGGCCGGCATGATGACCGGCTACCACCGCCAGCCCGGCAAGACGCGCGAGGCCGAGTGGTTCGACGCCACCGGCAAGCGCTTCATTCGCACGGGCGACGTGGGCCGCTTCGACGCCGACGGCTTCCTCACGCTGTTCGACCGCAAGAAGGACATGATCATCAGCGGCGGCTTCAACATCTACCCGAGCGACCTGGAGGGCGTGCTGCGCGGCCATGCGGCGGTGGCCGACGTGGCCGTGATCGGCGTGCCGTCGGAGCAGTGGGGCGAAACGCCGGTGGCCTACGTGGTGCGCAAGGACGGCGACGCCACCACCGAAGAGGCGCTGCTGCAGTGGACCAACGACCAGCTCGGCAAGACCCAGCGGCTGGCGCGGCTGCGCTTCATCGACGAGCTGCCGCGCAGCGCGATCGGCAAGGTGCTCAAGCGGGAATTGCGCGAACGCGACCCCGGCTGACGCGCCGCGGCCCCCGGACAAGGCAGGATCGCGGCCAATGAAATCCCTGCGCGGTCAGTTGCTGTTCTTCTGGGTGCTGCTGTTCGGCATGTGTGCCGCGCTGGCGGTGGTGATGCTCACGCTCTACCGCAGCAGCGCGGGCGCACAGGTGGCGGCGGGGCGCAGCGCTACGGAACAGTCGTGCCGGGCGATCGCGGCGCGCTACGCCAAGTCGGTCACCGTGCCCGCTCCGCCCAGGCCGCAGGTCGACCTGCTGCAGGTGCTGCTGCAGCTGGTGCTGATCGAGGCGCCGCACGTCGAGGGCGGCGTGTGGCAGGCGGCCGGCGGCCAGCTCGCCTATGCCTACCCCACCTACGAGGGCAGCGGCGTCAAGCGCGACGTGCCGGCGGCCGAGCAGCCGCTGATCGTGGAGATGGCGCAGCTCGCCGCGCGCACCCAGCAGCCGCAGACCGACGTGGTGCGCGGCAGCCGCGAGGCGCTGATCGTCTCGGCCTGCCCGCTGGCCGCCCCGGGCAAAGACCTGGCGGCATGGACCATGACCCGCACCAACGGCGGCGCGCTGGCCGCCCAGGGCAGCCTGCGCACCGGCCTGGGCGTGCTGCTGCTGCTGGTGCTGGCCTCGGGGCTGTGGCTGGGCTTCATCCTGCTGCGCGGGCTGCGCCATGTGCAGCGCCTGGAAAACCGCCTGGCGCATGCCGAAGCGCAAGCCGACGCCGACGGCGGCGCCATGCCCGAGCTGCCGCGCACCGGCGTGCGCGAGCTCGACCGCATCGTCGACGGCTTCAACCGCTACCGCCTGCGCTTCGAGGAGGCCCGCGCCCACCTGCGCACCGCCGCACAGCAGCGCAGCCGCGACCAGCGCCTGGCCGCGCTGGGCCGCATGACGGGTGGCATCGCGCACGAAATCCGCAACCCCATCGCCACCATGCGGCTGAAGGCCGAGAACGCGCTGGCCGCCACGCCCGAGCGCCAGGGCGCCGCGCTGCAGGCCATCGTCGGGCAGATCGACCGGCTCGACGGCCTGGTGCAAAGCCTGCTGGCGCTGGTGCAGCCGGTGACGCTGGCACCGGTGGAGGTGGTGCTGCACCGCTGGCTGGACGAGCGCGTGGCCGCCGTGGCGCCCAAGGCCCATGCCGCCGGCGTGCAGGTGACGCTGCAGCACAGCACGCCCGCCAGCGCGGTGTTCGACCCCGTGCACCTGGCGCGCGCGGTGGACAACCTGCTCGACAACGCGGTGCGCCATGCGCCGCGCGGCGGCCACGTGGTGCTGTCGGCCCTGCAACCTGCGGCACCCACGCTGGCCATTCGCGTGGAAGACGACGGGCCGGGCGTGCCCGAGTCGCTGCAGGCGAGCCTGTTCGAGCCCTTTGCCACCGGGCGGGCCGACGGCACCGGGCTGGGCCTGGCGCTGGCGCGCGAGGTGGCGCTGGCGCACGGCGGCGACCTGCATCATGTGCCGCTGACACCGGGCACCCGCTTCGAACTGGAGCTTCCATGGCGCATCTCCTGATCGTCGACGACGACGACGCCTTTCGCGACACGCTGGCCGAAACGCTGCAGGGCCTCGGCCACGACGTGATGGCTGCGGCCGGTGGCGCCGAAGCGCTGGACATGCTCGCCCGCCAGCGCTTCGACGCCGTGTTCCTCGACCACCGCATGCCCGGCATGGACGGCCTGCAGACGCTCGCGGCCATGCAGGCACTGCTGGCAGGCCGGGCGCGGCTGCCGCCGGTGATCGTGCTCACCGCGTTCTCGAGCGCGGGCAACACCATCGAGGCGATGCGCCTGGGCGCCTTCGACCACCTGGCCAAGCCCGTGAGCCGCGAGGCGGTGCGCGAGGTGCTCGGCCGCGCGCTGCAGCAGCACGCGGCGGCATCGTCGTCCGGTGCGGCGCCGGACGACGAAGACGAAGACGGCAGCGACCTCGTCGGCCCGAGCCACGCGATGCGCGAGGTGCACAAGCGCATCGGCTTGGCCGCCGCCAACGCGATGCCGGTGCTGGTGCTCGGCGAAACGGGCACCGGCAAGGAAATGGTGGCGCGCGCCTTGCACCGCCACTCGGCCCGCGCCGACCGGCCCTTCGTGGCCGTCAACTGCTCGGCCATTCCGAAGGAACTGCTCGAAAGCGAGCTCTTCGGCCACGTGCGCGGCGCCTTCACCGGCGCCACCGGCGAGCGCCCCGGCTGCTTTCGCGCGGCCGACGGCGGCGTGCTGCTGCTCGACGAGATCGGCGACATGGCGCTGGACGTGCAGGCCAAGATACTGCGCGCGCTGCAGGAGGGCGAAGTCACGCCGCTGGGCAGCCACAAGACGGTGAAGGTCGATGTGCGCGTGGTCGCCGCCACGCACCGCGACCTGGCCGCCGCCGTGCGCGAGGGGCGCTTCAGGGAAGACCTGCTGTACCGGCTGGACGTGCTGTCGATCCGCATGCCGCCGCTGCGCGAACGGCTGGCCGACATCATTCCGCTGGCGGAGCACTTCCTGCGCCGCGCGGCGCGGTCCGGTTCGTCGGGTTCCCCGGATGCGCCGAAGGCGCTGTCGGCCGAGGCTGCGCAGCGGCTGCTGAGCCACCCATGGCCGGGCAACGTGCGGGAGCTGCGCAACGTGATGGAGCGCTGCCATGCGCTGGTGCGGCACCGCGTGATCGGCGGCGCCGACCTGGCCCTCGGGCTGGGTGCCACGCCGCGCGGCGACGCGGCCGGCGCGCTCCCCGCCGAATGGCTCGAAGGCGAACTGCCGGCCGCCGTCGAGAAGCTCGAACGCCTGCTCATCAGCCACGCCCTGGCGCAGACCCAAGGCAACCGCGCCGAGACCGCGCGCCGGCTGGGCATTCACCGCCAGCTGCTGTACCGCAAGCTGACGCAGTACGGGCTCGACTGACCGAGGTGTCCGCAAACCGGACACACGGTGTCCCGGGATCATCCGGCCACTGGCCGTCCTGTGCACGCAAGTCGTTGATTTCAAAGGGTTCTTGAGCTGGCACGTTGTGTGAGATGTCTTTGGGCATCCCATCCACAAGGAGCCACCCATGACACCCCGCATCACCTTCATCGCCGCCGCCTGCCTGCTGGCGGGCGGCGCCGCCTTCGCCCAGGTGCCACCGCCCCCGCCGGGCGGACCGGTTCCCCCGCCGCCGCTCGGCGCCAACGGACCGATGCAGCCCGCCGCGCCTGTTGCGCCCGTCGCCCCCATCGCCCCCGAAGCGGGCACGGTCGCCACCGGCCGCGTGCAGCAATGGCTGATCAACCCCAACGGCGAGGCCGACGGCCTGCTGCTGGCCGACGGCACGCAGGTCGCCTTTGCGCCGCACCTCTCGGCCGCGGTGATGCAGATGCTCAAGCCCGGCGACACGGTGCAGGTCAGCGGCTGGCGCGCGCCCAACGTGCCGGTGGTGCGCATGCAGTCGCTCGCCGCCAACGGCCGCAGCCTGACCGACCAGCCACCGGCCCCCGGCATGGCCCCGCCGCCGCCGCGCGAGCCGGGCGCGCTCAGCGCCCTGTCGGCGAGCGGACGCATCGAGCGCCTGCTGTACACCGACCGCGGTGACGTGCGCGGCGTGGTGCTGGCGGACAAGACCATCGTGCGTTTCCCGCCGCACATCGGCGCCGCGTACGGCGCGCAGCTGCAACCCGGCGCACAGCTGCATGCGCGCGGCTGGGGCACGCGCGGCGCGCAGGGCACGGCGCTGGAAGCCACCAGCCTGGGCGCGACGGCGGACACGGTGCGCGAGGTGTTCGGCGGGCCGGGGCTGGAACCCGCTCCCCGAGGTGGGCGCGGCCCGGCCGGCCCCCGCGGTCCGCGCGGTGCCGGCCCGACGCCGCCCGCTCCGCTGATGGCGCCCCCGGCCCCGCTGCCGGCGTCCTGATCCGCCAGGCCCGTCCGCCATGACCACCGACGCCGCCACCCCCGCACCGTCGCGCCGCAGCCTGCGCGCGCTCGACGCACTGGCCTTCTTCGCGCCCGACATCCAGGGCGGCGTCGGGCCGTTCCTGATCGTCTTCATGGCCGGCACGCTGGCCTGGGACCCGCAGCGCATCGGCACCGTGATGTTCGTCTCGGCGCTGGTGGGCCTGGTGGTGCAGGCGCCGGCCGGCGCGCTGATCGACAGCGTGCGTCACAAGCCGCGCTGGATCGCCGGGGCCATCGCGCTCATCGCGGCGTGCCTGGTGGTCATGGCGAACTGGCCGGGCTACGGCGTGATCCTGGCGGGCCAGTCGCTCATCGGCGCGGCGGGCACGCTGGTGGCGCCCGCCATCGCGGCCACCAGCCTGGGCATGGTGGGGCGCGCCGGGCTGGACGCGCGCGTCGGCCGCAACGCGGCGATCACCGCAGGGGGCACGGTGCTGTGGGCACTGGGCACCGGCTGGGTCGGCCACGCCTTCGGTCCGCATGCGATGTTCTTCTACGCGGTGGCGATGGCGCTGCCGACGGTGGTGGCTGCCATGCTGATCCGCCAGCGCGACGTCGATCCGCGGCTGGCGCGCGGCGCCGATGCCGATGCCGACCGCGAGGCCGGCACCGCGCCATCCACCGCCCGCTGGTACGACCGCCGCCTGGTCGTGCTGCTGGTCTGCGCCTTCCTGTTCCACCTGGCCAACGCCGCCATGCTCACGCTGGTGGCGCAGAAGGTCGGCAGCCGGGCCGGCACCTCGGCCACGCTGTGGCTGTCGGGCGGCGTGATCGTCACGCAGCTGGTCACCATTCCGATCGCCCTGGCGGTCGGGCGCTGGGCGCCGCGGCTGGCGCGCAAGCCGATCTTTCTCGTCGGCTTCGCGGTGCTGCCGGTGCGCGGGCTGCTCTACCTGCCGGCCGACAGCCCGGCCGCGCTGCTGTCGCTGCAGGTGCTCGACGGCATCGGCGCGGGCATCTTCGGCGTGATGCTGACCCTGATGATCGGCGACCTCACCCGCGGCAGCGGCCACTTCAACCTTGCGCTGGGCATCGGCGCGGCCTGCGTCGGGCTGGGCGCGGCGCTCAGCAACCTGGTGGCGGGCACGGTGGCGCACCTGGCCGGCTACGGCACGGCCTTCGTGATGCTGGCCGGCGTCGCGGCCTGTGCGCTGACGCTGTTCGCGCTGGCCATGCCGGAAACTCGCGACCGGCGCCGTTCGATCGCGAACGCGCCCACCGACTCCGCACTGACCCCCGCCGCTCCATGACCAAAGACACCGTGTCCGCCCTGCCCCCTTCTTCTTCATCATCTGCCCCTGCGGACAGCCAGAGCCCGCCGCCCCATGAAGGCGGCGGCAACGGCCTGCTCTGGGTGCTGGTGGCGGTCGCCGTGCTGTTCGCCTTCCTGCGGCCGCGCGCGCCGATGGACTGGCTGAAGCTGGTCGACTGGCAGACCGTGGGCGCGTTGGCCGGGCTGCTCGCCATCACGCAGGGCGTGGAGAAGAGCGGCATGCTGCAGGCGGCCGCCCAGCGCCTGCTGGCGCGCACCACCAACCTGCGCCAGCTCGCGCTGCTGCTCACCGCCACCGCCGCCGTGCTGTCGGCGCTGGTCACCAACGACGTGAGCCTGTTCCTGCTGGTGCCGCTCACGCGCGTGCTGGCCACCCAAGCGCACCTGCCGCTGGCGCGGCTGGTGGTGCTGCAGGCCCTGGCGGTGAACGCGGGCTCGGCGCTCACGCCCATCGGCAATCCGCAGAACCTGTACCTGTGGCACCGCACCGGCGAGAGCTTCGGCGGCTTCATGGCCATGATGGCGCCCACCGTGCTGGTCATGCTGTTCTGGCTGTTCGTGGCCGTGTGGCTGCTGGTGCCGCGCACGGCCATCGCGCTCAAGCCCTCTACCGAGGCCGCGCCGGTGCAGCCGCGCCTGCTGGCGCTGTCGGGCGTGCTGTTCGTGGGCTTTGTCGTCGCGCTCGACCGGCACTGGCTGCTGGCGGGCCTGGCGGTGGTGTTCGTCGCCTACCTGCTGTTCCAGCGCCGCGTGCTGCTGGGCGTGGACTGGGCGCTGCTGGCCATCATCGCGCTGATGTTCGTGGACCTGCGCCAACTGGCGGAGCTGCCGTCGGTGGCCGCGCTGGTGGGGCAGTGGCCCATTGCCGAAGGCTGGCGCGCGTACCTCGCGGCCATCGTCACCTCGCAGTTCATCAGCAACGTGCCGGCCACCATCCTGCTGGACCGCTACGTGCACGACCTGCCCGCGCTGGCGGCGGGGGTGAGCGTGGGCGGCTTCGGCTGCGTGCTGGGCTCGCTCGCCAACCTCATCGCGCTGCGGCTGGCCAAGGTGCCGCACGGGCTGCGCGAGTTTCACCGCATCAGCATTCCTTTTCTGATCGTGTGCGCGGCGTCGGCGGTGCTGCTGCGGCTCGGTTGAAACGAAACGCGTTTTTTCCTGTTCCACAACCACTCTCAAAAGGGACTTTCATTCCATGCCACATCCCCACGAAACCCATGACACCCTGGACGTCTGGTCGGTCGAAGGCCGTTTCCAGCACCTGGTGTACAGCCCCAAGGGCGGCGTCGAAGGCGTGCTGATCGACACCGACGGCGTGCTGACGCAGTTCGTGTTCGACCGCCACGACGAAGGCGCCGCGTCCGCCTTCGCGGGCCTGCAGGCCGGCCAGGCGCTGGTGATCGAGGGCACCGAAGAAGGCCCCTCCCCCAAGGGCGAGGCCGGGCACACGGTCTACCGCTTCGAGCGGCTGGCTTCGGTCGACGGCCAGGCACCGCGCCACACGGACGCCGAGGCGGACATCGCGGGCACGGTGGCACGCTTCAACTACGCGCGCCATGGCGAGGCCAACGGCGTGGTGCTGGACACCGGCGACTTCGTCCACACCCGGCCCGACGGCTTCGCTCGGCTGGGCCTGAAGGTCGGCGACAAGGTGCGCGCCGAGGGCCACGCCCAGCTGCTGGCCACGGGCGAGGGGCGCGTGGTCGAGGCCGTGAAGGTCAACGGCCGGCCGGTGCGGGACGCAGAAAAGGGCTGACGCGCTTGTCTTCGTCTTTCTCCCTCCCCTTCCGGGGGAGGGCTGGGGTGGGGGCACGACGGCGCTCGAAAAAGCGCGGCGCCTGATCGAAGACCTGCCCCCATCCCAGCCTTCCCCCGGGAGGGGAAGGAGCAAAACCGGTCGTGCGCCGTCGGTTGTCTGTATTTCTCCCTCCCCTCCCGGGGGAGGGCCGGGGTGGGGGCACGGCGGCTCTCGAAAAAGCGCGGACCGGATCGCGTACCCTCGCGGCCCATGTCATCGACCGTCTATGCCCTGCTCGCCATCGCGCTCTGGACCACCCTCGCCTCGCTCGGCACCGCCCTGTCGCACCTGCCGCCGTTCCTGCTCACCGGGCTGGCGCTGGTCATCGGCAGCGTGCCGAGCTGGCCGCTCGTGCTGCGCGACCGCCGCGCCTGGACGGTGCCGCCGCGCACGCTGGCGCTGGGCGTGTACGGCCTGTTCGGCTATCACTTCCTGCTGTTCATCGCGTTGCGCTACGCGCCGCCGGTCGAGGCCAACCTGGTCAACTACCTCTGGCCGCTGCTCATGGTGGTGCTGGCGCCGGCGCTGCTGCCGGGCGTGACACTGCGCCCGCTGCACCTGGTGGCGGGACTGCTGGGGTTCGCGGGCGCGGCCGCCGCGATCCTCGGCGCGGGCGGCGGCGCGGCCACTTCCACAGGCTACTGGGGCTTCCTGCCGGCGCTGGCCTCGGCCTTCGTCTGGGCCAGCTACTCGCTCGGCACGAAACGCGTCGCCCCCTTCCCGACCTCGGCCATCGGCCTGTTCGGGCTGGTGTCGGGCGTGCTGTCGCTGGCCTGCCACGCAGTGCTCGAGCCCTCGGTGGCGTTGTCGGGGCGCGACGGGCTGTTGCTCCTGCTGTGCGGGCTGGGCCCGCTGGGCGCGGCCTTCTTCGCTTGGGACGCGGCACTCAAGCGCGGCGACGCGCGCCAGATCGGCATCCTGAGCTACCTCACGCCGCTGGGCTCGACCGCGCTGCTGCTGCTGGTGACCGGCAGGCCGTTGACCTGGACCATCGCGCTGGCGGCGTTGCTCATCATCTCGGCCGCCGTCATGGGCACGCGCGCACGCTGAATCAGGCTGTATCCGACGAACCCGGCCGTTTTTTGTGGCTAGAGTGGAGGCTCAGGAAAAAAAGGAGCCACACCCATGCAGAACAAGAACGAGGATTTCGAGATCACGCCCAAGCTGGTGTTCGACCTGAACCTGGCGCTGTACCTCGACCTGGTGGCCGCGTTGGAGAGCGCGGGCGCCGTCACCTACCGCCAGATGGCGGCCCGGGTGCTGAACGTGAGCATGGACGCCCGCGCCGACGGCGAAGTCGGCCTGTCGACGGTGCTCGAGGGCGTCGCCAAGGGCTTTGCCGGCCAGAGCGACGGCATGTCGATCGAACTGCTGAAGGCCGCGCACGGCCTGCGCGACGACGAGGCGCTGGGCGACGTGCCCATGCGGCCCGCCACCGACTGACCCGCACGCCAGGCGCCAGGGGCTGGCACCGAAATCGCTTGGGGCCCGGGTACAACAGCTCCAAGGTGACAACATGGCGAAGATCCCTCCCGGTGTCGGTCCGCGTTTTCCGCAGGTGGTGGTCCTGGTGGGCGCCACCGGCGACCTGGCAAGGCGAAAACTTCTGCCGGGGCTGTTCCACCTGTGCAGCGCCGGCTTCATTCCGGGCTGCCGCGTCATCGGCGTGTCTCTCGATGAACTCGACGTCGACGGCTTTCGCGCCGCCGCCCGCGCGGCCCTCGACGAGTTCGGCAGCCGCAAGACCCAGCCCGCCGACTGGGAAGCCTTCGCCGCCACGCTCGACTACGTGCCGCTGTCGGCCGGCGCCGCCGCATTGCGCGCCGCGGTCGACCGGGCCGAGGCCTCGCTGGGCACCGAGTGCCGGCGCCTGCATTACCTGAGCGTGCCGCCCAGCGCGGCGCTGACCGTGGTGCGCACCCTGGGCGAGGCCGGGCTGGTGGAGCGCTCGCGCATCGTCATGGAAAAGCCCTTCGGCACCGACCTGGCCAGTGCCGTCGCGCTCAACGGCAAGCTGCACGAGGTGTTCCAGGAAGAGCAGATCTTTCGCATCGACCACTTCCTGGGCAAGGAGCCGGCGCAGAACATCCTGGCCTTCCGCTTCGCCAACGGGCTGTTCGAGCCCATCTGGAACCGCAACTTCATCGACCACGTGCAGATCGACGTGCCTGAAACGCTCGGCCTGGGCAAGCGCGCGGGCTTCTACGAACAGACCGGCGCCTACCGCGACATGGTGGTCACGCACCTGTTCCAGATCCTGGCCTTCATGGCCATGGAGCCGCCCACCGCGCTGGAACCCGCGCCCATCAGCGAGGAGAAGAACAAGGTGTTCCGCAGCATGGAGCCGATCCGGCCCGCCGACGTGGTGCGCGGCCAGTACAGCGGCTACCGCGCCGAGGAAGGCGTGGACCCCGACTCCGACACCGAGACCTTCATTGCGCTGAAGTGCCACATCGACAACTGGCGCTGGGCCGGCGTGCCCTTCTACCTGCGCACCGGCAAGCGCATGGCCGAGGGCCAGCGCATCATTTCCATCGCGTTCCGCGAGCCGCCCAAGAGCATGTTTCCGCCCGGCTCGGGCGTCGGCGCGCAGGGGCCCGATCACCTGACCTTCGACCTGGCGGACGCCTCGAAGATGTCGCTGTCGTTCTACGGCAAGCGCCCCGGCCCCGGCATGCGGCTGGACAAGCTGAGCCTGCAGTTCGCCATGCGCGACACGGGCATGGCCGGCGAGGTGCTGGAGGCCTACGAGCGGCTGATCCTGGACGCGATGCGCGGCGACCGCACGCTGTTCACCACGGCCGAGGGCATCGAGCGGCTGTGGGAGGTGTCGACCGCGCTGCTCGAATCGCCGCCGCCGGTGCGGCTCTACGAGCAGGGGTCATGGGGGCCGAAGCCGGTGCACCAGCTGATTGCGCCGCACGCGTGGCGGCTGCCGTTCGAGCGGGCCTGGCGCGACCCGAACAAGGCGGGGAGTTGAGGCCTCGGAGCTGTCGTCGGCCCGATGAGATCTCCGGGTCAGCTCAGGCTGCCTGCTTCGCCAGACCCGATGACAGTCGCGTACTCGCCGTGAAGATTGGCCAGCGCCATGGCATGAACATCGTCGGCCGATCGCGCAACGCCATGAAAGTCGGTCTTTTCGAATGCAAAGGTGCCGTCGGAGACCACGTACGTGCGAAACCCCAGGTTGCCTGCGGTGCGGGCCGTGGCTTCGACCGAGTTGTTGGTGCTGACGCCAACGATGACCAGAGAGACCAGTCCGCGCGCGTGCAGCCAACGCTCGAGCCCCGAATGGATGAAGGCGTCCGGAACGTTCTTCTCGACGACATGCTCGTGCGCAAGCGGACTGAGAGCGGGCTGAAACTCCACGCCAGGCTGGCCCGGCCAGAACGGCGAGCCCGACGTTCTGGAGATGTGCCGCACATGCACGACCGGCGCGCCTTTTGAACGCCAGGCCGCGAGAAGACCTGCAATGACGGATTCGGCCTCTGGGTTGTTCCGGATGCCGGACTCCGGCCAGGCCATTCCAACCTGCATGTCGATGATCAGTAGTGCGGTCATGGCAAGAAATTCGGCGTGAGCGATGTCTGGAACGCCGCATGGAAGCGGCACGGCGACCTTACCCGAAAGCCGCTCGCCATACCCGGTTCGCAGCTGAGCTTGCTCAGCTCTGCGCCACCTCCAGCACCAGCTTGCCGAAATTCTCCCCCGCGAACAGCTTGTTGAGCGACTCGGGGAAGGTGTCGAGCCCCTTCACCACGTCTTCCTTGCTCTTCATGCGCCCGTCCTTCAGGTAGCCGGCCATCTCGGCGATGGCGATGTGATAACGGTCGGCGTAGTCGAACACCACGATGCCTTCCATGCGCGCGCGGTTCACCAGCAGGCTCAGGTAGTTGCGCGGGCCGGCCGCAGGCATGCTGTTGGCGTTGTTGTACTGGCTGATGGCGCCGCAGATGATGATGCGGGCCTTGCGTGCCAGCTTGGCCAGCACCTGGTCGAGGATCTCGCCGCCGACGTTGTCGAAGTACACGTCCACGCCCTTCGGGCAGTGCTCCTTCAGGCCCGCGCGCACCGCGCCCTCGCCGGCCTTGTAGTCGATGCAGGCGTCGAAGCCCAGCTCTTTCACCACCCACTCGCACTTGGCCGCGCCGCCCGCGATGCCGACCACGCGGCAGCCCTTGAGCTTGGCGAGCTGGCCCACGGTCTGGCCGACCGCGCCGGCCGCGCCCGACACCACCACGGTCTCGCCGGGTTGGGGCTGGCCCACGTCCATCAGGCCGAAATAGCCGGTCATGCCCGGCATGCCGAGCACGTTGAGCCACTGGCCGATGGTGCCGACGTTCAGGTCGATCTTCACGAGGCCGTTGCGCTTGAGTTCTTCCTGCGCCACGAGGATGTACTCCTGCACGCCGAGCGTGCCGTACACCGTGTCGCCCACCGCGAACTGCGGGTTCTTCGACGCGACCACGCGGCCGACGCCGCCGGCGCGCATCACCTCGTCGATGCCCACGGGCGGGATGTAGCTCCTGGCATCGTTGAGCCAGCCGCGCATGGCGGGGTCGAGCGACAGCGACAGCGTCTTGACCAGCACGCCGCCCTCGGCCGGCTCGCCGACGGGCTCGGTGGTGAACTTCCAGTTCTCGCGGGTGGCGGCGCCTTCAGGGCGCTTGGCGAGTCGGACCTGGTGGTTGGTGAGGGGGCTGCTCATGGTGTCTCCTTGATGGACCGATGCGGGCTGGGAGGCGCATCGTAGCCGCGCCCCCCGTACCGGCTGGTAGCGCAGGCGACAGCCCCCGCCGCCCCACCGTTCAAGTCAGCCGGACGATGATCTGCAGCCCCGGCCCGGCGTTGCGCACCGTCAGCTCGCCGCCGTGCGCCTCGGCGATCAGCCGGCACAGGTACATGCCCAGGCCCACGCCGCCGGTGGCGCGCGCCCTCGCGCCGTCGGTGCGATAGAAGGGCTCGGTCAGCCGCTCGAGCTGCTCTTCGTCCACACCGGGGCCGTGGTCTCGCACCTCGATCTCCACGCCCTGCCTGCTGCCCTCGAGCACCGCGCGCAGCGACACGCAGGGCGGCCTCGGTGCGTCGGTGCTGTAGCGCAGCGCGTTGTCCAGCAGGTTGCGCACCAGCAGGCGGATGCGCATGCGGTCGACGGCATGCGGGGGCAGGCCTTCGGCCAGGTCGAGGTGCACGTGCTGCGCATCGGGCATCTCGGCCACGGTCTCGCGGATCAGCACGGACAGGTCGACCGGCTCGCGCAGCAGCGCCACGTGCGGGCTTGCCAGGCGCTCGCTTTCGAGCAGGTCGCTGATGAGGTCGCGCATCTCGTTCAGGTCGCGCAGCAGCGCCTCGCGCTCGGGCTGGCCTTCGGGCGTGGCCGGCAGCAGCTCGGCATTGAGCCGTGCGCGCGTGAGCGGCGAGCGCAGCTCGTGGCTCAGCGCCAGCAGCAGGCCGCGCTTGGCGTCGAGCATGGCCTGGATGTCGTCGGCCATGGTGTTGATGCGCTCCGCGAGGTCGCCCAGGTCGTCGTTGCGCCGCACGGGAATGGGCTGTGCGAACTCGCCGCGGCCGAAGCGCTGTGCGCCTTCGCGAATGTCGATCAGCGGGCGCAGCAGCCGGTTCACGTAGGCATAGGCCAGCAGCACGCACGACAGCAGCAGGCCGAGCGTGGCCCAGCCGATGACGCGCGGCGCCAGCTGCCACAGCTTGGGCGCCCAGCCGAAGATCACGCGGTGGCCGTCGGCCGTGGGGCGGATGAACCACTTGTCGCCGCCGAAGACGTCGTCGCGGTCGTGCATCCAGCCGCCGGGGCCGTTCGCGCCGCCGGGGTTGGAGTCCCAGTTGACCGTGGGGCCGACGATGCGGATGGTGATGGGCAGCCGGGCCACCAGCGCCTGCGCCCGCGCCACGTCGGGCGGCGTGCCGATCTCGGCGACCAAGCGGTCGGTGTAGTCGGTGAGCATCGGCTTGGCGGCCTCGGCCCAGCCGGTGGAGAACGACTTCTTCATGCCGCCCATGAACACCGCGGCCATCACCAGCGCGAGCATCACGAACATCAGCACCAGCCGCACGCGCAGCGAGCGGCGCCAGCGGCGCTTGCCCTGCACCTTCTCGTTCCAGCGGGCGTGCCACTGCGTGCGCCATTCCTCCCGCGACATGTCCTCGCGGCAGGCCATGCGCTGCCGCATCTCGCGCATCACCGCACGGTGGTCCCTGCGGTTCAAGCTCATCGGAAGACCTCCGCGCTACGCGCTGCGGTGCGAGCTTGCTTGGGGCGGCCCGGCGCGGCGCTCATGCGGGCTCGCTGCGCGCAACGGCCAGCGCGTAGCCCGCGTTGCGCAGCGTCTTGATGCAGTCCAGCGGCTCCAGCTTCTTGCGCAGGCGGCTCACCACGATGTCGACCGCGCGCGTGTAGAGCTCGGCCTCGTGGCCGCGCAGGCGGTTGAGGATGTCGTCGCGGCTGAACACCTTGCCGGGCTCGGCCGCCAGCAGTGCGAGCAGTTCGAACTCGGTGCCGGTGAGCTCCACGCGCTCGCCCTGGCGCAGCACCTGGCGCCGGTCGAGGTCGATCGACAGGCCGTCGAACACGCGCTGCTGCGTGCCGGCGGCCGCGGGCGGCGCGCTGCGCTGGCGCCGCAAGATGGTCTGCACGCGCGCCACCAGTTCGCGCGGCTCGAAAGGCTTGGGCACGTAGTCGTCGGCGCCCAGTTCGAGGCCGACCACGCGGTCCATCACCTCGCCGCGGGCGGTGAGCATGACGATGGGAATGTCGCTTTCCTTGCGGATCTCGCGGCACAGCGCAAAGCCGTCCATCTCGGGCAGCATCACGTCGAGGATGGCGGCGTCGTAGTGGCCGGCGCGCAGCTTGGCGAGACCTTCGCTCGGGCGCACGGCGCTGTCGAGCGTGCAGCCGAAGCGTGCGAAGTAGGTGGTCAGCGGCGCGGCGAGGTGTTCGTCGTCGTCGATCAGCAGGATGCGCGGCATGGCGGGATTGTGCCTCCTGGCAAACATATGGCGAATGACTTCGCTCACCATCAGTCCGGGCGGCATCGCACGGCCCAGGTGATGACAGCCGCCCGGTGCACCGTGCGCGGCCGCGAAGGAAACTCAGGCATCGCGCGCTTCACCATGGATCGGCCCGGCCGATTCGCCCGAGGTGCGTGAAGGCGAAGCCCGCGGCGTACTTCAGGCCGTAGCCCAGTGCGCGGTCCAGCCCGATGTGGGTCAGCCAGATGAGGCCGCCGGCCACCGCCCACGGCAGGGTCGCGAACACGCCGAGCGCCAGCAGCAGCACCGGCCCGACGTACGAATGCGCCGCGTTGTACAGCGCCGCGCCCACGCGCGGGCCCGCGAGGTAGCCCAGCAGCGAGAGGTCGGGCGCCAGCAGCCAGAGCGCGAACACGCCCCAGCCCGCGCCGAACTGGGCGTAGGCAGCAAGGGCCACGCCGAGCACCACGGTGCCTTCGAGCCGCAGCAGCCCCCGCACGCCGCCCGCGGCGCCGAGGCTCTGTTCGCGAGACACCGTGGAACCGGCTTCGCCGGGCCACAGGTGTCGCCCCCTGGAAGGGGGTTGGCGAGGCGACACGAAGTGCGCGAAGACCGGGGGTGAGTCAAGTTCAGCCACGATGGCTCCAGCGGCGGCCGCCGCGGTCCATGAAGTCGCGCACCTTCTGCTGCTGCGCGGCGTTCAGGTGGTCGTAGAAGTCGGCCGCGGCCGCGATGATCTCGGGGCTGCCGTTGCGCACGGCGGCGGTCTTCTCGTCGACCAGTCGCGTGGCGCCGGCCTGGTCGAGCTTGTTGCCCGCGAACAGCGCCTTGAACTGCGAGCGCGGGTCGCCCGAGCCGCCTGCGCCGCGCATCGCTTCGCGCTGTGCCTGCAGCTTCTCGGCCAGCACGGTGAGCTTCTGCTTCTGGCTGGCGTCGAGCTCGAGCTTGCTGCCCACGCGCTCGACCATCTTCGCGCGGAACTCGGCGCTGTCGCCGCTCCAGCCGTGGCGTTGGCCGGCACAGCCGGCGATGCTGCCGGCCACCATGGCGGCGCCTGCGAAACCGAAGAGAGTGCGTTTGATCCAGTGCTTCATATCAAGTCCTTGATGTTGTCTAGTGAGGAGGAAGCTCGATGGTGCGAGGTGCGCCGGGCCAAGTCCTCTCGCCGGGGTATCGGCGTGTTTCGTTTGATTGCGACGGGCGTGGCAACCGCCGAGGGGCTGTTTACAGCCGGCTGCTCTTGGCGTTGATGGCCGCGGCGCGTGCGTCGACGGGGTTCTGCAGGGTCGAGATGACCTTGCTGTTCACGCGCGAGCCGGACGACACGTTCTGGTCTGGCGCGGCGGCGGCGCGCACGGCTTCGGCGACGACGCGGTCGCGCTCCATCGACACGGCCATGGTCTCCGGGCCGCGCGAGCCGCGCACCACGTTCTGGTTGGGTGCCGACGCGGTGCGCATGGCTTCGGCGTTCACATCGGCGCGGCTCTTGGCCGACACGGCGGGTTGCACGCCCTCGTAGCTTTCAGCCTTGGCGCCGGCGGCGGCGAGCATGGCGAACGAGCTGATCGCGATGATCTGGGAGAAGGAGACGGAGGTGGAGACGAACTTCATGATGCAGGCCTTTCTTTCGGGTTGGAAGAGAAGGCCTGATCGTGCTTGCGGGCGCCCCGCAAGTCCTTTCGCCGCGGTTGCGGCATGTATCGATTCTTTTCACTCGCCCGCCGGGGCGAGTGAAAACGCTCAGCCCGCCATGGCGGCGGCGGGGTCGTCGGACTCGAGCACGTGCTGGGCCCAGGCCTCGAGCTTGCCGGTGTCCGCGCGCAGCACTTCCTGCTTGACCGCGAGGATGCGCGAGGGATGCATCGAGAAGCTGCGCAGGCCCAACCCCAGCAGCAGCCGTGTGAAGGCCACGTCGCCGGCCATCTCGCCGCACACCGACACGCCCTTGCCCTGGCGGCGGCACTCGGTGATGGTGTCGGCCACGAGGCGCAGCACGGCCGGGTGCGCGGGGTCGTACAGATGCGCCACCGATTCGTCGGCACGGTCGATGGCCAGCGTGTACTGGATCAGGTCGTTGGTGCCGATCGACAGGAAGTCGAAGTGCTTCAGGAAGATGCGCAGCGTGAGTGCAGCCGCCGGAATCTCGATCATGGCGCCGAGCTTCACCTGGCCGTACACCGCGCCGCGGTTGTCGAGCTCGGTGCGCGCGAAGTCGATCAGCGACAGCGTCTGGCGGATCTCGCTGGCGTGCGCGAGCATGGGAATCAGCAGGTGGATCTCGCCGTGCGCGGCCGCGCGAAGAATGGCGCGCAACTGCGTGAGGAACATGGCCGGGTCGGCCAGGCTCCAGCGGATGGCGCGCAGGCCGAGCGCGGGGTTCAGGTGCTCCTGCTTGTTGGACGACTTGCTGTCCAGCGGCTTGTCCGCCCCCACGTCGATGGTGCGGATGGTCACAGGCATGCCCTGCATGCCCTCGACCGCCCGCTTGTAGGCCTGGTACTGCTCTTCCTCGTCGGGCAGGCGCGTCTGGCGCGTGGACGACTCGCGGCCCATGAAAAGGAACTCGCTGCGGAACAGGCCCACGCCCACGGCGCCGGCCTTGACGGCGCCCACGGTGTCTTCCGGCATCTCGATGTTGGCGAGCAGCTCGACACGCTGGCCGTCGAGCGTGACGGCGGGCTTGTGGCGCAGCCGCGCGAGCCGGCCGCGTTCGAGGTCGCCCTGGCGCTGCTTGAAGCCGTACTCGGCCAGGATGATCGGCGACGGGTCGACGATCACCACGCCGGCATCGCCGTCGATGATGACCCAGTCGTCCTGGCGCACCAGCTGGCTGGCGGTGCGCGCGCCGACCACGGCCGGAATGTCCATGCTGCGCGCGACGATGGCGGTGTGCGAGGTGCGCCCGCCCACGTCGGTCACGAAGCCGGCGAACACGCTCTTCTTGAACTGCAGCATGTCGGCCGGAGACAGGTCGTGCGCGATGAGCACCAGCGGCACGTCGATGCCGTCGCCCGCCGTGGGGTCGTCGGCGTCGTCGTCCGTGGCGGCGGCGCGCTTGCGCCGCGGCGGGCTCGGCGCGAGCACGGCGGCCGTGCCCTTCATGCGGTGCAGCAGGCGCTCGACCACCTGTTCGAGGTCGGCCTTGCGTTCGCGCAGGTAGGCGTCTTCCATCTCGTCGAACTGGCGCGCGATGATTTCCAGCTGCGTGGTCAGCGCCCATTCGGCGTTGTAGAGCCGCTCGCTGATCCAGTGCTTCACGCCGGTGCTGAGGGCCTCGTCCTGCAACAGCATCTGGTGCACCTCGAGCAGCGCGGACAGTTCGTGCGGCGCGTCGTTCGGGCCCATCAGCGCAACGTTGGCCTGCAGCTTGATGAGTTCGTCGGCCACCGCATTGCGCGCGGTGCGCACACGGTCGATCTCGGTCTCGATTTCTTCGGGCTTGATGAAGTAGTGGGCCACGTCGATGCGGCTCGACACCACCAGCACAGCGCGCCCGATGGCAATGCCACGGGCAACGGGAAGGCCGTGGACTGCGAAGGTCATGGGAGAGTCCTTATTCGCCTTCGCCGAACTTGTCGTCCATCAAGTGGACGATGGCGTTCATCGCTTCTTCTTCCTGCGGGCCGTTGGTTTCGAGCTCCACCGTGGAGCCGAGCCCGGCGGCCAGCATCATCACGCCCATGATGCTCTTGGCATTGATGCGGCGGTCGCCGCGCGAGAGCCACACCTCGCAGGGAAAGCTGCCTGCGAGCTTGGTCAGCTTGGCCGATGCGCGTGCGTGCAGGCCCAGCTTATTGCTGATGGTCACGGATTTCTTGATCACTGTGCTTTCTCTTCGCCTGGTTCTGGGGAGCCGCCACCGCCACCTGCATGACGCCCGCGGTGCCGCCCGCGAGGGCGCGCTGCACCAGCGTCTCCAGCGGCTCGTGCCGGTAGGTGACCGCGCGCAGCAGCATCGGCAGGTTGACCCCCGCCACCAGCCGCGAACGGGCGCCGTCCACGAGTTTCTGCGCCACGTTGCAGGGCGTGGCGCCGAACACGTCGGCCAGCACCAGCACCTGCGAGCGCGGTGCGCGCAGCTGCTGCTCGAGCGTGATGCGCGCGGCGGCCAGCGTTTCCTCGGGCGACACGTTGGGCAGCACGTCAAGCGCGACGATGGCGTGTTCGCAATCGGGGAACACATGCAGCGCACACTGCCGCAGCGCATGGGCGAACGGTGAGTGGGCGATGATGAGAATGCTGTTCATGCGGGACAGAGGACGACGCGTCGATTATGCGGGGCCGCCCAGCGTAAGTAGATATGTGACACAACGCGCCAGCCCGGAAAAGCGGACAGTGTTGCGCCCGTACCCACGCAAAGCGCCGCCCTCATGGCAGGCGCAGGCCCTCGAAGAAGGTTTTGGACGCCTCGCCCGAGGAGGGCGTCCCCAGCACGGTGGCCTGGTAGAGCGCCACGGTGCCGTCCTTTCGCGACTGGGCGAACCAGAGGATCTGCACGGGTGCGGCACCCTGCTTGCGCCCGTCGAGCCGCAGCGGAGCAGGCGTGGCCGTTGCGCGTTGCAGCGCCGCGGGAGTTTCCGTCACCTGCGCCTCGCCCGCTCCCTCCAATTGGCTGCGCGTGGCGGTGCGCCAGGCGTTGAGCCAAGCCTCGGCCTGCACGGGGCCGTTGGCCGACGCATGGGCGATGGCGAAGGTGGCGCCGCCCGCGTCACAGCCCGTCATGTCGACCTGCACCGATTCGGCGCCCAGTGGCAGCGTGCGGTTGGCGCGGTCGGCCTTGCAGGGCAGCAGCGCGATCAGGCCGGCCTCGGCAACGGGCACCTCGCGCCAGTTGAAGGTGGGGCTGCAGGCGGCAACCAGGACTGCGATGGCCAGCGCGGGCCAGGGGCGGGGGACGGACGACGGCATGGGGGAGCGATTATCGAGCCGCAAGGCACCGCCGAGGGGCACCGTGGCGCCGCCAGCACGAATCGGGCGGGCGGAACTAAAATCGCGCCGCCCTTCTCATCTGTAAAGCCATGAAGAAATACATCGCCGCTGCCTCCGTCGTCCTCGCGCTGGCCGTTGGCGTGGGCGTGTACTTCGGCTCCGGCGCCACCGCCGCGCCGGCCTCCACCTTCGTGCTGCTCGACGGCACGCAAAAGAGCACCGCGGACCTGAAGGGCAAGGTCACCCTGGTCAACTTCTGGGCCACGAGCTGCGTGACCTGTGTCGGCGAAATGCCCAAGGTGATCGCTACCTACGACAAGTACAAGGCCCAGGGCTACGACACCCTGGCCGTGGCCATGAGCTACGACCCGCCGAGCTACGTCGTCAACTTCGCCGAAACACGCAAGCTGCCGTTCAAGGTGGCGATCGACAACACCGGCAGCGTGGCGCAGGCCTGGGGCGACGTGAAGCTCACGCCCACCACCTACCTGGTCAACAAGCGCGGCGAGATCGTGAAGCGCTATGTGGGCGAGCCGGACTTTGCCGAACTGCACAAGCTGATCGAAAAGCTGCTGGCCGAAGCCTGACGCGGGCTGCGCGCCAGGCGCCTTTCCGTTCGAAGGGCTGCACTAGCAACAACCCCGATCAGCGTGCGGCCCGGACTTTGCTAACCTGCGCCTTCCGCCGCATCGGCCCCTGGGGCCCCTTCTTCGATGACAGACTCTTTCGTGGCCGCATGAGCTTTTCCGTCTCGCGCCCCCTGCCGCTGTCGGCCATGCCGGCTGTCGTGCTGCTCACGCCTGAAGAAACGCACGAGTTCGACGCCACGCGCGCGATCTTTCGCGACTACGCCGCCTCGCTGGGCATCGACCTGGGATTCCAGGATTTCGAGGGCGAACTGGCCGGCCTGCCTGGCAACTACGCCGAACCGCGGGGCATGCTGATGCTGGCGTTGGTCGATCCCGCCAATGTGAAGGAAGAAACCGGCCGCCAGACGCCAACGCTCCGGCGCGCCGATGGCACGCTGGCGCACGTGGCGGGCTGCTGCGCGCTGCGTCCGCTGGACAACGCGGACTATGCGAACGCCGCGGAAATGAAGCGCCTCTACGTGCGCCCCGGTTTCCGCGGGCTTGGCCTGGGCCGGCAACTGGCCGAGGCCATCCTGGATGCCGCCCGCGGCGCGGGCTACGGCCGCGTGCTGCTCGACACCCTCGACGACA
>NNBU01000014.1_pt1 | contig 27757 bp, 28 predicted proteins | sample 1173781 | NCBI WGS metagenome assembly NNBU01 (sample SAMN07173937, study PRJNA388173) | plant metagenome | biome: Plant school; feature: Soil; material: Symbiotic tissue of Blasia pusilla L.; isolation source: symbiotic tissue sample KVJ2 | host: Blasia pusilla | place: Norway: Troms, Kvaloya...
TCCCGCATTGAGTCTTTAGACCAAAAACTCATTGCTATCACCAGACTTACCACTAATTGCGCTGGTAGCGATCGCTTGCGCTCCTCTTGAGTTTGGGTATTAGCAATCGCCTGTTCAATTGCCGTTGCTGGAATTGCCGTCTCGATTGCTTTAAGCAGGTCACTACTTTGTATATCAGGACACACTAACGAGAAATCCTTGAGATGCACCACACTCAATTTTAATGCTTGGGAACAATGCTTAATTTACACGATTTTCAGCCTTAACTGAACCGTATTGAATTATGAAAACAAATTTGTCAAGGTCAAATGGTTTCAGTAAATATTCTTCAAACTCTACATCTGGAATTTGATCATGAGTACCTGTGGTAGATGTCGAAGTCACAATGATTGGAATATGATTACCATTGTCTGCTTCCATAACACCCAATGTATTTAGCAATGTATAAATACTTTCACCTAAAAACCTAATTTCACAGACAAGGATGTTGGGCGTAAACCAATTCAGGATTTCTAAAGCTTCTTTTACGGAACCGGCAGTAATCACATTTGCGCTCAGGTCTTGGAGTAAAAACGCGTACAAATCTCTACTATCGCGATCGTTGTCTACAACAAGTACTTGTACACCTTTGAGTATCCCAACTGTCAAGCAAAAGTCATTGATTAAATTCATAATAAGACCTGCAATTAGGGCTTGAGTGCAAAGTGGGCTGAAAAATCCGTAGTCTTAAGGAAGCGAGACAAGCGGACAATGTCAAGTAAAAAGTAGCAGAGAACCACTTAATGGTTAAGATTAATAGGTTCTGTTCTTATACTATGAGCGGGTATTGTTTGATTTTCTAAATGAGTTGATTAACTACGACACAAAACGTAGGAAAACTTTTTAAATAAGGGCACAGTTATGTTCCCTCTAAAAATCTGTGGTTCAATTAACAAAAAATAGCTGTAAAGGGTTAACCAACAGAACTATTGCCATTCCCTGTCTTCAAGTTCCTTCTGAGGCAACAATAAGGTGGCTTCAATTTCCTGCCTGATAACAGATGTTACTTCACAATTGCTATGCAGACAATCGAGTAGTAACTGATTGGCATCGTAGTATCGTTGCAGTATTTGCTGTTGTTCAGCGCTAAACTGCCACTGGTGATGAATATTGCGATAATTAACTATCGTCATCTTTAACTGTTTAGCCCAGGCTGAATAGTTTGTCTGCCCCCATAGCTCAAGCCGTTCTTGACTTTGACGAGAATTTGGCAATTGGTCAGAGAGTTTTTGCAGGGATTTATAGAGTCCAACATCCAAAACTATGCCGAGAATGTTCGAGAGAGCATCTCCACAGGCGTGGATATGGGCAAAGTCTTGGCTCCCATCAATTGCACATTCCAGCAGCAGGTCATCTAAAGCTGTATCCAGAAACATTCCCTGGTCGAGGCTGCTAGCTAGAGCAAAGTGAGAAGCTATGTGAGGAGTCCGACTCAAGGCAAGGTAAAATGCTCGAATTGTTGCCTCTTTTGGTTGACTTGGAATAGTGCGAGATTTTTGGCTCGCCCAGGCTAAAAACTCTTGTAAATAAGGGTCTTGGGCAACCAGTGCATCAATCTGTTGCTTCATCAACTGTACCAGAGAGTCTGCACTTCGGAGCATGGTAGCTGTTAACAAGAAAATTTCGTGCCAGTGCGGGTCTGTAATGTGACTAACTAATCCTTCCAGAGCTTGCCCAAATGCCTCTAGGTTATGGCTGGCAACGATTTTTCTCGCTGTGAAGTATTCTTGAAACGCCAGATAAGAGAAGGAAAAAATTCCCCGCGCCCGTTCTGCTAGTAACCCATGTTGAGCCTCAATTGCTTTCAGCGCTGCTTCGCTTTCTATTTGCAATGCCTCTGCATCCATTTGCACGTTGGTCAGATTCTGAATATAGTCACCAATATATTGCTCAACGATGCGTTGCTCAAAAAAGTACTGACCTTGCTCAAATGTCGCTGCTGCAATCTGACTCAATAACTTGAGCTTTTGTGGTAATAAAAATCCTCGGTAAACTTCATCCCGTTCAATGCCTCTGGCTTCATCCCATTTGCCCAACAAAAGGTCTAAACCTTGCTTATAAAAGTCAGTCCGCTTAGTCGGAAATTTTTCTTGACCGTGAAACACCCAGCAGGCAAGATGTAGAAATAGGGGTGTAACTACGAGTTGGCGAAATTGCCAGTTTTCATCTAAGTCCAATTTCTGAATAAACTGAACGGACTGCGCCTGACCATCTTGAATGTTGCTCTTAGTAAATGTCACAAACCATTTTTGAGCAAAGGCAATGATTTGTTCTGAGGTAAATGGAGCAATCTCAACGTCGGTAAAGCCTCGGAGTCTGAGTTTTTGAGATGCTGTTCGACAAGTTGCCACCAATTGATTTTTGTGATATTTCTCTGAAAATCTGCGAATTTCGCTTAAGACAGCATTGCTTTGTTGATTAAGAATTTCATCCATGCCATCAAGCAAAACTAACACTCTGCCTGTACTAAGTAATGTTTCAATTATTGAGGGATCTAAAATTCCAGATGTGAGAAACTCCTGGCGGATGTATTTTAATAGGCTGAACTCGTTGGTGACTTTAGATTCTTCGGTAAAATTTCTCAGGGTGATGAAGATTGGCACTTTATTCGCCGCAAATTCACCTTGGTTACATTGAATGGCGAGATGTTGTAAAAAAGTGGTTTTACCTACTCCTGGTTTACCTAACACCCTGAGCTTGGAGTATGTTTCAACTGCCTGTGTACCAGGTATTTGTTTTTGATTAACTTCACCTAAACCAAAACGGTCAAAATCTTTTGGATCAACGTTTTGTAGTTCAGTGATTTCTAACCACTGAAGACTGGCAATTTCCTCCAAAATATTCACATCTATATATATGTCATCGATCGCAACGGGACGACTGATATCTAATAACTGCAAGATACCACACTGGTCTTGAATTTTGTCGAAGCGTTGCGATCGCACTTTTTGCACTAATGCATCAATATCCACCACAGGGAGTTGGGTATATTCTTCTAGTTCCAAGAATTCTGCCGGCGGATTAGTAGCAATCTCCCGCCAATTCAGTTCCAAAACTAAACAAATTTCAATAAAGGTATGACGCTCAACCGGACGGCCACTGAAAAACCGCCAAATTGGTTGTCTAGTTTTGAGGTTGACTTCTGCTGCTAGATTGTCTTGTGTCCACTCCTTGCGAGTAAATGCTCTTTTAGCCTCTTGAATCCCGGTGAGTGATGCTTGGAGCGATCGCTTGACCATAGGACAAAAACCCTGCTCCTCAAATCATGAACTTTAACTTTTATTAATATCTGCAATCTTATAGCTTCTGTTGTGATAATAGCATTTTACTAACTTAAAGTTATACAAAATCCCAGGTTACTATCAATTTTTTAAACTTTTGTGACAAACTCAAACGTTATACATTTATCTTATACTTTTTAACCTTTTGGCAAGACATGAATTCAATCACTTGTCTGTAATACTTAAGTAAAACTTAAATGGCTATTTAATAATAATTTGCTTGATTAATAATCATACTTGTATTCCATAGATATCATCCAATATATCTTTTTTTTAGAAATTTCGGGTTACACAACTGCGAAATTTTCTCTATTTTTAGATTTGTGCTTATTGACTACAACCTGAAAAACATGATTTTATTGTCAACTAACAAAATACATAAAATTATTGAAATGTCTGAATTAATTTACGCAGCCAGGGAATATGAAATAATAAAGCAGCCAGAAACATTTATAGATAAATTGTCTTATTATTTAGAAGATTTTAATATTACAGGAAGATGTTCATTAAACGTCCTACAAAAATATATTAATGAATTCTCCGAGGAAGAAAAAGCAGAGGTAATAGCTTTAATATGGCTTGGTCGAATTCCATCAGGTCAACTAACAGAAGACTTCGCCAATTTGATTAAACAAGTAGTAGAGCTTATACCTCAAAATTATGCAACCAGTTATATTATCGAAAAACCCCTTTTAGCAAAATATCTGCGAGATGGGCTTCAAAAACTAGATATTTGGACTTTCGCTTCATCCTGAAAAATTGTCAGGACATCAGGCTGACATTGTTTGACTACTGCAACAATGTCTCTGGCTTCTTCCTGATATAAGTCTTCGACGTAGCCAGTTCTAGAAACTTGTGCCTCTTTTTCACTATCAAAAGGGCCAAAGTAATAAGTACAGCAAGGAACAGAGGTATTAATTTCTACCCACCAAAATAACTCTAATTGATTAGATGAAAATAGATTCATGGAGATACCCATAGGTTATCAAAACAGAATTGATGAGTCAGGAGTCAGAATTAAGTCGGGTATTCTGAAAAAAAATCGGTCTTGGGAAATTTTGGTGATCCTGGTTGGGGTAGGGCAGAAGGAAGAAATAATATAATTGAATTACTTCAAACTTAGCGTATTGATTCTGATTGCTGAATTCTAAATTATTTTTCAATTCAAGTAGCTAGCATCATCAGAGAAATTTTTAGCTGAACTTCCGGTTACATTTTCTAAACTGGCATTTCCTGATTACAGTGGCTACAACGCCAGTAAAGTCCTTGTAAACGCGTATGACGGAGTAAAGTGTTAGAACAGCAAAGGCAAGTATGCCTCATGATCATAACTCGATTGATTCTTGTAGATATAAAACCTTGACTGCAACCAATACTCACATTAGTTGGATTCCTTAATAAAGCTTCCATTTGAAAACATTGAATTTTTAAAGTAATTTAACTGATTCTGTCTAGACTATTCAGACCCATTTTCAGAAAAATCATGTCGCTGTCTAAAGTATTTACTAACATCCGGCTTATGTGAGTTAGAGGCTAAAAGAACATAGTCTCGTTCATAGTGCTAGAGCTTACGATTAAAGCGAAGGATAAAACCTTTGATATTGCTTAGGAATTTTTAACTCACATAAGGCATAACATATATCTAGATAGTCATGAGGTATTGACTATAAAGATTTTCTAGCCCACAGATGTTATTCGCTATCTATACGTTTCTTGACTGAGGAATTAACAATGATGTAGATGACACCGTTATCATCAACAGCATCGGGTTTTCAGGCTGTGGATCATAATCAACATTGACATTATAGAAAGGATCAATTTTAAAACTTGAACCTTCAATCGGCTTTATAGGCATAACCTTGCCGGAAACAATGTGATACGTCAGGAGTTCCTGGAGCTTATTAATATTCTTAAACAGTGTCTCTATAGTATCTGCTGGAAGCTTTGCAAAAGCTTGATCTGTGGATGCAGAGGCGATAAATGAGTCAACGCCTTTGAGAGTATCTATCAAATTGGCAGCCTTGATTGCATCAACTAGGGTGCTAAAAGAACCAGAGGGAACGGCAGTATCAGTAATATTAGCCATTTATTTCACTTGGTTTTATTTAATTTGGCCATGAATAATTATTAGTATGACATCCTAGTGTTAGAAATCATGTTTGAGTAAGCGGTTGAGTAGCGTATAAGTTGTATGATATAAAATAAAAAATTTCAATAATTAAAATACAGTGGAATTTAGGAGTTATAAATTTGAAGTTAATGGAAAAATCTTGTTAGCGACAATTCAAAAACTTTTTATCCGGTTTGCGTACTTTGCGGAAGCTGTGAACCATAATTTCAGCTATCCAAATAGTTGCCCTACAGTTAATCGAAGATCGCTAACTAAATCGGGAACTGGTAATATTTCTTGTTCTTCTTGTAAAAGTTCTGGTTGCTGCTTTGGTGGATAAACTAAAACAGAACGCTCATCTGGATCAATCAGCCAACCGAAGCGACTACCATGTTTTAAACAATGCAAAATATTTCCGGTTACTTTAGTCTGGTTTTGATCTGGCGAAAGAATCTCAATCGTCCAGTCTGGATAGGTGTGAAAAACATTTGCTACCTCTCCATTTTCATCTAAAGGAATCCGTTCCCAAGCAAACATAGCTACATCAGGTACAATTGAACGTCCGCCATAGACGCTCGAAGAGCGGCTTCCCGCAGGGTAAGTACACCGTAATTCTGGGAAAGCAAGAGCAATTCTTTGAGGTTTGGCTACAGAATTGATATTACTAACTAGTTCACCCTGAAGAATACTATGTTTTCCCTGTGGCATTGGCTTTTGAATAATTTGACCGTTGATGTATTCCGAGCTAGTACAACACGGCGGAAATAAACCAATCATTCCAAATCAACGAAACCCTTATGCTGTATTCATTTTTAATTTTTAATTTTTAATTTTTAATTCCGCCTTGCGGTACTAGGCTTTGTTTCTGGTAGTTTCAAAAACTCTTCTAAAGTTAGGGGTTTCGTTGGTGATTTTACCATCTGCTTGTACCTCCCAAATTTTCATTTAATTAATCACCCTAAATAAGCTTTTTTAACGCGCTCATCACTAATCAATTCTGATGCTGCGCCTGTTAAAGTTATAGAACCAGCTTCTAAAACATAACCGCGATCGGCAATTTGTAGTGCTAGATTCGCGTTTTGTTCAACTAATAGAATAGTCACGCCTGTAGCCCTGAGATTTTCAATAATTGAGAAGATTTCGCGGACGATCGCAGGTGCTAAACCTAAGCTAGGCTCGTCTAAAAGTAAGAGTTGTGGTTTACTCATGACAGCCCGTGCGATCGCTAACATTTGTTGTTCACCACCGCTAAGAGTTCCTGCTAGTTGATTGCGTCTTTGTGACAAACGGGGAAATAGCTCAAATTGGCTCTGAATATCTGCTTTTATCTCTGCTTGATTGGAGCGAATATAAGCACCCAAAAGTAAATTATCAAATACTGTTTGCCGCGCTAATACTCTGCGTCCTTCAGGACAATGGGCAATACCAAGTTGTACAACTTCGTGAGTTTGGCGTCGGGTAATATTATGTCCATTATAGATAATTACGCCACTCTTAGGATTAACTACTTTAGATATGGCACGGAGCGTAGTAGTTTTACCAGCACCATTAGCACCAATTAGAGTAACTACCTCGCCTTTTTGAATAATTAAATTAATCTTTTTCAGAGCTTGGATGCCGCCATAATTTACATCAAGTTCTTGAACTTCTAAAATTGTATAGTTTGGTCTACTATCGGCGTTCATCGGCAGTTTACATCCAGAAATGTTGATTCAAAACCTAACATACATCAATCATACATTTCTTAAAACAGTGCGTAGGCGTAGCCCATCGTAGACATTGCTTCAACTTAAAAACCAACGCCAGAATACTGCAATCTTTATGATGTACCATTAATTACTGATAAAGATATCAAGCGTCTTGTGGCAAAAGCAGCAGATATTGGTAGCAAACGACTAATTAATTTAGCTCCCGATGCATGGGTACAGTGGGTAACACAGCGTCCTGAAGTCGTGGCGAAAGAAATTCTCGGCTCTGAGTTTCAGTGGATTAGCCGGGAAACAGATGTGTTGGTAAAGGCATACAGTGCCACTCACGGAGATTTTTTAGTATTAAATGAACTACAGTTGCGTTACACAACACAGATGCCTCTACGGATGAGAGCATATACTGCCTTGGCACAAGAACGCTATCGATTGCCAACTTACCCAGTACTCGTTAACATCTTACCGCCCCCATCCACCTTAACGATTGTCAGTAGTTACGAGCAGGAATTTTTGGGATTACGTGCCATCCAAGATTATCGCGTGATTAATTTGTGGGAAATCGATGCTGAGATAGTATTTGAGCAACCACTACCATCCTTGTTACCCTTTGTGCCAATCCTGCGAGGAGGGGGAGAGGTATCAGTTGTGGAACGCGCATTACGAATCGTGATGCGTAAAGCCCCTGTCATTCATGCAGGGGATATAAGTTTCGACTACGCTCAACTGCCGCGAACGGCTGAATTCATTCAGCCATGATGAGGATCATTGATGTATTCTAAAACTCTTTGAGTGCTAATTTTTCCAGTCGTGTCAAACATATAAGAGTGCGTCCACAGACTAGGAAGCTTCATTAATTCTGGAAATTCTTGTCGCAAATATCTTGAAGAACGCCCTTTAAATGCTTTCACGACTTGAGCAATTGAAGTTCCCCTTTAGGGCGGGGAGTGTCAAAGGCGCTACGAGCAGATTCACAGTTTAACCAATTAGAATCATTGCTAGCATTTTTTGCTAGCTTTGTGTTAGACACGCCTTTAGTGCAACAAATCATGAGGTGGGATATGGCAGTATTGCGAGAATCGCCTTGGTATCAAGAAATTGAGCAAAGAGGTATTCAGCAAGGTGTTCAACAGGGGGCGCGACAGCAGTTAATCCGAGTATTGCGACGACGCTTTGGTGAAATTTCCCAAGAGGTAGAAGCAAGGCTGGAGAGCGAAAGTGTGGAAAAATTAGAAACTTTAATGGATAGCGCGATCGCTGTGAGTTCTTTAGACGAATTTGTGGTAATTTTGTCTACGTGAATTCAATCATTTCCCAAATAAGCTTCAATTACAGCCGGATCATTTCTAACTATAGATGGTTCACCCAAGGCAATTAATTGACCAAAATCTAATACAGCAATGCGATCGCACAAACCCATAACCAATGGTACATGGTGTTCAATGAGGATAATCGTCAAATTGAAGCGATCGCGCAGGCTACGGATAAATTCACTCAATTGCTGCTTTTCGTTAGGGTTCATTCCCGCCGCAGGTTCATCGAGAAGCAAAATTTGCGGTTGTAATGCTAAAGCACGGGCAATTTCTAGCCGACGTTGATCGCCGTAAGCAAAGTTTTTGGCTTTTTCGTCAGCGCGATCGCTCAATCCCACCAAATCTAATAAATCTAAAGCTTTTTGCTTAGTTTTCAACTCTTCATTAGGTGCTGGTGGTAATCCTAAAACCCCTGTAATCATATTACTTTTAGTGTGTAAATGTCGGGCGATTATCACATTTTCTAACGCCGATAATTCCCCAAACAAGCGGATATTTTGGAAGGTACGGGCGATACCTAAAGCAGCAATTTGATGAGGACGCAGTTGAGAAACTTCTGCACCTTGATAAATTAATTTCCCGCTAGAAGGTGGAATGAAAGCAGTAATCAAATTAAACAGTGTTGTTTTGCCAGCACCATTAGGGCCAATCAGTCCAAAAATCTCATGCTTCTTTACACTAAAAGATACATTATTTACCGCCACTAAACCACCAAAGCGGCGAGTCAATGCTCTTGCTTCTAAGACAATACTGCTATTAGCTTCTGAAATACTATGTGACATTTTTGCATATTATTATGAATATATCACTCATGCAATAACTCTCTAAAACTTTTCTTACTTCGCGCCCTTTGCGTCCTTTGCGGTTCGTTTTTCCATAATTTTCCGTCTTTGAAAAATATCTGGAGTAATTAGCCCTTGGGGGAAAAAGATTGTACCTGTTACTATTAGTAAACCAAAAATAATTAATCTCCCATCGCGCAAAAATTGTGCTAACCAATTAGGTAAACCACCAGTATCAGCGAGGCTTCGCAGAATTTCTGGTAAGGCTGTAAATACCATACCTCCAATTACCGGCCCTAAAAACGTTCTCGAACCACCAATTAAAACAAAAGTTAAATATATAATACTACTATCAAAAGTACCTTGGCGAGCATTCCAGGTATTAAGGAAGTGAGCGCTAATTGCACCTACAACCCCTGCAAGTATCGCCCCTAATGTAAACGCCAAAACTTTGTAATAAGTGGGATCAATTCCCATTGCACCCGCAGCTAATTCATCTTCGCGGATTGCGATAAAAGCCCTTCCGACGCGGATGCGTTCTAAACGATAAAGCAACACCATACTAATTAATAGTAAGGGCAAAGCAATCCATAAATATTCAAGTTGTGTTTGGAAAGGTTGAGGAATGCCAAAAATACCGACAGCACCGCCTGTAATATCCAAATTGAGGGAGATGACGCGCAGAACTTCCACAAAAGCGATAGTTGCGATCGCTAAATAAATTCCTCGCAACCTCAATGCTGGAATCCCCACTAATACACCCAATAAACCAGAAATTATAGCAGCAATTAACATCTCTAATAACAACAATGGAATGGGAAATAAACCACTGGTAGATGTCAAAACTTTTGTGGATAAAATTGCTGCAATATATCCACCTAAAGCATAAAATCCTGGACTAGCTAAAGACAATTGCCCTGTCATTAGCGGTAAGTAAAGTGATAAACCTAGTAGTGCCCCCAATACCATAGAGACAATTAGAGAAGCATAAGTAGCAAAAAACTCAGCCATTTTTAAATATTTTGATTAAGCTTAATCAAACTATGGTCTTTCTCAACTATTAAGCTGTTAATATTTGCTCTGCTGTCAGCGCCAGTTCAGGAAAAGTTTGTGAAACGATTCGTTCTGAACCTCTAAACTGTGTGCGCTGATATTTTTCTTCAGCATCTAATAAAAAAACAAATACAGCCGGAACTTTTGGATTTCCTAAATACTCTCTTAGCCCAATTGCTAAATAATCTACAATCCAATATTCTATAATACCTAAGCGTTGATATTCATCCAATTTATCAATGTAGTCATCTTCCCAATTAGTTGATGTCACTTCTATAGCTAATTGGATGGGTTCTTCAAGTGCAGCATAAGCAGAACGATTTGATCGCCATTTATCTTTATCTATGACACTTACATCAGGCTTGCGCCCTTGCTCTATGCCATTAGCAGTTATAGTTTTAAAGACTGCTGTATTATTAACTACATAATTCAGATTTAGTCGCCTAGTTTCATCATTGAAACCAAACAATAGAAAATTAGCGACATCATCATGATTTCTGGTTGCACGCACTTCTACAATTTCTCCATCTACAAGTTCATACAAACCTTCCTCTGGACACTGTTCTAAAAATTGGTCAAAAGTTAATTTTGGTTTGGTGTATGTTTTCATAGTGTTACGTCCCTTTAAACTTTCTGAATAAACCGCCGTCCCAGTAAACCTTGAGGTCTAACTAATAGCATGATAAACAAAATTCCAAAGGCTACTGCGTCTTTATATCCAGAGTATTCGGCGGGTACAAACGCTTCTACTAATCCAATTAACAAACCTCCCAACACTGCACCGGGAATACTACCTAAACCACCTAAGACAATTACCGCTAAACCCCGCAATCCAAAGGCAATACCGAAATATGGCCCTGCAATACTAACACTAGAAGCAACTAAAGTTCCTGCTAATCCTGCTAAAAAACTGCTGATGAAGAATGTTAGGATAATAAAGCGATCGCTATTAATTCCTAATAAACTAGCTGTAGTTGGATCTTCTGCGATCGCTTGCATTGCTTTACCATATTTAGTCCGGTTGATAAAATAGGTAAGAATTGCCACAATCACCACTGATACAGTAAAAATTACTACCTGAACACTGCGAATCGGAATTGGGTTTTCTAAACTACCAAAGTTAATTGCAGGTGGCAAATTACCATAAGTATTTGCAGGGTATGTATAACTTTCCGCGCCTACTAAATACTGGATTAAGTTGACAATTACTACTGCTACCCCCAAGCTGGAAACAACAGTTAGCAAAGGATCAGATCCTTGACGGCGCAGGGGTTTAAAAGCAACACGTTCCATCACTATCCCTACAAATCCCGCCAAGGTACTTCCTAATATCAAGGCTATAGCAAATGGTAATTTTATCGGTAGGGCTGCATTAGCCAACAAACCGTTAAATCCAAAGCTACCACCCATCAGGGCATAAGTGAAATATGCACCCAAGGTAAAAATCGCACCATGAGCTAAATTAATGATGCCCAAAATAGAATAAACCAAGGTATATCCTAAGGCAAAAATTGCATAGACACTGCCGATAGATAACCCGTTTAATAATTGCTGCAAAAATAGATTTATATTCATGTAGCAACTATTTTAGAAATGTAAATTTACCTTGGCTGCCGTCTTTTTCCATCTTGATTTGGGCTACATAAAAATCTTTTTGTACAACTTCACCTATGGGAGTAAAACCAATTTCACCCAATGGTGTGTTGTATTCTCCAAGAAGTATCTGTTTGTTTAATTCTGTTCTCAATGCTGGCAGTTGTAATTTGTTGACTTTGCTCTTTTTATCTAAAGCTTGGAGTGCTTCTACATAAACCTGTACTGCTGCAAAAGCTTGAGCGCTAAATTGGGGTGGTTCTTTTTTATATTCGTCAATGTAGGCTTTACGAAACGCCGCGTTAACTTCACCTGGATGTTCTGGACTGTAGGCTTGAGCAATCAACACGCCATCACAAAGTGCCTTACAAACTGGCAATAGATTTGATGTATTTAAACCATTTCCACCGACAATTAAGCCTTTATAACCCAGTTCTCGCAATTGCCTAACTAAATTACCACCATCAGCAGCCAAACCAGAAATAATCACCAAATCTGGTTTGAGATTAATGGCATTGGTCGCTTGGCTTTGAAAATCTGTATCACTAGTTTGGAACTTTTGGACTGTTACCAATTCTAGCCCTTGATCCTTAACTGTTTGCTGAAAAATTTCTGTTTCTGACTTGCTAAATGCATCATTTTGAGCATAGAAAACCGCGACTTTTTTCAGTTGGGGGTTTTGCTTAAGTGCCGCTTTTACTGAATTAGGAGCTACAACGGAAACTGGTGCAGAAACACGAGCAACATAATCACCAATTTCAGGAATATTTTTCGCAGTATTTGATGGGCCAAGAATTGGTACTTTTGCACGTTCAGCAATAGGGTCAGCACTAAAAGCTTGCTGTGATAAAGTTGGGCCCACAATACCAACAACTTTATCTTTGTTAATTAGAGTTTGAAAAGCGTTAATTGCCCCTGCTTCATCACCGCTAGTATCTTGAAACACTAATTTAATTGGTGTGCCATTAACACCACCTTTACTATTGAAATACTTCTGGGCAAGTTTAGCTCCAGCAACTTGCTCTTGACCTAGTAATGCCACATTACTAGTTTGGGCAACAGCAATACCGATGGGAATAGCACCCGACAACGTGCCTGTTGTCTCTGTGGTATTGGTTGGAGTGTTATTTGTGGTGCTACTCGGACTATTAGTTGGAGAATTTGTCACAGTGTTAGAGCCACTACCACAGCCTGTTAGTAGCAAAGCGCAAGTTGATAATAATGCTGTTGTCCGAGCGATCGCGTTGTTCATCGTTGGATAATCATGTAGTTATGAGATATTCGGCAAAAGCTCATAATTAAGTTCATAATCTGCAAACAAAATTACGCAGATTTACACTTTTGCACGAATTCTATTAAATCACTCTTATTTCACCATGCAAAGATAAATATTCAAAGTGTTTGTAAATACAAATTATTATAATTAGCGATAATTTTATCATTCCTTGGTTATTTTGGGAATGCGCTACCAAGTCGCTTTATTAGTTCAGTTCAGTACTAAGTAAGACTCCTAAACCCTTTTTTCACTAGCAGGTAATCCTTTAGGTTCATAGTGACGGCAACCGTTACATGGGCCGTCGGGATTGACAGCACATCGGATGTAACCAGACCGCGCATTAAATTTGCAGCTGATGTCGCCAATTAGATAACCCACTCCTTCTAAATAATAGCGATCGCTCTCAACTGGTCTGAGATTTTGCCCTGCCTGAACTACTGGAAAATTCATGGCTGCCTGTCTGAGTCGTAAGCGCGATCGCAAATGGGTTTTGCGGATTACCCATAGGGAAATTAGGGACGGTAAAAAACCAACGGCAATCACTAAAAGTGTCTTTAACACCTTCTTTTTACCTCTTTTGTGCGCTGATTGATTGTCCCTGATGTTACACTCTGGTTTTACGGAAGTGCAAATATTAGGGCAAATTTGCCTAATTACAACCATAGTTGGTGACAATTAGCAATGGCAGTGTGGTATTTAGCAATTTGGAGTAAGAAGTTCCTTCTGCCACTTCAATCAGCATAACTGTTACAACCTCAGGGGTGAACTGCCGTTGAATGTTGATAATTTTAAGATTTGTTGACTAATACTTCTTCTTTTTGAACAAGCGCTTTGTCTCAGCCTCAGGCCTACACTTGTTTTTTTTTGTGTCGCTGCGATGCTAATCTTTTTTTGGTTTGCTGACGAAGTTGCTGTGCTAGCAGTGCGGCTTCCCTTTCGGCTCGGAATAAATCAACTCTTCGCGTTGTCAGAATAAATGATTCGTCAGGCTTTCGTTTCACCCAAGGGACGCTAACTGCAAAATACTGACAAATATTTTTGTATCCTTCCTCATTTAAAACTGGGTAACGTTTTTGAGTATTCAGTGTGTTAGCGATCGCTTTCAACTCTAATATGGCTGCTTCTAACTCTTCTGCCATCTGATTGATGTATTCCACCTGTGCAATCAAACGCTCCCGTTCACTCATGATTTTTTGATCTTGGGGTCGCAGTGGCGCTATAGCATTAGTTACAGATGTAGGCTGCAACAGCGAAACTCTCAGCAAAATGGGCTTTTTGTCCGTATCTGTGATTTTTTTCATACTACCTCAAGTAAGGCTAGCTGACTTGTAAGGCATTTTAGCAGCAAAGTAGTATATTTGTACTAAAATTTATTTACCTTGAATAACAGCGATATCTACGTGCTGACTTTTCACTCTTATCTGGAAAACCTGTCTCCTTTTAGGAGAGATAAGCTAAAACACATCTAATTTGCAGATGAAAATTTTCTCAATATCTTGTGGGGTGGGCATCTTGCCCGCCCTGATTATGCAACTTGAATGCTGATTAGCTTACTTTGAATTTTCCCCCTTCCCGCGTCGGGAAGGAGGTTAAGCTTTTCGTGAGTTTGTACACATGACCTGAATTGTCATCTCTAGAAGACGCCACCCGTACCTTGCTTAAAAGAGCACCGCCAACTGGGTTTAACTGTGATAATACCCAAATTCATCAACAGTGATAATATTGTTGATTAGAGTTATTTGTTATTAATTACCTTATGAGATTAAGAATATACAAAATAGCTGATACCGAAGAAATTATAAAATTATTTTACGATACTGTTCATGAAGTGAATATTCACGATTATACAAAAGAACAAGTTGATGCTTGGGCACCAGCAAATATAGATATTGAAGTTTGGATTAAAAGTTTAAAAAGTAAGTTTACTTATGTAGCAGAGGAGCAAGGTAAAATTATTGGTTTTGGAGAATTAGAGGCTAATGGTCATATTGACCGTTTCTATTGTCATAAAGATTTTCAAAGGAAAGGGGTTGGTAAGAAAATATTAGAACAGATTGAATTAAAAGCAAATTCTTTAGGGGTTAAGAAGTTATTTACAGAAGCCAGTATTACAGCTAAACCTTTTTTTGAAAATCAGGGATTTATTGTTATAAAAAAGCAAGAAGTAGAGCGTAGAGGGCAAAAATTTATAAATTTCGTCATGGAAAAACATTTCTCAAATTACTAAATTAATCGGATTCAAGCAATTTAACAAGAGTTGTTCTATAGGAATCATATTTGATTTCCGAATAAAACTCAGTAGGGAGCATCCCATTTTTGTAAAATCTAACAATCTTCCGTCATTGCGAGGAGGAACGACGAAGCAATCCCAGTCTTTGCGATTGCTTCGTCGTTCCTCCTCGCAATGACATATAAAATTTTATTATTTCATCGAATAATAAAAACTGGGATGCACCCACTCAGTACATCTTTATTCCTTCTTCTCTGTTCCCAGTTAAGAGTTCCCTTTCTCTACGAGTCATTCAAAAATCAGCCATAGCTCATGCTTTGTAGGCAACAGATAGCATTACAGAAGCGGGAATTTCCACACCACTGTCTGTAGAATACTTGGAGGCTCCCTCAATAATTGCTGTCACCACAGCTTCCCACTTGACTGCTACGGCACTAAGCCACTCAGTTCCACAAGCCACATTCAGGAATCGAATAGCACACTTAGTTCCTACGACATCCAATATGGCTTCATTCACCTGAGAAGTCACAACAGCGATCGCTTGATCGTATCCTTGGGTCACGATAGAGAATCTGTCACTCAATATCGTTTTGTATCCTTTCTGTCTTCAGCCTCCTTACCATAATATTGATCAACCATTCAAAAATATGTATACTTGACAAATACACCCAATTGGGAGATGTTAACTAGCCCGTGGTTCGGCAACGAGAGTTTGATACAGACGAAGTTTTAACGATCATTATGGATTTGTTCTGGCAACGTGGTTACGCCAACACTTCCATGAAGGATATTGTGCAAGCGACAGGAATCCAACCTGGAAGCTTATATTCTGCCTTTGGTGACAAAGAGAAGTTGTTTCAGCAAGCATTCAAAAAATACACGCAAGAATTCTTTCGCGCTTCTATGCCGCGCCATTGTCCCCCGTTGGAATGTATTCAACAATGGTTTGACCACTTGGCTAAAGCGATGATCAACGACTCAAAACAGAAGGGTTGTTTGATTATTAACACGGCAATAGAGCGCGAATCCCATTCACCCAGCACAATCGCGATTATTCAGGATCGTCTAGACGAAATTGAGTCATTCTTTCGGCAGAATCTCGCTCAGGCAATTCAAAACGGAGATTTGCCGAACTCATTTGCGATCGAGGCGAATGCTAAAGCCTTACTAGGATTAGTTGTAGGGATGTTAGCGGTTGCACGAATCCGACGTGATGCTCAAACGCTTAAGAGCATTGCAGCAGGAGCTAGCACACTGCTTCAGATGTAGGACTTACGCAAAACTCCACCCACAAGGGAATGGGGAAGAATTACCAATATGCAATGCCCCAAGGATTGAAGTTTCCTGCCGCTTTCGATGAATTAATTTTGCGGCTTTCTCTTGACAATCTTTTTTTTTGGTTTTATCTTGAATGAGTATTCAAATTGAATGAACGTTCAAGAAACGCCGCTAATACCTCAGGAGTAAACCAGATGTCCAATTTAGTTGTACACGGCTTTCCAGTGAGTCCTAATGTGCGCTCTGCTCGCATTGCCTTAATCGAGAAAGGAGTTGACTACCGCTTCAACGAAATCGGGTTTGACTACTTAGGGACGGACGAATACGCAAAGCTCAACCCGTTTCGGAAGATGCCCGTATTGGAGCAAGGAGATTTCATCCTGTACGAAACTCCAGCAATATTAGGTTACGTTGACGAAGCTTTTGACGGGCCGTCTTTGCAGCCAGTTGATCCAAAATCACGCGCTCAGGTGCGGAAATGGATTGGCATTGCAGCAAATTATTTATATCCAGTCGGCGTGATGCAACTATTCTTGCAGCGAATTATGAGTCCGATTATGGGTGGTGCAGCTGATGAAATTGTTGTTGCAGAGTCAGCCAACATTACCAGTCAGCATCTAGATGTCCTAGAACATCAGCTGACAACATCATTTCTTGTGGGTGATGCATTGACCTTGGCTGACATCATAACTGGGTCAATGGTGTACTACGTCAATATGACCAAGGAAGGATCGGCACTGGTTCAAGCTAGACCCAAAACAGCAGCGTGGTTAAACACTCTCAGTCAGAGAAAGAGTTTTCAGGAAACTCTTGCAGGACTGCTAGAAGGAAAGGCACAAGCTTAGATCCGAGTGTCAAAAATTCAAAACTATTCGTGCAGCATCTCGTAGAGAAGAGAGTCTCAGTGGGGGTTTAAATCCCCATCTGAAATTGATGGGAGTCAGTGCTACTCGGCTTCCAACCTAGGTGTAAATCAAAATACTTTCAGTCAACAAATGTTTGTTTAAATACAGGAGACTTAAAATAATGCAGTTAGAAGGAAAGCATGTAGTCGTGGTTGGTGGTAGCCAGGGGATTGGTTATGAGACTGCGCGACTGGCAAAACAGTCTGGTGCAGAGGTAACAATTGCGAGTCGCTCATCAAGCAAGTTGGAAGAAGCATCTGAGCGACTAGGGAAAGTTCACACTGCCGTAGTAGATATCACCGATGAAGCCGCAGTAAACCGTTTGTTTGCCACAACGGGGCAGGTTGACCACGTTTACATTGCAGCCGGTAGCTTTGTCGGTGGTAAAATTCTGGACGGCTCTGTTGACCAATTTCGCCCTGCCCTTGAAAGCCGTGTTTGGGGAAGTGTTTATGTTATTCGAGCGGCTGTGCCAAATATGTTTTCTGGCGGATCAATAACCCTCACTGGTGGCTTATCCACCGATCGCCCAGTTCCCGGTGCCTGGCCAACTGCGGTTGCAACTGCTGCGGCTGAACAAATGTCGCGTGCTTTAGCGATCGAATTAAACCCCATTCGAGTTAATGCTGTCGCCCCTGGTTGGACTGACACTCCGATGTGGGACGCAATTTTTGGGGAAGCCAAGCATGGAGCTTTTCAAGAAGTTTCTTCAAAGATCCCGACTGGGCGGTTAGCAACGGCTGAAGAAGTTGCCAGCAGCGTAATTTTTCTGATGACCAATCCCTCAATTACAGGCGAAGTCATTCACATTGATGGTGGTCATCGCTATGTGTAGGTCTTTGATTTTGTTTAGTTGAGAGTCACACAAATGCAGTATCGATTACTGGGACGGACGGGTTTATACGTCTCCGAAATCTGCCTTGGTACTATGACCTTCGGTGGGGCTGGCTTCTGGAAAGTTATCGGCGAGTTGGGCGTTGATGCCGCAACAGAAATCGTTAACACTGCCTTCGATGGAGGCGTGAACTTTTTTGATACAGCAGATGTCTATTCAGAGGGGCAGTCTGAGGTCATCTTAGGAGAGGTACTTCAGCAGTTAGGATTGCCTCGTGATGAAGTCGTGATTGCCACAAAAGTCCGTGAGCGATTAGGAAACACCCCAAATCAAGTTGGATTATCTCGGCATCATATTCTGAATGGAGTCGATCGCAGCTTGAAACGTCTCCAGGTAGACTACATCGACCTTTATCAGGTGCATGGCTTCGATCCAGTGACTCCAATTGAGGAAACTCTTAGTGCTCTAAATGATGTAATTGCTGCTGGTAAAGTGCGCTATATCGGATTATGCAACTTTTCTGCATGGCAGATTATGAAGGCATTAGCGATCGCAGATAAATACCAGTGGCATCGCTTTGAGTCAGTACAAGCATACTATTCTTTGGCTGGTCGTGATTTAGAGCGCGAGATTATTCCCCTAGCTCAAGACCAACAGTTGAGCATTTTACCCTGGAGTCCCTTAGCGGGTGGTTTACTAAGCGGCAAATTTGAACGCGAGAAAGACAATCCCACAGGTGCAAGACGCACTACATTTGACTTTCCTCCGGTTGATTTAGAACGAACATACAAAATTATTGATGTTTTGCAGCCGATTGCTCAAAGCCACAATTGCTCGATTGCTCGAATTGCCTTGGCGTGGCTACTCAGCCATAGCTATGTTACAAGCGTCCTCATTGGCGCGAAGTCTGTAGAACAGTTACAGGATAACCTGATGGCTGCTGAATTAACGCTCACAGATGACGAACTCTCTGCCATCGATCAGGCAAGTCGTTTACCCGTGGAGTATCCCCAATGGATGCTGAATTACCAAGCGAAAGAGCGATCGCCCGGAGGGAGTCGTCCAGCCTCATGATTTTGCGATGTAATTTTTCCACAAAGGAGCTTTGGCATGGGTCAACCTCTGCTTTACGGTTGGGCATTCAGCAACTATGTTCGTGCTGTCCGAATTCTGTTACTGGAGAAAAACGTTGATTACCATCTTCAGGAAATCACGTTTCAGGATTTGGGTGCTGATGATTTTAGTAACTTGCATCCGTTTCGGAAGGTTCCAGTATTAGTTCATGATGGAAACACTGTTTACGAGAGTCAGGCAATTTTGCACTACATCGATGAGTTATTCGATGCACGCTCTTTTCAACCCAAAACTCCTTTAGAGCGGGCACGGATGCAGCAATGGATGAGTGTGACAGCTAGTTATATTCAACCAATTGCGATCGGACAAATTTTTGTCCAGCGTGTTTACATCCCTGAAAACGGCGGACACGCTGATGAAGCAGCAATTGCGCGTGCAGTTAATGCGATCGCCCCGCATCTTGACGTACTAGAAACAGCTCTCACCAAGACTTATTTGGTTAGTGATTCCATCACTCTGGCAGATATTTTCCTGGCACCCGTTCTCTTAATAATGAAGCTAGCACCAGAGGGCAAACAATTAATTAATAGCCGTCCAAGGTTACAAAGCTGGCTAGATCGGTTGGCAAAGCGCCCCAGCTTTGTCGAAACAAGCGTACCTGTTCCCAAATTTGGGCTAGAGCTACTTGCTTAGTGGCAGCAATAAAGCGCTTATTTGAATGCTTTTGGCTCCCTAAATAGCTTAATATAATCAGAATTTCAATCATCAAACTGCACCGACTATGAAGCTGAGAACCTTTGCCTTTGTGCTGGCAACTTTGATGGGCTTATCTGCAAAAACAATTGCCCAAACTTGGGATCGTTCTGCTCCTCTAGATTTTCAGGGTCGTTATCTTGTTTCGGTATCGGATGCAGATATGTTGGCTTCTGCCTATGTCGATGGTAAGCTCGGATCTCGTGAAGGGCAAGATGCTATCAGTGTAATTCCTTTGACAGGGAAACATGTCCGAGAGTTACGCGCTTACGAAACTGAGGCGAGTAATTCGGTTGCTGGCCCACCTGCGGCAGTAGCGGTTACACCTGATGGTCGTTATGCGTTGGTGATTGAAACTTTTCAGCAAAGACCTGCGGGGGATTGGCAAAACCAAACCTTTGCCGATCTCAAACATGGGAAGCGCCTTTTGGTATTTGACTTGAGCAACCCGACTCGACCAACTCAAGTGCAAGAATTAGCGATCGCCGAGCGTCCTACATCCGTTAGCATTAATCGTGATGGTTCCCTTGTATCAGTTACTTTTCATCCCAAAGGGGCTGGGGTAAAAACTCCTCTAGCATTGATTCCTCTAAACAACGGCAGATTGGGGGAACCAATTTACCCTTCCGTACCCGCTTTACCACAAGGGCATGAACTAATCCATACAACTTGGCATCCTACCCAAAATACATTGGCACTCGTCAATACAACCTCTGCCGAAATCTTCTTTACCAAGATCGTGGGTCAAGCTAGTAATCTTGAGCTTCAGCCGTGGGGAAATATAGTCAAAATTGAAAAGGCTCCCTATATTGCCCGATTCACACCAGATGGTCGGCATTTAATTGTGAATAATCTCTTCTGGGGAGCAGATGTGCAGGGAACTTGGAATGAAGCACCTCGTGGCAGTGTGGTCAGTATTAGGCTAGAAGCAGGCATACAAGCAGATAGTTCCCCGCGCCATGCTCTGGTGTCACGAGCCATGACCAGTGTCAGCCCCGAAGGATTGACAGTTAGCCCCAACGGTCAATATGTCGTCACTACCAATCTAGAGCGAAGTTACTTACCCTACAACGATAATCGCATCACTTGGTTCTCCTCACTGACATTGATGACTCTAGACCCCCAAACCGGCCAACTCAACCGCGTGGCAGATTATCCTTATGATGGAATTTTGCCAGAAGCTGCTGCCTTTGATGCTTCCAGTCAGTATCTCGCAGTTGCTACCTATGACCATTTTGACGATCGCATCAAAGGTGGCTCTATTGATTTCTGGCGAATTGCTAGCGATCCTCTGAATCCACAACCGCAATTGGTAAAAACTCGTTATTCTATTTCAGTGGCACGCGGCGCACATTCAATGGTGCTAGTTCCGTAAACAAAGTACTTTAAACATATCTGCCCTGTTGAATAAACTCTTCTTAACTTGCTAAGGAATTTCTTTTCAACATCCTTTAAGAAGCAGGGTAATTTTATCCGAATAAAGAAAAATCTCTGATTCTTATTTTTCCATTTAATTACTACAAAATAGTCAAATGAGAACGAAAGGTTAGGGGTTAAATTTTTTCTCTGCTGAGAATGAAATAATCTTGACAATCACCCTTTTTAAAAGGGTGATTTCCTTAACCTATTAGTGGCTAAAATTGCATAATATCTTAAACAATATCTGATAAGTTTTTAAATGTTTAAGATATTAGGATTGCTGTATGTCAGCAAGAGAGTTTCTCAAAGCTAAGTTTGATTCCCTTTATCCTCATCTGAACGAGAGATCAATACGTCTGTGGGCTGCCGCAGAAGCCATTGCATTCGGCAGAGGTGGAATTACACAAGTTTCGCAAGCAACAGGCCTGTCACCAAAAACGATTCGGGTCGGAATCCGTGAACTTGAAATTGAGCCAGATACTCAAGTCAAACATACCCAATTTCAGGAGAAAATTCGATCTAAAGGAGGTGGTAGAAAACGTCTGCTAGACACTGACCAAACCTTAATTCCAGACCTGGAGGCATTAATTCAACCAGTAAGTTCTGGAAATTCAGACTCACCTCTACGTTGGACTTGTGAAAGCACCACAAAAATAGCTGAAAAATTGCGAACTAAGGGTCATGTCATCAGCGCTAGAAAAGTCGCTTCCTTATTGTGTCAACTTGGCTACAGTCTACAAAACAACTGTAAAACTAAAGAAGGATACTCTAACAGCGATCGGGATGCTCAATTTCAAAGTATCTATGATCAAGTGCAAAATTTTAAAGCCCGTGGTCAACTTATAATTTCACTTGAAATCAAGAAAAAAGAAGCTATTGAAAACTATAATAACGGTGTAGAACAATGGCAATCAAAAAACCAAATTATTAAGAATAAAACTGATTATTTCCCCGAACAAGAACTCTTAAATCTTCTTCCGTATGAAGTTTATGATTTGACTACAAGCCAGGAGTGGGTCAATGTAGGCATTAATAGTGACACAGCAGAAGTCACTGTTGAGTCAATTCGGCGATGGTGGCAAGATATGGGCAAAAAAACTTACCAAAATACTACAGAGTTGTTGATTACAGCAGACTGTAGTGAGCCTGATGAGTATTGCTTGCGGTTATGGAAGACCCAACTCCAAAAACTTGCCAATGAGTTTGGACTTATCATTCAGTTTGCACATTTTCCACCTGGTACAAGTAGGTGGAACAACATAGAATATCGTATGTTCTGTTTAATTACAGAAAACTGGAGAGGTAGACCATTAAATATTAAAGAAGTAGTAATTAATCTGATTAGTAATACTATCACCAATAAAGAACTGGCCATTAAAACTCCATCTGATAAAAACAAGTGTCAGATAGATATGAACATCACCGACAAAGAATTGTCAATATTGCGCCCACAAAAGCCTGAATTTTATGATGACTGGAACTACCGATTTTTACCTCAAAATCATTTGGAATTGTCGCCTCCCTTGAACAAGAAGGCGGAGTAAAATCTTTGAGATTAATAGGGAACCAAAAGTGTATAGAACGAAATCAGTTATGGTTGCAGAACTAGTTATGTAACTATAGTTGAAAATTTGAGACCCGATTGTACTTGAGCAGCGATGTCTCCTTAAGTCGATAGTATTGCTAAATGAATCTATAGCCCATATAGCATTTCCTAATCACACGAGGTACATTATAGTCCCCTCATCGCTTGCATATAAAGGGTTTGGGGTGGGGTTCTTGTATCTAACCCAAGCGAAAATCGCTATAGTAGCTAATTAAAATCGTAGCAAAAATGCACATATAAAAAATGATGCTAGATTTATAGCAAACAGAGTCAGAGTATATTCAGCGTTGTGAAACTTGAATAGATGTTTTGGTTTGATCTGATGGGAGTTTACATGAGTTTTACTTTAGCAGTCAATATCATTTTTGGCAATCTAAACCAAATTGAAATCTAAAAATATTCTGTAAATCCCTAATCTGACATCCTTTTCAAAAGGTAACGACCTTCTAAAAGAAGTAAGTTATTTATGCGCTATTACTAATGGTCAAACTTACTTGAATAGCGATGTTTAGTTATGCTACTGTAAATTTGTAAACATTGATTTCGCCATAGTAAACAATAGTAAACAAGAGTTAAGCCAAAATTACACGTTTAGCATTGCTTACTACTGTTCCAATCTAATTCTTGTTTTTTCAACAAAATAGCTCAATTCCATGACAGCGATTCTCATTTGGTAGCGCTGTAAAGCAATATCTATAGGTATTGTTCTAAGCGTGCTAAATCTATCTGCATTAAGTGGAATTTTAGTAGGATCATTCTTGTCTGTTCCTATCAAAAACTATGCATATAAAAGCTCCTATATTTAGTGGCTTAAATGCGTAAAATCTCATAATTTGCAATAACAATCCATAAGAGGTAGAAGCAAAAATGGCAAGAAAACTCACTGTCGGAACTCAAGAAGATGACTCTATCCTACTGATAGCATCAGAGGATGATAATACAGTTACTGCCCTCGCTGGTGATGATGTAATCTCTACTGGGTTTGGAAACGACGTTATCAATGCAGGTAGTGGCAATGACATTGTTACCTCTGGACAAGGAAACGACGTTATCAATGCAGGCAATGGTGATGATGTAGTTGGTGGACAAGAAGGTAATGATTTGATAGATGGTGGAGCCGGAGATGACCTCATTGAGGGTGGACTTGGCAACGATATCATCAAATCTGGAACTGGCAACAACAATATCAATGGTGGTTTGGGCGACGATATTATTTATCTCGCTGGCGAATCGAACACCGTTTTTGGTGAAGCTGGTAATGACAAGATATTTGCTGGTGATAGCGTTGATGTCATCGATGCAGGCGATGGTAACGACGTTGTTTTGAGTGGTGCTGGGGATGACTTTTTGACCGGTGAAGGTGGTAACGATAGGCTTTATGGTGAAGGTGGTAACGATTTAATAGATGGTGGTAGTGGAGATGACAAGCTTTCTGGAGATGTAGGTAATGACCAACTATTCGGAAATGATGGCATAGACTCCTTAAATGGTGGTGCAGGGAACGATTTGCTTGATGGTGGTCAAGGTAATGACCTGCTAACAGGTGGCACAGATAATGACACTCTGATTGGCGGTAATGGCAATGATGAACTGCAAGGCAATAGTGGAAACGACAAACTGATTGGCGTCAATACTGACGTTGCTACATCTAGCTTTGGACAGGGTGAGATTGACGTTCTCACAGGCGGTCAAGGTGCAGATACCTTTGTTCTAGGTGACAAGAACGCTGCTTATTACAGTGATGGTAATCCAGGTTCTTTTGGGGATAAAGATTTTGCCATTATCAAAGATTTTCAATCAGGGGTTGATACTATCCAACTCAAAGGTTCAGCATCAAATTACTCATTGGTTAAATCTTTTGGGGATCTTCCAAGTGGCACATCTATATACTACAGTGACAGTTCAAACATTCTTGCTGAACTCATTGGTGTAGTTGAAGGACAGACGGTAGCAAATTTAAATCTCAGTAATGCCAGCCAGTTCTCTTTTACAGATACTAGCCTGACTGACTCACTCACAAGCATACCCATTAAAAATGCTGGCTTTGAACTGCCACTATTGGAAGATGGAACCTTTAATATTGCCGATGTACCTGGTTGGGTAGTTTTCGACCCGAAGGGCTTCATACCTGAAAATCCCAACGGAATCGAGACTTCTAATTATGATGTGTTAGACCCCAACACTGAATATTTCATTAATGAAGCACCTGAAGGGGAAAATGTTGCCGATATTTATTTGGTTCAACCTCCTGGTACTGATGGAGTTGTAGGTCTGACACAAACACTTGATACTCTTTTAGCAGCCAATACCGAATATACCCTACAGGTAGAAGTAGGTAATATCGGAGGCATATATATAGGAATTGACTTGAGTGGCTTCCCTGGATATCGTGTGGAATTGCTAGCAGGGGATACGGTTTTGGCATCTGACAATAACAGCGTGTTCATAGCAGATAAAACCTTTGAAACCTCCACAGTAAAATTCACTGCTACGGATTCCAACCCTTACTTAGGACAGAATTTAGGAATCCGATTGGTTAATATCCTAGAAGGGCCAGGGCTGGTAGTTAATTTTGATGATGTCCGCTTAACCGCGCAAACACTACCAGGTATATCTGCATCAAGTGAAACTCTCACAGTCTAATAAGTCTATCCAGTAATACTAATACTTGGATATCCAGGGATTGAATCTACTGTTAATACGTAAATCCTAATCTTTTGCAACAACAATCTACAAGAGGTAAAAAGCAGAAATGGCAAGCCAATTTGTTACCGGAACTCAAGAAAACGATTTTATCCTACTCATCACCTCTGAGGATGATATCACCGTTGTTGCCCTTGGAGGTGATGACATTATCTCGACCGGATCTGGAAACGATTTGATTATTGCAGGTAGCGGGAACGACATTATTCCTTCTAGAGAAGGGGACGACTCTATTGATGCCGGTGATGGCAACGATTTAGTTGATGGGCAAGAAGGTAATGATTTTATCGATGGTGGTGCAGGAAACGACCTTCTTGGAGGTGGCCCTGGCAACGATATCATCAAAGCTGGCTCTGGTAACGATACTATAAATGGTGGTTCTGGCAACGATATTATCTATCTTGAAGGCGATCGCACTGGTGAAGTGAACGTAGTTTTTGCCGAGTCTGGTAATGACATCGTCTATGGTGGTGATGGTGTTGACCTCATTGATGCAGGTGACGGTAACGACATTGTTTCTGCTGGTGCTGGGGATGACTTTTTTACTGGTGAAGGTGGTAACGATAGACTCAATGGTGGAATCGGCAATGATTCAATAGTTGGTGGTAGAGGAGATGATCGACTTTTTGGCGATGTAGGTAACGACTTCCTCTTTGGAAATGATGGCGTAGACTTTTTAAATGGTGATGTCGGGAATGATAATCTCGATGGTGGTAAAGGCAATGACTTTCTAGCTGGTGGTACTGGTAATGACATTCTGGCTGGTGCTGATGGCAATGATACCCTGGAAGGTGATGGTGGAAGTGACACCTTGAATGGTGGTGCGGGAGCAGACAGACTAATTGGCGTCAATCCCGTTGCTGCTATTTTTGGCCTTGGAAAGGGTGAGATTGACGTTCTTACAGGCGGTCAAGGAAGAGATACTTTTGTTCTAGGTGACAAGAGCGCTGTTTACTACAATGACGGCAATCCATCATCCATTGGAGATCAAGATTTCGCCCGCATCAAAGACTTTCAGTCTGGCTTGGATACTATTGAACTCAAAGGTTCGGCAGCAAATTATTTATTAGTTCAATCTTTTGGTAGCCTTCCAAGTGGGACATCTATATACTTTACTGGCAGTTCAAACATTCTTCCTGAACTGATAGGCATAATTGAAGGACAAGTGGCTACAAATTTCAATCTCAATAATAGCAGCCAGTTCTCTTTTGTTTAAGCTGAGTTCAACGGATTGAAAAAGGTACAAAGCTGAGACTGTAATAAAAGCAAAAAAAGCTGTCTCGGCAATATCCACTGTTGGATTTTGGTTTAATTTAACGGCGTTCATGTAGCGATCGCGCGGAAACTAGCGCTACATGAACGCCGCAACACTCGCCGTGGGAGTTGTAACTGCGATCGCAGAATTACAAAACATATCGCACCTAAGCGATTTCTACGACGAGCTACGCCTACACCGGATTCATCTTTTGATTCAGCAACGCCCTTTTTTACATTTAAACTGTCACATTTATCTGTTTCATGTGTTCAAGACCTTTTGTCAAACGTTCAGATCAGTAACTCTTGGAAATTTATTTTTTAATTCGCATAAATTCCGAAATAATCTCTGATGATTTGGTAGTAGTAAACAACAGAATTTATACAAGTTAAAAAAAACAAATTTTTAACTTGTATAAATTCTAGAACTAAACCTTGACAACTTTGTAGTAAAAAACAGAATTTATGAATAGCTCTATGCCGGAATCGAAGCTCAATTTAGAGACTTGCGATATTCAAAAAGCAGTTAACATTCTTGGCTTAGAAATTT
>NNBU01000110.1_pt1 | contig 27527 bp, 23 predicted proteins | sample 1173781 | NCBI WGS metagenome assembly NNBU01 (sample SAMN07173937, study PRJNA388173) | plant metagenome | biome: Plant school; feature: Soil; material: Symbiotic tissue of Blasia pusilla L.; isolation source: symbiotic tissue sample KVJ2 | host: Blasia pusilla | place: Norway: Troms, Kvaloya...
CTTCCAGGACAGGGCCAATCATGGCAGTAGTCATGATATCTTCGCGCACCTGTCCTTTAACTTTTGCTTTTTGTCCGGCTTTGAGTAAGTCTTTGTCAGCCCCTCTAAGGATTTCGTAAGTAACACCCTCTTCTGTGACTAACGCCCATGCGCCTGTGCCAATATCACGGCGTTCGATTGTACCTGTAAGTGTAATGCTCATAAAAGTGCTGAGTGCTGGAGTTAGGAATTAGGAGTAAAGACGCGATTAATCGCGTCTTTACAAGAGTTAGGAGTTTAGAAGTAGGGAGTTATAAAAATTTATTCCCCATTCCCCACTCCCCATTATTTATGCAATTTTCTCTTCGTTTTTCAATGCTAAACGAACAAGTCCATAACAGATTAGGGCATTAGCAATGAGGAAGAGGCGTGCTAAGTTACCACTTCCCAATCCCCAAACTGTCGGATCTAAAAACGCACTTATAGTTAAGCACGCTGCTACACCTAAGGTTGAACCAATGGCAAACCATTTCCAACTAGGATGTCCCAGCAGCAATCCCATTAACACGATGGGAATCAATACACTAGCAAATAGGGGATTTAATGCATCAGTTCCCTGGAGGGTATTTCCTAGTTCGGGAATTGAACTGCCTAAAACCCGGAAAGGCCATTGGGGAAGATCAAAAATATAGATTCCCTTGAGGAAGAATAACCCAGAACTGCCAGCGATTAGTCCACTAGATAAAGACCAACTCCAAGTGAAGGGGAAGTAAACCCGTAAAAACCAAGCCAGCAGATAGGAACCAACTACCATTAAAAGCTTGGGTAACAGTGCTACTGCACCACCATCAATCCAAAAGCCGGGGTTAAGATAGCCGTTATCCCGTAACCACCGAAAGAAATCAGGAAAACTAATTTGTCCCCCAAAGGCTAGTTTGACTGCTGCTTCTGCATTCAGTTGTCCAGCGCCATAATAGTTCAAACCATCATCCTGAATAACTCGTGCTGACTGCTTGAGGACTTTTAAAACTTCATCTGGTTCTTTGATACCAGCAGCTTTAATTAATGCCGCAACACCAGCAACGTGGGGAGCAGCCATGCTTGTACCCTGGAAGCCCAGAAATACGCCTTCGCCATTTTCATCGATAGTTTCTTGGAGAATCTTACCAGCTTCACTACCACCAGGAGCAGAGATATCTACCCCAGCACCAAAGTTAGAGTAGGGTGCTCTTTCACCATCTGGGCCAATTGCCGAAACGCCGATGACGTAGGGATAGCGGGCTGGATAGCTTGCCCCATTGGTGTTTTCATTCCCGGCGGCGGCAATAACAACTACACCTTTTCTATGGGCATACTCGATCGCTTCTTTCATCAACTTGCTTTCACCGCTACCGCCCAAGCTCATATTAATCACATCTGCGCCTTTATCAGCAGCAAATTTGATCGCTTCGGCAATATCGGCAACGGTACCGCCACCATAAGAACTGAGTACCTTTAGGGGCATGAGACTGGCTTCGTAGGCAATTCCAGCGACGCCATATTTGTTATTTGTGGCTTGGGCAATAGTTCCAGCAACGTGAGTACCGTGGCCGTTATCGTCTGTGGCTTCTTCGCGGTCATTAACAAAATCATAGCCCTTGACGAATTTTGTCTCATACAAGTCGCGCACCTTGGTAATCCCGGTGTCAATCACTGCAACTGTAATGCCACTGCCTTTGGTTTGACTCCATGCGCCTTCAATACCGATTTTGTGCAAGTTCCACTGCTTGCTGTAATATTGGTCATTGGGGCCAGTTAATGAAGGACTTGCTTCTTCATCTTCTTGAGGTCGCAAAAATTCTCCTAGCCAAGCCGCTTTACCTGGTTGTGGAATCTTGCTGTAGATATAGTTTGGTTCAATGAATTCTGTAGCTTGGGCAAACTGAGATTTTTTCAGTTCTTGGAGCCGTTGGCGATCGCCCTTGATAATATACACATGATCTTTTTCAGAAAACTTGTTGTCTAATTGGGGTGTTACGTTGTATTGTTTGGCGATCGCTTGTAGATTCTGTTCCACCACAAGTGATGGAATATCTTCTCGAAAATCAAGCAAAATCGTCTCAAACTCTCCTTTAGCTGCCAATCCCTGAAAATTCAGGAAACCAAATATGGCAGACCCTAGCCCAATGACAAACAAGCACAATAATATAAGTTTTCTCATATTAACTCATCACCGCTTTTTGCCAGTTTGCTCACTACCATAACTTATCTACATCCCTTGTTGGTAGATTTTGCACTTTTAGTTACAAGTTTCACTCAGGACTGAGGATTTTTTAAAAGATGGAACGTGGTCTTTTGTGGTTACCCCTGTTAGTAATGTTTTTCTGGTTGGCTTGGCAAGGCTCAAAGGAGTATCAAAAAGTTGAAGCTTATCGTGCCTGGGCAGAGCAATTTGAACGGGCTAAGTATGATATTTATGCTGTATTGGGTCAAAAAGGCAACAATATAACTTGGGGAAAACCCACGCCGAAAGGGCCTATTAAGCTAGAAACATTCTCTCTGCTTGATGTTAAACAAATCCAGCTTTTAGTAGATGACAAATTAGTAAATATACAAAATATACCAGATAAAGGTCGTTCTATAGACTTAGAATTTGTATTTTCTGAATCTATTAACTCAGTGCGCGTTCCCTTTACAGAAATCCCTTTGGCAGCAGAATGGGGTAAATTTTTGCAGGGGCTATTACAAGATTTGCAATCAGCAGCACGGGAGTAGTTAGATTGAAAACTAAAATATCCCACTATTATCTGATAGTCGATTTAGAGGCTACGTGCTGTAACAATCGGACTATTCCCCGTCACGAAATGGAAATCATTGAAATTGGTGCAGTGATGCTCAATCGAACAACGTGGGAAATTGATTCAGAATTTCAGCAATTCATTCAACCCGTGAGACATCCGCATCTGACAGCTTTTTGCACCGAATTGACTAGCATTCGACAGCAAGATATTGACGAAGCACCCAAATTTTTAGAGGCAATTTCTCGCTTCAAAGAATGGATTAATTTATTTCCCAATTATATTTTTTGTTCTTGGGGCAATTACGATAAAAAGCAATTTATTCAAGATTGCGAATTTCATAATTTTCCTTATCCCTTTACTTCAGAACATATAAATATCAAAGAGGTATTTTCAGAATATCTTGGCGTGTCTAAAAAATTTGGGATGGCAGAGGCTCTCAATGAGTTAGGGATAGAATTAAAAGGCACACACCATCGGGGTATTGATGATGCTCGCAATATTGCAGCTATCTACAGACAGATGAACATCGAAAAATTAAGCTGAATTCAAGTGTGAGTTCTACCTCTGAAACCTATTCTTTATCCCCCATCTCCGATTCCCAGTTAAAATGCCTAATCAAATTTGGTTATCACAGTTGCAAAAACACCGAGCGATCGCAGTTATCCGCGCCCCTCAAATGGAACTGGGACAGCAAATGGTAATGGCTGTGGCATCTGGGGGAATGCACTTAATTGAGATTACCTGGAATAGCGATCGCGCCGGGGAATTAATCAGTCAACTACGTTCAGAATTACCAGCCTGTATCATTGGCACTGGTACGCTGTTCAATGTGCAGCAGTTGCAAGAAGCGATCGCATCTGGGGCGCAATTTCTCTTCACACCCCATGTTGATCCAGCAATGATTCAAGCAGCAGTAGAAAAAAATGTGCCGATTATACCAGGAGCACTGACTCCTACAGAAATTGTTACCGCCTGGAGTCAGGGTGCTAGTTGTGTAAAAGTGTTTCCTGTGCAAGCAGTGGGAGGGGCTGACTATATCAAAAGTTTGCAAGGCCCACTGGGTCAGATTCCCTTAATTCCTACCGGCGGCGTCACTCTAGAAAATGCTAAAGAATTTTTACAAGCCGGAGCGATCGCTGTAGGTTTGAGCGGGGAATTATTTCCTAAAAAGCTTGTCACAGAAGGAAATTGGGAAGCGATCGGATCTGGTGCAAGAAAGCTGATCCGGCAGTTAGGTTAACTTAGAATCAAATCATCAAAAATTCACGTCTATTAAAGTAATAGATAGGGAAATAAAGATGAAACCTGATAAGTTTCTCAAGACCCCATGATTTGAGTGTGAGTGTATCTAAAATGAAAAAACTGATTTATTCTGACTGGGTGCGTCGCTTAAAAATACTCTTGACTGGTACAGCACTGTCCTTAAGTGTTTTTACTACTACTGGAACGAGTGAAGTTTGGGCGAATTCCAAAGATCAAGTTATTGCACAAAGAATCCAGACATTACAAAAATCGGATCAGCGCTGGATTCAAATTGATCTTTCAAAGCAACGATTAATAGCTTGGGAAGGTGACAGAGTGGTTTATGGAAGTGCTATTTCATCGGGCAAAAAAGCAACTCCCACTCTTGTTGGTACATTCAAAATTCAATCCAAGTTCAAAACTACACGGATGCGGGGAGAAAACTACAATGTTCCTAACGTTCCTCATGCGATGTTTTACCAAGGGAATTACGGAATTCACGGGGCTTACTGGCATAAAAGGTTTGGCACGCCAGTGAGCCACGGCTGTGTGAATCTTGCACCTAAACACGCTAAATGGCTATTCGAGTGGGCATCAGTAGGGACACCAGTAGTCATCCAAAAATAGTAGGTGAAGCAGCCAAAAGGCAATTTAGTTAAAATCATAAATAACAACAAATCAAGACAATTAAGTGATTCCCAGCAAGATTTTATGCTGGGAATCTTCGGAGTCGGAATTATTGAACTTGAAATAAAATATGTAAGAGGGCGTTCAAGAATTTCCCAAAAACAAGCGTAAATCCTGACAAGTTCTGTGTGAAATTACAAATGCAAATATAAGTTGGGGAAAGTTTGCATTTAGGCATTTAAATGACAGATTTTTTAGTAAAGGTTGTCATTAGTCATTGGTCATTAGTTAGGACTCATCATTTATCAAGGACAAATGACAAATGTGCAAATTGGACGCAGATTAGCTTAGGACTTGTTTTGAAAAGCATTAGCGGATGAATTGCGTAAATCCTCCACAGAAAGCAAGTAATTTTCTGGAAATTTTTAGTTTTCCAGAAAATTACTTCACTTCATAATTTTTGCGTAGTTTAGAAGGTGAGGCATAATGCAATCTTGGATTCGCAGTGGTGGAATTCGTTCCTCAGGAACTTTTTGTACAGGCGTGGCGCTGATGGTGGTGACTTTATTCTCTTGGTCATCGCCATTAACAGGTACACCCAACTCGACTACAGCAACGGCCACGTCAGTCGATGAAAACAGCATCACTCTATCTAATAATGTTAGCCAACCTCGCTGGATTGAAATTGACTTGTCAGAGCAACGTTTACGTGCATGGGAAGGCAATAAACTTGTTCATTCATACCGCATTTCTGGAGGTAAGCGATCGACTCCTACACCCATAGGTAGATTTCGGATTAATTCTAAGTATCGTACTCATCGGATGCGAGGCAGGGGCTACAATATTCCTGACGTTCCTTACACAATGTATTTCTACAGAGGCTACGCCATCCACGGTGCCTACTGGCATAACCGTTTTGGAACTCCAGTCAGCCACGGTTGTGTAAATTTACCTGTTAAGCAAGCTCGCAATCTTTACAATTGGGCTTCAACGGGGACTTTAGTAGTGGTGCGGAAATAATTCGTAATGACCCTCTCTACATTGCGTTCGCGAATGCGTCTCGTAGAGAGGAGGAACGACGAACGCAAGTGTGTGTCGCAGACAAGCAATCGCTTTAACTACGGGATTATGCGATTACTTCGCTTTACTCGTAATGACAATTTATTGGGTCTAGAAAGCTTGAAACCCTTGCAGATACCACTTGTGTGTACAACCGTAGCAAGCGATGAGGGGGGACTGGAGTTTGTGAGAGGCTTTGGGTTGGGGTTGTGATTTTGGGTCATTTGCGCTTTTGGTGGTTAGCTAATTAATATTTCATGTATTATTCCCAGCGATCGCACTCTCCCAACTCCTCAAAACTCTGGCATAATCAGACATGGCTGCACCTTCAAAACTGATGTAAATCCTGCAAGCTAATTAAAAGGTTTACGCCAACTGGATATTTTAATAGAATAATCTCATCAAAAGATTCGCAGAAATATAAATGGACTGGATTACACTACTGCGATCGCTACAGTCTGATTTTATTAAAAGGTTAGCATCTGGTTGTCTGCTTCATTGTGAAACAGAAGGTCAATATAGTGAATTAACTATAATTTCTGGAGAGAGGTTAAAGGCACTACGGGAATTTTGCTGGCAGATGGCTGAGAAATATAAACGTGTTTTACCAGTGCGTGATGTTTTTATTAGCTATCTCAAAGGGAAGTTGGGTGAAGAAGTTGTTAAAGAACGTTTGGCTGATTTTATTACCGAAGTCGATTACGAAAAGCGATTCGGCGGTGATGGCAATATAGATTTTACATTGACTTCTGATCCATCTATTGGTATTGAAGTTAAATCTCGTCATGGTCGGATTGACAGAGTTAGATGGTCAGTTAGTTCTGAAGAAGTTGAAAAAAATGCAGTTGTAGTTTGCATTTTGATTCAAGAGGATGTAAGTGAAGCACAATCTGAATATCACCTTTTTTTGGCTGGGTTTCTCCCAACTAGGATGATTAAGTTAAAAACTGGTAAAATCTCCTTTGGCATAGAACAATTATTATATGGTGGTGGTTTATGGTGCTATTTAGAACAGTTACAATCTTCTATAAATAATTATTCTAGGCAACAACTACCAATTTACAAATATCTCCCGAAACAGGAAACTCCATCTAAGCCAACTATTAATCAGGCGATCAAATCTTCTCTTCAACTAGGGTATGGTGATGAAGATTTAAATCTCCTTTACATAAAATTGGGTGATGAATGTCTTGAAAAAGGAGAATATCAGAATGCAATTACCAATTACAATCAAGCTTTTAAGGTTAATCATAACGATATTGAGTTATATTATAAACGAGGTTTAGCTCATTATCAAATAGGAGATTATGAGTCTGCGATCGCAGATTATTCTCAGGCAATCCAAATAAATATTAATGATGCTAAATCTTACAATAAACGAGGTTTAGCTCTTTATCAACTGGGGCGATTAGAGGAAGCAATTAATGATTATACCCAAGCGATTAGGATTAATCCTAATATTGCCATAGCCTATAAAAATCGGGCTGAAGCTCGTTCTCATGTCGGAGATAATCAAGGGGCGATCGAGGATTATACCCAAGCTATTAAAATTAACCCCAATTATGCTGATGCTTATAAAAACCGGGGAATTTCTCGTTATTTATTAGGATCTCAGCCGGGATTTCCCCAAGCAATCAAGATTAATCCTCAAGATGCCATAGCTTATAAAAAACGTGGTAATGCTCGTTCAGATTTAGGAGATATTGAAGGAGCAATTGAAGATTATACTCAGGCAATCCAGATTAATGCTAATTATGCTGATGCTTATTATAATCGTGGGAATTCTCGTTCAGATTTAGGCGATTTTGAGGGAGCAATTGCAGATTATACTCAAGCAATCCAGATTAATTCAAATTATGCTGATGCTTATTACAATCGTGGGAATATGCGTTTAGAAATTGCAGATAAACAGGGAGCAATTGAAGATTTTCAAAAAGCAGCAGACATTTATCGTAAAGAAGGGAAGCTAGAAGCACTCAAAGATACACGAGAAATAATATTAGATTTACAAATAGAAGAATCATTAGATATTTTAAATTTCTAAACAATTGCCTAAGTGCCACTAATATAGCGAAGCTAGGATGTTGGCGTAAAAACAACACTTCTTCTAAAGGAGGTGGCACTAGATGGCCACTTCCCGCATTCTAAAAACTGCCTGCGATCGCACACAGGAGAGGACTTTTACAAGAAAACAGAGGGGGAGAGGAGAAAAAGGATTTTCGGTACAAGCCCTGCCCCTTGTGGGCGGTCTTCCTTCCCTGCTCCCCATCCCCTCTCAATACTGCGTAGGTTTTGAAGATTTGTAGGTTGGGTTGAAGGTCGTGAAACCCAACAAAGCCCTGAAAATGTTGGGTTTCGTTCCTCAACCCAACCTACCTCGGAGTGCTTTTTTGGGCTTAACCGAGCAGTATTGCATCCCCTCTGCCTTTTTATGACCAACTCTAAACAGTTCTTGCTGAGTCTGCTGTTTCCATCTCAGGGTTTTTAGTATTGTCAACCTCAAGACTTCGGAGCAATTCTCGAATGACATCTGTTGCTGGTCTTCCTGTCAAAGAACAGTAACATTCAAGTTTCTTCATTTCCTCGGTTGTGAGATTTACTGTCAGTCGTTTAACAGCCCATTTTTTATTCATGATTCTCTTTTGTCTTTAATACGTTGCTTTTTACCGAAATTACCAAGTTATTACGATTACTCCCGCAGTGCATAGCCTACACCACGGACTGTGTGAATCAAACGCCTTTCATTATTCTCTTCTAATTTGAGTCGTAAATAACGAATATAAACCTCAATAATATTAGAATCACCCATGAAATCGTAACCCCAAACTTTCTCTAGAATTTGATCTCTAGTAAATACCTGACGAGGATGTGAAAGGAGATATTCTAATAAGTCAAACTCTTTTGCTGTTAACTCAATGCTTCGTTTTCCGCGAAATACTTCACGAGTGCGGCGATTTAAGCTTAAATCTTCAAATTGCAACAAATCCTCGTCTGTTTCTTGCGTGCGGCGGAGGTGGGCGCGAATTCTAGCTAGTAGTTCCTCAATGCTGAAGGGTTTAACTACATAATCATCGGCTCCTGCATCTAATCCTGCCACGCGATCGCTCACTTCATCTTTTGCTGTCAACAAAATTACTGGTACTGTACTGCCTGTTGCTCGCAAACGGCGACAAATTTCCAAACCCGTCAGTCCTGGTAGCATCCAGTCCACAATCGCTAAATCTGGTGATGAGTCTCGTGCCAGGGTTAGACCAGCGATCCCATCATGGGCTACGCTTACTTGGTATCCTTCGCTACTAAGTTCTAATTCAACAAATCGCGCCAGCTTGACTTCATCTTCCACCAAAAGGATATGTGCTGTCATATTTTGCTCCTAAAGCAGGTAATGTGAAAACAAAAGTGCTACCATAGCCTGACTTTGAAAGGACGGCAACTTCCAAATTGATTGCCCGATGCTCAAATTTCTCTGTCATCTGGACTATATCTGCAAGCAAATCAGTCTTTCAATTTTCATAAATCAGATAGAACTGCTATATGTAGGTAAACTGATTTTAAATATACTCCCTTCCCCTAACTTCGATTGCACAGTTACACTACCCCCCATACCTTCTAGCAGTGTCTTGACAATCGATAAACCCAAACCACAACCCCCAGTAGTATGAGAGCGAGATTCATCTACACGGTAAAATCTCTCAAATATCCGTGCTTGCTGTTGCAAAGGAATACCGTAACCTTTGTCACAAACTTCGATAATTGCCTTGTCTTGAAGCTGATTTAAATTAAAAACTATCGGTGTATCAGGTTCAGAATACTTAATAGCATTATCAATTAAATTTAATAACACTTGTTTGAGGCGACTGTAGTCTGCTTTTATCTCAATTGGGTAAATTTTTGACTCGATTGTAATTTTGCGATCGCTATATTTTTCTGCCATCATAACAACTTCTTCAACCAAGTCATTTAGCACATAAGATTTCATTTGAAAGTATAAGTAACCGCTATCTGCTCGTGCTAAATCAAGTAAATCTTGTAGCAAGCGAATAGTGCGTTCAGCTTCCGACGCAGCAGTTTCTAAAGCTTCTTGTTGAGTTTGAGTTAAGTTATTCTGTCTTCGCAAAACGCTTTGTAAATAACCATGTACAATTGTCAAAGGTGTACGTAATTCGTGAGATACATTACTCACAAATTCTCGCTCTTGCTCCCATGATTGGGAAAGACGTGATAACAACATGGTTAAGGTCTGAGCTAATTCTTTCACTTCACTGGGTGCATTATCAAGATATAGCTGCGCTTGTCCTAAATCTTCAGCAGAAATCACAGAAGCCATTTGATTTAGCTGGCGCAGAGGTTGCAGAGAACGCTTAATATAAAATGCGATCGCAAAGGTTAAAACAATAATTGCCAAAACACTAGTAATACCTAAACTCTGCACCATTACCATAAACATTCTCTGTTCGCGGGTAATATCCTTGACTACAAATAACTCACCCAGTAACTTACCCCGCACTTGCACAGAACTACCACATAAAACAAAGTAACTTTGGTTGACTTTGTAAACTTGTGGTTTAATCGGCATCTTCGTGAGGGTCATTAATTCATTTACCGTAGTATCAGATAATAAATCTAAAGTGGCAGATTTTACTAAAATTTTATTATCAGGACTTTTTAGCCATAATAATGTGTTAGTGTTTGCCAAATTATTAATAGCCTTTTGCAACCCAGTCTCAGGTTGCATCATTTCACTATAAATTTGCACATCTTGCGGCAAGCGCTTGGCGATTTGTTCTATATTATATTTATGACTATCAACTAAGATTTGCTGCATTTTCCAGCTAGTCCATGTAGCGAGGCTACCTAATACCAAGGCTGAAAATGCTCCAATACCAAGCGTGAGGCGTGACTGTAAAGAAAACGGGTCTAGATTTATCCAAACTTTTGTAATTTGCTTCACCGTTATGGTTGCGTTTTAGGTGTTTAATAAGGCTTTATCAATAAAATTAGACTGCTAGATGTAAAGTTACTGTAAACTGCTAAATCTTTATTTATAGCTGATTTGAACTTAGCTCTGTTGCATTCTTACAGTGAAGAGTGCAGCCATTCCAAAAGGATTGCTAAATATTTTTATTTCATCGTCCTCATAACTCCGCAAATCTTTGTCTAATAATAATTTAAATGCATTTACTAGTAATTAAATTAATTTTAGCTGAGAATTACCTTAAAATCTCTAACATTATTTGCATTACACTTTTTACCCTGGTTTAAATATAGTGTCTGGAAGTAAATCTTTCTCTTTAATCTTTAAGATATCTTCTGTTAAAGCGATCGCGTCTTTATAATTCTCTCTTTATGGTTCTTGATCCTGTGCTTCATATTCACCAAATTGCTGAATTAATTTAGCAACTAAACCTGTCCATCCAGTTTGATGACTAGCTCCCATTCCGGCTCCATTATCACCATGAAAATACTCATAAAACAAAATCAAATTTTGCCAGTGTGGATCGTTTTGAAACTTTTGTATTCCACCATAAATAGGACGTTGATCAGAAGTATTTTGCAAGAAAATTTTGGTTAATCTTTGAGATAACTCTGATGCAACTTCCCAAAGTGTCATCATTTGACCAGAACCTGTAGGACATTCTACTTTGAAATCGTCTCCTAGATAATAATGAAACTTTTGCAGAGATTCAATTAGAATAAAATTGACTGGAAACCAAACGGGGCCGCGCCAGTTAGAGTTACCACCAAATAAACCACTACTAGATTCAGCCGGTTCATAATCGACTCGAAATTGTGAACCATTGACATCAAAAATATAAGGGTTTTCAGCATGAAATCTAGAAAGTGCCCGAATGCCATAAGGCCCAAAAAACTCACTTTCATCCAGCATTTTTTGCAGAATACTTCTGAGCTTATCTCTGGAAACGATCGCTAGTAATCTCCTAGCACCCACTCCTTTTGTTTCCATACAGGCCACATTTTGCCGCAAGTCAGGACGGTTTTGGATAAACCACTCCAAGCGCTTCTTAAAACCAGGAAGTATTTTTAAAGTTTCTGGTTCAATAGTTTCAATGGCAAATAGAGGAATTAAACCTACTATTGACCTGACTTTTAAGGTAATTTGTCGTTCAGGTAAATGCAGCACATCGTAGTAAAATCCATCGGAATCATTCCACAAACTGGCTTCCATTTCGCCAATTTTATTCATAGCATCGGCAATGTAAAGGAAATGCTCAAAGAACTTGGTAGCAATGTCTTCATAAACAGGATTAGTCTTGGCTAATTCTAAGGCGATCGCCAACATATTTAAACAATACATTCCCATCCAACTCGTACCATCAGATTGGTCAATATGTCCACCTGTAGGTAAAGCTGCGCTGCGGTCAAATACACCAATGTTATCTAAACCGAGAAATCCCCCTTGAAAGACGTTGTTACCCGCAGTATCTTTGCGATTTACCCACCAGGTGAAATTGAGCATGAGTTTCTGAAAAACCCGTTCTAAAAACTGTCGGTCTGTGCGTCCATAAATCTTTTGCTCAATCTTATAAATTCGCCAAGTTGCCCAAGCATGAACAGGTGGATTCACATCACTAAAAGCCCATTCATAAGCAGGAATTTGCCCATTAGGATGCATATACCATTCTCGTGTTAAAACATCCAACTGATACTTAGCAAAATCGGGGTCAATCATTGCCAAAGGAATAGTATGAAATGCCAAATCCCAAGCTGCAAACCAAGGATATTCCCACTTGTCGGGCATAGAAAGAATATCTTTATTGTAGAGATGGAACCATTCCCGATTTCTGCCTTGTTGGCGTTCTGGTGGTGGCGCTGGTGTATTGCGATCGCCTTTCAACCAATCCTCTATAATATAGTGATAATATTGCTTACTCCATAGCATTCCAGCAAACGCTTGTCGCTGCACATTTCGCATATCTTCACTGAGAGGAAATGGCGTGACACGCTGATAAAATTTATCGGCTTCCTGTTGTCTTTCACAAAAGATTGTCTCAAATTCTTTGCCAAATGGCTCAACTAAATTAGGTAGCTCACTCAATCGTAATTTAACAATTTGAGTTTCACCTGTACCAACTGTTAACAAATAATCAACAGATGCTTTCGTACCAACTTTATTTAGATTTACTGCTTCTTTTTTACCATGAACGATATAGTCATTAATACCATCTTTCACATAGGTAGATGAATTAGAATAGCCAAATAATCGCTGATAATTTGTTTCGTTTTCTGTAAAGAGAATTTCATTTGCTTGCTGACAATACAACCATCTTTTACCTAAGGTTGGATGAAACGCCTCAACCAGATGGAAGCAGTTACTTGACTCCACCTCTTTTAAAATAGGTTTGCTAGTATCGCCATTCCAAGACCAAGTGTTACGAAACCATAGAGTAGGTAAAAGATGTAGTGTTTTTGCTTCTGTCCCTCGGTTGACTACTTTAATTTGGATGAGAATATCTTCAACTGTATTTTTAGCATATTCAATGAATATATCAAAGTAGCGATTTTCATCAAATATATTTGTATCTAGTAATTCAAATTCTGGCTCTTGACGATTTCTGCGTTGATTTTCTACAACTAATTGGGAGTAAGGAAAGGCTTTTTGGGGATATTTATAAAGCGCTTTCATGTATGAATGACTAGGAGTATTGTCTAGATAAAAGTAATATTCTTTAACATCTTCTCCATGATTTCCCTCACTACCAGTTAGACCAAAAAGCCTTTCTTTGAGAATAGCATCTTCGCCATTCCAAAGTGCGATCGCAAAACAAAGTCGTTGATGATTATCGGAAATACCAGCAATACCATCTTCACCCCAACGGTAGGCACGAGAACGAGCCTGATCGTGGGTGAAATAGTCCCAGGCTGTACCGTTGGGACTGTAGTCTTCGCGTACCGTTCCCCATTGGCGATCGCTCAAATATGGCCCCCATCTACGCCAATGAGCTTTGTGAGTTAGGGCTTCTGCTAATCTGATTTCTTCTTGGGTTATATTTGTCATAATTTACTCAAACTTTTGTTGATAAATACTTAATTTAGGGAAGTATTTTTTATTTTTACTATCTCTTTTGTACTTTAGATATTACTGAAGTTTTGATTAAAATTTGACAAGTAAATTGCTCAATAAATTTATATTTATTAATATCGAGTATTAGGAACATAAGCCAATACGGTTCAGTTAAGAGCTACTGGCAAAAATTTTGGGTTTTCGAGACGCGATAAATCGCCGTCTCTACAAGTGTTTTGGTCTTATCTGAACTGTATTGGCTTATGTTCCTATTCTTGCTAACTCATGAACCACTACACAATGATTACAATTTGAACCTGGTAAAACCTGATTTATTCCCTGCATCAACTCGTTGTCGCCAACCAAGCACGTAAAACCTCTGCCACTGTCCACGCTTGGGCAATGCATCCCCGTGGAGTCATGGGGGCATCACCATCAAAAATTTCGCTGAGACTACCAACACCGTGTGCTTTGAGATGATTAGCCATTGGTTCCAAAAATTGACGAGCCTGTTCGGGATTTTTGTAGACGCGCAGGTGTGCTAAGACAAACGGCCCCAACAACCAACCCCAAACTATCCCTTGGTGATAAGCTCCATCACGTTGATACTGATTGCCCCCGTATTTACCCTGATATTGAGGATGATCGAGGGCTAGCGATCGCAACCCATGAGAAGTCAGCAGCGATCGCCCGCAAGCGTCCACCACACCCTTTTGCTGGGCAGGTGTGAGCGGACTTTCTGGTAATGACACAGCAAAGATTTGGTTAGGACGCAATAACGCATCATCACCATCAGGACTGTCTAGAACGTCATAGCAATAACCTGTCTCGTCATTCCAGAAGCGAGAAAATCTATACTTAGCCCGGTCTGCCATTGCCTCATACTCTTGGTGTGGTTTACCAAGTTGACGGGCAAACTTAGCCATTGTCCGTAAGGCATTATACCAGAGGGCATTAACTTCAATCGGTTTGCCAATTCGGGGCGTAACTACCCAATCATCAACTTTGGCATCCATCCACGTCAGTTGCACACCTGCAACACCTGCATAAAGTAAACCATCGGCCGCATCGAGGTGGATGTTGTAGCGTGTACCGCGACAGTGCCAATTAATGATGTCTGCAAGTATTGGAAAAAGTTCACCAAGCAAATTATCATCGTCTGTTGCGCTGTAGTAGGCGCGGACTGCTTCAAAGTACCAGAGAGTAGCATCGACTGTATTATATTCTGGTTGCTCACCCGCATCGGGAAAGCGATTAGGTAACATTCCCTGGTCTACATATCTGGCAAAGGTGCGAAGAATTGAGCGTGCTACCTCTGGACGACCAGTGGAAATTGTCAAACCAGGTAGACTAATCATCGTGTCGCGTCCCCAGTCGCTAAACCAGTGATAACCAGCGATGATGGTTTTGCCGTGGGGGTCTTCTGGTACTGGGCGATCAACAATAAACTGGTCAGCAGCTAGTACTAAATGGTTGATCCAACTAGGTGATTCCTTAATGTTGAGGGGTAGATTAGTTTTCCAAAGTCCTGTTAGCTTTTGTTCTTGAACGCGACGTGACTTCAGTGCAACTTCGCCATTGAGATTTGGTTGTTTTTCCGTGCTGGCTACAAAGGCAATCGCTTCCCCAGGATTCAGTGTAACTTCAAAGGTGGCGGCGTGGAGGTGGTCTTCTTTGTCATTCAATCCGCGATCGCGTTCAACTGCCAAGTCAAAGTCATAATACCAACTGTGGGCAACAGATGCACTACCGCAATCGCTCAACAAATATAGTGGTACAGCACCCGGATAAGCAGTTACACAAATTCCTTGTTCCACCTGTTCAACAGACATCTGCCAATCATTGCTTTGGGTGTCGCTGTGGTAATCGCGGTAGTTGACCATTGCTTTGAACGTCAACTTCAGAGGTTGGGTGGCACGACGTAAAATATATTGAACATAAGTTGTGTTAGCCCCTTGTTGCATCCACACCCGTTTTTCTAATAAGGCATCAGCAACAGCAAAACGCCATGCAGGAATTGTCCCTTCCAGAGAAAAACGTTCAATATGTTGATAACCGTGGGGACTGACGATACCATCTGCCCAGCGATTGGTATGTAGAGAATAAGAGCGAGTATCATACAGGATAGTTTCATCTAGTTTTGCCAGCATTAAGGTACGACCCAGAGGTGGTTTCAATGCTGCTACCAGTAGTCCGTGATAGCGACGGGTCAATAAACCAGCCACAGTACCAGAGGCGTAACCACCAATACCGTTAGTAACTAACCACTCCCGTGATTCTGCAATGTCAAGATTGCCGCAGATTTCCCGCCCAAATTCTATACACATAAGTCACGTCACTTTGCTCCGAATTCACCAAAGAAATGTGTCTGAAGCCCCGTCTTTCTCGACGGCTTTTATTTGATAAAAAAGGTTTGAGGCTTTATTTTTTAACACAAATTAAAATTTTTAGCCAAAAAGTGAAAAACAAAGCCCCGAAACAATTTTAGCAATTGGTTTCTCCCACTATGACAGAAGAGGGGTAAATCAAATTTATTTTAATCTTAAATTAAATTTATACTAATTTTTACCAAAAGATTAAGTAATTATCTTAATCTTAGTTGTGTTAAAAATTAGTTTTCTCAATTAATTAAGTTTTGATACCTTGCTGAGTTGAGATCCCAATTTAGATGTAGAGATATCTCGCTAGACCGTCTGTGCAAGGTGTTGGGATTACGTAAAATTATTTCCATGTATCAAATTGATTAATGCCAAATAATTTGTTATCTGGCATTAATCAATTTGATTGCAGATATCTAAAATCAAGTAAGTGAAATTCTTACTGTCAAACAATTTTCAGGCCAAGAAACAGAACATTTTCCCATAGAATTTCTTACTAATATGGTTCAAGTCAATTTTAATGTTTGGGGTAACGGTTCTATCAACCGTTCGGGGCGTATTGATTCTGATGCGCCGACTTATGTTGTTATTCATGGTTATCAAAGCACTGGTGGCAACGCAGGTAATAATTACCAACCTGCTGAGTGGATGGGAAACATAGCTCAAACCATTCGACAGCGCCAGTCTAATGCCAATATAATTTTGGTAGATTGGGAAGAAGGAGCTAATTCCTTGTGGTATCCTACTTCGGCTGGTAGAACGCGCGATGTCGGTAATCAGTTGGCTACCTACTTAATAAATAATGGCGTAGATCCTACTTACACCAACCTGATCGGTCATAGTCTGGGAGCGCACGTAGCTGGATTTGCTGGCTCTACCTACAAGGCATCCACAGGAAATTCTATTGCTCAAATAGTAGGACTAGATCCGGCTGGGCCTGAGTTTGAAGGCGACGCAGCTAACGATCGCCTAGATCCAAGTGATGCTACTCGCGTTGTATCTTTGCATACAAGTGAAACGCTGGGCTATGATGCTCGCTTGGCTACCCTAGATGTCTATGCCAACTGGAATGACCTGTTTCAGCCTGGACAGTGGAATTTTGCTGGCAATCATAGCTATGCTCACACCCTCTATACACAATTACTCCAAGGCAATAGCTTTACCCAATCCAACGGTATTCTTCTCAACTTGAACACAGTAGTCAATGCTGGATTTAGTGGACAGAACGATGCCACAACTAAAAACAATCAGAGTATTGTTGCTCTCAATCTTTTGGGTACTGCTAACAGCGACACCCAGGCTGGTGGTGCAGGCAATGATACCATTCATGGCAATGGCGGAAATGACTACATTACAGGTGGCGATGCTAATGATTCCCTATTTGGGGATAGTGGCAACGATCTTCTCTATGGTGGGCGTGGTAATGATTCTGTCTTCGGTGGTACTGGGAGCGATCGCTTATTCGGGGATGAAGGTATTGACGTGCTCACAGGAGCAGATACAGCAACAAGAGGTGTTGGTGAATTTGACCGCTTGATAGGAGGCACTGGCAGCGATCGCTTTGTCTTAGGTGCTACCGTGGGTGTTTTCTACACCGATGCCAATGCCAGCACTTCTGGATTAGGCGACTATGCCCTGATTGCTGATTTCAATCCCACCGAAGACATACTCCAATTGTCTGGCTTCACGTCCAGCTATAGCTTAGGAGCAGTGCCGACTGGTTTGGCTACGGGTACAGCCTTATTCCTAAACGAAAGTAGTCCCGAACTAATTGCTATCATTCAAGGCTCTACCAACCTTAGCCTTAGTGCCAGCTATTTCGTAACTGTTTAAAACATATAGGACTTACGCAAAACTATACGCTGGGCAATACCCTTCGGGAAGCCGCAATTCTTGGAGACGCTCCGCGTAGCTTGCTTCGACCTAGGAGTATGCGTCTACATGAATTGCCCCTACCTGAAAATAAGGGTTAAACATATATAGCAATACAGTTCAGATACCTGAATCATTGCGATAATAGAAATATTTGGACATAAAACTAGGGAAGAGAGATTTTCATGCGTTCTGGGGGAGGGCAAGTCTTTCAGGGCTACTTATTCTTAACTAGAAATAAGAGCTAAAATTCCTATTCTTACCTTCTATTTCAAAAGTTTGTGGTTTACTGTATATGGATAAATTGCCCCCAGAACAGCTAGTCAAAAGCATTTATCAGGAACTACTGCCTAGATTACAAATTGAAAGTGTTAATCCCCGTAATCCAATTAAGGTAAGCTATCTTCCACAACCCTGGCAGCTGCTTGGCAAAGGAAATTACGCCGCAGTAGTATATCACCCCGATCAACCTGAGTGTGTAGTTAAAATTTATGCCCCAGGACGGGTAGGCTTTGAAGAGGAAGTAGAAGTCTACCGTTGTCTAGGTTCTCATCCGGCGTTTTCTGAGTGTTTGTACGCCAAGGATGGCTTTTTAGTCTTGAAACGGCTTTATGGAACAACTCTCTACGATTGTATGCACTTAGGTTTACCAATTCCCAAGCAGGTAATACGGGACATTGACGAAGCTCTCGACTATGCTCAAAGCCGTGGACTCTACCCTCACGATGTCCACGGGCGGAATGTGATGATGCACCAAGGCAAAGGATTAGTCGTAGACATATCAGATTTTCTGCATCAAGAAGCTTGCTCAAAGTGGAATAACCTCAAAAAGGCTTACTACTGGTTATATCTGCCGGTGTTTTACCCACTTCGACTACGCGTACCCTACTCTACCTTAGACATGATTCGCAAATGTTATCGTCTGGGAACTTCTATCAAAACTTTTTGTTGCAAACTACCTCTAAGATTAATTAATTTTAAACGCTAAGAGCGATCGCAATCCTCATCGACGGTTTGTTTAAAAGTAATTTATTGAACCACAGAGGCGCAGAGAACACAGAGAAAAGAAGAAATATTTTCCAAAAATTTTACCCACCTTAAAAGGGTTACTCCCAATAGTTTTTGGTTAAGCGGGAAAGGGAAAGGGTTTAAATTTACCTTTACCCTTTAACCTTTCCCCAGAGCAAAAGAGAGATTGTTGGATTTATCCGAAAAGTATGGGGGCTACTCCTAACTTTTATTAGATTGGAGATTGATCGTCTATTATTTGAGATTCACTCACTAAAGGATTGAGGATGACTTCATTAGCAGCACTATCAGGTTTACGGGCACGAATTGCTGGACGCGATCGCTTGTAACCTGCTCTTTCAGCTTTTTGATGTTCGTAATCAATTAATCTGCCATAATATTCGTGCTTGCTTAAATTCATCGACAAGAAAATATGCTGGCGAATATTACCAAAACCTTTGCGGTTAAAAAACTTTAATGCTGAAGTATTGGTGGGATCGGTGTCTACCAGCATGAACCGCGCCCCATCTTCAATCATCCGGGCGACGACTTTATCAACCAACTTGTCTGCTACTCCCCGACGCTGATACTTGGGACTAACTCCCAGCCATAAAATATATCCGTAAGTCCAGGATGCTTTGGTGATGATGGTTCCTAAAATGAATCCTGCTAATTCCCCATCTGTTTCTGCCACAAGGCAATATTCTGGATCTGTGTTGTAAAGTCCAATTACCTCCCATTCGTCCCAGGTACGGTATAAATAAGGATATAAATCGCTGGTAAATAACCCTTCTCCCAAGTGGTAAACGGGAGCAATGTCATCAATTCCTAATTCGCGAACATAAATCGCTTCAGTTTCGTCAAAGCTTGACATATATTTAGATAAATTTAAAAGTTATATATTTCTTTATACCCATATTGGATTTTACAAACATCCTCTAATGTATAGGGTTGAGTGGGATTTCTTGAATGCTGTCAAAATTTGGCAATGAGTCTTTTATTACTTCTTCAGAAGCTTGTGTGCGTAGTTTACCGCCGTCGGCATCGCACCGTTTGGCAAACTGGCAAGAATCACAGGTTTTGCTACCCTCTACCACTTGAGGAAACTGTTGGTTATTTTGGTAATCTTCCAACAAATTAGTTAACTGGCTTAACAGTTGATTAAGTTTTTTTGCTGTTCGTATATGTTGACCAGTATTGTAATTAAATTTAATATTTTGTGGCTTCCCCTCAGATTGGACAAACCAGTAAGTCATAGAAATATTTTCTGGCAAATAATCGCTAGTTTCTGCCAATACATAGAGATAAAGCCGTGTTTGCCAGTTGGATTCTAACTTGCGTTTATTGGGTGGTTTAGGATAAGTTTTCCAGTCGATAATTTGGGCTTGTTGGTTATCTGCAATCAATAAATCATAGACAACCGTTAGCAAATATTCCTCAAGTTGCAGGGTGCGATAGTGTTCACTTTCACGGAAAGTTTGATTATCAGATGCAGCCGTTAAAATTTCTGGGGCTGCATCGGCAAAACCCAGCATCCAACTTTGCAGTTGAGTATCTGCTTCCAGGAAACTATCAATTGGCAAACCCATTTCTCGCTGCTGCATTAGCAAGTGGAAGCGACTACCCAAAGTTAGCCGTTCTTCTTGTTCTGGATTTGAGGGCGAGTTGAGTTTTTCTAGGTAGGTATGTTGAAATTTACGCGGACAAGCTTCTAGTAAGTTCAGTTGTCCTTGAGACAGTCGCAGTAGTTGAGTGGGAGTTGACAGCATTCTTCTATTTTAGAAGCAAATTCTGGACTGCAACTCACCTTGGCAAACTATCTGTAAAAAATACCTGTTTTTCACAGATAGTTTTTATGTCTGCTATTTCAACTCATCCTTATCTACATCATCCTGGCTATTGGAATGTTTAGTTTTTCCTTGGGACTTGATTGAGCCAAAGCTGTAGGCCATAGCTATTTTAACGATGTCAAAATATGCTGGGTGATTAGCTTTGTTAACGATCGCCAAAGAGATTGATCCCGCCACTAAAATAACTAAAAGTGGCGAAAGTGTTTCTGCCCTAAAGTCGTTGTCAGACATGATATAATCTCCAAATGAAATAGTTACGAAGCCTTTGGCTGAGTGAAAGTTAGCCAAAGGCTATTTATTAGGGGTCAGGATGAGCCTTGAATAGTAAACCTGTAGTGTTAACTGCAAGACTCAAGAATCATGGCGATCGCAAATAGACAGACCAAGGAAATTGCGATCCTTGTAACCCATATCCATAGACCTGCGGATAAAAGCATTCCAACTATCGTGTCAGCGCCAAAAGTATGAGACACAACAAAGGCTAATGCCAGACCCAGCAGCGCCAGCAGAAAATATTTGAGTCCTTGACCAAACCACTTGAACAGCATACTGTCGTTGTCTTTGAAACTGGGTTTCATGGTTTTTTCCTGTTTTATAAGTTGAATCTAGGCAGCAGTTCGCGCTCCCCTGACCACACTCAGGAAATAGCGAATGCCCACAGCTTTAATCCCACCAAGTCAAGGTAAACAATAGTCCTACTCCTGAGTAGAGTTGGAATGCCACCGAGGGTGGTCTTGATATTTGCAGATAACGAAAAGTTAAGCTCCTCGATGAATTGCCAGACAGACAATCTGGATATTAAAATTAGGCGCTCAATGCGCGTAATCGCACAAAACGCGGACTACGCGTATTGAACCCTCGCAATTCTTACAGACAATTTTGATGTTTGCCTTTTTCAGAATCGACGCTTCCAACCTTTGCCTTTACTTCTTACTCACAGGACTTACGCAAAATTATGAAATAAACGTATATGCAAAGGCGGATATCTTTGGTGAAGGCGTTCCCATCGCCTTGGCGGAGCCTCTCGTAGAGAAGCGTGGGGATGTTTCAAAAAGTTCTTGCGTAAGTTTAAACTCACTAAGTTTCTTTTTTTGTATGTAACCTTACTAAGTTACTAATTTTAGGCTCTCAAATTCACTATAAACTCACCAAGTTACTTAGGTCAAGGTAAACTGTAAAGAAAATTATTTAAAAAGCGTCAAAGATGTTACAAATATGACTGAATAGTCAGAAATGACCTATGCCCCTTTTGGTGAATGCTCACTTTTGGCAGTCATGTTATCTCACCTAGTGAGATAACATTGGTGTGTAGTGTGTCTTTGTGTGAGTATTTAAGTGTGATTCCCGAAAAGGTTCTTTTGGCTTTAGCCCAAAAACGCTGCTTGTCTGGCAGCGAGGAAGAGGTCTTTTTATATGCTGTTCAGGGACAATCGCCAAGTGCGATCGCTAAAAAATTGGCGATCAGTGCCGAGGCGGTACGCAAAAGATTGAGCGAGGTTTACAAAAAATTTAATGTTACTGGTAGCGGCCCAGGTAAACTCACTAAGTTACAGCAAGTTATCGAAAGTGAGTATCAAGCATCTTTAGTGAATGAGGAATCCATTGCTAAAAACCACCAAGATTGGGGTGAAGCACCTGGAATCTGCGTTTTTTATGGACGTGTAACAGAATTGTCTCAGCTAACGCAGTGGCTCATCAAGGATAACTGCCAACTAGTAGCAATATTAGGAATGGGGGGAATTGGCAAAACTGCCTTATCTGTGAAACTGGCAAAGGAAGTTCAGGAGGATTTTGAGTATTTGATTTGGCGAAGTCTCCGCAATGCGCCACCTGTCGCAGAGATGTTGGCAAACCTAATTGGATTTTTATCTGATGGGAGAGAAACAGATTTGCCAGAAACCGTAGATGGGAGAGTAACGCTGCTGATTCATTATTTACGAGAACATCGTTGTCTTTTGGTATTGGACAATGCAGAGACAATTTTACAATCAGGCGATCGCGCCGGAGAATATAAAGAAAAATATCAAGATTGTGGTCAACTATTTAGACGGGTAGGAGAAGAATCACATCAAAGTTGCTTGGTGCTGACATCTCGTGAAAAACCTAAAGAATTTGCTCCTTTAGAGGGAGATACATCACCAGTTAGAACATTATTATTAGTCGGCTTAGGAGAAACAGAAGGGCAAGAAATTCTCCAAGATAAAGGGTTATTTGGATTACAACAAGAATGGGCCAAACTAGTTGAGAAGTATTCAGGCAATCCTTTAGCACTAAAGCTAGTTTCTGAACCAATTCGGGAGTTGTTTGGTGGTAATATTGCTGCCTTTCTTGCTGAAGGCGAGATCATTTTTGGCGACACCAGAAATTTATTAGACCAGCAATTTGAGCGATTGTCAGAGATAGAAAAAGAAATAATTTATTGGCTAGCAATTAAGCGCGAGTTAGTTTCTCTAGATGAATTGCTAAATGATATTGTGTCTCCCTTGCCCAAAAGGGAAGTCATGGAGGCACTAGAATCACTGCGGCGGCGATCGCTAATTGAACAAAGAACAGCACTTTTTACCCTCCAGTCTGTGGTAATGGAGTATATGACCGACCGACTGCTTGAACAAGTTTGTCACGAAATTACCACTGGTGATCTTAAACTATTTATGAGCCATGCTTTAATGGAAGCTACGGCCAAAGATTATATTAGAAACACTCAAATTACCCTGATTATTCAACAAGTTATCCATAGATTATCAATTATTTTTAGACTTCCTAAAAATCTGGAAAATCATCTATTTCAAATTTTATTGCAGTTGCAACAGGTTCCCCAAACAGCAGGATATGCGGGTGGAAATCTGCTAAATATACTTTGTCAACTACAAACTGATTTAAGCGGTTATGACTTTTCTAATCTGACTATTTGGCAAGCATATTTACAAAGTGTGAATTTGCATCAGGTGAATTTTGCCAACGCTGATTTAGCTAAGTCCGTTTTTGCAGAAACATTAGTTAGTATTTCGTCAGTAGCATTTAGCCCGAACGGAAAATTTCTGGCTACGGGTGATGCTGACGGCAAGACTTACTTATGGCAAGTTGAAGATGGAAAGCTACTTTTTACTTGTATTGGACATAGCAGTTCGGTAAAATCAGTTGCCTTCAGTCCCGATGGTCAGACTTTAGCTAGTGGTAGTGATGACCAAACAGTGAAGTTATGGGATGTCCTTAAGGGTGAGTGCCTCAAAACCTTGCACGGACATAGCAATTGGGTAAGGTCAGTTGCATTTAGTCCTGATGGTCAAATTTTAGCTAGTGGCAGTGAAGACCAAACGGTGAAGTTATGGGATGTCCACACGGGAGAATGTCTCAAAACTTTGCAGGGGAATACCAATCGAGTCAGGTCAGTTGCTTTTAGTCCCGATGGTCAAACTTTAGCTAGTGGCAGTGAAAAGCAAACTGTGAAATTATGGAATGTTCTTAACGGTGAACGCCTCAAAATTTTGCAAGGGCATAGCAATTGGGTAAGGTCAGTTGCATTCAGTCCCGATGGTCAAATTTTAGCGAGTAGCAGTGACGACCAAACAGTAAAGTTATGGGATATCCGAAATGGTAAATGCCTAAGAACCTTGCTGGGACATACCAATCGGGTATGGTCGGTTGCTTTTAGTCCCGATGGTCAAATTTTGGCTAGCGGTGGTGACGACCAAACAGTGAAGTTATGGGATGTCCACACGGGAGAATGTCTCACTACCTTGCAGGGGCATAGCAATCGGGTAATGTCAGTTGCTTTCAGTCCCGATGGTCAAACTTTGGCTAGTGGTAGTGAAAACCAAACGGTGAAGTTATGGGATGTCCATAATGGTGAGTGCTTAACAACTTTGCAAGGGCATACCAATCGAATTAGATCAGTTGCTTTCAGCCCCGATGGTCAGACTTTGGCTAGTGGTAGTGAAAAACAAACTGTGAAGTTATGGGATGTCCGTAACGATAAGTTTCTCAAAATTTTGCAGGGGCATAACAGTTGGGTGAGGTCAATTGCCTTTAGCCCCGATGGTCAAATTTTAGCTAGCGGCAGTGAAAAGCAAACAATTAAATTATGGGATGTTGATACGGGACAATGCCTCAAAAGGTTGCAGGAACATACCAATCGCATCAGGTCAGTTGCCTTTAGTCCTGATGGTCAAACTTTAGCTAGCGGCAGTGACGACCAAACTGTGAAATTATGGGATGTTCACACGGGAAAATGCTTCAAAACTTTGGAAGGGCATACCAGTTGGGTAAGATCAGTTGCCTTTAGTCCTGATGGTAAAACCTTAGCTAGTGGCAGTGAAAACCAAAAAGTCAGGTTATGGGATATCTATACGGGAAAATGTATCAAAACCTTGGAGGGGCATGGCAATCGCGTCAGGTCAGTTACTTTCAGCCCAGATGGTCAGATTTTAGCTAGTGGCAGTGATGACCAAACAGTGAGGTTATGGGATGTTGACATGGGCAAGTGCTTGACAATTTTTCAAGAACATAGTAATAGAGTCTGGTCAGTTGCCTTTAGTCCCGATGGTCAAATTTTAGCTAGTGCCAGTGAAGACCAAACGGTAAAATTATGGGATGTCCATCATGGCAAATGCCTGAGAACCTTGCAGGGGGCTAATTGGGTAAGGTCAATTGCCTTTAGTCCCGATGGTAAAACCCTGATTAGTGGTAGCCAAGATGAGACGATTAAGCTTTGGGATGTATTGACTGGTGAGTGCCTAAGAACACTGCGATCGCTACCACCTTATGAAGGAATGAATATTACCGGAGTTACAGGATTAACCGCAGCGCAGTTAGTGACGCTGAAAGCTTTAGGGGCGGTGGAAGATGGAGAGCAAAAATAAAAGGTAAAAGAATGAATTTTGCCTTTTTCCTTCATCCTTTTACCTTTTTTATGTACCTGATGCTTATTTCATGTTAGCCCTTGCATCCTTCACTGCGGCAAAGAAAAATAATCCTGTGAGTGGAATGCTCAATGCTAGGATAATCGCCGTCGCTGTGACACCAAAATCTGGTTGTCCGTAACTGAGTTCAAAAATCGAACCGACAGCCGCGATCGCACTTACACAAGAACCACCCAGAAATAAACCGCTTTTTGGAGTTAAATACACTACTAGCCCCCTATGTTATTGGTTTCACCGCTTGATACGAGAAGCCATTCTTAGATAGCTCCTGGGCTAAAGTCAAGGAGTTTTCTACACGGTCTACAAATACCACGCCGTTGAGGTGATCCATCTCGTGCTGAATGCAGCGTCCCAGAAGGTCATTCGCCTTTAATGTCCGGGGACGACCGTATTCGTCTTTATAGGCAATTTCCACGACTTCGGGGCGCTTCACGTCTAGGAATACATTGGGAATGCTCAAGCATCCTTCTTGGGCAACAGAGATGTCGCGGCTGACTTGTTTAATGGTGGGGTTAATCAACACCAAAGGCTGATTAGCTGCGTCCTCTGGTTCCAGGTCGATGACAATTAGTTGTTTGTGAATTCCCACTTGGGGTGCAGCCAAACCAATGCCATCTTTGCTGTACATAGTTTGCAGCATTTCGCGCACTATTTGGCGAAGTTCGTCATCAACTTTAGAAATCCGCTTTGCAGCTTGACGCAGCACGCGATCGCCTAAATAATGAAGCTCCAAAGGTGGATTTTTTAACTTTTTTTTCTCTACAGCAATTTCAGAGGGCATGAGTCTCGATGGCTAGGTGGTGAAAATTCCGACTATTTTAATTCTACCAAGCTGGGGAGTGGGGAATGGGGAATGGAAATTGGGAACTATGAATTACGAATTACGAATTACGAATTACGAATTATTGACTGGGGTGGTGTGTGTTTAAATCTCTCACGAAACTTGACTATCTGCTTAAAGAAACTTTCCTTGGTTTATTGCGGGGAGGTTGGATGAATTGGGCAGCTGTAAGTACTGTGACGGTATTACTGTTTTTATTCGGTTTGAGTCTGCAAACCTCTTGGCAAGTCGAAAAACTTCTCTATCAGTTTGGTAGCCAGTTAGAAGTATCAGTTTATCTTGAACCGGATACGCAAATCACAAGTATTGAGCCACTGATCGCAAAAATGCCAGAGGTGGCGGGGATACAAAGCATTACCAAAGAGGAAGCTTGGACTAAATTAGTTAAGGAAATGAGAATTTCTGATATTGAGGGTGCTACCCAGCAGCTAGGTGATAATCCTCTGGTTGATGAGATGAAGGTGAAAGCGCGTAACTCTCAAGTTGTGCCAAATTTAGCAACGCAGTTGGCTAAGTTACGAGGAGTTGAGACGGTGCAGTATATCGATGAAGCAGTCAAACGCATTGCTCAGTTGCACCAAGGTTTGAACTGGATTACTTTAACAATTACAATTATTCTGACTTTAACAGCGATCGCAGTCACTACCACCACAATTCGGCTGATTGTTATGGCGCGACGCCAGGAAATTGAAATTATGCAACTAGTGGGAGCAACTTCTGCTTGGATTTACCTACCTTTCATTTTACAAGGAATTGCCTTTGGTTTAGTTGGTGGTGCGATCGCTTGGAGTTTCATTTCTGTGATTCAACAGTTTCTCGGTAAGTTACTAGTCAATCAACCTGAATTTATCCAAGTCATCACCAACAGAGTGCAACTCACTTCAGCAGAAATTTTATTATTGCCCCTGATTCTTTTGAGTTTCGGTGCAGCTGTAGGATTAATGGGGAG
>NNBU01000525.1_pt1 | contig 27359 bp, 25 predicted proteins | sample 1173781 | NCBI WGS metagenome assembly NNBU01 (sample SAMN07173937, study PRJNA388173) | plant metagenome | biome: Plant school; feature: Soil; material: Symbiotic tissue of Blasia pusilla L.; isolation source: symbiotic tissue sample KVJ2 | host: Blasia pusilla | place: Norway: Troms, Kvaloya...
GAGCACGACATGGGGCTGGTGATGGACATCTGCGACCACATCGTGGTGATGGAGTTCGGCACGCACCTGATGGAGGGCACGCCGGCCGAGGTACAGAACAGCGACAAGGTGCGCGCCGCGTACCTGGGCACGGAACACTAGGATGAAGCACTCCCCCAGGCTTCGCGCACTTCGTGTCGCTTCTCCTTCCCCCTCGCCGGGGGCAACACTGGCGGCCCGGCAAAGCCGGTTCCGCGGTGTTCCTGGCCTTTGCCCCTGCCGGTTTCATGCATCGTGCGTCACACGCAGCACGTTGGAGCATCCGAGATGAAAACACCCCCCTTGCTCCGCATCCGCGACCTGCACGCCGGCTACGGCCGCGCCGAGGTGCTGCACGGCATCGACCTGAAGGCCGACCAGGGCAGCGTCGTCACCGTGATCGGCCCGAACGGCGCCGGCAAGTCCACGCTGCTCAACGCGCTGATGGGCGTGCTGCCTGCCAAGGGCGTCATCGAGTTCAAGGGCCAGCCGATTGCGGCGCTGTCGCTCGAAGAGCGCGTGATGCTCGGCATTGCGCTGGTGCCCGAGAAGCGCGAGCTGTTCGGCACCATGCCGGTGGAAGACAACCTGGTGCTCGGCGCCTTCCGCCAGGTGCGGCTGCGCAACAAGCAATGGCGCGACCGCATCGACGAGGTCTACACGCTGTTCCCGCGCCTGAAGGAACGCCGCGCGCAGCTGGCCGGCACGCTCTCGGGCGGCGAGCGGCAGATGCTAGCGGTGGGCCGCGCGCTGATGTCGCGCCCCACGCTGCTGATGCTCGACGAACCCAGCCTGGGCCTGGCGCCGCTGGTGGTGCAGGAAATTTTCCGCACGGTCGACGCACTGCGTGCCACGGGCGTGACCATCCTGCTGGTGGAGCAGAACGCGCGCGCCGCGCTCGAAGTGGCCGACCACGGCTACGTGCTCGAAATGGGCAGCGTGAGCCTCGAAGGCGAAGCCAAGAAGCTGGCCGTCGACTCGCGCGTGATCGACACCTACCTGGGCGCAGCCAAGAAGGCGGCCTGACACCAAGACGCCGCAGCGTTCGCGGCAAGGAGACGACATGACACTGCAGCGCCACCTTCCCCTTGGCCTGTGCGCGACCGCGCTCGGCGTTGCCGCATTGCTCGCGGCATGTGCCAGCCGTGCCCCTGCGCCGCATGCACCGCTGGCCGCCGCACGCCCCGGCACGCTGCAGGCCTGCACCGACCTGGCCGCCCGCGCTGCACTGCCGGGCACCGTCTACACCTCGGTCACCGACGTGCCGGCCGGCACCGTCACGGTCGGCGGCGTGGCCATGGCCGCGCCCGCGCACTGCCTGGTGCAGGGCCGCATGAACGAACGCACGAGCCCCGTCGACGGCCAGCGCTACGCCATCGGCTTCGAGATGCGGCTGCCTGCCGCCTGGAACGGGCGCTTCTTCTACCAGGCGAACGGCGGGCTCGACGGCGTGGTCGTTCCCGCACTCGGCGGCATCGGCGGAGGCGGCCCGCGCAGCAGCGCGCTGCAGATGGGCTTTGCCGTCATCAGCGCCGACGCAGGGCATGCCGGCGCGATGGGCCCGCGCTTCGGGCTCGACCCGCAGGCGCGGCTGGACTACGGCTACAACGCCGTCGCGCAGCTCACGCCGATGGCCAAGAACCTCATCGCCAAGGCCTACGGCCGCGGCCCCGACCGCTCCTACTTCGGCGGCTGCTCCAACGGCGGACGGCACGCGATGGTGGCGGCGGTGCGATCGGCCGACCAGTACGACGGCATCCTCGCGGGCGACCCCGGCTTCAACCTGCCGAAGGCGGCGGTCGCGCAGCTCTATGGCGCGCAGCAGTACGCGGCCGTTGCGCGTGCGAAGACACCCACGGGCGACCCCGACCTGCAGAGCGCCTTCACGCCCGCCGAGATGAAGCTGGTGGCCGACAAGGTGCTGCAGCGCTGCGACGCGCTCGACGGCCTGGCCGACGGCATCGTGTCGAACGTGCAGGCCTGCAAGACGCGCTTCGACATCCAGCGGGACGTGCCCACCTGCGCCGCCGGCACGCGGGACGGCATGTGCCTCAGCGCACCGCAGAAGAATGCGCTCGCCAACGTGTTCAAGGGCGCGCGCAACAGCGCGGGCCAGCCGATCTACAGCAGCTTCCCGTTCGACGCGGGCGTGAGCGGCGCCAACTGGCGCGAGTGGAAGTTCGCAAGCCCGCCCACGCGCGACGCGGGCGCCGTGGCCTTCATCTTCAGCACGCCACCGCAGGCCGACCGGCCGCAGGGCCTGCCCTTCGCGCTGGACTTCGACATGGACCGCGACGCGCCGCGCATCGCGGCCACCGACGGCGTGTTCCGCGAATCGGCGCTGTCGTTCATGACGCCGCCCCATGCCTCCAACCTGGGCGCGCTGCGCGACAAGGGCGGCCGCATGATCGTCTACCACGGCACCAGCGACCCGGTGTTCTCGTCCGACGACACCGCCGCCTGGTACGAGCGCGTGCAGGCCGCGAACGGGGGCGACGCATCTTCGTTCGCGCGCTACTTTCCCGTGCCTGGCATGAACCACTGCGCGGGCGGCCCGGCCACCGACCAGTTCGACATGCTGAGCGCGCTGGTCAACTGGGTCGAGCAGGGCAAGGCGCCCGCCTCGGTCACCGCCTCCGCGCGCGGCGCGGGCACGCCGGTGGCCAATGCCGAAGTGCCGGCCAGCTGGTCGGCGCAACGCACGCGGCCGCTGTGCCCCTACCCGCAAGTCGCCACCTACGCCGGCGGCGACACCGAGCGCGCCAGCAGCTTCGTCTGCAAGGCCCCCTAGTTCCCGAACCTGTGCCGAACCCGAGCCCCCGATGGATTACCAGCCCCGCCCCGACGACATCCGCTTCCTGCTGAACGCCGTGCTCGACGCGCCCGCGCGCCTGCGTGCGCTCGCGCCCTTCGCCGAGGTCGACGAGGCGCTGCAGTCGCAGGTGCTCGAGGAGGCCGGCCGCTTCGTCGGCGAAGTGGTGGCACCGATCAACCGCGGCGGCGATGAAATCGGCTGCCGCTTTGCAAATGGTGAAGTCGTGTCGCCACCCGGCTTTCGCGCGGCCTACCAGGCCTTCGTCGACGGCGGCTGGCCCGCGCTGTCGGCCGCCACGGAAGACGGCGGGCAGGGCCTGCCGGCGGTGCTCGAAGCCGTGCTCTATGAATGGCTGGCCGCCGCCAACCATGGCCTCACGATGGCGCCCGGCCTGCTGCATGGCGCCTATGCCTGCCTGAAGCACCACGGCAGCGACGCGCTGAAGCAGCGCTACCTGTCGAAGATCGCGACCGGCGAATGGCTCGCCACCATGTGCCTCACCGAGGCGCATGCGGGCAGCGACCTGGGCCAGGTGCGCACGCGCGCCGTGCCGCAAGCGGACGGCAGCCTGCGCGTGAACGGCGGCAAGATCTTCATCTCGGGCGGCGAGCACGACCTGACGCCAAACATCGTGCACCTGGTGCTGTGCCGCTTGCCCGACGCGCCTGCGGGCCCCAAGGGCCTGTCGCTGGCGCTGGTCCCCAAGCTGTTGCCCGATGGCGCACGCAACGCGGTGCACTGCGAACGTATCGAGGAAAAGATGGGCCTGCACGGCAGCCCCACCTGCACCATGCGCTTCGACGACGCCACCGGCTGGCTGGTCGGCGAGCCCGGCCGCGGACTGGCCGCGATGTTCGTGATGATGAATTCGGCGCGCCTGCACGTGGCGCTGCAGGGCATCGGCCTGCTCGACGCCGCCTGGCAGAAGGCCGACGCCTATGCCGCTGAACGCCGCCAGATGCGCGCGCCCGGCGCGGTGCCCGCGAGCCGGGGCGCCGAGGCGGCCGACTTGATCGCCGAGCATCCCGCCATCCGCCGCATCCTCGACACGCAACGCGCCTGGATCGACGGCGCGCGCACGCTGGCCTACCGCAGCGCGCTGATGCTCGACGTGGCCGCGCACGACGCCGACCCCAAGGCGCGCGAGCGCGCGCAGCGCTGGTGCTCGTTCGTCACGCCGGTGCTCAAGGCCGCGTGCACGCAGCAGGCCTTTCAGGGCGCGAGCGAATGCCTGCAGGTGTTCGGCGGGCACGGCTACGTGCGCGAATGGGGCATCGAGCAGGTGGTGCGGGACGCGCGCGTGACCATGATCTACGAGGGCACCAACGAAATCCAGGCCATCGACCTGCTGGTGCGCAAGGTGCTGCCCGACGGCGGCGCGGGCATGTCGGGCGTGCTGCTCGAGCTGCGCGACACGCTCGATGCCTCGCGCGAAGCCGATGCCGACGTGCAGCGCCGGCTCGCACAGCTGCGCTACCTGGGCGCCACCGTGGCGATGGCCGCGCATGCCAACGCGGTGCTGCCGTACGAAGTGGCGGACGACTACCTGCGCGTGACGATGCTCACGATGATGGCGTGGGCCTGGGCGCGCATCGAGGCGGTGGCGCCCGGGGACGCGGACAAGGCTCGCTCGGCAGCTGCCTTCCGGCGCTGGGTGCTGCCCGAGTTCGAGATGCGCCTGGGCATTGTCAAGAAGGCCTGCGAGACGGTGGCGCTCACGCACGCGGCTGCGCCCGCCGGTGCCGCGAAGTAGCGCTGGTGCCCGCTGCCTCGCGTTACGCTCACGCCATGTCGACGCCACGGAAATCCACCCCCGCCAAATCAGTTGCCGCCAGGAGCGAACCGGCGCCGCCCGGCAAGCCGGACCGGCTCGATGCGCGCATGCTCGAAACCCTGGTCGGCTACAACGCCCGGCGCGCATGGCTCATCGTCACCGACCTCTTCTCGGAACGCATGGCGCCCTACGGGCTCAAGCAGATCGACTTTTCGGTGCTCTCGCTGCTGGCGCACAACCCGGGCGCCACGTCGCGCCAGCTGTGCAACACGCTGGACATCCTGCCGCCCAACCTCGTGAGCCTGGTGGCCACGCTGGACAGCCGCGGCCTCATCGAGCGCCGGCCGCATCCACACGACGGGCGCGCCGTGGGCCTGCACCTGACGCCGGCCGGCGAGACATTGATCCGCGAGGCCGAGCAGGCCGTGGTGCAGCTGGAGGCCGAAGCCAGCGCCAGGCTCAGCGCACGCGAGCGCGAGACGCTGATCAAGCTGCTGCAGAAGATCTACCTCTAGGCCTTGCAGCGCCCGGCTTCTAGAGCCCGCGCTCGACCATGTCGATGAGGCGCTGGCCCAGCGGCTGGATGACCTCGGCGCCCATGCCGCGTAGCGGCCCGTCGATGATGAGCAACGCCAGCCCGTGCACGGCCGACCACGCGAGGTACTCGGCGTTCGGGCGCCGTGCCGGGTCGAGAACGCCGGCATCCACGAGCCGGTCGATGGCCTTGCCCAACAGCTGGAACGGGTCCATCCCGCTCGCGCCGGCCTTGTCGGGGCCGATGTCGCCGCGGCCATCGTCGGAAATCACGAACGCGGTGCGAAACAGGCCCGGTTCGGCCTGCGCGAATCCCAGGTAGGCGGTGCCGATGGCGCGCACCTGCGCGCGCGCGAAGTCGGCGGGCGGCTGGTCGCAGGGCAGCACGGCCAGTTCCTTTTCCATCGCGCCCGCCGCCGCGGCCAGGGCCGCCCCGCGCACGGCCAGCAGCAGTTCCTGGCGGCTGCCGAAATGCCGGTACGCCGCGTTCGGCACCACGCCTGCGCGCCGCGTGGCTTCGCGCAGCACCACCGCGTCGGGGCCACCGTCGCGCGCCAGTTCTATGCCCGCATCCAGCAAGGCTCGGCGCAGATCACCGTGGCGGTAGGTGCTGCGGGCGGCAGGCAGGCTTTCAGGGACGTTGTTGAGCTTCATCGAAATTCCATGTGGACACTGTCCATTATCCCTGCTATTCTTTGTGGACGGTGTACACAAAGTAACTAGATGGTTTGCGGCCATGAGACCGGGGCCTGCCGATCCGCCCTCATCCCTCCAAAGGAATTGCCATGAAAGTCCAGTCCTACCTCTCGTTCGAAGGCCGCTGCGACGAAGCGCTCGGCTTCTACAAGAAAGCGCTCGGTGCCGAGGTCGTGCAGCTGATGCGCTACAGCGAGGCCCCTCCCGCACCATCGTCCCCGCCTTCGGACAACGCCGACGCCAGCTGCGGCGGCGCCATGCCCGCCGGCGACAAGGTGATGCACGCGGTGGTGCGCATCGGCGAGACCGAGCTCATGGCCTCCGACGGCCGCTGCTCGGGCCAGGCCGAGTTCAAGGGCGTGATGCTCGCGCTCACCGCCAGCACCGACGCCGAGGCGCGCCAGTGGTTCGATGCGCTGGCCGACGGCGGCCAGGTGCTGCAGCCGCTGATGCCCACTTTCTTCACCTCCAGCTTCGGCATGCTAAACGGCCGCTTCGGCCTGGGCTGGCTGCTGGTGGTGAACCAACCGGGCTGATCCATCCCCGCACGCCTTTCACTTTCATACACAGCCTGCAGAGACGCTTTCCATGCTCAAGACCATCGCACTCGCCATCGTCGTCGCAGTCGCCGCGCTGCTGATCTTCGCGGCCACCCGGCCCGGCACCTTCCGCGTCGAACGCACCGCGCGCATCGACGCACCGCCCGAGAAGATCTTTCCGTTGATCGACGACTTCCACCGCTGGGGCACGTGGTCGCCCTACGAAAAGCTCGACCCCGCCATGAAGCGCAGCTTTGGCGGCGCCGCCAGCGGCAAGGGCGCCACCTATGCCTGGGAGAGCGACGGCAAGGCGGGTGCGGGGCGCATGGAGATCGTGGAGTCGACGCCTGCGTCGAAGGTCGGCATCAACCTCGACTTCACCAAGCCCATGGAAGGCCACAACCTCGCGGAGTTCACGCTGCAGCCCCAAGGCAACGCGACCCAGGTCACCTGGTCGATGCAAGGAGAGAGCCCGTACATCGCCAAGCTCATGGGCATCTTCTTCAACATGGACCAGATGATCGGCAAGGACTTTGAAGCAGGCCTCGCCAATCTGAAGGCCGCCACCGAAAAGTAACCGAAGCGACGCTTCGAGGAGTTCCACCTCTCATGACTGCGCAACCCGACAACCGCAAGCGCTGGCTCGCCTTGATGGTGCTGTGCCTGGGCGTTCTGATGATCGTGCTCGACACCACCATCGTGAACGTGGCGCTGCCCTCCATTCGCACCGACCTGGGCTTCAGCGAGACCTCGCTGGTCTGGGTGGTGAACGCCTACATGCTGACCTTCGGCGGCTTCCTGCTGCTGGGCGGGCGCCTGGGAGACCTGTACGGACACCGCCGCGTGTTCCTCGCGGGCCTGGTGCTGTTCACGCTGGCTTCGCTGGCCTGCGGGGTGTCGACCTCGCAGGGCCTGCTGGTGGCGGCGCGCGCGGTGCAGGGGCTGGGCGGCGCGGTGGTGTCGGCCGTGTCGCTCTCGCTCATCATGAATCTCTTCACCGAACCGGCCGACCGCGCCAAGGCCATGGGCGTATACGGCTTCGTGTGCGCGGGCGGCGGCAGCATCGGCGTGCTGCTGGGCGGGCTGCTCACGAGCACGCTGAGCTGGCACTGGATCTTCCTGGTGAACCTGCCCATCGGCGTGGCCGTGTACGCGCTGTGCGTGGCGCTGCTGCCCGGCGCGCGCGGCCATGCGCACGGCGAGAAGCTGGACGTGGCGGGCGCGGTCACGGTCACGCTGTCGCTGATGCTCGCGGTGTACGGCGTGGTCAACGGCAACGAGGCCGGCTGGGGCTCCGCGCAGACGCTGGGCCTGCTGGGCGCGGCCGTGGTGCTGCTGGCCGCGTTCATCGCCATCGAGTCGCGCGTGCGGCATCCGCTGATGCCGCTGGGCCTGTTCCGCCTGCGCAGCGTGTCGGTGGCCAACGTGGTGGGCGTGCTGTGGGCCGCGGCCATGTTCGCGTGGTTCTTCATCTCCGCGCTGTACATGCAGCTGGTGCTGAACTACACGCCGATGCAGATCGGCCTGGCCTTCCTGCCGGCCAACGTGATCATGGCGGTGTTCTCGCTGGGCCTGTCCGCCAGGATCGTGATGCGCTTCGGCATCCGCAAGCCGCTGGCCGCCGGGCTGTGGCTCGCCGCCATCGGCCTGGCACTGTTCGCGCGCGCACCGGTGAACGGCAGCTTCGTGGTCGACGTGCTGCCCGGCATGATGCTGCTCGGCCTGGGTGCGGGCATGGCGTTCAACCCGGTGCTGCTGGCGGCCATGAGCGAGGTGAGCCCCACCGATTCGGGCCTGGCCTCGGGCGTGGTCAACACGGCCTTCATGATGGGCGGCGCGCTCGGGCTGGCCGTGCTGGCCAGTGCCGCAGCGGCGCGCACCGCGTCGATGGAAGCGGCCGGCGCGCAATTGCCGCTGGCGCTCACCGGCGGCTACAACCTGGCGTTTCTCGTCGGCGCCGTGTTCGCGGCGGCCGCGGGTCTCATCGGGGTCTTGCTGCTTCGCTCCGCCATGCCGGGGCCGGCGCAGGACAACAAAGAAGCAGCACCCCGCGGCACGGCGGCCTCATGAGCGGCACGCCATGCAAGTGCCGCTTTTCTTCCTTCAACGTTTCCACTCTTTGTTCAGGAGAAACACCATGGCCCGCTATGTAGACGGATTCATCGTCGCCGTTCCCACCGCCAACGTCGAGGCCTACCGCAAGCTCGCGCGCAAGGCCGGCGAGGTCTGGATGGAATACGGCGCGCTCGCGTACGTGGAGTGCATCGCCGACGACGTGAAGCCCGGCAAGCTCACCTCGTTTCCGCAGAGCGTGAAGCAGAAGGCCGACGAAACGGTCGCCTTCTCCTGGATCACCTACAAGTCGCGCAAGCACCGCGACACGGTGAACGCCAAGGTCATGGCCGACCCGCGCATCGCGTCGATGGACCCGAAGACCATGCCCTTCGATGCAAAGCGGATGATCTTCGGCGGCTTCAAAAGCATTGTGGAGCTCTGATATGCAGCGCGCAGGCCTCAGGCGATGAACCCGTCGTAGACGAGCTTCAGGCCCGTGAGCAGCATGCCCAGGTACACGAAGCGATAGAACCACGTCGCATCGATGCGCCGTGCAATGCGAATGCCGACCCACACGCCGAAGGGCGCGATCGGCATCAGCACCAGCGAGGTGGCCAGCGTGCGCAGGTCGATCAGGCCGAGCCACGCATACGGGACCCACTTGCTGAGGTTCACCACGAAGAAGAAGTACGCCATGGTGGCCGTGAACACCACCGGCGTGAGCCGCAGCGGAATCACGTAGGCGTTGATCGGCGGCCCGCCCGCATGCGCGATGAAGCTGGTGAAGCCCGACACCGTGGTCAGCACCGCGCCCACGCCGCGCGAGGGCAGCGGGTCGTCGGGCTTGGGCGGGAACAGCAGGCGCTGCGCCAGGAACAGCAGCGTGAACACGCCCACGATGCCCGCCACCGTGTGCGCCGACAGCATGCGAAACAGCAGCGTGCCGATCACCGTGCCCAGCAGGCCGAACGGAATCAGGAACTTCAGCAGCGAGCGGTCGAAGTCGCGCCGGAACGCCGCCAGCCCCAGCACGTCCATCAGCAGCAACAGCGGCATCAGGATGGCGGCTGCCTGCGGCACCGTGACGGCCAGCGCCATCATCGGCACCGCGAGCGAACCGAAGCCGGCGCCGAAGCCGCTCTTGCTGATGCCGAGCAGCAGCACCGCGGGAATAGCGACCGCATAGAAATGCGGGTCGGTGATCAGGGGAAAGGCCATGGGAAAACGCAACGCAGAAAAAAGCCCACCGGGGCGGCGGGCTCGGCGAGCGTAGCAGGATGAGGCCGCGCCCGCTGGCCGGGCGGCGATCGCCTTGCGCGCAGGGCCTGCAGGGGCGCTGGCCGGGCGGCGATCGCCTTGCGCGCAGGGCCTGCAGGGGCGCTGGCGCCACTCAGGCCGGCTGCTTCAAGGGGTTCAGCACGAAGTCGAAGTCGAGCCGCCAGCGGCCGTCGGCGTGCTGTGTCCACGGCGCCACCAGCGACTGGCGCACCGCGAACACCGCGTCGGAGTCGAGCCACTGGTCGCCGTCGCGGAACACGTGGGTGATGAGCGGCTCGTAGCCCGGCGCCTCGATCTTGAAATGCAGGTGCGCGGGCCGCCACGGGTGGCGCCTGGTGGCGCGCAGCAGGTCGCCCACGGGGCCGTCGACGGGAATGGGGTAGGCCTCGGCCAGCACGCTGCGAAAGTGCAGCGAGCCGTCGGGTGCGGTGCGCAGGCGGCCGCGGTTCTCGGAGTGGTCGAGCCCTTCGTGCTGCACGTCGTAGTGGCCGCCCTCGTCGGCCTGCCACACGTCGACCACCGCGCCGGCCACCGGCTCGCCGCCCAGGCCGCGCACCGTGGCATGCACGTCGCAAGGCGCACCCGCGGCACCGTTGGCCACGTCGGCGCCCTGCTCGTACTCAGGGGCGCCCTCGAAGTAGAAGGGGCCGAACACGGTGGCCTCGGTGCAGCCGGCGGGCTTGTCGTTGTTCATGGCGATGGTGAGCATCGACAGGCCCAGCACGTCCGACAGCAGGATGAACTCCTGGCGCTTGTCGTCGCACTTCTGGCCGGTGGCCGTGAGGTACTGAATGCCCTGGAACCACTCTTCCTCGGTGAGCTTCACCTCGCGCGCGAAGGCGTGCAGGTGCTGCACGAGGCTGGTCATGATCTCGTGCAGGCGCGGACTGGGCGTGTCGGCGAAGCGCGCGAGCACGGCCTGCGTGATGTTGTCCTGATTGAGGTTGCGCATCGTGGTTGTCTCCATGGATCTCGGGGTACGGCGCACTGTAGGCCCCGGCCGTATCCCCTGAAAGCACCCGGGGTGCAAATGATTTTTCCGCCCAGCGGAACGGTCGGCCCCGGCGCTGCGCTCGACCTGCCTGTTGAACAATGCCTGAGGCAGACATTTCAACGGATTGACGCCGGCATGCACCCGTCGCTACATTCTTTCCAAAGAAGCCAGGGAGAGAACCATGTTGTCCGAACACGTGTACTTTTTGCTTGCCTGCATCGCCATTGCGGTGCTCGCAGGCAACCTGATCGCAACGGTGATCGTGTTGCGCAGCGATTTTTACTCACCACTGCAACGAGGCCTCCAGTTGGTTCTGGTATGGCTGATTCCAGTGGTCGGGGCGGCATGCTGCATGAGCTTCGCAGCCATTCACAAGCGCGCAATTCCCAAGCCCGAAAAGAGATTCCCGCACCCCGACACCTTCGGTCTGCCCGGCGGTGAAGCCAACGGGCTCTGAGCTTTTCCAAAAAATCGAAGTCCATGTTTGGCCGAATCAAGCTTCATTCATTCATCAAGGCGAACCCTCCGCACGCCGGTTGCGTACCGGTGACGAAGGAACTGCTCGGCAGGTACGAGGGACGGTTGCCCGCCGCACTGCTCGAGTTATGGCGCAAGCACGGGCTGGGGCTCTATGGCCGCCGGCAAATCTGCCTGATCGATCCGCACGCGTGGCAACCCACGCTTGACCGATGGATCGTTTCGCCGCCCGGTGCCACCTTGCGCGTGCCTATCGCACTGACGCCGTTCGGCACGCTTCTCTTTTACAGAAAGCTCACGGCCGCGGACGAGGACGTCGCGACCTTGAACCCGGTGACCCGCAGCACCAGCGTCCTGAGCTGGGACTTGGCGGATCTGTTCAACAAGGTTCTGAGCGATCCGCGCCAGGTCGATGAATTCATCCAGCCGGCGATGCTCGAGACCGCGCAGCAGCAGGCCGGCATGCTGGCTCCCGGTGAGGCGTATCACGTCGACCCGATGCTGCTGTCCATGCAGATGCTGAAGATCGCCAGGACGGATGCGCTCGCGCTTCACCAGAAGCTTCGCGCGCAGGTAGATCACGAGCAGGCGCCGCCTGCGCCGCCACCGGACAGCATCGGCGCAGCCTTGCCCGCCGAATATCGCGCGGCCTTCAAGGACGTGGAAAGAAAAGACGACCACCCGAGCGGGCTTTATCTGTCCACCTACATCGATTGGCGCCGGCTCGTCGCTCTTGGCGCGGATGGCAACTATCAATTGCTCTTCTGGAAGAACGATCACAAGACGGGCGAGGCATCGGACGTACGCCACTACAGCGGGCAGTACCGTGTGCTCGAGACCGAAGAAGGCGACTGCCTGCTGCGGCTCGACCTGGCGCTGACTCGCCATTCGCTGGGCAGCGATGCCAACGATGACGGCCTGTACCTGATGCGCAGCGGTGGACAGCCGCTGCTGCTGCAGGCAGCCAGCCTGGAAGACATGGCAACGGCCATCGGAGGGCGCGCAACGATGGGCAGTTCCGAGCACTACTTCCGGCCCGTGCGGCTGGCCGATCCTTTTCCTGTCGAAGACTCCGACGGAATGGAGGCTCCGCCCTTCGAGGACCTGCCGGCGGCCCTGCAGGCGCTGGTGCACCGCGAGCCACTGAGGGCCACCATCGTCGAGGTCGACGCCGACAACGACCCGGAAGACAACACCGTGATGGTCTGGGTGAACCTGGGAAGCGACGGCGGGTTGCGCAAGAACATGCCGCTCATGTCGCCCAAGGGCAGCCCGCGCGCGCTCTATGGCTGGGTGTGGCGGATGGACCCGCAGCGCTGCGGCGTCGGCATCGAGGTGCAGCGCGACGCAGCCGGCGCTATCGTCAACGGGCCCGAGACTGGCGATGTTCTCGTCAGCCGGGCCGATTGACGACCTGCTGCTGCCGCACTTCGGCCTCAGCGTGCCGTGTGCGCGATAACAAGGAAAATCAATCCAGTGCACTATTCAGCGCGGCGTTTGGATCATTGAGACAACTCAGTCCAGGGCCATGGGTTGTGACTCTCAGGTGGCTGCCTGAAATCAACGGGTCAGCTGCGTTGGAGTCCAGCGGAATATTCCTCAGAATCCCCCCGACAAAAGACAAGGCCGAAAAGCCCGGAGACACACGCCCATGGACCGCTGGACCGAAATCGCCCTGCTCGTGCAGATCGCCGACGCCGGCAGCCTGAGCCGCGCGGCCGAGGCGCTGGGCCTGTCGAACGCCGCGGCCAGCCGCCACCTGAGCGCGCTCGAGGCCCGGCTGGGCGCACGGCTGGTGGAGCGCAACACGCGCCGCCTGTACCTCACCGACACCGGGCGCGAATTCTGCGGCCGCGCACGGACCATCCTGGCCGACCTGTCGGATGCCGAATCGACGGTGAACGCCACCGCGCTCAACCCGACCGGCGTGCTGCGCGTGACGGCGTCCCTTTCTTTCTCGATCCACCACATCGCGCCGCTGCTGCGCGAGTACACGCAGCGCTACCCGGGCGTGACGGTGCACGTGGAGGCGGCCAACCGCTACTTCGACCTGATCGACAACAACATCGACGTGGCGATCCGCACGCGCGAGTACGAGCCCGACTCGAACGTGACGATCCGCCGGCTCGGCGAGACGCGGCGCATCCTGGCGGCGGCGCCGCGCTACTTTGCGCAGCACGGGTTTCCGAAGACGCTGGACGAGCTCGCGCAGCACAAGCTGCTGATCTACACCCACGCCAACAACCCGAACGAGCTGCGCTTCAGCCGCGCCGGCGAGACCCGCACGGTGTCGGTCACCGGGCTGCTGGAGTCGAACGACGGCCAGGTGCTGCGCGCCGCCGCGCTCGACGGCATGGGCATCCTGGTGCAGCCGACCTACATCGTCTACGACGACATCGTGGCCGGCCGGCTGGTGCCCACGCTGGACGACTGGGACCTGCCGCACCTGACCATCAACCTGGCCTACCCGAGCCGCAAGCACCTGTCGGCCAAGGTGCGCAGCTTCATCGACTTCATGGCGGCGCATTTCCAGAAGATGGACTACGAGCGCAAATGGACCGGCCACTTCGGCAGCCACTGAAGGCGCCAGGCGGCCTTTGCGCCAAAACATGTGCGTAAACGCACATCCCGCATTGCGGCAGCTGCGCACACTGGAAGCGCAACCGCCGCATTCCGTGGCGGACCCTTCCCGTTTCAAGGATCTGCCATGAACACCCAGGCTGTAGCCGCCAACACCCAGCGTGCGCCGATCGCATCGCCGCTGTCCGCCCTGTCCCCGACCAACACCGACGATGCCGGCAAGCTGGTGATTCGCCTGACGGTCGGCTTCCTGGTGCTGCTGCACGGCATCTTCAAGCTGTCGGCCGGCGTGGGCTTCATCGGCGGCATGCTGGCCAAGGCCGGGCTGCCGGGCGGGCTGGCCTACCTCGTGTACGTGGGCGAGATCGTCGCGCCGCTGCTGATGATTGCCGGCGTCTTCACCCGCGCCGCCGCAGCGGTGGTGGTCATCAACATGCTGGTGGCCTTCGGCCTGGTGCACATGGCCGACCTGTTCGCGCTGGGCAAGCAAGGCGGCTGGGCGCTGGAACTGCAAGGCCTGTACCTGTTCGGCGCGCTGACCGTGGTGCTGCTGGGCGCGGGGCGCTTCAGCATCGGCGGGCGCAACGGCCGCTACAACTGAGCTGCCGCCTGAGCGCCTTGCGGCTCAGCCGGCGTCACCCCTGACCTGCGAGACCATCAGCTCCAGGCGGGCCACATCGGCCACCAGCAGGGCCTTGTCGTCCTTGCGCAGCACGCCGCTGCGCACCAGCACGTTGAGCTCGCGGGTCACCTGCTCGCGGTTGGTGCTGATCTGGCTGGCCAGCGCCGCGTGCTTGGGGGCCGGCGCCAGCCGGGCCTGGTTGCCTTCGACGCCCGCGGCACGGGCCAGGCGCAGCAGCTCGGCATGCAGCCGGTTCTGCACGCCCAGGGTGCTCAGGTCGATCACCCGTTCGGACAGCTGGCGCACCAGCGAGGCCAGCCGCTGCATCACCCGCTCGGCCACCAGCGGCTCGTCGCGCAGCAGGGCCATGAAGGCGGCGCGGTCCAGGCTGGCCACCACGCTGGGCTCCAGCGTGACCACGTCGGCGGAGCGCGGACCGCCGTCGATGGCGGCGATGTCGCCGAAATGCTCGCCGGCCTCGGAGTCGCGGAAGGTCACCTGCCGGCCGTTGGCCGAATAGGTCGTCACCCGCACCCGGCCCGAGACCAGCAGGAACACCTCGCCCTGCTGCTCCGCGCGCAGCAGCAAGGGCTTGCCCGCCTCCACGCTGTGCCACAGGCACTGCTGGGCCAGCAGGTCCAGGCGCCGGTCGGGCAGGCCCTGGAGCAGCGCGACATGGCGCAGCGCGAGGCTGGAGCGTGGAGCCGCGGAAGAAGAAGAAGAGGGTTCGGGTTCGGGTTTGGCCATGCCGGGGGTCGGTGGGGGCGCGCGCATTATGCTCGGGTGCCGTTTCGAACCCGTTCATGGACAGACGTTCCCACCCCTCCCCTTTTTCGTTGAGACCGCCCACACGGCGCAATCTCCGCTGGGTGAGCGGCCTGGTGCTGATGGCCTACATCACGTTCCATCTGCTGAACCATGCGCTGGGCATCTATTCGTTCGCCGCGGCCGAGACGGTGCTGCGCGGCGTGCAGAAGTTCTGGCACAGCCTGCCCGGCACCGCGCTGCTGTACGGCGCGGCCGCCACGCACCTGGCGCTGGCCGTCGTCGCGCTGTGGGAGCGCCGCACCCTGCGCATGCCGCCGCTCGAAGGCCTGCGCGTGCTGCTGGGCTTCGCGCTGCCGCTGCTGCTGGCCACGCACCTCACGGCCATGCGCGGTGCCTACCTGGCCTACGGCATCGAGGGCTCTTATGTGCGCGTGGTCTGGGGCCTGTGGGACTGGCAGGGCGCCGCCGCGCAGCTGGGCATGATGCTCGCGGCCTGGGCGCACGGCTGCCTGGGCCTGCACTTCGCGCTGCGGGTGCAACCGGCGTACCGGCGCTTCTCGCACCTGCTGCTGGCCGTGGCGGTGGTGTTGCCGCTGGCGGCGGCGATGGGCTTCGTGTCGATGGGGCGCGAGTTCCAGTGGGCCGGCGTGCCGCCGGTCGTGGCGCCGACGCCCGAGCAGGGCCAGGCGCTGAACACGGCTGAAAGCTACGTCAAGTGGATCTACGGCCTGGCGCTGCTCGCGCTGCTGGCCGCGCGTTGGGGGCGCAACGGGTTCGCGCGCTGGACGCGCCAGCCCTCGGTCACGCTGCGCTACCCCGGCCGCACGGTGCAGGTGCCGCGCGGCTGGAGCGTGCTGGAGGCGAGCCGCTCGCACGGCATCGACCATGTGTCGATCTGCGGCGGGCGGGCGCGCTGCTCCACCTGCCGCGTGCGCGTGGCCGGCCCGGCAGCGCACATCGGCGCGCCGGGCCGCGACGAGCAGCGCACGCTGGAGCGCGTGCGTGCACCCGGCGACGTGCGCCTGGCCTGCCAGCTGCGACCGCGCGGCGACATCGAGGTGACGCCGCTGTTCGCGCCGCGGCCGCACGAAGGCCGGCCCGCGCCGGTGGGCAACTTCGGCCGCGAGCGCGACGTGGCGATCCTGTTCGTCGACCTGCGGCGCTGGTCGGGCCTGTCGGAGCGGCAGTGGCCCTTCGACCTGGCCTATGTGCTCGACCGCTACTTCGCCACCGTAGGCGCCGCCGTGCGCGAGAGCGGCGGCGTGCCCAACCAGTTCATCGGCGACAGCGTGATGGCGATCTTCGGGCTCGAGGGCGACCTGCCCACGGCCTGCCGGCAGGCGCTGCGCGCCACCGAGTTGATCGGTGAGCGCATGGACGCATGGAGCGAAGGCTTCGAGGCCCAGTTCGGCCAGCGGCTGGAGTTCGGCATGGGCCTGCACGCGGGCCGCGCGGCGGTGGGTGAAGTGGGCTACCTCGAAACCACCACCTTCACCGCCATCGGCGAAGTGGTGAACACCGCGAGCCGGCTGCAGGACCACTCGAAGATGGCTGCATCGCGGCTCGTCGTGTCGCTGTTTGCCGCCGAGCAGGCCGGCGTGGCCGGATCGATGGGCACGCCCGAAATGCTTGCCGTGCGCGGCCGCTCCGAACCCCTCCCGGTGCTGTACCCACCGCAGGCGGCAGTCCCCCGGTAATCGCCGAAAGCGGTGCGCAAACGCACATCGCCAACCACGATGCGGTTTCACACTGCATACCGTGGCAACGACGAATGTCCGCCGCCCACAGAGACAAACCAAGGGACTCTCACCATGAACACCAAGCAACTCATCGCCATCTCCGCCGCTGCCCTCGCCATGCTGGGTGCCGCCGGCGCCCACGCCGAGACCTACGAAGGCGTGCACCCCGTCACTTCGTACGCCAGCCGCGCCGACGTGCAGGCCGAAGCCGTGGCCGCCGCGCGCAGCGGCAATCCCTATTCGGACAGCGCCGCCGAAGGCACCGTGGCCGTCAACTCCACGCTCGAGCGCAGCGCCGTGCGCGAGCAGGCCGTCGCCGCCGCCCACAACCCGCTGCAAAGCCTGGACCGCCGCGCGTTCTACCGCGACCAGGTGCCTTCGGCCTACAACAAGCCCACGGTGTCGTTCACGCGCCAGGCCGGCCTGTAAAAAAACGCCACGCGGCCCTGCCACGGATCAGGGCCGCACACCCTCCCAGGCGTTCTGCAGCAAGGCACGGATCGCATCGCGCTCCAGCGGGCGCGGGTTGGGGTACTGGTTCTGCAGCGCATGCGCGCAGGCCAGGTCGAGGTCCGATTCCTTCATGCCGATGTCGCGCAGCGCGACCGGCGCGCCGTTGTCGCGTGCCAGGTCGTACACGGCCTGCGCGGCGCTGCTTCCCCCCAGCGCCTTCACGATGCGGGCCATCGCATGCGGCGCCGCCTCGGCGTTGTAGGCCAGCGCATGCGGCAGCACGATGGTGTGCGTCTCGGCATGCGGCAGGTTGAAGCTGCCGCCCAGCGTGTGGCACAGCTTGTGGTGCAGCGCCATGCCCACGTTGCCGAGCACGGTGCCGCACAGCCAGGCGCCGTAGAGCGCGTCGCTGCGCGCGCCCAGGTCCTTGGGCGTGGCGCGGATGGCGGGCAGCGCACGGCCCAGCGCGGCAATGCCTTCCTGCGCCATCAGGTCCATGACCGGGTTCGAATCGACCGCGTAGAGCCCTTCGGCTGCGTGCGCGATGGCGTTGATGCCGCTGGTCACGCTCATGCCCACGGGCAGCGTCAACGACAGCTCGGGGTCGTAGATCACGGTGCGCGGCAGCACCTTGAAGTCCTTGCCCGTCTTCTTCATGCCGGCCTCGGTGATGCCGTAGATCGGCGTCATCTCCGAGCCCGCGTAGGTGGTCGGAATGGCCAGGATCGGCAGGCCCGAGTCGAGCGCAATGGCCTTGCCCAGCCCGGTGGTCGAGCCGCCGCCGATGGCCACGGCACAGTCGGCGCCCAGGCGCTGCGCCACCTCGCGGGCTTCACGCGCGGTCTCGATGGGCACGTGCATCACCGCGCGGTCGAACACGCCGGCCGCGTGCGCGCCCAGCATGTCGGCGATGCGCTCGGCCTGCGGCCGCTGCTCGGGCGTGGACAGCACCAGGGCGCGCCGCGCGCCCAGCGCGTCGATCTCGCGCGCCAGGTGCCGCAGCGACCCGGCACCGAACACCACCCGCTGGGGAACGCTGTTGTAGATGAAGGGCTGGAGCGGCATGGTGCTGTCTTTCTGCGGGGGAATCGTGCGTCCACGCGAGTGTTCACGCGCGCCGGGCCCCCTTCAACCCCACGGGCGGAAAGGAGTTTTCCGTTCAGCGGGCCGAGCCTGGGCGAACGGGATTTCTTTCAAGCGGCGCGACCTGCACCGTGCAAGCCTGGCGGCTTTCGGTGATGGCGAAGCGCACCGGCAGAAATCGTTCGATCACCGCGCAGTTGGTGCGTGTGTGCTCCGTCACCTCGCTGCAGGTGAAGGCGCAGGCCTTCTGGCCCTGCCACGCGGCCAGCGCCAGCAGCAGCGCGAGCTGGTCGGCCAGGTGCGGACCGACCGCCGCCTCGCTCTTCTGGAATTCGCGCAGCTCCTTCACCAGCCCGTGCGCCACCTGCTCGGCGCTCAGCGACTTCTCGCCGAAGGCCGTGAACACCTCGGTGACGTGCTCATAGGCCAGCGTGGCCAGCAGCGCATTGCCCGGGCCCTCGTTCTGCCTCGCCGTGCCGAAGCGCAGCTGCTCGCCAGACCAGCCCATCGCACCGCCCAGCGTGTCGAGCTCGCGCGTCGGCACGTGGCGCGGCAGGCCGGGGGCCAGGCATTCCGCGTAGCCGGACTGGTGCGCGCCGCGCGCCATCAGGTCGAAGGGCTGCAGCGTGCCGGCCGCCGGCACGATGAGCGCGTCGACCTCGCCGCCACCGGCTGGATAGAAACCGCAGCGGCGCAGCGTCAGCTGCAGATCGGCACCCAGGCGGCGCACCAGCGGCACAAAAGCGCGCTCCAGGAAGTGGAACGGCGGCGCCATCGGGTTGTGCGTGCCGCCGCTCAGGTGCACCGTGCTTGGCGTACCGGCCAGCAGCAGAGGCGGCAGCACCGTCTGCAGCACCAGCATGCAGCTGCCCGCGCTGGCGATCGCAAAGCGGTACTCACCCGCGCGCACCGGGCCGGGCACGAAGCGCAGCGACTGCGAGCCGAGCTCGGCCCCGTCGACCTGCGCACCGCTGATGGCCGCGGCCGCGTTCACGCACGCCAGGTGCTGGCGCATGAGGCCGGGCTTGGCGCGGCCCGCGCGGATCTTCTCGATCGACAGCGGCTGGCCCGTGGCCACCGACAGCGCGAGGCTGGTGCGCAGGATCTGGCCGCCGCCCTCGCCTTGCGAGCCGTCGAGCTCGATCATGCGCGGCCTCCTTCGCCTGCAACGGTTGCCCTTGCCCCCGCCGCCGCATCGAAGCGCAGCACCGTCTCGCAAAGGAATGCATCCAGCCCCGAACCGTCGGCCGACGGCAGCGGCGTCACCGGCTCGGCCGCGTTGGCCGCCAGCTCGGACTCGATGAACGCATGGATGCCGGGCCAGCGCGGGCTGGTCGCGGCTTCGCCGGCGCGCATCTTCACCTCGAGCAGCGCGTTGATCTCGTCGATCAGCGCGGCGTCGCGCACCGCATCGAGCGTGCCCTGCGCCAGGTCGGCGAAGCGCATCGGCGGCACGCCGGGCTGCGCGCGGATCCAGCGCGCGGCCAGCAGCGGGCGCAGCACATAGAGGTACTTCTTGTAGCGCACCTCGTCCGCCTGCAGGTGCTCGCGAAAGTTCTTCTTCGCCATCGAGGCGTAGTGGTGCCAGCCGCGCGCGTTGGAGAACACCGCCTCCGACAGCGCGCGAAAACGCGGCATCGCCGCCGCGTCGTCGCGGTACACGACCGGCGAGCGCAGCCATTCGAGCAGCGTGGGGTTCGACTCGCGCATCAGGCCCAGCGCCTTGCGCAGGTCCCAGCCGTTGATGTCGAGGTCGCCGCTGATCGGCACTTCGATCACGTCGCGGCGCGGCTGCACCGTGAGGTACCACGGCAGGCGGTTGACGTAGATGAAGCGCACGTCGTAGTCGCTGTCGGGCGAGGCGAAGCCCCAGCCGCGGCTGCCGGATTCGCAGGCGAAGAGCACGGTGACGTCGTGCTTCGCTTCGATGTCGCGCAGGTTGTCCATGATCTGCGCGCGCATGGCGGGTTCTATCGGGTGGGCGGAGCGCAGGAATTCTTCGGTGTTGCTCATTGGTCTTCTCCCTTCTTCATTTTTTCTTCTTGCGCACGCGCCACGGTCACCGTGCCGGCACTGTCGAGCGCAAATACATCCAGGTCGTTGGCCAGGAACGCATGGCCGCCGTAGTGCGCCTGCGTCTCGGCCATCAGCGCCGCCATGCCTTCGTCGTTCTGGTGGCGCGCGCTGAAATGCGTGAGCACCAGGTTCGGCACGCCGGCGGCCTGCGCGGCTTCGGCCAGCAGGCGCGCCGAGCTGTGCATCGGGCCGGGACCGACCTTGTCGAGCACGTCCTGCGTGTAGGTGGCCTCGTGCACCAGCAACTGCGCGCCCTGGCAGGCGTCGTGCAGCAGCGCAGGCGCGGCGTTGTCGCCGCCCAGCACGGCGGCCGCGGTGTCGACCTGCGTTTCGGCAAAGTCGGCGCTGCGCAGCAGCTTGCCGTTGAACGGCACGTCTTCCCCGGTCTGCAGCGCGCGCCACGCGGGGCCGGGCGGCAGGCCGGTGGCCTTGAGCGCCTCGGCCTTCAGCCGCGCGCGACGGGTCTGCACCTGCACGCGGTAGGCGTGGCTGGGCACGCGGTGGCGCAGCACATGCCGCTCGATGCGCAAACCGGGCGCCTCGTACACCAGCGCCCGGTCTTCGACGTCCACGTGTTCCACCTCGTACGGCAGGTGCAGGTCGGTCAGCGTGCGCGTAGCCTGGAACCACTGCCACACGGGCAGCGGCGCGATCAGCTTCAGCGGGCGGGTGCGCTTGCCCATGCCCGCGCTCGCGAGCAAGCCCGGCAGGCCGTAGCAATGGTCGCCGTGCACATGCGTGATGCAGACGGCGGCCATGTCGTGCAGGGACAGCGGCGTTTGCAGCAGGCGGTGCTGCGTGCCTTCGCCGCAGTCGACGAGGAACCAGTCGGCGTTGAGCACGGTTTGAACGGCAAGTCCGGACACGTTGCGGTGCCGCGTGGGGGTGCCTGAAGAGGTTCCCAGAAAAGTCAGTTTCATCATCACGTCGATCACTCCCTGCGCGTCAGCGCGCTTGCGGCGGCGTCTGCGGCGACGCGCTCCCAACCAAAGTATCGGCGACCGCCTTGCGGGCGGTTCGCCATCAGTGCACGGAGCTTTTCAAGCTGCGCCTCGCCACCCCAGCGCGCCATCGTCTGGATCGCCACGACACGCAGGCTCCACCATTTGCTTTGCAGCGCCGCATCGACTTCGGCCAACGCTTGCGCGCAGGGCTTCATGTCACCCAGCGCGCGCAGGCGATCGGTCTGCTCGCCCAGAAGGTTCGCGCCCGGTCCCGCATTGCGCAAGCGCGCGCGGCGCTCGCGGCGGCAAGCCAGGCAGCGCACGGCGCGGCTGTCGATGGGGCCGTGCACCGTCTCGTACCACCACTTCTGCTGCTTGGCGGTCCACACTTCTTCGGCGCCGCAATCGCGGCAGGTGAAGGGGCGCGCGAGGTAAGACTCCGGCAGCGGCCCGTAGCTGTTGTTGTACCTCTGCAGCACGGACCGGTCCGCGGGCTCGCTGTTCGATTCATCACCGTGCGACCAGGGCTTCAAGGCGCCTTGCGCACAGCGCCGCGCAGTCAGCGTGGCAGCGCGCTGCAGGCGATGCGCCTTGATTTCGGCGCGCCGCTGCTTGTTGCTTTTCATTTTTTTCAACCTCCGTCGACCAGCGCTGCAAAGGCGGCCCCAACGACCCTCACCCCTTCGGCAGCGCCTTCACTTTCGAATGGCGGCGCCAGGCCGTCATCGTCACCCCTTCACGCACACCACCTGCTTGAGCGTGTAAACCACCTCCACCAGGTCCTGCTGCGCCGCCATCACCGCGTCGATGTCCTTGTAGGCCATCGGAATCTCGTCGATCACGTCGGCGTCCTTGCGGCACTCCACGCCTTCGGTCGCGGAGATCTGGTCGGCGATGGTGAAGAGCTTCTTCGCCTTGGTGCGGCTCATCTTTCGACCGGCGCCGTGGCTGCAGCTCATGAAGCTCTCGGGGTTGCCCTTGCCGCGCACGATGTAGCTCTTCGCGCCCATGCTGCCGGGAATGATCCCGAGCTCGCCCGCCTTTGCGCTCACCGCGCCCTTGCGGGTGACGAGCACGTCTTGCCCGAAGTGCGTTTCGCGGCTCACATAGTTGTGGTGACAGTTCACCGCTTCCACGTGCGCCTCGAAAGGCTTGGTGATCACCTTGCGCGCGGCCGCGACCACGCGCTGCATCATCACTTCGCGGTTGGCGCGCGCGAACTTCTGGGCCCAGCCCACCGCGCGCACGTAGTCGCCGAAGTACTTGGCGCCTTCCTCGAAGTACGCCAGGTCCTGGTCGGGCAGGTTGCGCTGGTGCAGTTCGGCGTCCTTCTTCGCGAGTTCGATGAAGTGCGTGCCGATGGCGTTGCCCACGCCGCGCGAACCCGAGTGCAGCATGAACCACACGGCGCCCGCCTCGTCCAGGCACACCTCGATGAAGTGGTTGCCGGTGCCCAGCGTTCCCAGGTGCTTGTGGTTGTTGGTGTTCTTGATGCGCGGGTAGTCCTCGCAGATCAGGTCGAACTCCTCCACCAGCGTGGCCCAGGCCGCATCGGTTTCGTCGGGCGGCGTTTCCCACGCGCCCTTGTCGCGGCCCATGCGCTTGGGGTTGCTTCCGTGCGGCACGGCCTTCTCGATCGCCGAACGCAGCGGGCCCAGGTTGTCGGGCAGGTCGCGGGCGTTGAGCGTGGTCTTGCAGGCCATCATTCCGCAGCCGATGTCCACACCCACTGCGGCGGGGATGATGGCCTTGAAGGTCGGGATCACCGAGCCCACGGTCGCACCGATGCCGTAGTGCACGTCGGGCATGGCCGCGATGTGCTTGAACACGATGGGCAGGCGCGCGGCGTTTTCCAGCTGCATCTGCGCTTCGTCTTCCACGGGCACGCCGTTGGTCCACATCTTCACGGGGACGCCGTTGGCTACTTCGTGCAGTTTGTAGTTCTGTTCCATTTTTCTTCTCTCTCTTACTTGCGTCTGTTCACGTTGCGGCGGGCCGCACAACAAAAAAGGTGACGAGGGGTGACGGGTCGTTTGACTAAGCTACCCGCCGAAGCGGACCGGGATTCGGACCCGGGACCTTCATGGCAAAAGCCATGACGCTCTACCTGTAAACCCGTCTGCATTCACCTGCAAATCAACTCGGCGCTTCCTCGACGACAAGGCTTTGATGAAACGTGTTCTTGCTCTACCGCTGAGCTACGGCCTCTTGCGAAGCCGGCGGGATTCGAACCCGCGACACAGAAATTAAATGTAGTTCCATCGGCATTCGCCAAAGACTCACCAAACCTCAAAAAAAGCAGCGACAAGAATCGACGAAACGTCGTGCTCTACCACTGAGTTACGGTCTTTCGACCGGCGGGATTCGAACCCGCGACCACGAGATTCATAGTCTGTAGTTCCGCCAGCATTCGCTGCAAAAAACAGTGCGACAAGGATGGCAAGACGTAGACCACGCCGGAGACCGGCGCCGGGATTCGAACCCTGGTCAAACCTGATGTAGTCCTGCCTGCATTCGCACAAAACTTCTACCCCCGTTCGGCGACCAACGGTCGATGTGACTTCAGATTGGGTGATGTAGTCACATCTGCATTCGCCGAACGACGACGTTCGATTCTTCGGATCGGGTGCCGTGGGCCTGAGCCACGGCACCCTCTCTCTACCTTCCTTTTCTCTCAGATCGAGGTTTCCTCGATCACCCCCACCCAGTGGCCGGCGCCCAAACCGCCCGCGGCATACACCGCCAGCAGCTTGAACACTTCGTCGCTGAAGCCGCCGATGTTCAGCACATCGTCGCGCTCCTGCGCCTGGGTGGTCGCATAGGGCTGGATGTCGATGCACACCATCCGCGCCTTCGGGTTGCGCTTCTTGAACGCCTCCCACTCCTGCATGGTCGCGGTACCGCGGCCACGGGCACGGTCGGCCCACGACTCGTTGTCAGACACCAGCACCACCAGATCGGCTTGCGCCTTCTCCTTGTTCAGCAGCGCCAGCGGCGCGCTGCACGAGGTTCCGCCGCCGCCCACCGCCGCCAGCTTGGCCGCGTTGGTCATCACCGAATCACGCGGATTCAGCTTCAGCGACACCACCTTCGTCTCGAAGGGCAGCACACGCGCATCCGCATTGCGACGCAGCACGGCGGCAGCCACCAGCGCGGCCACGTCGATGCATCGCACCGCCGAAGTCGCCGAACCGCGGTGGCCCGTCACAGGCGAGCTCATCGAGCCCGACACGTCGGGGCACACCACCACGCGGCCCTCGAACACCGGCACGTTGGCCAGCGCGAGTTCCATCGCGTCCTGCAGCGCTTCCTTCACCACGTGCGGCACCTCGGCGCCGGTTGCGGTGTAGGCCGCCATCAGTTGGTACGGCAGCACGCGGGCCTTGGCCACGGCCTGCGGGTCACGCAGCTTGGCGGCCACCGCCTCCGCAAGGCCCGGCAACTCGAACACGCCATGGCGCGCAAAGGTGTTCAGGTTCTGACGCACCATCTGCCACGAACCACGCAACGCGATCTGCGCCCAGGCCTGCGTATCCAGCTCCAGCGCGGTCAGCATCTGGAACGGCACGTCCGGCACTTCCATGGCCCCCATGCTCGGCACTTCGTGTCCTCGCTGCCCCCCGAGGGGGCGCTCGGCGCGGTCCTGCTTGAAGCGTTCGAACGCCTGCGTCACCGGAGGCAGCGCTTCCAGCGCATACGGACGACCGATCAGCCATGCGAACCATGCGGCGCGCCATGCTTCGGCGGGCTTCGGGTGAACCATCTTCACCACGTCGGCCAGCGAAGGCGTGTTGCCCACCGAGGCGTTCAGCAGTTGCGCCTCGGTCGCTTCGAGCAGCCATTGCTGCACCAGCTTCTTCGGACGCGTACCGAGCGACTTGCGGCCCACGGCACCCGAACGCAGCATCTGCACGAAGTTGCGCAGCATCTTGCCGTTGTCCACCACGCGGGGGAACACCTTGGCGAGCAGCGACACGTCGCGCACCGCCAGCGTGGCGGCCAGCAGCGCCGGCATGTCCTTCATGTGACCGGCACGACGGGCGTACACGGCCGTCTTGGCGACGAACACCGGGTCGACTTCGCGGGCCAGGGCCAGCACGGCGTCGAGTTGGTCCTGCGCTTGTGCGTAGAAGGTGTTGTTCAAGCAACCGGTGGCCGCGAGCTGCGCCAGCTGGTGCTTGGGCGACAGCGCGTAAGCGGCGCCGCCGGCTTCGTTGCGCACGTCGGCCGCAGGTTGCAGGGCACCGCGCAGCGTCTGGAAGAGTTGAAGGTTGGCCATGTGACTTCTCCGTGTCCGGTTCTTTTTGTTCGGTTGATTTCTTGAATGTGTGATCCTTATTGCAACGGGTGTGCCAGGGCTCTGCCAGATGAGCACAAAATCGTTCAAGCCATTGATTTGATTGAGTTTTTTCCTGATCACGCAGAAATACGATTTGAATCTTCAAGAACTTTATCAATACTTCTTATAATTTTGGCTAGTAAATTAGCTAAAAATGAAGAAACCCATCGTCGTCATCGGCTTCATCGGCACCCAGCTCGACGCCGGCCAGGGCGCCGGCCGCTGGAACAAGTGGCGCCCCACCGTTTCGCTCGCGCAGCACGAGGACATGGTCGTCTCGCGCATGGAGTTGCTCTACACGCTGCGCCACAAGGCGCTGGCCGAGGTGGTGAAGGCCGACATCGTCTCGGTGTCGCCCGAGACCACCGTCAACCTCGTGCCCTTCGACCTGGCCGACCCCTGGGACTTCGGCGAGGTCTACACGCGCCTGTACGACTGGGCGCGCGCCTACCCCTTCGACACCGAGCGCGAGCAGTACTGGACACACATCACCACCGGCACGCACGTGGCGCAGATCTGCATGTTCCTGCTGTCGGAATCGCGCGTGGTGCCGGGCGTGCTCGCGCAGACCTCGCCGCCGAAGCGCCAGCGCGAAGGCGAGGCCGGCAAGTGCACGCTGATCGATCTCGACCTGTCGCGCTACGACGTGATCGCGCAGCGCTTCGGCGCGGAGCAGCGCGATGCGGTCGCCTTCCTCAAGAGCGGCATCGCCACGCGCAACGTGCGCTTCAACACGCTGATCGACGAAATCGAGCATGTGGCCGTGCGCTCGCGCGCGCCGATATTGCTGGTGGGGCCGACGGGCGCGGGCAAGTCCTTCCTGGCGCGGCGCATGTTCGAGCTGAAGCAGGCGCGCCACCAGATGAGCGGGCCGTTCGTGGAGGTGAACTGCGCCACGCTGCGCGGGGACGGCGCGGCCTCCACCCTGTTCGGGCACAAGAAGGGTTCGTTCACCGGCGCGGCCAGCGACCGGCCCGGGCTGCTGCGCACGGCCCACCAGGGCGCCCTGTTTCTCGATGAAATCGGCGAGCTCGGGGCCGACGAGCAGGCGATGCTGCTGAAGGCCATCGAAGAAAAGCGCTTCTTCCCCGTGGGCGCCGACAAGGAGGTGGAAAGCGACTTCCAGCTGATCGCCGGCACCAACCGCGACCTGCGCAGCGACGTGGCGCAGGGGCGCTTTCGCGAAGACCTGTTCGCACGCATCAACCTGTGGACCTACGACCTGCCCGGCCTCGCGCAGCGGCCCGAGGACATCGAGCCCAACATCGACCACCTGCTGGCCCTGCACGCCACGCAGAACCACCGCGTGGTGCGCTTCAACGCCGAGGCGCGCGCGGCCTACCTGCGCTTTGCGCAGAGCGGCGAGGCGCTGTGGAGCGGCAACTTCCGCGACCTGTCGGCCAGCGTGRCCRGCYGCGYCACGCTGGCCGACGGCGGGCGCATTCCGGTGGCGCTGGTGGAGGCGGAGATCACGCGGCTGCGCTGGCTGTGGACGCGCGAAGGGCCGGCGGCCTCGCAAGGCGGCGATCGCGATGTCGATCTGGACGCTTTGCTCGGCGAGGAGCGCAGCGCCGC